>Ga0302319_10009345_pt1 | contig 18878 bp, 15 predicted proteins | sample Bog_T0_2_FD_203319 | JGI IMG/M metagenome (GOLD analysis project Ga0302319, IMG submission 203319) | Peat permafrost microbial communities from Stordalen Mire near Abisko, Sweden - Bog_T0_2 | ecosystem: Environmental > Terrestrial > Soil > Wetlands > Peat | place: Sweden: Abisko, Stordalen Mire... | reverse complement strand
ACCAGCGTTTGGCCACTCTGACCGCAGCCATGACGCTCGATCCCGTTTCCGTTGATGACGACGTCGCCGCCCAGTGGGCGCGACTGCGGGTATTGCTGCGCGACTCGGGCCAACGCATGCCGGTCAATGACTCGTGGATTGCCGCGACCGCAATGGCGCTGAATGTGCCGATCGTCACCCAAGACGACGACTACATCAGACTGGCGGAGTTGCCCGTAATTCGGGTCTGAGGTTATGGATGTAAGAAGTCGAACCTCGCTTTCAATAACGCTGCAATTTCGACTACATTCAGTGGGCGCTGAGGGACTCGAACCCCCGACCTGCTGAGTGTAAATCAGCTGCTCTAACCAACTGAGCTAAGCGCCCGTAAGAAGACAAGTCTAGTTCGCCCTATCGAACGACAGCGGAGTTCTTCCCTACTCACGCTTCGGTCTTACACATTCGAGTACGACAGCACCTCGCGCACAAAATCGGAATCCAAACCTAGAAGGTGTACGTAACGACGTATTTTCCGATGCCGTTGAACGTCATACGCGCCCCGCGCTAATCATGAATTGAAGGAGAGATCTCGACGCACAAAAGACAGGATGACGCAGCACGGACTCTGAAGTGACGAGTTTTTCATCCAGATAGTCGCCATCTACACCTCCCGCTTCTCGAAGAATGAGCAGTCCCGCGAGGTAGTCCCAAGGATTCAGCGTTGAGTGCTGTGCCACGGCGTAGACGTCGAGCGAGCCATCGGCGACGAGACAGATCTCGAGGCTGGCCGCACCCATCGAACGACTTTGAGCCCAACCCAAATGACGAGAAGGAAGTCCGGAAAAACTCATCAACGCGCGGGCTGGCGACTCTTGACCGCTTGCTCGAATTGGTTCGCCGTCTCGCGTTGCGCCGGCGCCACGTTCGGCCTCGAAAATCGTGCCCGTCGCCTGGTTCATCACGAGTCCAGCGACGAGCTCCTCGTCTCGCAATACAGCCAGACTTGTTGCGTAAAAGGGAACTCCTCGATCGCAATTCGTTGAACCGTCGATTGGATCAACGACGACGGTCAGAGCGCCCTCGCCGCTTCGTCCAGACTCTTCACTCACAATTTGAAATCCCGCTCCGTGGAGGACACGCAGCGCTACTTCATCGGCGACGAGGTCCAAGTGGTATTGCGTTTCGCGTTGTCCGGAAAACCCACGTCGGCGATAGCTCTTCACGGCCTCGCCGATTTCAATTGCGCACGTTCGGAGAGGAGCCAAAATGTCGTCGGGCACGTAGTCACGCTAGTTCCTTTGAGGGCTATCCTTAAGGGCAATGGCCGCCATCGATGTCGCTGGTTTCGTTGCAGACCTTAAGGATCATGCCGTTACCCACGGTTTTCACGTTCATGACGAGCGCCACTTTGTGGAGACGTATTCGCTTCGTCAAGCTTGGGAAGTCGATTTACATCCCGAAGACGGCTGTGGCGGGCCCATCGATCTGCACATTGAACTCGACGTCGATCCGCGAACGTTGCTCGCGTTTGAGGACGCCGTCCTAGGACTTCCCGATGACGTTGACCCGCCAGACGAATTCCATTTTCCTCTCGTGCTCACGTGGAGCCTTCCTCCCATGCCCCATAGCCCCGATCTCCTACGACTCGCCATCGACCTCGCGCCGATCGGCGGCATGGAAATGCCACTCGAAGTGACCGCGACAGACTCGTTTGCGTCACCCACCGAAACCAGCGAGCGTCGAATTTCCATCGTCGCTCGTCGAGCAATTTCGCTAAGTCAAGTTGCCAAGGGAGAAGATCCTCTCTGTGACATCTTCGAGCGTGGACACCGGGTCAGTGACTTCTTGTTGCAAGCTGCCGATTCGTGGCTCGGCTGAAACGTTCGCTGAAGATTGCTATCGCGTTACTGTTCACGGGCGTCATCCTCAGTTCGTGCGGCGTCGGTGGCGCGGTCGCCGACGCTCGAACTTCTTGCACCTACGTCCACAAAGCACTCGCCCTGCAGAAGCAGAGTGGACGCCCCGGGTTGAGCACGAATCAGCAGAATACGCTGAAGAACGATGCCGAGGGTGAACTCCTTAAAGGCACACAATCGGCCGCGAACGCGACATCAATTGACGGCAGCTGGAATGCACTGCAGACAACCATCAACGAAGCCGAGCGCGTACCTCTCCAAGATCTAGTCGCATCGCTTACGCGAATCTGTCAGGTCGCCGACTCTGCGAGCCCTTACTTGGGCGGTTAACTATTTTTGCGGAAAGCGCTCGTAGAGCCAACTCAACGAGTTCTCCTCGAGCATCGCATCTTCCCAGCCAAGGATTTGATCCTCCAAGGCAGCGAGGGACGGCGCTTTTCCTATCACCACGACCGTGAGGTCACTGATTGCTCCATCGGCGACGAGAAAATCTCCAAAGATGTCTTCGTTCACCAACGCTTCAGGCTCCACCATCAAATATAGTTCGCCCGTCGCTTCAACCCACGACAACTCATATTCATTGTCCGACGCGTCGGTCCACTCCGAACCAAACTCAAACTCAGCGCTCTCACGACGAGCCTCGTTTTGTTCATAAAAGGCTTCGATGTCCATTCGCACAGCCTAATTGGAACTATGTGCGTTCGAAAGTGCGCGTTATGTAGCACGCTCGAAGTTATGAGAAATGGACGCGGTCGTGGCGTCGTCAAGGTAATCGCTAAGTGCGTCAGGGGCTCTGTACTAGGCGCCATGACAACTAAATCAGACGTATTAGGACAGCTACGACGAGAATGGGATCGGGCAGGACGAACCAGCGAGGCACGAAAGGCCCTCAAGATATTGGATTCTCGTCATCCCAGTTTGGGACTTGACGCACTTGACGACCTTTGTGACGTCGTGAAGGTCCTTGAACAAGGTGGTGGAAAATGTGTTCTCGAGCGAGCAGAGATCGTCAAAGCGCTCCTCGAAGAATCGGACGATCCAACACTTCGACGCGCCCTATTGCAGACGTTGCTGCCAGGCATTGTGTCGGTATGTCGCCAACTTCGCTTCGGTGACGGCATCATCGACGATCCAAGCGAAACCCTCGGGATGGCGCTTAGTTTGGCAAGCGAGTTACTCACCGACTGGTCGGGACAGTCGCGCCAGTATGCCGCTCCGGACATCTTGTCGGCGCTACGTGGTCGACTTCGTCGATGGCTCCTCAAAGAAAAAGACGCCATGCGACTCGTACCGTTTTACGAGCCCTACGACGAGCCCGCGTGCGAGGAATCACCACTGCTCACGCGACTGATCAGTTTTCGTGGTAGTCAACACGAACGAATCGCGCAACTCACGTACGCTCGTGTCTTCGAGGGACGCTCGTTACGTGAACTGGCCAAACAGGACCACAGCGCTCCAGACTCACTTCAAGCCGAGCTGCAGCACTTCGCTGTGCGCCATCTCATTTAGAGCCTGCAAAGGACTTTTCACCGTGAATAGCAATTTTCCACCAATCCCCCTAACCTTCGAGAACCATGTCAAAACCCCGTTTTTCATTAAAAAGTACCCACTTGTTGATGTGGTCGAGCCCCCTCTTGCTGCTCGTCCTGGTCTTCACGCTCACCACGTCAAACAAAGTGATGCCAGCCAAGGACCACCGCGTGACACTCAGCGCGAACGTCGCGACGACCCTGGTGCACACACCAATGACAACTACAACGACGTCGCCATCCACGACGACGACGTCGACACCACCACAATCTTCACCCGCGACGACGAACGCACCGTCCGCGAGGTCGACCGCCTCGATCGTGAAGCGCACCGTCACAACAGTCGCGCCAACGCCCGGCGCCAACGTGTCCAACGACGACCTGGAGGGACTGATAAGTCCCTCCCTCGGCGGCGCCGATATTCCCCTGACAGGTCCGGGCGACTGGCTGCTCACGACGTCGAGTCCGAGCACCAATCTCTTGACGTGCAACGGAGTCACCCGCGCGGTCCAAAATTACTTCGCACTTCAAAATCAACTGAGCTGCCAACTCGTGATTACCTCAGCGAACGCGGGGGCGTCACTTACGTGGCAACTTATTCCAGCACCGTAAGACGCCTCTCGTCGGGCCCCCTCCAAGGCACGGCACTTGCCCTCTATTTTGTGCTGCTCCCCTACGTTGTCATCACCAAATGGAGCGAGTCCGAACACCAATCGAACGGGGCAATCGTTCGAGTCCTGCTTGTTGCCCTAGGAATCTTTTGGCTCACGTTTCTCGCACACGTCGTCATGAATGTGGTGCGCCTGCGTCACGGTAAGAGATTGAATGTCGGTGGAAGTGCTTGGTTGGCGGGGTTGGTCGTCGCGCTTCTCCCTTTCCTCGTGTCCTCGAATCCAAGCGGCGCCAGTACGCTGTCGACGTCCTTCGCCCATACGCCACACGTCATGCCCTTCGTGCGACACGCTTCACACGAACCACGACACTCGTTACCTCCTCTCGCTCCCCTCGCGACGTCGAGTTTGGTCCCCCTCGCCCTGATGGCGAAGCGGCGCTACGACGAGATCCTCCAGCAGGACTTCGAACCGCACGATGATCAGGTTGATCAAGTCATTGATCTCTTGCGTCACGGTAACAATCGACTCCTCTCGCAAATTCGCTACCTCATTGGCGACGTGGTCAGCGGTGTCGTCGTCGTCCCCCTCGACTACGAGGCCCTTCCCGCAGCCGATCGTGACGACGCCGTCGTCGTCAAAATTCTCTCCTGCGACGAGCACGGGACGCGCCTCGCCTTCGCCAAGGAGGGCGGTGTACTGACGATTCACGCGAATGAGAGCCACGACCAGATCGCGGCATCGTGCGTGGCGCTGCACCAAGGAAAGATGGTCTTCGAGGAAACGACCAGGGGACTACTTCGATCGCTCGCGACGCGCGCCGTTCGTCATTGTGTCGTCGTCTACCTAGGAGCAGCGAAGGAACTCGACGAGGAACTCCGAGCGTCGTGCATCACCCTCAAGCCTGTCGCCACGCAGGACATTGACGTGACGTATCAGTTTGCAAAGTTTTCCACACCGGCGCCGGCTACCGTTTCGCCCGCACACGATGTACGTGTCGAGTTATTGCGTGCAGATCCCCAGATCACGGGCATCGACGAACCTTTCGTTGCCACCTTGCGTCGGCGCTGCATCGAGATGGTGGCGTACCTTGCCCTGCACCGAACAGAACCGGTGACGGGCGATCGACTTCGAACCCGCGTTCTCAATTACGCCAACGTCGATGCCTCCTCGCGCACGTTGGCAAACACCGCGAGCGCCGTGCGCAAGAGCCTTGGGTCAACGAGCGACGGACCGCGACTTCATCAAGTGACGTCCTCGGGCCTTTACGCCACACACGGCGTCACGAGCGACATAGAGACGTTTCATTCCCTCATCAGCCGCGCACGGAACATGACGAGCACTGACGCCGCGCCTCTCGCCCACGAGGCGCTGCAGTTGATTCATGGCGAGCCGCTCGCGAGTGCGTTACGTGGTTTCGAATGGTTTCTCGCCGAGGGCTACTTCGCTCGTCTTCAGCGAGATGCGGAATGGGCGGCGCTGGTGTTGCACCACGAAGCGATGTTGCACGATCAGTTCGAGCTCGCATTTTGGTCGCTGTGCCAGGGCCTCTTAGTCGATCCCTATAGCGATGCGCTCAGTGACGCCCTCGCACGAGTGCCTCGATCACGCCAGTTTGGCGGCGATGGATCCGGCGGAGCGAAGGACCAAACCGTCAGCTCCCGCGGCACTGTAACGATGGGATGGACGTTCGACGGCTTCACGAAGCAGGTCAGTCAATAACTGCGAGAAGCTGAGCGGCGGGTCAACGAAAAGGTATTTGGACAACGAGCCCGGAATTGTGTTGATCTCGTTGACGTAGAGCTCATTCTCATTCCAAAGAAAATCGATACGAGCAACACCTCGCACCGAGGCAATCGAGCTAATCACCATGGCGTAGTGGCGGATCAGTGTTTCTTGATCACCTCCAAGCAGTGCGGGCAACTCTCGGGGCGCGGACACCATGCCGTCGCCGCCCACGTACTTATCGCGATAATCGAGAATCTCGGAAGTCGTGCTGCGCCGAAGGGGTTTTTCGATGGCGGAAAGTCGTACCTCAGGGAACGTGCGCACCGCGATCTGCACGTCAGTGAGATCCGCGCGATAGGGCTCGACGACACAACCGAGTGCGAGGTGAGGATTCGTCGCAAGCCGGGCACGCGCCGTCGTCAGGTCATCGACGACGTCGATACCAATTGACGATCCACCGAATCGCGGCTTCAAGATATAAGGGCCATCGAAGGAGAGCCCCTCCGTCTGATCGGTGAGAAGAGCTCTCGGCAAAGTGGGAAGCTGGGCGAGCGTGACCACCGATGCGAAGGCCCATTTGTCCATACCCAACGCCGCTCCCTGGGCGGTTGGTCCGCTGTACGCAATGCCAGCGAGATCGAGGGCGCCTTGGAGGGAACCATCCTCGCCTGGTCCCCCGTGGGTGCAGAGGACTGCGGCGTCGAACTCCACTCGTTTTTCACGACCGAGCTTGGCACCGGCGACGAAAAAACCGCCTCGCTCGCCAGCGCGCAGCGTCAACTCACTCGATCCCTTGGGGAGTCCATCGAGAAACGAATCCGCTTCGACGTTGGGGGGCACCTGGAAGAACGATCCTGTCTTGGTCCAGTAGATACCCGTGACGTCGTGACCCGCATTCTGAAGTTCACGCAGCGCCTGGAGTCCGGTGAGGATGGAAATGTCGTGTTCAGGGCTCGGGCCGCCGAAAAGTACTGCGCTAGTCACCTTCACCTCGTCGAGCCGTCATCAAGCATTCAAGGGTAGTGGTCTGGCAGGTCATTGAGGTACAACACGCCGTCGCCAGTAATCAGCGCACTTCGCACCCACGCGACGGCCTGTTCGCGCGTGTCGAATCGACGCGGAGTGCCAATGAAACCCTGACCGAGAGCCTTCGCATTCGTGCGCCCGACGATGACCAACTCCGCGCCGAACGTGGCGACCTTGGAGGCCAAGGCTCTATTCTCGCCAATTTGCAAGGGGCCCAATTCAATGAGGCCAGGCGTGACGACCACATTTCGCCCCAGCAACCGCAGTGAAGCGAGCAGCGAGAGGGCCACGCTTGCGCTCGCAGGATTCGCGTTGAAGGTGTCATCGACCACCGTGACGCCCGAAGGAGCGACCACGACGTTCGAACGATTTGCGACCGGCTCGATGGCACCGAGGTTTGCGACCAACGATTCCACGCTGCGACCAGCTTCGAGGGCCGCGGCAAACGCGCACGCCACATTCGACGCCTGGACGCCAGCGACACGCGGCATCGACGCGACCTCGTTGCCTTCAACGACGACGTGCCATTGTTCTTCCCGTTCGTTCACGAGCACCGAAGCGACCATCGACGTCGATCCCGCAGTGCGGACTGTCTTTCCTTGTGCGACGAGTTTGCCAATCCAACCGTCAAGGCGCTCGTCGTCGATGTTCAACACGACCACACGCGCCCGTGTCGTGATCTCGAATTTCGCCTGCTCGATTCTCTCGAGCGACTTCATGCGCTCAAGATGAACCGGACCAATGGCCGTCACGACGGCAATCTCGGGCGGACACCACGAACACAACGCCGCGATCTCGCCACGACCGTATGTACCCATCTCGGCGATGAAGATACGCGTGCCGTCAGCGAGATTCTCATTGATAGCTCGACTGAGACCTGCGCGATTATTGAAACTACGCGGCGACGCCACGACCCCCTCCCCTGTACCTAGCAGCGACGCGAGATGATTCTTGGTACTGGTCTTTCCGTAACTACCGGTGATCGCAATCACCATGGGTCGCACGCGTCGAAGTCGTTCGCTCGCTTGATCGACGTACTTCCTCGCGGCTCGATCTTCGACGGGTGCGAGCATCGTCACGCTGAGAGTAATCAATAGTGGGACCGCAATGACGAGCGCGGTAGGCGCGATCAACACGCGAGGACTCAGCAACCCAGCACCGACGATGATGATGCCCAGCACTGTCGCGACGCACGCAATTGTCTTCAGTCGCCTGGTCCAGTCCAATGAGCTGGTGCGTCCCTTAATCGACAAGCCGACCGGACAAAAAACTCCGTAGGCAATCGCGTCAAGCGCCGCCCATCGTTGCGCATCGAGTGTCAGCGTGAACACAAGGAGCACCACGAGGACTTGACCGAGCGTGATCGGTCGGTACCGCCAGAAGCGCGCCATCTTTGACGACGTGACGTTGGGAACGGACCAACGTGCCAGAAATCTAAGAAGCGACGAGGCGACGTAGTGTTCGCGCTGCGCCACCCGCAGCCAACGAAGTAATTGAAGGAGAAATGCCCCCAAGAGCCCGACGCCAAGGAACGTGTCAATCGCGACACTCATCTCGAGCACGCAATCGCTTCGACAATCGCGGCGACTAGTTCGCCCGGTGCCTCGATTGGCAAGAAATGCCCCACACCAGTGACGACCCGCAAACTGTGCGGTACACGCATATGTGGTGTCGCTCGGCTGACGTCGGCGACCGGAGCGACCGTCTCAGCGCCGCCCCACACCATATATATAGGCGCGTGAACAGCCTCGAGTTCGTGCTCGTAGCTCTCATTCACGACCGCGACGAGGACGTCGCGCATAATTCCTGATGAATTTCGGTAGTCAGTTGATCCGTGACGCTGGCGCGCCTCCTCCATCCGCTGATCACCCACCAGTCCCTTGGCGTGTAGGAAGCGCACGAACCGAAACCGCAACGCCGGCTTCGAACGCACGCCAGAATGTACGAGCGGCACACCCGTCAATACCAATGCCTTGACCAAGGCCGGCTGATTCGCCGCGAACACGGTGGCGATCTTGCCACCAAACGAGTGCCCGACGAGCACGACGGGTTCAGACGTGATCTCCTCCATCGGCGCGAGCAGTTCGTGCGCGTACAAGCGCGCGCCGCCCGCGACCGTTGGGGCGGGTGAAGACCCAAAACCCGGCAAATCAAGGGTCAAGGAACCGATCCCCTCGTTCGCCAGCCGCTGGGCGGCTTCGGCGAAATCACGTCCTTGACGGGCCCATCCGTGGAGAAACACCACTTGCACCGGGCCCGGACCGTACTGCTCACCAAAGAATTTTCCTCCACCGTACGCTCGCAGCACGTACTTCAGGTTACTGATATGACCAGCGTCGGCCAGGACACGTCACGCGCTGCCGGTAGCGTCAAGAGGACGATGAGCGATTTGATGGCCTTCAACGATGACATGCTCGTCGGGTTGACGCCCGAGCAACGAGAAGCGGTCATGTCACCCGCGCCGCGCCTCCTGGTGCGAGCAAGCGCCGGCTCGGGAAAAACGCACGTCTTGACCCTTCGAATTCAGCGGCGAATTGCGCGCGGCGAACTGCAGCCGGACCAAGTGCTCGCGATGACCTTTACGCGAAAAGCGGGCGACGAACTTCGTCGTCGTTTGGCTCGAGCCGGTATTCGAGATCTCCGGGCAGGGACGTTTCACCGCGCGGCGCTGACGCTGGTCAATCAGTATCGCGAGGACCATCAGCTCAAACCACTCGTCATCGAGGCCAATCGTCGCAAACTCGTGGCATCGCTCGCGACCCAAATGCGAGAGAGCGGCGATTTACGGCTCGAAGACTGGCAACTACCTCGATTAGATCAAGAAATTGGCTGGGCCCTCAGTCAGGGATTCAACGGAGCACTCTACGCAAAAAGCGCTCGAAAGCTCAAGCGTGACGCCCCACTTCCTCCAGCACAATTTGCCGACGTGCTCGATCGCTACGTCGGACTTTGTCACAGTCGCGGTGTGCTTGACTTCGATCTTCTCTTGAGTGAAGCGATTGCGTTGCTGCGCGACGATCCCGCTGTGCTCGCGTCGTTCCGCCATCGCTCGAAGGCGCTTTTCGTCGATGAAGCACAGGACATGAACCCACTGCAGTTCATGATGTTGCGACACATGGCGGGCGATGATCCCGATCTCTTTTGCGTGGGCGACCCCAATCAATCGATCTACGGCTTTAACGGCGCCAATCCCCAGCTGATGCTCGACATCGTACGTACATGGCCCGACACCCTCGTGCTCGACCTCACTCGCAACCACCGTTCGACCGCCAACATCATCGCCGTGGCAAACACGCTGCTCGAACGAGGAGCCCAGGGGATCACCCCCGCCAAGGACGAAGGCGACGTGCCAATGGTCCGTAGTTACAACACCGACGAAGAAGAGGCGGACCACGTCGCGACGTGGCTCGGGGCCAAGCACCAACCGGGGGCACCGTGGAAGTCAATGGCGGTGCTCGCTCGAACGAATGCGCAGCTTGAACTCGTCGCTGGGTATCTGGACGCGCACGACATTCCGAACGAACGACGCGGTCCGGAGCACTCACCCGCGTCGGACCTTCTCACCTCACCCGAGACGTGGTTGCGTCGCAATGACGAAGAGCAGCGTGACGCAGTCGCGTTGTCCACCATCCATCGCGCGAAGGGGCTCGAGTTTCAAAGTGTCGCGGTGATCGGGTGGGCCGAAGGACAACTTCCCAACTACAACGCAACGTCTTCGGCGGAGATCGCCGAGGAGCAGCGCCTCGCCTACGTGGCGTTGAGTCGGGCCGAGGATTCGTTGCTCATCACGTGGAGTCGAGGCAGGAACGATCCGCGCTATCCGGATCGAGCGCCCTCTCGCTTTCTCGCCCCCATTGAAAAGGTGATTGCCGACATCGAAAGGCGAAATGCACCGCTCACTGGCGAAGCGCGAAAGGCTCGGCTGGCCGCAATCCGTCATGAACTTGAACAAGCGCAACGAGAACTAACGTTGCCGTCGAATGGAAAATCTGACGTTACGTGACGAAATCATATCCCTCGTGGGAGCGGATGCGGCGACGTTCGAGCACGAGCACCACCCTGACGACCTTCACGACGAGTCTCTGCACCAAGTGCACGTCGAGCCCTTCGCCGTCGTTCGACCGGCGGACACCCATCAAGTAAGCGAACTCGCGAAGCTTGCGAGTCGCCACGGCGTTGCATTGACGCCTCGTGGTTCGGGTACCGGGCTCTCGGGTGCGGCGACGCCGGTGGCGGGAGGCATCGTCGTAAGTTTCGCCCGAATGAACCAACTCCTCGACCTCGATATTGATGACCACGTGGCAGTCGTGCAACCCGGATGTACGTTGCGCGAGCTGGGCGAATTACTCGCGCAAAGTGGCCTGCGTTATCCGGTCTATCCCGGTGAACTGTCCGGATCGATCGGTGGCAACGTCAACACCAACGCCGGTGGGATGCGAGCGGTTCGCCATGGCGTCACACGTCAACACGTACTCGGACTCGAACTCGTATTGATGGACGGGACGATCCTTCGTACCGGTGGACGGGTCATGAAATCGTCATCCGGCTACGACCTCACCCAACTCATCATCGGGAGTGAAGGGACGCTCGCACTGGTCACCGAAGTGACCCTTCGACTTTCGCCAACGATGGCGTCGTCCTCCACCGTGCTCGTTCCTTTTGCGACTCTCGATCAAGTCACCCGTGTCGTACCGACGATCATCGCGTCCGGACTCGAACCGTCAATACTCGAATATCTCGACCTGCTCACTATGGCGGGCATCTCGAATGCCGCGTCGCTGGAATTGGGCGTGGCGGAAGATGTTGCTGCGCGAACGCACGCGTATCTGATCGTCGTGCTCGAGACGAGAACTTCGGAGCAGCTCGACCGCGACCTCGAAGCGCTCGCCAACCTGGTCGACGCGGCGGGCGCACTCGACGTCTACGTTCTGACGTCCAACGCCGGGGCTCGACTCGTCGAAGCGCGAGAGCGAGGTTTCTGGGTCGCGAAGGCCGCAGGCGCGAACGAAATCGTTGACGTCGTCGTACCTCGCTCGAGTGTGGCGCTTTTTCTAGACGAGGCGTCAGATATTGCGAAACGCTACGAAGCCTTCGTGTCGGGCTGCGGACACGTCGGCGACGGGAATGTGCATCTTTCGGTGTTCTTAGACGATGATGAACAGCGCGCGTCAATGCTGTTTGAGCTCTTCTCCTACGCGCTGAGTATCGGTGGGCAGATCTCGGGCGAACACGGCATTGGTCGTGACAAGCAGGCTCCCTACCTAGCCTTGACCGATCCCTCCGTGCTATCACTCCAACGAAGCATTAAGGCGGTCTTTGATCCCCAATTGCTGCTCAATCCTCACCGTCACGTCGACGATCGACCCCTCGCATGAACGGTGCGCACGCGCTGCTCGCGACGCTACAAGCCAATGGCGTTACGACGTGTTTTGCCAATCCCGGCACTTCAGAGATGCACTTCGTCGCTGGGCTCGATGACGCGCCAGGAATGAACGCAATTCTCTGCCTTTTCGAAGGAGTCGCGACGGGTGCCGCTGATGGTTACGCCAGGGTTACCAAAACGCCTGCCGCCACCTTGCTGCACCTCGGTCCGGGTCTCGCGAATGGGTGGGCGAATCTTCACAATGCTCGCCGCGCGCGAGTACCCCTCATCAACATCGTCGGGGACCACGCGACGTATCACACCAAGTTCGACGCGCCACTACAAAGCGACATTGATTCGCTCGCCTCGGCGCTGAAAGGATGGCAACGCCGCTCGGCGAGACCAGATGACGTCGCCCACGACGCCGCCGACGCAGTGCGCGCATCCTTTGGGCCACCTGGTCAGATCGCCACGTTGATCCTTCCCGCGGACGCGTCGTGGGGTGAAGTGCAGACTCCTCCTTCGTGGCCGCTCGCGACACGCAGTCCTGCCCTCGAGTTGGACGAAGGAACTCTCGGTGAGGCCCTGCGAGCCTTGCGCCACAAGCGAAGCGCGGTGTTTCTTGGTGGTAGCGCTCTTGACGCGACACAATTAAAACTCGCTCAAAGGATTTGCTCAGCGACGAATTCCAAAATGGTTATGGAGACGTTTCCTTCAATTGTGGACCGCGGCGCAGGTATTGCCAACCCCGAGCGATTGATTTATCTCAGCGAATTCGCCGTCGCACAATTGAAGGACGTCGACGCCATCGTCCTCATTGGTTCTTCCGAGCCTGTTGGTTTCTTCGCATATCCCAATGTTCCCAGTCGTCTCATCCCAGACCAGTGCGACGTCATCAACCTTGCACCGCCGGGGTCCGACACGACGCTGGCCCTTGAGAGTCTCGTCGACGCATTAGAGGCTCCCGACGTGACTGTCGCGGGAGGCGAAAGAGTGGGTGAACCTTCGGGCGCCCTCACCACCCAGAGTTTTGCGGCGGCGATAGGCGCGACGTTGCCCGAGGGACTGCTGGTTGCCGATGAGTCCAATACGAGTGGTGTGCACCTCTTTGGCGCCACGCAATGCTCGCCCCCACACCAGTGGATGACCCTTACGGGAGGGTCAATCGGATTCGGACTACCCGTCGCCTTAGGCGCTGCGGTGGCGAGCGGCGAACGCGTCCTCTGTCTCGAGTCCGACGGGTCCATGATGTACACACCCCAAGCTCTCTGGACAATGGCTCGCGAGAGCGCCCCAGTGACCGTGGTCGCACTGAGCAATAGGAGCTACGCCATTTTGAACCTCGAGCGACAGCGTGTCGGCGCGGTGCACGACGGCTCCACCAGTCAGCGAATGCTCGAACTCGACGAACCGGCGCTCGACTTGTGCTCGGTCGCCCGCGGTCTTGGCGTGCCCGCGACTCGCGTGTCGAGTGCCGAAGAACTCGTGCGGGCACTGCGCAATTCCTACGCGACGCCGGGGCCCTTCTTCATTGAAGCGCTGTTACCCAAAGGCCTCACCTAGTCGGCGAATTCTGCGAGGACTGGCGCATGGTCTGAGGGTTTCTCACCCTTTCGAGCTTCTCGATCAACGTAACTCGCCGTCGCCTTTGCCGATAGTAATTCGTCGACGAGCAAGAGATCAATTCGCAATCCCCAGCCGCGATGAAATGATCCACGTCGATAGTCCCACCACGTGAAGCAGGGCTCACCCGGATTGAGCCGACGTGTCAGATCGATGAGGCCCGTCGCCTCGAGCGTTCGAATCGCATCACGCTCAGGTTCACTGACGTGCGTCGCTCCCTCGAAGATACTCGGGTCGTAGCAATCGAGGTCACTGGGTGCGACGTTGAAATCGCCGCCGAAGATTGCGGGTTGGGAAAAATCACGGTCCTCGGCCACGTGCGCTAAGCGTGCCAGCCATTCGAGTTTGTACTGATAATGGGGATCCTCGAGTGCGCGTCCGTTGGGAACGTAACACGAGTGCACGCGGATTCCCGCGCACGTCGCAGCGATGATCCGGGCCTCCTCGTCGTCATCCCCGAAGCCGCGTACGACGTCCACAAGTCCGACCCTCGACAAGATGGCGACACCGTTCCAGCGGCCCTGTCCGTAGTGAGCGGCTTCATAACCGATCGTCGAGAGTTCGACGAAGGGAAATGTCTCGTCGGTCTGCTTTGTCTCTTGGATCATCACGATGTCAGGGGATTGCTCGCGCAGCCACGGCTCGACGCGATGCCAACGGGCGTTCAGCGAATTGACATTCCACGTCGCGATCTTCATGTGGCGTCGGCGATGACAAACAACAAGTCCGCCTCGACGGCCAGTTGGCCCTCAACGCTGGCACGGCCGTGACCCTTGCCACCCCTCGCAGACAGTCGAGTCATCTCGCATTCCACGATGACCGAATCTCCGGGAAGCACTTGACGACGGAAACGAGCCGATTCGACACCGCCGAAGAGGGGTAGTCGCCCTGCGTACCTGGAATCACTCAGCACCGCGACGGCACCACATTGGGCGATTGATTCCAAGAGCAGGACGCCCGGTGTCGTGGGGCGACCCGGAAAGTGTCCAGGAAAGAACCATTCGTCGCCTCGAAGCGTCCATATGCCCGTCGCTCGAAGTCCTGGCTCGAGGCTCAGCAACGAATCGAGGAAAAGGAAGGGAGCGCGGTGAGGAAGATAGTCGACCGGGTCCATTGAGAGGTCACTCACGCCAGTGCCAATTCCGCGATTCGTCGCTCGCTGTCGACGGTCACTAACTTGAACGTGCGTCGATCGCCCCGCTTTAAAACGTCGCGAGCTCTTGCGGGCGACGGTGTTCCCAGTGACGCGGTCGGTGCGTAACACTCGACGTGCTTTGAACCTTTGAGCTTCACGTTGATCACCGCTCCGTGACTGGTGAACGCGGTCACCTCACCTTCAAGCTTGGCACCGATGCGATACGCGTGCGTGAAAAGGGTGAAGTCTGCTTCAGGGTTCACCGGATGACGTCCTCGACGCAGCGCGACGACGGGCTCTGGTGGCGATTTCTTCGTGGGCGTGCTCGGGGTTTTAGGGCTCTTCTTCACGCTCAGTGCGGGCTTGGTGGACACCACCTTCTTCGCGGTCGCCACCTTCTTTGCCACCTTCTTGGTCGCAACGTCACTCTGCTTCACTGGCGCGTCGACGAGCTTGGCGGCCTTCTTTGGAGCCTTCGCGGCAGGCTTAGCGACCTTCACTGGCTTCTTCGTCGCCGCCTTGAGCGCCTTCACCGGGGTGACGGTGGTGCCGACGATTGGTTGACTGCCGTCGGGCAACGTGAGTGTCAATTTCTTCGCTGCGCGCCCCGCTTTGATACCGCGAACAGGGATCCGCGGCGTGAAGACCCAGCCCACGCCTTTGACCGGTTTTCCACCGATGAGACGGTGCGCGTCGAAGAGCCACGGGTATTCCTCGTGGAACTCTTGGAATGAGTCGTTACTCAACACCACGGCGTCGATACGCTGGGCGATCTTCAAGATGAATGCGTCGCCGCGCCCGATGGCGCCCGCCGGCGGCGTCACAATCTCGCCGGCCATCTCGGCTTCTTTGAAGCGTGAGCGCTCACTCACGGCGACTCGATGCTCGAAGCTCGCGTCCACCACCACGATCACTTCGCTCTTGGGATACTCCTCGATGAACGCTCGCACGGCTTCGTCCAGTTGTACAAGACTCGGTACGGTGCGTCCTTCGGTCGCGAGATTCGAACCGTCGACGACGACGCGAAGTCGACCAGGCTTTACCGGACTCACCCGATAGACCGCTGCAACAGGTCGGCCTGCTCGGCCGCGTGGACGAGTCCACTGCCCGTCGCGGGACTCGCGGATTCGGCGCGCGCCACGTGTCGCACCTTTGTGTCACGTAATTGACGATGCATCTGAAGGTGCACGAAGGGCCACGCACCCATGTTCTCGGGCTCTTCTTGCAGCCACAACACCTCTTCGAGTTTCGGATAGGAGTCAATGATCTCTTCGATACGCTCGAGGGGCCAGGGGTACAACTGTTCTACGCGCACGACCGCCACCGGAGCCTTCAGTTCATCACGTCGCGCGATCGCCTCGTGAGCGATCTTGCCCGTCGCCAGTACGACACGGGTGACGTCGCCAGGTTCAATGGCTCGGTCTTCCACGACCGTCTGGAATGAACCCTGTTCGAATTCCTCAAGCTTCGAGCGCATCTGCACCGAGCGCAGCATCGATTTGGGTGTGAAAACGATGAGTGGCGTTATGTTCTCTCGTAGAACCTGGCTACGCAACAAGTGGAAGTACTGTGCGGCGCTCGAGGGTTGCGTTACGCGAATGTTGTTACGCGCACTCAATGACAAGAACCGTTCGATTCGCCCGCTCGAATGCTCGGGTCCCTGGCCTTCGTACCCGTGGGGTAGGAGCATCGTGAGGCTCGCGTGCTGTCCCCACTTGTCCTCAGCGGCGACGAGAAAGTTGTCAATGATGATCTCGGCGCCGTTCACGAAGTCACCAAATTGTGCTTCCCATGCCACCAGAGTGTTCGTTGACTCGACGGAGTAGCCGTACTCGAAACCTAAGGCGGCGTATTCGCTGAGGAGTGAGTCGCGCACGGTGAAGAACGCCTTGGAATCAAGATTGGCGAGCGGTACGTATTGAGTGCCGTTGTCGTAATCGATTAAGGCCGCGTGACGATGCGAGAACGTGCCCCTTCGTGAGTCCTGCCCCGTGAGTCGGACGTTCGATCCGCCCTTCACGAGGGTGCCGAGGGCAAGCGCCTCGCCAAGGGCCCAATCGACTTCGCCACTGTCGAGCAATGCTTGGCGTTGCGTGAATTGTCGCTCCAGTTTTGGATGGATCGTGAATCCCTCGGGAGCACTCATCGTCACCTTGGCGATCTCGAGCAAGATCGAGCGTTCCACACCGGTTTGCGGAGCTGCAAGGTCTTCTGGGATTTCGGCGACCGGCACGCCGTCAAGGCTGGGCACGGGCACCGTGCGAACCTCGTCGAGGACGCTCTGGAGGCGAGCGTTGAACTGATCGAGTTCGGACTCGGCTTGTTCCATACTGATGTCGCCGCGCCGAACAAGTGTCTCGGTGTAGATCTTTCGGACCGACCGCATCTGGTCGATGATCTTGTACATCTGAGGTTGGGTGTAACTCGGGTCGTCGCCCTCGTTGTGGCCGTAGCGTCGATAGCAGACAATGTCGAGCACCACGTCACGATGGAACGTTTCGCGATAGTCGTAGGCCAAACGAGCCGCGCGCGCGCACGCTTCGGGGTCGTCCCCGTTCACGTGGAAAATCGGTGCCTGGATCATCTTGGCGACGTCCGTCGGGTAATAGCTGGTGCGCGCCGCTTCGGGGGCCGTCGTGAATCCGACCTGATTGTTGATGACGATGTGGATGGCGCCGCCAACTCGATACCCCGAGAGTTGCGACATGTTGAGCGTCTCGGCGACCACGCCCTGACCCGCGAAAGCCGCGTCACCGTGGATGAGGATGGCGAGATACGGAAAGACGTCAGGCATGTTGTCCCATTGCGTGCCATCGCTCGGATGACAGACGAGGTCCTGCTTCGCTCGTACGATCCCTTCGACGACCGGACTCACCGCCTCGAGGTGTGAGGGGTTCGATGCCATCGATACCTCAATCGTCGCGCCTCTCGGGTTCTTAAAGGTGCCGCGCGAACCCTTGTGATACTTGACATCACCACTTCCTTGCACGCTCTCGGGATCGAGATTGCCCTCGAATTCAGAAAAAATATCGCTATAGGACTTACCCACGACGTTCGCGAGCACGTTGAGACGACCGCGGTGCGCCATGCCAATGACCGCCTCTCGTAGGCCTTCGTCCGCGGCGACGTCAAGAATGCATTGCAGGGCGACGATCGTCGACTCGCCACCTTCGAGACCGAACCGCTTTTGGCCCACGTAACGCGAATGCAGAAACTTCTCGAAGACCTCTGCTTCGTTGAGCGCCTCGAGGACCCGATGCTGCTCGTCGACGCTCATGGTCTGATTGACACCCTCGACACGTTGCTGGATCCAGCGCTTTTGCTCGGGGTCCATGATGTGCCCGTATTCGATGCCCGTCGTGCGGCAATAGGCGTCACGAAGGATGCTCAATATCTCCTCAAGCGTCGCTTCCTTCTTGCCGGCGAGACCGTTGACGACGAAGGTTCGCTGCAGGTCCCAAATGGTGAGTCCGTACGTCGCGAGCTCGAGCTCGGAGTGCACGGGGGGCGGTTCGCTCGACAACGGGTCCAAATGTGCGTTCAGGTGGCCACGCACGCGATACATGTTGATGAGCTCTTGGACGCGAATCTGCTTCAAGATTCGTTCGGCGTTATCCTCACTCGCGATTGGATTGTGGTCCTTCGCCCAGTGCGCTGGTTCGTACGGAATGCCGAGTGAGGCAAAGATCTCTTCGTAGAAGTCGTGTTCTCCAGTCAAACATTCTGCGACGAACTTCAAGAACAATCCCGACTCGGCGCCTTGAATGATGCGGTGGTCGTAGGTCGAGGTGAGGGTCATGACTTTACCAACGCCGAGCTCGGCGAGAGCGCGCGGATCAGCAGCTTCGAATCCCGCGGGCCAATTGAGCGCACCCACGCCAAAAATTGCCCCTTGACCCGGCATGAGTCGAGGTACCGACTGAACGGTTCCCAGCGTGCCTGGATTGGTGAGCGACACGGTTGCTCCCA
>Ga0302319_10009344_pt1 | contig 18880 bp, 16 predicted proteins | sample Bog_T0_2_FD_203319 | JGI IMG/M metagenome (GOLD analysis project Ga0302319, IMG submission 203319) | Peat permafrost microbial communities from Stordalen Mire near Abisko, Sweden - Bog_T0_2 | ecosystem: Environmental > Terrestrial > Soil > Wetlands > Peat | place: Sweden: Abisko, Stordalen Mire... | reverse complement strand
AGGGAGTTCCTGAAGGCGTGCCGGAACACCGCGGTCTTGAATGAGCATCCCTTCGCCACGGCCGTCCGCACGTAGTCGGAAGCGAGGTTATCAAGTAGCTGGTTCTTTGTGAGGAGCGTCACAAAGGCAAAACCGCCCAGCGTATAGCAGAAGAGGGGAAGCGCCGCGTGGTGAATGAAATCGCCCGCCTTGCCCAGGACGCCCAGATCCGACCAATTCTCGCCCACAAATCCCCCCATGGGAAACCACCCGAGATGTGCGGACAGATAGACGAGCATCAGCGCCCCAAGTGCAAAACCCGGTATCGCATACCCCACGAAAATGATCACGGACGACACCGTGTCGATCGGCGCCCTGTGCCTCATCGCCTTGACGATGCCGAGCGGCACGCTGATCCCGTACGTGAGGATGAGGCTCAGGATGCCGTAGGTGAGCGTGACCGGAAGCGCCTCCCCGATGACCTGGGTGACGGGTTCCCCGTAGCGGAAAGAATCGCCGAGATTGCCCCGCACCACCTGGCAGAGCCACTTCCAATACGCCGCAATCGGCGGCTGGTCATAGCCAAAGTAGGCCTTGAGCTGCGCCAGCTGTTCGTCGGAGAGCGCCCCCGATCCCGGGCCGCTGTGCGCCGAAGTCTGCACCGCACCGCTGTCCGCAGACTGCGCCCTCATGATCGCCTGCTCCACCGGCCCTCCCGGGGCGAAGCGCGTGAGGAGGAAGACCACCAGCGTCACGCCGAGCAGCGTGGGCGGAATCAACAGCAGGCGCCGCAAAAAATAGGCTCTCATTACCGGCCGACACGGTGCCACACCGTTCCGGTGCGCACAAGCCGCAACCTCCTCCGGGCAACCGGCCGGGACTCAATGCACCTGCAGCAGCTCGTCCTGCGTCCAGGCCTTGTGGTCGCCGACCTTTGTGCGGACGGCGGCCACGACGTCCGCGGTGATCGCAGGGGACTTGTTGCCCCATTCCTGGCGGACATAGGTGAGCACCTCCGCGATCTTCTCGTCGCTCCAGTTGAAGCCCGAGGAGCCGAATGCGGGCATCGGCGCCGCGTTGAAAGCGTTCCCCTTGACGGAGACGGTGCCATTGAGCCCGTAGAGCAGTATGCGGACCACGCGCTCCTGGGGCCCCTGAACCCACTCGGAACCGGCGAGCGGGGGATAAACCCCGGGAACGCCCAGCCCCGCCGGCTGGTGGCACGTGTAGCAGGCCCCCGCGGAATTGAAGAGTCTCTTGCCCTGGGCCACAGGATCGGCCTTCGCGACGGCCGCCCCGCCCTTGGTCGGCTTCTGTCCCTCGTCGTAGATCGTCGGGTCAAAGTGCCCGGCATAGCGGTTCAGGTAGGTAGCCGAAAACAGGATGAGCCCGCTGAGGAAGAACAGGATCCCGAGGGGCTGCAGCCTGTAGTTTGCCTTGTCGTCGGGCTGCCGGCCAAGCGGCTTCTCATGCGCAGCCAGAAGCTGTTCGTCGCTCACCGAGGCCGGCTCCGACCGAGGATCCTGGGAGGATGGCGCGCTCATTTGCTATCCCCTCCGCCGACAGGAGCGGGCTTCGCCTCCGGATAATCGTACGTGGTATTGAGGCTCAACAGGTAGGCCACAAGCGCCTCGGTCCGCGCGGTCGGCACGACTTCCGCGCCCGAGGCCGGCTTCAGCCGCCCCGTGAGGGCCAGCGCATGTTCCGACACCTGGCCTGTCACCTTACGGGTCTCGAAAAGGAAGCGGTAGGCGGGCATCCCGCCCTGCCCGGTGTAAAGCAGTTCCATCAGGTCTTCGGCATCCGGAGCCGTCGGTTTGCGCGCCCGGAGATTCGTGAGATCCGGACCGGTGCGCGACTGCCCGAGCTGGACCCAGGACTGGTAAATGTAGTCCCGGGCAACGCTTTGCCGGTCGCCCCATCCCCGCGCCTGGTCCGATCCAAAATCAGGCCTCCGGACCTGCTGGGTGTGGCAGGAGGCGCAGTTGAGATCCCGGTAAACGAGCTGCCCGCGGGCCGCCGTGCCGGGCAACCGCTGGGGAAAAGACTGACTTTCGCCGTCGTCGAAAAAGGGAGCCAACGCCCCCAGCTGCACGTTCGAACCCAATACAATGCCGGCCCACGAGAAACCGAGCGCTGCAAATAGTCCGATGAAGAGAAGAAGCCCGTTTTTCATGACGCGATGGCCTCCTTGGCGGCAGACCGGCGGCAGGCCACCGTCTGCACGAAATTGGCCGCCAGCAGGAGATTGCCCAGAAGCAGGATTCCCTCAGCGGCCGTAGCCCCCATCAGCCACGAGCGGGTTCGCTCGGCTATCCTGGGAAACGCCACGGCGGCGTCGTTCAGGGCCTGTCCCTGGACGATTCCCGCGCCGGCAAGGGAAACGACGAGAAGCACAAGGCCGAGAACGGCGAGCACCAGGTGGCCGCGGATCAGGGAGCCCGATGCCCAGGCACGTCCCGCCAGCCTCGGCACGGCAAAGTAAAGCGTGCCGTAGATCATCAGCGAAATGCCGCCGCTCAGGGCCAGCTGCTGCTGGGCGCCGTCGAAGTAGGTGAACTGGACGAGTGCCGCCACCCCCCTCATCGAGGTCGCCGCATCGACCACTCCGCCCAGCACGTAGGCTGCCAGGCCGATCCCGATGAACCTAAGAGCCACGCTCTTTCCTCCAAAGGAGGCCCTGAGATTGATCAGCACGATCAGGTAGTGAAAAAGGAGCGTGACCGCGGCCACGATGGCGATGCTGGAGATCCACGCAGGAACCGGCCCGCCGATCAGGTGGCGGCCGCCCGTCCATGGCCCGACAAACACAAGGCACCAGAATCCGAGCGAAGCCGCCTCATAGGAGGGGATCAGCCGCCCCGTGATCTTCGGCACGACATAATAGGCTCCGGCAAGGGCCAGCGGCGCCAGCCAGAGCGACCAGAGCCCCTGGGCATACCAGCCGTCCGCCACGGCCTGGAGGACACCCCGGACGGGCACCCAGAGAAGCATCACCTGGGCCGCCGAAAAAAGCCAGGGGAAGAGAAACAGGGCGGCGACGGCGTACCAGTGCGAGGCGAACATGATCGAACGCCTCCGGCCGGCCCAGGCAAGCACCCCGGAGACGCCCACGGCGCCATAGGCGGTGAGCATGAGCGGCAACGCGTAGCGGGGAAGTTCGAGCATCGGCAGCCCCGTTGCGTCTCCGGTCGCGATCCCGACCAGCCCGATGAAAAGGCCGGCGTTCCATGCGAGCGCCCCGATCACGACCACATTGCCGGCGCGCAGCGGCTCACCCGCCAGCCGGACAAGGATCCAGACAGCCAGCGCCAGGCCGGCATTCCCCACCCAGCCGTAAACCCAGGCGCTCTCCGCAAGGGCCACGGCGTGGCCATGGGTGAACACCGGACAGTCGGCAAAGAAGTCGGGCGTGTGCAGCTGTATCGCCGAGGCGAATGCGAGCACTCCGGCCGCGAGCAGCCAGAGGATGCCGAACCCTAGAAGAAGCAGCAGGGGGCGCCGGCCCGCGGCTTCGGTGGCCGTGTCTTCGTCGGTGGCGGCTTGTGTGGGGGCGGTCATTTGAAGGGAGTGGCTCCTTGGCGCGTCCTTACTTCTTCGCCGAATAGTCCTGGACGACCAGCTCCATGGCCCGCTCGATCGGCACCTGCACGATGCCTGCCTTCCGGTCGACCCAGCCGTACGAGGCCGCCTGTTTCTCCTGCTTCGCCACGAGCTCCAGCATATAGGCCCTCCGGCTCCCGGGCGTCGCCTTCCACGCCAGGTCCTTTGAAAGCTGCTCCGGGGCCTCGTTCTGCGGCGCCGGGGGCTGGTGGCGCACATAAAGCAGGCGGACCGGCACCAGGAAGAGCGCAAAGCACGCGAAAATCGCGACGATCGCGATCAGGGAAACGGGGCGCGGCGGGCGTGGAGCGGTATCACTCATGGCTGTTGAGGCACTCGGCGATCCGCGGATCGTGGATCGGAATGATCCTCGTCGTTGGGAAGCTCCTGAGGTAGGCCCAGATGCAGATCCCGCCCACGCCCACGGCCGACGTGAGCGACCAGAGCAGGTTGATCGAAAGGAACGGAAGGGGATGCCCCTGGGCATCCTTGAGCGCGGGAAGCACGTTCCAGCACATGTCGATGAAAATCACCCCCAGTATCCACAGCGCTATCCGCCGGATGGCCCGATGCGTCACTTTGTAGCGGTAGGAAAGCAGCGCCAGGAAAGGCACGAGGAAGTGCCCAAAGACGAGCACCATCCCCACTCCCCACCAATCGCCGTATTCGCGAAGATTATACCAGAAGGTCTCCTCGGGCACGTTGGCATTCCAGATGAGGAAATATTGGGAAAAGGCGATGTACCCCCAGAACACCGTGAATGCCAGCATCATCTGGCCGATGCTGTGCCAGTGGTCCTCGCGCAGCACCCCCTTGTAGTCGCCGCGATTCCAGAGCCAAAGCATGATCAGGACGCAGCAGGAGTAGGCCCCCCGCATGCAGTTGGCGAAGAACCACACGCCGTACATCGTCGAGAACCAGTGGTATTCGAGGCTCTTCACCCAGTAGATGGCCGCGAAGGTCAGGGTGAGGCCCATGATCGGAAGGCCGAAACCCGCCGTGAAGCCGTTGCGCCGGGTCCACCTCGGGTCGCCATCGGCGTCCTGGGTGAACGAATTCCTGCGAAGGCGCGCCGAAAGCCAGATCCAAAGGGCGAAGAACGCCGCCGTCCATCCCACCAGCGCGTGGAAATTCAGGAAGCCCATCTTCTTGGCGAAGATGATGTCCGTGCCGACGGTGTTGCCCTCTGCAACCATCGGATGCGCCGGGTTGAGCCAGGGCCAGATCCAGTCATGCGGAGCGAAGACCGAAATCACGAGCAGCGGCAGGAACATAAGCGCGAGCCACTTGAAGGCCGCCACCGCGTGCTCCATCTGGCGCCGCAGCACCGTGGACCACATCGCATCGAAGATGTGGTGGATGAGAATGAGGATCAGCATGCCGATCGCGATGGCCGTCCAATAGACCAGCCCGACGAGCCAGGCGGTCGCGATGATGTGGAGCCCGGAAAACGCGATCCCGAGAAGCGTCACCGCAATTCCCGCGAGGCCGGCCGCGAGCGCCTTGCCGGAGGCGGGAGCCGCCGGGAGGGAAGAGGATGTCGAAATGGGGTCGCTCATGGCAGTCCCAGCTCGGCCCTGTGTTCCTGCGGCACGTCGGTCACCGAGGCAGTCTGGGCGCGCTGGAGTGCCCGGACGTAAGCGATGACCGCCCACCGGTCCTCCGGGGTGAGCTTGTCGGCGTAGGGGTTCATGTTGTTCTTGCCGTTCGTGATCGTGTTGAAGATCTCACCCTCGGCCATCTTGCGGAGCCGGTCGTCATGATAGGTCGGCGTCGCCCCCATTCCGTAGCGCTTCGTGATCCCGTTGCCATCGCCCACCCGGCCATGGCAAGGGGCGCAATAAATCGTGAAGCGGTCGCGGCCCCTCCCGAGCAGCGCCATGTCCACGGCGACGCCGCCGGGGAAGCCGCGGGCCCAGGTTCCGTCGGGGTTCCTGCCCAGGTAAAGGTGGCTGTCGTCGTGGAGCGGCTGGCCAAGCGGGCCGAAATCCGCGGGAACCACCCCGGGAGGAGGCAACCGGTCCGCCCGGCCATCTGCAAAGAACGAGCTCGTTCCCTGCGGTTTGTACTTGGGCTGATACTTCATCCCGGGGAAAAGCCATTCGGGAAAAACGTCCATCGGCGGGTGCGTGAACTTGGAACCGCGCAAGCCGAGGACGGAAACCGTCAGGACGAGGACGAAGGCTGTGGCTAGGTAGACGGTTCGCATGGCTCAGGCCTCCAGCTCGCTGATATCCCTCCCGCCGATCTTCCCGAGAAACTCCCTGGTTCCCGTGGGGCTGTATCGGGGGTCCGCGGACTCGATCACCACGAAAAACAGGTCGTCAAGCCCGCGCCGGATGTTCTCGTACTTGAGCACCGGGTGGTAAAGCTTGGTGAGGCCGTTGACGAAAAACATGCCGCCGATGGTCGCGAACGCCGTGAACAGGATTGTCAGCTCGTAGGAGACCGGGAAGGCGAACAGGGGGCTGAAGAAGGGCTTGCCGCCGACCGTCAATCGGTAGTCGTAGGCGTCCGTATACCAGATCAATGACATACCTGTGCAGAATCCGGTGATTCCCCCCGTCAGGGAGAAGCGCGGCACGATCGAGCGCCTCGCTCCCATGGCCTTGTCCAGCCCATGGATTGGAAACGGCGTGATGCAGTCCCATTGCCGGTATCCGGCGTCGCGCACCTTCTCCGCCGCGTGATAAAGCTCCGCGGTGGTTTCGAAGGTGGCTATGAGGCCGTAGGGTTGTTCGGGCATCCGGAAAGGGGTTTCAGCCGTGGTGATGCCCGGCGTGCGGATCCGCCTGCGGGGTCACCGCCTTGAGCTCGGCTGCGGCCATGAGCGGCAGGAATCTTATGAATAGCAGGAAGAGCACGGAGAAGACGCCGAACGTCCCGAAGAAGGTGAAGATGTCGACGACCGTCGGACTCAGGTAGCCCCAGCTCGACGGGAGGAAGTCACGCGTCAGGGAGGTGCAGATGATCACGAAACGCTCGAACCACATGCCCAGGTTGACGAACAGCGAAAGAACCCAAACGAGGGTCGTGTTCCTCCGCACGGCCTTGAACCAGAAGAGCTGCGGGGTGATCACATTGCAGCTGATCATGATCCAGTAGGCCCACGCGTAGGGCCCGAACGCGCGGTTGATGAAGGTGAACCCCTCGTAGGGATTCGCGCTGTACCACGCGATGAAGAACTCCATTGCGTACGCGTAGCCCACCATGCTTCCCGTCGCCAGGGTGATCTTGCACATGCAGTCGATGTGGTACTGGGTGATGAGATCCTCCAGCTTGTAGACCGCGCGGAGCGGCAGCATCAGGGTGAGCACCATCCCGAATCCGGAGAAGATCGCGCCCGCGACGAAGTACGGGGGGAAGATGGTCGTGTGCCAGCCCGGGATCAGGGAGACGGCGAAGTCGAAGGACACGATGGTGTGCACGGACAGCACGAGCGGCGTCGAGATGCCCGCCAGGATCAGGTACGCCATCTCGTAATTGCTCCAGGCCCTCGCCGACCCGCGCCAGCCCATGGCAAAGAATCCGTAGATGCGCGCCCGCATCACGCGCCCGGCGGCCGCGAAACGGTCCCGCAGCGTCGCCAGATCGGGGATCATCCCCACATACCAGAAGAGGACCGACACTGTGCCGTAGGTCGAGACCGCGAACACATCCCATTCGAGCGGCGAGCGGAAGTTCTGCCAGATGTAATTCGAATTGGGCAGCGGGAAGAGGAACCAGGCGTACCAGACGCGGCCCACGTGAAAGACCGGGAAGATGCCCGCGCAGACGACCGCGAAGATGGTCATGGCCTCGGCCGCCCTGTTGATCGACGTGCGCCACTTCTGGCGCAGCAGGCACAGGATCGCCGAGATAAGAGTGCCCGCGTGGCCTATGCCGATCCAGAACACGAAGTTGACGATCGGCCATCCCCAGTTGATCGGGCTGCGGTGCCCCCAGACGCCGATGCCGGTAGCGACCAGGTAGGTGAGTCCGGCGACGGTGAACGAGGCGATGAAGCACGCCACGCCGAAGCACCACCACCACCACGAGGGCGTCTCGCCCTCGACGATCCCGCAGATCTTGTCGCTGATCCAGGAGAAGCTGCGGTTGTTCTCGACCAGGGCCGGGCGCGGAAGCGACGCCGGCCTGACCTCGCGCAGGACTGCCGCCGTGGACGGAGCTGTGACTGCATTTTCGGCGGAGGACATTTAGCTCTTCGCTCCTTCCTCGAAACCGGCCGGAATGTTCTTGTTGTTGCGCTCAATCCTGCTGAGGGGAAGCGAGTGGTAGTCGGGCATGAGCGGATTCGGATTGCGGAGCTTGCCTAGATAGGTCGTGCGCGGACGGGTGTTGAGGTAGCCGAGGAGCGAGTAGTCCTGGCTGCGCCCCTTGGCCTGGGAGACCGCGCTTGCCGGATCCGCGACGTTGCCGAAGACGATGGCGTCCACGGGGCACACCTGCTGGCACGCCGTCTTGATGTTCCCATCGGGCACGACCACGTCGCCGGGCCTGCCTTCCTGGGTCGCCTTCACCTTCCACTGGATCTTGCCGTTCTGGATGCGCTGGACGCAGTAGGTGCACTTCTCCATGACGCCGCGCATGCGCACGGTCACCTCGGGATTCTTCACCATCTTCACCAGCTCCGGCATCCCGTGCGGCCCGAGCGGCCCGAGATAGAGGCTGTCGAGCTGCCTTTCGTTCCAGTCGAAATAATTGAACCGGCGGACCTTGTACGGGCAGTTGTTCGCGCAATACCGCGTGCCGACGCAGCGGTTGTAGGCCATCACGTTGAGCCCCTCGTCATCGTGCACCGTGGCGTTGACGGGGCACACGGTCTCGCACGGGGCGAGCTCGCACTGCTGGCAGGCCACGGGCTGGAGCGACACCTGGGGATCCTCGGGAATCTCCCGGTTGCCCTCGCCTCCGAACGCCGCGGCATCCGCGCGTCCGTCCGAGTAATAGCGGTCCAGGCGGATCCAGTGCATCTCGCGCCCGCGAAGGACCTGGTCCCGGCCCACGATCGGAATGTTGTTCTCCGCCTGGCAGGCGACGACGCATGCGTTGCAACCGATGCAGGTGTTGAGGTCGATGCTCATGCCCCATTGGTGCTGCCCGTCGAAATGAGGGGTCTCGTAGAGGGAATTCCCGCGCGGGATGAGCGTGGACTGCTCCGCCAGCGACATCTTCCCTCCCTCCTCCCCCAGGGTCGGGGGCGTCTCCGCCTCCATCCCGATGTCCCGCACGAAGGTTGGATTGCCCTGGTACTCGTCAAAATTGCCCTCGCGGATCAGGTCGCGACCCTCCATCGACCAGTGCTCCTGTGTGTTGGGAAGCAACTTGCGCTCCTCGGTCACCACAAGGGTGGCGCCCGTCGCAAAGTGCGGCGACCCCGAGGTGCGCACCGCGTAGGCGTTGTACCCGGAGCCGGCCCCCACCCTTCCCGTGACCGTGCGCCCGTAGCCGAGCGGCAGGACGAGCGTGTAGTTGGAGAGGCCCGGCTGGATGTGCACGGGCCCCCTGAGCTTTCGCCCTCCCACGGTCACCTCCGCGATGTGGGCGGTCTCCTTTCCCTTGATGAAATCCTGGTCCTCCTTGCGGGCGACCTGCAGCAGCGACGGCTTCGGCTCGATGCCGAGCTCCTTGGCCAGCCTGGGGCTGACGATGACGGCATTGTCCCAGGCGAGCTTCGTGATGGGGTCCGGGCACTCCTGGAGCCAGCCGTTGTTGATGAAGCGGCCGTCATCCATCTTGCCGTCGACCGTGAAGCGCACCTCGAGATTGTCCCTGGAAAGCGCCTCGAACCCCGACGACTGGTTCGCCAGCGATGCGAGGCCGGAGCCGTCGAAGTCCACCGGCACGACGGGATGGGCCGAGTCCGCAAGCAGTCCGTCGTGAAGGAACCTCTGGAAGGCCTCGGCGGCGTCCCCGCCCGTGATTCCGGCGATCGTCTGGGCGACGAGCGCGTGGGAGTCCGCGTAGTCGTCGCCGGCAATGCGCGCGAGGACCTCGATCTCCGTCAGGCCTCCGAAAAGGGGGAGTATCATCGGCTGGATCGGCACGATCGTCCCGTCGAGCGTCCGCGCGTCGCCCCAGGACTCGAGGTAGTGCGCCGCCGCGAGGTGTATCGTTCCGGATACTGCCGAGGTTTCGTCGGCATGGTAACCCAGTCGGAGCACCTGTCCGGCCGCCCCCTGGAGCCCCGCCCAGTCGAGATCCGCAGGGGCGTTGTAGGCGGGATTGCCGCCGAGGATGACCAGCGTCCTGACGGAACCTCCCTTGAGCGCCGACGCAAGTGTCCCGATGGGCGCCGCATCCCCCGCCTCCGCTTCGACAAACTCGACGGTCGAGCCGAGGTTGCCGAGCGCGGCGTTGATCGCGTAGACCACGGCGTGGACGCCGGCGGGCAGGTGTGAACCCGCCACCACCAGGCTCTGCCCCTTGAACGCGGCCAGGTCGGCCGCGCACTGGTCGATCCATTCGGGCTTCACATCCAGCCCCTGCGCATACCGGCCGAAGGTGGCGTCGCCCGTGATCCTCGCCGCCAGCGCGGAGGCCAGGGCCAGCATATGGCTCGTCGCAAGGCGCAGACGGTGGTCGGCCATGCTTCCGGTGAGCGTGAACGCACTCTCCGCGACATAGAGCCGGTTGATCGAATCGTCCTTGCTTGTCACACGGCGCCCCTTGGCGAATTCACGGGCGTAGTAAAGGCTGCCGGCCTCGGCATGGAAAATGTCGGCGTCGAGGGAGAGTATCCGGCTTGCCTTGGCGAATCGGTAGATCGGCCTGACGCTCTTTCCGAACACGGTCTTCGCCGCCAGCACGGGGGGCTCGTCGGCCACCGGCTCGTATTCGGCCCAGACGGCCTGCGGAAACTTCTGTCGGAGCAGCGCCACGAGGCGGGCCCGGGTGGGCGAGGACGACTCCCCGGCCAGGAAAGCCAGGCCTGCGCCGGAGCTGGCCGAGTACGTCCGGCTTATGTCCGCCAGCAGGGCGTTGACGTCGGCCGCCGTGATCGCCGCGCCGCCGCGGGTATGGGCGGTCGACCGGTCCGGGTCGTAGAGGTCGAGGACCGACGCCTGGGCCAGGAGCGAGGAGGCCCCCCCGTGGGGCTGGTAGTTGGGATTCCCCTCGAGCTTGGTGGGGCGCCCCTGGTGCGTCTCGGCGAGCAGCGGGATTGCCGTCCTGCGAAGCGGCATGGCCGTCGCGTAGTACAGCGGCAGCCCCGGGACGACGCCCTCGACCGACTTGCCGAAGGGAAGGATGTTGCTCTCGGGCCTTCGGCATCCCGCCAGGCCCATGCCGCCCAACGCGAACGATGCCGCCATGATCCTGAGGAACTGCCGGCGGTCGACACCGTCGATCTCCGAGGCGCCTTCGGGGAATTCGCGCTCGAGCTGCGCCCGGAAGCCGGGGGACGCCGCGAGCTCGTCAAGGCTCCGCCAGTATTTCGGGCCGGAAAGCGAGCGTTCGGAGGGCTGGGGATGGTGGACCTTGCGTTTCATCGGTGGCATCCCGAGCAGCTCTGCGGCGGTTTGACCCTCCAGTCGTGCTCGAACTTCTGCCCCATCGCCAGCTGGGCTTCGGGACTGTCTGCCTTCCAGGAAAGATTCGTCACCTGGGCCGTCGGGCGGAGGTGCTCGGCGGGCGCGCGGTGGCAGTCCAGGCAGAATCCCATGCTCAGGGGCTTCGCGTGCGCCACGACGTCCATCTGGTCGATGCGCCCGTGGCATTCGACGCAGCTGATGCCGCGATTTATGTGGATGGCGTGGTTGAAATACACAAAATCCGGGACCTCATGGATCTGGACCCACCGGATGGGCTCGCCCGTCTGGTAGCTTTCCCTCACCGGGGCCAGCATCAGGCTGGTCGCCTTGATCTGGTTGTGGCAGTTCATGCACGTCTGCGATGTCGGCAGATTTGCAAACCCGGACTTTTCCACGTTGCTGTGGCAATACCTGCAGTCCAGTCCCAGCTCCCCGACATGCTTGGCGTGGCTGAAGGGAACGGGCTGCACCGGCGAATACCCCACCCGCGTGTACTTCGGCGTCATGTAGTAGTCCACGCCGGCGGTCGCTATGCCGCTGATCACCACCAGATAGATGATGATCTGCAGCGGCAGGCGGTTCGCTGATTTAGGGAAGAGATTGCTCACGCGGCTTCGTCGTGGAAATAAAGTTCCAGCGAAGGAAGTGCCCGGTGTTTGGGTTGTAAACCAAAATCTAATCTGTGCATATTTTGCCTTGCCCGTCTATCAGGTGTTTTACTGGGGTCGAACAGCCGCCCTAATGGGGCGATCCTCATTCAAATAACCCGTCGCGCATGGGGCGGGTCACGTCGCAACGCGCCGCGATGCTGGGGTTGTGGGTGACGATCACGACCGCCTGCCCGTTCTCCTTGGCAAGCCTTGTCAGCAGGTCGAAGACGACCCCGGAATTGTGCGCGTCGAGGTTGCCGGTGGGTTCGTCCGCAAGGATTATCGCCGGCTCGTTCGCCAGCGCCCTGGCGATGGCGACCCGCTGCTGCTCGCCACCCGAGAGGTGGGTGCCGAGCCGGTGGACCTTGTCCCCGAGCCCGACGGCTTCGAGCAGCCCCCTCCCCCTCGCCTCCATCTCCGGGCCGGAGAGCCGCCCGAACTTCCTCATGGGCATCATGACGTTCTCCAGCGCCGTGAACTCGAGCATCAGGAAGTGGAATTGGAAGACAAAGCCGATGTGCGCGCAGCGGGCCGCCGTGCGGGCGGCATCGGCGTTGTTAGACATGAGCTCCCCGTCTATCCAGATCTCGCCGCCGTCCGGCCGGTCGAGAAGGCCGAGCTGGTAGAGGAGCGTGGACTTGCCGCAGCCGGAGGGGCCCACCACCGCGTAGATGCCCCCTCGCTCCGCCTCGAAGGAGACCCCCCGCAGGACGTGGACGCGCCCCTCGCCCTGGCCCAGGTGCCGGTGGAGGTTCGCGCAGCGCAATACCGTCTTGGTGCTTGTGGCCATGTTTCCTATTGCGCCGTCCCGCGGACGATGTCGCCCGGCTCGAGGCGCGCGGCGCGCCGCGCAGGGATGAGGCTTGACGCCATGACGGCGATGATTGCCGCCGCCACCGCGGCCAGATAGTGCCACCCGGACCAGGAGACGATGAACCTGTCGGTTGAGAATATTCCGCGGATATGGAGCGGCACACGCGAGACGGCGAAGGTCGAGCCGGCCCCCAGGGCGCATCCGCAGGCCGTTCCGATGACCAGGACGATGGCGGCCTGCCACAGGAAGATCCGGGAAATGTCCTGCCGCGTGTATCCCATGGAGCGGAGAATGGCGATGTCCTTGGTCTTCTCGAGCACGAGCATCATCAGGGTGCTGAACATCGCCAGCCCGGCGATGAGGGTGAACACGGACACGGTGATCATCGTGGACACGCGCAGCGCCCTGAAGACGTCGAGCCACACACGCTCCCGATCCTGCCACGCTGCTGCGGTGTAACCGAGGTCGTCCTGGATGTGGGCGGCATCCTCGCGGGCGCGGTTCTTGTCGAAGAGATTGATCTGAATGTAGGAGGCGCCGGTCGCCTTCTGGAGCAGCGACCTCGCCTGGCTCATGTTCAGGTAGACCCGCACCCGGTCGATGTCGCTCAGGCCCGTCTCGTAGATCGCGCTCACCCGGAAGCGCCGGATCTGGCTCGAGGTCTCCAGCTGGAACCAGTCCCCCACCTCCAGCTGCATGCGGTCCGCCATCTCGCGCCCAAGAAGCGCCCCGGACGGGGATACCCTGAAGTTGGCCAGCGAACCGGAGACGATCTGGCTCGCCAGGTCGGAGACCCGGAGATGGTCCTCGATGTAGATGCCGTAGGCCTGCACGAGCTCGTCCTTGAACGAGCTGCGGATGGTGACCGTGCCATGGAGCACCTGGGAGATCCCGGAGATGTTCGAGTAGGTGTGAAGGGAGGTGGTGAGCAGCCCGGGGTTGTCGATGCCCACGATGAATTTTCTGCCGTCCCTGTGGTCGCCCGCAAAGGGCGATCCGGATCCGGACCCGGCGACGCTCCGCAGCGTGTCCTGGATCTTGTCCTGGATCCGCATGGCGCCGTCCGTCCCGAGGATCGTCTTGACGAAATAGCCCTCAAACCCGGTCGTCGTCGCCTGGGTGACGATGAAGAGCCCCACCCCGAGTACGATGCAGGACAGGCTCAGCATCATCGAGCGCTTCTTGGCCGTCAGAAAGCGCAGGGCGATGCGGAGATTGGGGGACATCGGCTACGGCGGAATTCTTGGGCTGGCCCGCCGTTCCTACGAACCGCTTGCGGTCGAATCCACGGGAATCTCGCGGACCCGCACCCGGCTGCCGTCGTGGAATTTCTCCAGGTCCTCGACGATGACCTGCTCCCCCGGCGCGACGCCGTCCAGGACCTCGATCCCGCGGAGCCAGACAAAGCCCTTTTTCACCCTTCGCAGCTCGACCCGGCCGTCGACGACCACGAAGACCTGGTCCCCGGCGAACAGCGCGCGCCGCGGGATGATGGCCCTCGCCTGGTGCGCGCCGACGACGATGCTCACCTCGCCGGTGATCCCCGGCACGAGCTTCTCGGGCGGGATGGTCACGTCCAGGTAGGCGCCGTGCCTCTGGGTCTCCGGATCCGCGGTGGGAAGGATCTTGGTGACGGTTGCATCGAAGATGTCGTCGCCGTACGGCAGGAAGATCACAGACGCCTTCTCGCCCTTTCGGATGTCCGCGAAATCCTCCTCGCTGATCCTCGCCTCCACCTGCCTGCTCGTCGTGATCAGGGTCGCCAGCGAGGCCCCTGAGCCAAGGAGGTCGCCGGGATGGGCGTAGATGGCCGAGACGATGCCGTCGAAGGGCGCCCTGATGGTCATCTCGTCGCGCTCGTGTCGCAGGGCCTCAAGCGTGTTCAGGTCGGTGTCTATCTCCGCCTGGTTGACGACCTTCTCCAGGTCGACCTTCTCCTCGAGGCCCTTGACCTCGCGACGCCGCTTCGCCAGCTCGCTGTCGGCGTACCCGCCGAGCCTGTTGAGGCGCTCGAAGTTTGCCAGGTCGGATTGCGCGCTCTCGAGGTCGAGCGCCGCCGACGAACCGACGGCAATCCTCTTTTTCGCCGTGTCGTAGTCGATCTCGCTCTTCTCGATCTGGATGTCCAAGGCCTTGGTGTCGAGCTGCGCAAGCAGGTCCCCCTTCCTCACCGGCTTGCCCGGCTCGAGGGCGAAGCCCTGCTCGAGGACGCGGCCGCTGATCTCGCTCTTGAGGTCCATCGTGTAGTCGGGATTGACCACGATGCTCCCGGGCTTCGCATCGACGGCCGAACCCGTCACGATCCGCTCGACCACCGCCTCCGGGCGCGTCGCGTAGACTGCGGCGAACGCCGCTGCGGCGAGGGCCAGGATGATGATTCCGCCCCAGAGGAGGGGCCGTGCGTTACGGGGTTTCTCGGACATAGCGGGGGGGAAGGTTGTTCAGGGCCGGATCCCGGCCGACGAGTGAGACGAATTCGATCCAGGCTGACAAATAATCCGAGTGGGCGCTGGTCCTGCCGTAGTCGACGGCGTACCATGCCTGCTGCGCCGCATCGACCACATTCTGGGCCGCGATGCCCCGCTTGAGCTCGGCGGTGGCCTCCCGGAGGGAGCCATCCTGCTGGTCCATGCGCCTGTCGGCCAGGTCCTGGTAACGCGCCGCGATGTCGACCATCCTCGCCAGGTGCTGGGCCTGCTGCTCGGTGGTGTCGACGTAGGTCTTGAAAAGCCGCTCGTCGAGCCTCTTCGAGGCAAGCGCCGAAAGCTTGGCCCCCTTCGTGGCGAAGCCGTCGAAGATCGACCACGAGACGTTCAGGTTGTACGTCAGCTGGTTGATCACCGTCTGCTCGATTGTCGTGTTGAAGGCGGTGGTTTCGTTTTCCACGCTGTAACCGGCGCCCAGGTTCAATTTTGGCAACAATCCGACCTTCGCGATCTTGTAGTCGAGGTCATCCTGCCTGATTTCCAGCCTATAGACCTGGCTCTGGAGGGTGTCGTGGGCCTGGCTGCCCAACAGCGAGGCCAGGAGGACGTTCGTCTTCGACTTGTCGTAGGCGCCCTTCGGGATGGCGAGGGGTATGTCTGAGTCGTTTATCCTCTTCAACCCGGCAAGGTGCGCAAAGGCGATCTTGGCGTTCTCGAGGCTCTCCTCGTTCTGCTCCAGGCTCAGGCTCGAGTCCTCGGCGTTCAACCTGGGCAGGATAAGTTCGGCCTCCGACACGGCGCCGCTCTTGCGCCGCTGTTCCAAAACGTCCAGTTCCCCTTGGGTGATCGTGTTGGAAAAGCGGGCGTTGCGGATCGCCACTTCCTTGAGGATCAGCGAAAAATACTGCTCCCTGAGGGAGACCGCGAGCTGCCGGTAGGCGTCGGCATACTGCTTCTCGTTGACCAGGAGTTTGATCCGCCCGATCCTGCTCTGGTTGATCAGGGCGCCCCATTGGAAAATCGGCTGGTTCAGCCCGACATTGTAAAAGAAGCCCGACTGGGTGCTCGCCGCGCCGCCGGTCGTGGAACTGCGGTTCGTCCCATACTGGGCGCCGCCGTTCACGCTCGGCCAAAGGCTGTGATCCGACGAATAGACCCCCGCCTCGCCCTCCGCCACGATGATCTCGTTCCTGATCATCTCCGGCGACTGCCGCAACGCATTGGTCAGTATTGCCTTGAGTCCGGGCAGCTGATCCTCCGGCATTGTCCCGTCGACGAACTGGTCCTGTGCGCGGATCGCGCGGGGAAGGAGGAGAAAGATGACCAATAACGCGGCATGAAACCTTGGATAAACGGACATGGGAAATGCTATAGGGTCGGAACCAGAGTTGTCAGACCGCGACCAATTGTAAAGGTTGGCAATTCCGAAAAATCATTCCCGGCCCCCCGCGCCCGGGTCCAGCAAACGGCGCGCGTTTCCGTGGAACAATGCGTCGAGATCGGACGCTCCCAACCCGGATTCACGGGCCTCGGCCACCAGGCGGCCAAAGGAGGGCTCGGCGTCGAGGGCCGGATAGGCGTTGAGCGGAAAGTCCGAGCCGAACAGCACCCTGTCCGGTCCGACCGCCCCGACAAACCGGCGCCAGATGCCCCTGTCATAGAGAAGGGGCGACGCGGCGGTGTCGAAGCACAGGTTGTCCGGCAGGGCCGCCCCCTTGTTGCGCAGCGGGAGCAGGCCACCCCAGTGGGCGAGGATGAACACCGTGGCCGGAAAATCCCGGGCCAGGCCTAAAAATTCCTCCTGGGGCGTCTCGATCCGGCCGGGATAGGGCCGCGCCTCCGGGTCGGTAGCGTGGAAGGTCATCGGCATCCGCAGGTCGCCAGCCGCGGATGCGAGCTCCCGGATGACCGGGCTTCCGGCGGTGCATCCCTGCGCCGCCGGAAGCAATTCGCCGATTCCCGAGAAACCCTCGTCCCGGGCCCGGCGAACAGCGGCGAGCACCCCCTCCCACCCCGCCGCTGGGTGGATCGACGCGAAGGCGCTCAGGCGGTCGGGGTGGGTTTCCACGCACTCCGCAAGGAATCGGTTCTGCACGGCGCAGGTGGCCGGATGCTCCCAGTACCATCCCTGGAGAACCGCGCGCCCGATGCCCGCGGCGTCCATGGACGCGAGAAGCCCGTCAACGGACGGAAAGGACTGGACCGGCCGCCCGTCGCGCCTCCGGCGCGTGGCCATGGCGCTCCAGCGCGACTCGCCGTGCGCGGCGGCCCAGCCGGCCGGATCCCCGTTCACGTCCGGGGAATAGAGATGCACGTGGCTGTCGACAATCCCCATCCCTCCGATTAGAAGTCCGAAACAGACCGGGCGGAAGCCAGAACCGCGCGAACATTGCGTTTGCACCGGCGTGTCCTTTCTTTTCGGCTCCCCGGCAGCCCTCCCTCCCATGCTCCGACGCTTCTTCGAACTCGACCGGAACCGGACCACCGTTGCGCGCGAGCTCCAGGCCGGCCTCACGACCTTCGCGGCGATGGCCTATATACTCGCCGTCAACCCGGCGATCCTCTCCAACACGGGAATGGACAAGGGGGCCCTGGTGACCGTCACCGCCGTCACCGCCGCGGTCGCCACCGCGATCATGGCGCTCATGACCAACTATCCCCTGGCCCTCGCGCCCGGAATGGGGATCAACGCCTTTTTCACCTTCAGCATCTGCATCGGCAAGGGCGTGCCATGGACCGAGGCCCTGGGGATGGTGTTCGTCAACGGCTTTGTCTTCCTCCTTCTCTCCGTGACCGGCGTCCGCGAGAGGATCATGGCCGCGATCCCGCCGCCGCTCAAGGTGGCGATCAGCTGCGGCATCGGGCTCTTCATCGCCTTCATCGGCCTGAAGAACGGAGGCGTGATCGTCGCAAACCCCGAGACCTTCGTCGGCCCGGGCGACTTCACCTCGGGTTCGGCGGCGCTCTGCCTGGCGGGCATCGTCCTCACGGCGATCCTCGTGTCCCGCCGGGTGACCGGGGCCATCGTGATCGGGATGGCCGCCGTGACCGTGGCCGGACTCTTCGTGCCCGCCGGGGGCGGAGCGATGGTCACAAGCCTGCCCGAGCACCTCTTCGCCCTCCCCCACTCCGCGGCGCCGATCTTCCTCAAGCTCACCTTCCGGTTCCTCTCGTCGTCGGCGGGATTCTTCGCGGCACTCCCGATCATCCTGACCCTGCTCCTCGTCGACGTCTTCGACAACATCGGGACGCTCATCGGCGTGACCAAGCGCGCGGGGCTGCTCGACGAGTCCGGCCGCCTCCCCAAGGCAGGGAGGGCCCTGATGGCCGATTCCATCGCCACCCTCCTGAGCGCCCTGTCGGGCACCTCGACGGTCGTCAGCTACATCGAGTCGGCGTCCGGCGTGGCCGCGGGGGGGCGCACTGGCCTTACGTCGCTCACGACCGCAGCGCTCATGGTCCTGGCACTTTTCCTGACGCCCCTGATCCTCATCATACCCTCTGCGGCGACGGCGCCCGCCCTGGTGATCGTCGGCATTTTCATGATGCAGTCCGTCGTGGAGATTCCCATGGACGACTTCAAGGCGGCGGCGCCCGCGGTGCTCACCCTGTTCGCCATACCGCTCACCTTCAGCATCGCGCAGGGGATCGGTATCGGCCTGATCAGCGCCGCGCTCATGGCGCTGGGCCTGGGCAGGCCACGCTCGTTTCCGCGCCTCGGCTACGCGGTCGCCGCCATCTTCTTCCTCGAATTCTTCAGGATCTGGCCCTTCAGGGGCTGACCCGAAATGCGTCTCACAGCTGGGTCGAGGCCGGATAGCTGCCCAGCCATTTCACCAGCGGGCAGAATTGCTTGAGCTCCTTGAGCGCCGCCTT
>Ga0302319_10009342_pt1 | contig 18886 bp, 14 predicted proteins | sample Bog_T0_2_FD_203319 | JGI IMG/M metagenome (GOLD analysis project Ga0302319, IMG submission 203319) | Peat permafrost microbial communities from Stordalen Mire near Abisko, Sweden - Bog_T0_2 | ecosystem: Environmental > Terrestrial > Soil > Wetlands > Peat | place: Sweden: Abisko, Stordalen Mire... | reverse complement strand
AAGACAGAGATTTGGGGGTCGGGCATGACCCCGCTGACGCCGAAACCCGTCAGGCCCGGGCCGACGCCCCGGATGAGCACCGTTTGGGGAATGTTGCCCGCAATAACCAGGCCGGCGATCAGGGTGCGTTGCCCGGTGCCGACACTCATCAGGGCGGAAACGTTGATGAGGCGGGCGACGGGATTGGCCGCCGTGTCGGCGTCGTAGATTTCCGTGAGGGCGACGCCCGTCGAGCCATTGGGACTGAGGAGATTGGTCGTGTACGGCCCCTGATTGACCGTGGCGAGGAGGGCCGCATCCGCGCTCCCACTCGTCAAGGCATAGGCGCCCACCTGGGTGTCGGCGGCCGTGATGAGAGCGCCTTGCGCTTGGCCGCTGCTCGAGGTCTGCCAGGCGTTATTCGTCGCGATCGCTCCATTGGGTCCGAAAAGGGTCAGGTTGGGATCGTTCAAGGGGCCGGCGATGCCAAAAGAAGCCAGGGACGGACCGACGCCGCGGACGAGGAGGTTCTTGCTGCCGGAAACGACGAAACCGACGATCATGGCCTGGCTCCCCGGCCCGGAGATGGCGCGGGCGGAGAAGTTCGACATCCGAGCGTAGGGGGTCGAACCGATCGTGATCGTCAGAGTGCCCGTGGTGGTTCCGGAGGAATTGGCGGCGGTGATCGTCACGACATAGGTGCCCGAGGCCGTCGGGGTACCGGTGATGGCGCCCGTCTGGGCATTGAGGCTGAGGCCGGGCGGGAGTCCGGTCGCCGTGTAGCTCGTGGGCTGACCCGTCGCCGTGATGGGATAGGGGGGGAACGGTGTGCCGACTGCACCCGGGGCGGTGCTCGGACCAACAATGATGGGGGGGGAGCCGGAGGCGGCGATCGTGAGGGTCAATTGGCTGGTCCCGGTGCCGGCGCTGTTCGTGGCGCCGAGCGCCACGACAAACGTGCCCGTGGCCGTGGGCGTGCCGCTGATCACTCCGGTTGCGGCATTGAGGGTCAGTCCCGCCGGGAGTCCGGTGGCGGTGAAGCTCGTGGCCGAGCCGGTGTTCGCGATCGTGTAGGTGAACGCTGCCCCGCCCGTGCCGGTCGCGGCCGGCGGACTGGTGATGACCGGAGCGGCGGAGGCGGTGATGGCCAGGGTCGCGGCCGGAGAGCTGGTGGCGTTGGGCGAAACCCCGTTGCTGACGGTCACAAAATAGCTGGCTGCATCGGAGGTGCTCACATTCGAAAGGGTCAGGCTCGCCGTCGTGGCCCCGCTGACATTGCCGCCGTTCACGAGTGGCGTCGTGCCCTTCAGCCAGGTGTAGGTGAAGGCGGAGGGAGTCCCCGTGGCCACGACCGTGAAGGTGACATTGGTGCCGGCGGCCACGGTTTGGCTGGCCGGCTGGGTGGTGATGGTCGGGCCGGCGGAGCTGGCCACGACGCTGCTGCCGTTGAGCTTCAGGCCGCCGGTCCAGTCGCCGCCCCCGGGTCCGCCCAGAGGATTGATGGCGCCCGGGCCGGCAAAGGTGACGGCGGCGTTAAGCGCCAGAAAGCGGACGCCGCCGGCGCCGAGGAGCTGCGTGCTCCCGGTAAAGCTGATGCTGGTGTACGCAATATAATTGCCCAGGACCTTATTGTTGTCGCCGATCGAGATGGCGCCGGTCGCGGCGTTCCAGAAGATGCCGTCATCGCTGCCCCCGTTGGAGCCGGGATTGATCAGGGTCACCGTGGAATTGACGGCGGTCGTCAGGCTGGTCCCAATTTGGAAGACCCAGAACACATTGTTCTTGCCCTGGGCATCGAGGACGAGGGCCCCGGTTTGGGTCGCCGCGCCGTTCCACTTATAGACCCCGGGAGGCAAGGGCCCCAGATTGGCCAGATCGACATTGGAATAGTTGGCGGTCAAAGGCATCGCGGCCAAGCCGGTGGCGGCCACCTGGAGATCCGCTTGCGCCTGCTGGGTTGCGCCGCCGGTGGCGATGATGGCCGCGGCCGTGCCCTGGAGGGTCGTGCCTGAAACCGTGCCGGGGGGGAATCCGGTGATGTTGGTGGTGGCGGCCGGGAACAGGCCAACGTTGCCGTTGGTGAGCGTGAATCCGGCGCCAGCGACGGTAATCCCCTGGCCTGCGAGCGCCGAGTAGTTGCCCGCAGTCTTGAGGATGGATTGGGCGGAAAGGGAAGGGGCCGAACCCAGCAGGGTGGCGCCAGCGGCGATCGTAGCGGAGAAGAGGAGTCGAAGTTTCATGTTTAGCTCATTGGGGCGATACGCACACATGCCCAAAATGGGCAGTGCCCGCCCGAACAGGGGCTAAGCAAGGGAAGGGGTCTTCGATTACGTGAGGGGAGGATAGAGTGTTTACCCCGGGGTTGACATGGGGTGTTGTAGGTAGGGGGAATTACCCTGCGCGCGCCGGCCCTCGGTATTCCGTTGCCGCAGAAGGGCTGCTTGGCCGGGCGGCTCAGCCGGCTTGGCTGGCGGCTGCCTTACAGGGGCAGGCGATACGCCTCGACGATTTTTCGCCCGATGTGACGCTGCCGTTCCGCGCTCACGCGGCCCACGACGGAAAAGTATCCGATCCCGTAAGGGTTGAAACAGGGCCGGCGGGAGATTTTGTCGCCGAATCCCAGGCACTCGGCTTCACGCCGTAAAATCCGCGAGTTATTTCTTCTCGGAGCGCTCCGGCTTCGAGCGGGTCTGTGCTCGCCGCCATTCTCTCCGCGAGAGCGGAAAGTTCGGCGCCTGAAAGGTGGAGTTCCGCATCCAAGCGATAAGCGAACTGGACGACCTTGGCCTGTTCACCCGGCGGAAGATCCCGGATCTCTCGAATGATCTGCCCTGCGGTCATGGCGATAAACGAAGAGGAGGTGAAGAGGTCGTCAAAGGTGCTTCAGGGTTGCCGGCAGTGCTGGTTCTAGAGCGGTGGTTCGGATAAATAATAACAAGGGGGGTTACCGTGTATGTCTGTTGCCGTGAGGTTGGGTCCGGACCGCGTCGGCTAGGGTTCTGAAGCCGATTTCTTGTCGGCTTTGGATGCGAGCGGGTGTTAGTATGTGAACACGCTTATGAACGATGCCGAATTACTTCGTCGGTATGCGCAAGAAGGCTCCCAGCAGGCTTTTGCTGAGTTAGTCGGCCTGCGGATCGGATTGGTTTACTCGGCCGCACTGCGGCAAGCCGGCGGCGACGTCCAATGGGCGCAAGACGCCACCCAGGCGGTCTTCTCTGACCTAGCGGTTAAAGCGAAGTCGCTCTGCCGGCACGAGGCCTTGGTTGGCTGGCTCTACACCAGCACCCGCTACGCGATCGCAAAAATGGCCCGCGCCGAAGGACGGCGGCGGAAGCGGGAGCAGGAGGCTTTTTCCATGCAACAAGATCTCGCACCGGATGACTCGGAGATTCCGGCGGAGCGCCTCCGTCCGTTGCTGGACGAGGCGCTGCATGAGCTGCCAGAGACGGACCGCCAGGCTCTTCTGCTCCGATTCTTCGCTGGGCGGTCGCTGGCAGAACTCGGCCAGTCGCTGGGTCTCTCCGAAACCGCGGCCCAGAAGCGGGTGGAGCGGGCGCTCCTCAAACTCAAGGAGATCCTGGCCAAGCGCGGCCTGTCGTCGACTGCGGTCGCTATCGGAGTCGCCCTCGGCCAAGAAGCTTTCGCCGTCACCGTGCCTGCCGGCTTGGCCGCCATGGTTTCGGGAGGCGCCTTCGCTGCCGCTTCGGCCGCGGCGTCGGGCGTCGGCATCGTTTCCTTTCTGACCGCCCCGATGACGGTCGCCGCCGGTTTGTCCGGCGCCGTGTTGGCGGTCGCCGTCGGCTTGGTGGCCTACGAGAACCGGTCCCTCCGATCGGACTCCGCCGAGGGGCGATCGGGCAGTGTCGTGGCCGCCGGCCCCTCCGGCCCGGTCCGGGTGGCTGGCACCTCCAAGTCAGACTCTCTGGCGGCGGAAACCGGGGAGACCGACGACCCTCGGGCGCCTGAAGCAACTCCGATTGTCCGGAAGCCGCCGACGCCGGCGGGAACCTCAAGTTTTTCCCCGGAGGTAGTTCAGCCGGTTTCGGGCCATCCGAGTGCCGAGCGGACGTTGGTCGTCCTTCCTCTGGGCCCGGACAATTTGCCCGCCGCCCTCCGGGTCTTTGATCCCGTGCAGCTCGACCAGCGGCCGGTTCCGGCCTCGCGGCTGAGCCCAAATTATCCGGCGGAGATGCGGCGCCGAAGAATCTCCGGCGAAGTGCTGGTCGATTTCATTGTGGACGCAGACGGTCGGGTTCACCACGCCGTCGCGGTGAAGTCGAGCCGGAGTGAGTTCGAACGGGCCGCCGTCGAAGCCGTCTCGGCCTGGAGATTCAAGCCGGGAACCAAAACCGGCCGGGCGGTCAGCACCCATCTGCAGCTGCCGATCTTTTTCACCCTCGATTCCCATGACTAAAACCTCGCGCTCTCTCCTTCGGAGCCGTCCGGCTCCCAGTGTCGTCACCGTGCCGGGCGCGTTGCCCTACGGGCGCCGCGATCACCTGATCGGCGCCTTGGTAGCTCTGGCGGTCATCGCCGGGGCGGCCGGGCTCGGCGAACTGGCCAAGGGCCGGCACCCGAAGCGTCAAACCAAGTCACTCCGCTCGGAAACTCCTGTCTTCGAGATGCCTCCCCTCCAACCCGACCCTGCGGACATGGCACCCGAAGATGAGGCGAAAACGTCGGTCGACCTTCGTCCTCCAATGCTGCCGGACGTCCCGACGATGGGGCGACCCTCCGACATCGTCCAGCCGCTGGAGCCGCCCCCGCCTGACTCCTTGGACGGAAAGGGCAGCGTCATCACCATCCCGCCGGACACCGCTCACTGGGATGGCGGCGGCAAAATCTTCGACCCTTCTCAACTGGACCGGCAGCCGGTGCCGGTATCGCAAACGCATCCGACCTATCCCTTCGAAATGCGCCGGGACGGGCTTTCTGGAGAGGTCGTCGTCGACTTCATCGTCGATGCCGGCGGGCATGTCAGCCGAGCGTTTGCTTCGAGTTCGTCCAACCGGGAATTCGAGTCGGGCGCCGTCGCGGCCGTGGCCAAGTGGAGGTTTCAACCCGGCCGAAAAAACGGCCGGGCGGTCAACACTCACATGCAAGTGCCGGTCGTCTTTACCCTCAATCCTGATTCGTAAGGACGATCGATTCCCTGCCGTTTCACCGGGTTCGATCGGCGGCGGCCCCTCGGCCGCAAGATCGTCCGCAACGCCATTTGCCTCGTACTCGGGGCGACAGAATGCCATGTGATCGACGATGAAAACTTCCCCTTACCTCGCCCTTCTCGCCTGTGCGTTTGCGGGCCTTGTTTCCGCTGTTGCCACCTCCCGCGCCGCCGCCGCCGACTCGCCGCCGGTCGATGTGCGCTTCTTCGACCATGCCCAGGTCGACTCCCTCTTGGCGGCGAAGGGCGGACCGCTCCTCGAAAGTTCCCTATACAAGGTGTCGGTCTCCCGGCGCGAGGGTCCCGGGGTCGTGGAGATCCACGTGCATGACACGGACGTCTTCTACATCCTGAAGGGCTCCGGGACGTTCGTCACCGGCGGCACAGCCGTGGGCCAGGAATCAGCCGGTCCGGGGCAGATCCACGCCAAGTCGATCGTCGGGGGCACCGCACACCATCTCCGCCAGGGCGACGTGATTGTCATTCCGCACGGAACGCCCCATCAATTTACGGAGATCGACGGCTCGTTTCTCTACTTTGTGGTCAAGATCGTGCAGTGACGGTCTGCCTTTGGGCTCGGCGGTTGCGCTCCTCGCCCCGCTGGCTAACCTTCCCGGCCCCATGAAATCCCTCCTGGCTCTCGCCTTTCTCGCCACCGCCTGCCTGGCCCCTGCGCTCTCGGCCGAACCCGGAAACGAGGTTGTCCTCACGATTCCTTCGACGGCAGAGCATCCTCGAAACTCCGAAGGCTCATTCGTCACCCTCAAGTCCGGACGGATCGAGTTTTATTACAGCCAGTTTTATGGCGGGAGCGGCGACGACAGCCGCGGACGGATCGTGGAAATTCATTCGGATGACGGCGGACGCACGTGGAGTTCACCCCTCCTGAAGGTGGACAATCAGGGCCTGGTGAACGTCATGAGCGTTTCCCTCCTGCGTCTGGCGAGCGGGAAAATCGCGCTTTTCTATTCGGTCAAGCGCACCGGCTGGACTGACTGCCGGATTTATTTCCGCCTGTCGCCGGACGAGGGCGCCACCTGGTCGGAGGCGGCTCAGGTGGGGGACGCCCCGCCGAGTTGGTTTGTCCTCAATAACGATCGGGTCATCCAGACGCGCACCGGCCGCCTGATTGCCCCCCTCGCGCAGCATCGCATCACCGGCACGAAGGATGTGATCGCCTCCTGGGACCACCGCGCCATCACGCTGTGGTACTTGTCGGACGACGAGGGGGCCCATTGGCGGGAAGCCAAGACCTGGTGGGCCCTCCCCGTCGCCACCGGGTCCGGGCTGCAGGAACCGGGCGTGGTCGAACTGGCCGACGGTTCCCTTTTTGGCTGGTCGCGCACCGACCACGGCGAGCAATGGAGCTTTCGGTCCCAAGATAACGGCGAAACCTGGAGCCAGCCCGAACCGACCGAACTCAAGTCGCCCACGTCCCCCGCCTGCATCAAGCGCCTGCCGAAATCCGGCACCCTCCTCGCGATCTTCAACGACCATTCGGGGCGTTTTCCTTATCCCCAGGGCAAGGCGCACGCCGAGGCCCGGACGCCGCTCGTGGCCGCGCTGTCTTTTGACGGTGGCCGGACGTGGCCGGCGCGACGGCTGGTGGAAGGCGATCCCGCCTTCAATTATCACTATTGCGCCATCGCCTTCGTCGACGATGCGGTCCTCCTCGGCTACAGCCTGAATCGCATCGGCTCGGCGCATCAGGGCAATTTGCGCCTGCGCCGCCTCGCCCTGTCCTGGCTGCCCGTGGGCCCGCCCTGAGGTTTTGGGCGGGCTTACTCGTGCTCGATGTAAAGAGCGTAGAGCCGGGCCGCATCGACTTGGGCCGGCCAGGTGGCCTTCACCCGGAAGGCCTTTCCGACGGGCAAGGCGTTTGACCCGTTCGACCAGGTGACTTCCGTCTTGAGCGAGGCCTGGGTGAGGTCCGCCGTGTAGCCGGGGAGCGGCTGCTCGGCATCGTCGACCAGGGCGATTTGCAGGGCCGCCCCGGGGGCGACGTGGTCCACGTTGGCCGACAGGGTGGAAGCCTGGGACAGCCGGAACGAGCGGCTCAGGCAGCTTGCGTCACGTTTGACGTTGGCAGAGGGATTGCGCTCCCGGGAGACGGACAGGAGCTTGCTGAAATACCCGAAACGATCGCGCGGGAGCACGACCAGGCCGACGGCCGGAGATTTTTGCAGGGCTGCGGCCGAGAGGGGCTTGCTCGCCACCGGGACGGCGTCGGACTTGGAGGTATTCCAATTGCTGTACCAGATGAAGGTCTCGCGGTCGGTGTTGGCAAAGGCGTTGGCCTCGAGGACGGCATAGGCGTCCCAGTCCGCCGCCGCGCCGTGGGGAATCTCGATGAAGCCCGGGACGGGCTCCCGATAGTGGATGGCGTCGTTGCTGATGACCAGGCCCAGGTCAATCGTCAGGCCGACGAGCGAATCATCCTTCAGGTTCTCGTCGCCGGGCGGAGCGATGATGGTATGGCCATGCCAGCGGCCGTTGAGCCCGAGGATGACATTGCCCCGATTCCACTGCCCGGCGCCCATGTGGTTTTCCTCGCCGGAATTCATCGGCTTGGGCAGATAGTCGCGGCGGTAGAAGGCGAGGGCCCGGCCGTTGGACCAGTGCCGGAAATCCGGCGAGAAGAAGACCTTCATCACCCGGCCGGCAGGCGACCCGTCCAGGAGGCCAGCGTCATGCCAGGGCACGTCCTGGCCGGAGAGGTAGTAAAGGCCGTCGAATTGGACCAGGGAGGTGTTCTCGAAATGTCCCTTGGTGAACATGGTGGTGTTGGCCAGGGTCCAGCGCAGTCCGTCCGGGCTGGCGGCCGTGCCCGTGCTGGCGGAGCGGGTCGGCACGTCGCGGGTGATGAAGGCCATTTTGTACCGCCGGCTCGCATCCGGATCGGCGTCGTCGCGGATCACGGCGACAAAATCATGGATGAACTTCGCGTAGGGGTCGGTCTGGGGTTCGACCGCCACCAGGTTGTTGTGCTTGTTGCCGCGGAATTCGACCAGGCCCAAGTCGGGGCGATTCCAGCGGATGCCATCGGCGCTCTCGGCATAGGCGATAGGGCGAAAGTCGTGCACCATGGCTTCGGCGTCTCCAGGAATCCGATCGTCGGCGCGGGGGCTGGCCAGGTACCACATGCGGAATTTGCCCGCTTCCTTGATGACCGTGCCGTAGATGAGGGGGCCGTAGCCGTCCGGACCTTCCACCGGCCCGGCCCGGAAAACGGGGTTGCCGGGAAACTTGACCGGTTGCTGGAGGGTGACCTTGAGGTTGTCACGCCAGGGGAGGGACACGTCGTCCAGGGGGAAGAGCACGAGGTCGCCGGGATCGGGGTTTTTGCCCGAGCTGGCACTAGCCACCCGGTCGGCCGGGGCCGCGTGGAGCGAAATCAGGGCGACGGCAAATCCGAGGGGCAGGATGCGGAATTTCATGGTCACCCGTTACCGCCGATACCTGCTTCCAGGTCAACGCGGGATTGTTTTCGAACTGGCTAGTATGGGGAGCATAAAAGCCAGCAGTCTCTAAATTCTGGAAGGAGCCAAGTTGCCTTCCGAGCAGGCTCGCGCCATTCTTCCAATCGTGGAAATGGAAATCGCTGGTCGGAATGAAAGCCGGGTCGCCCGGGGCGAATTGCATGCCGTTGAACTTAAGTTGGAGCAATTGAGGACGGAAATGAAGGCGCTCGGAACTAAGCTTGTGATGTGGGTGTTCGGGATGTTTGTGGCTTTAGGTGGCTTGCTCTGGACCGCGTGGAGTCACCGGCCTTAGCGACATCTCGAGGCGGCGCCGATCGGAGGCGAGCAAGAGAGGAGGCGGCGCAAAGGGCCGCTCATGCGTATCCCGGCGTTACTTATTCCTCGCGAAATAGCCACTGGGCTCTACCGTGCGGGGGGCCATGAAAACAACCCGGCACATCGATGAAAAGGCTCTCGCTCAAGTAATGAAGGCTACCGGGGCAAAGACTAAAACCCCGGCGGTCAAACGGGCGCTTTCCGAGGTAGCGCGGCGTCAGAAATTGAAGAAGCTGTTTCGTCAAGGCCTTGGCCTTACGCCGGACGAACTCAAAGCGGAGTTTGCCCCCTAACCTCCTTGGATTGGGAGCGAATCCTTCATGAAAACCGCCTGCTCCTTTCGGCCCTCCATCATCGGCTTCCTTTTCATCGTTGCTAGTGTCTCCCCTGCCCGGGCCTCGTCCTCCGGTCCGTTGTCGCAACCGCCCAAGCTCGCGGTCCTGGTCCAAGATCCCCGCTTGAATCTCGAAATGGGCCAGCCCGCGGTCGTCATGACCGACGGCGGCTACCAGCCTTACCTCTTCTGCACCGCCCAAGGCACCCTGTTCTGCCAGGCCCAGCTCGACGAGCCGCCGTTCCATTCCAAGCCCAAGCGGGTTTACCACATGCGGATCGGTTCCGCCCTTTCCCGGGATCAGGGCCGGACCTGGCAGCCCTGGACCCATGAGGCAGGGCACGACGACGTCTTCATCGAGGGTGGGGGCGTGGCCTGCGCCGACGGTTCCATCGTCCTGCTCGACACCTTCGTCATGAAAACCGACCGGCCGAACCATGGCCTCGGCGAAGTCTGGCGCTCGCGGGACGATCTGCGCACTCTTCAGGGGCCCGCCTACGTCGACTTCTACCTGCCCAAGGTCCTGTGGATCGGCACCGACGACCGGGCCGACATCAAGCGGGACTACGCCCGCCTCCATCGCTCCGTCATCGAAATGCCGAATGGCGAATTGCTGGCGCTGATCTATTCGCAATTCAACGGCGACATCTCTCCGGCGGGGTACCTCGCGACCATGTTCAAATCGCGCAACGTCCTGATGCGCTCGAGCGATCACGGCGCCAGCTGGCGCTATGTTTCCACGGTTGCGGTGGACGGTGCCGTCGGCACGGAGGGTTTCGACGAGGGCGCCTTGGTGCGGGTTTCGCAGGGCAGGCACGCCGGGCGCCTCCTGGTCGTCATGCGCACCGGCCGCGAGCTCTATGGCACCCATTCCGACGACAACGGGCAGACCTGGGTCCGGGCCCGGCCGGTGGCCGTTCCCGGGGTCGACGTCTATGACACGGCCAAGTGGGAGAGCCGCTTTGTCGACACCCATGCCCCGGATTACGTCCCGAGTGACGAGATGTACGGCAACATGGTCGATCCCGACTTGATCGAGATGCGGGATGGCACGCTGGTGTGCGCGGTGGGGGTGCGCATTCCCGCCCGCAAGTGCATCTTTCAGGACTGGCGGGCGCCGGAGAACGGCAACTACCTGCTCTTCAGCCTGGACGGCGGCGATACCTGGAGCGAGGTGGTGCGCTATACCTCGGGTGCTCCCACCACCCATTACGCCGGGGTGCGGGAGGTCACTCCCCACCACCTGTACGTGGTTTACGACAACAGCATCTGGAAGGAGCATGCCAAGGTGGACATCGTGCACGCGACCCTGGGATTTCCGCTCGCGGTGATTCGGTCGGCACCCTGAGTCCGCCGGGCCCCAGGGCCCGAATTCCTGGCTATTCGCCGGTGACGTAGGCGGCGAAGAGCCGGGGCGGCACGGGGGCCCCGCGATGGAGCCGGATATGGAAACGCACCTTGCGCCCGGCCAAGGTTTCGAGGCTTCCTTGGGCCCAAGCGACCGGACGGTCCAGTCCGTCCGCCGCGATCGTCCCCGCCTGGTTGCCCGAGAGGCTGGAGTGGAACTGGAAGTTCTCGTCGGCCACATCGACCGAGATCCCCGGCGTTCCCTCGGCGTTGAGGAGCAGACGGGTCCGCCCCTGGCCGGCGGTGATCGGGGCTGTCCACACCGAGCCCTCATCGGCCCCGGGAACGAGGCCGAGGGCTCCCCAGCGATCGCGCGCCAGGGTGGCGAGGGCGATTTCGGCGTAGTAATCGGCGTGTTTCTCCGTGTTCATCCAGCGACCGTGGTAGATCCAGGTTTCCGAGCCAACCGTGAGGATGCCGTTGCCCGACTGGGTCACGACTTCTTCCGATCGGATGTCCGAGGGGATGGCTGCCGGCGAGTCGTGGCGATCGAGGAAGACGTGGCCTTTCACCGGCTCCCGGAAATGCTGGCCGTCATTGGACACCACCAGTCCGATGTCGCCGTAGGTCGTGCCGGTGCCAAACCAATCTCCCGGATAGGGCCGGGCGTGCCATTGGCCGTAGAGTCCGACGAGGACGTTGCCGTAGCTCACCGCGCCCACGCCCAAATGCACCTGGGTGTAGGGCCGGTCGTGGCCCCGCGCATTGGGGTCGGAGGGTTCGGGCAGGAGGAAGGCCTCGCCCACTTCGGGCAACCAACGGACGAAGTCGGGTGAGAACCACGCCAGGCCCTGCCGGCCGGCCCGATGCCCCCCCTCGCTGATGCTGAGGCTTTGGCCGCTGAAGGCGTAGAGCCCGTGGAAGCGGTAAAACGAGCTCGGTTCGACCACCCGGGCGGCCGTTCCTGTCGGATGCCACCGAATGCCATCGGCGCTCACCGCCGTGTCCACGATCGGCAACGGGCCGGACGTATTCTCGTAGATCATCTTGTACCGCCGGGCCGGATCGGGCTCGGAATCCTCCCGGATGACGAAAGCGCCTTCGGTCGCCGTCGCCGGGAGGGCGATGGCATTGTTGTCGCTGCCCCCGCGGAACACGACCTGGCCCAGATTCGGCTTGGTCCAATGGAGTCCGTCGGGACTCTCGGCGAAGCAGATGGGCCCCTCATGGGAGGTTCGGCCTTCGCCCTTTTGCGCCGGGTCGTCGGTCCAACCCGAACCGTAATACCACATCCGGAATCTCCCGCCTTCATGCAGGACGGTGCCGTAGAAATGCGTCGCCATCGTGTCCGTGGCATGGGGATTGCCCCGGCTGGGGGTGAGGACCGGCTCGGCCCGAACGGCCGGCCGCGACAGATAAAGGCAGAGCCCGCTTTTTAGGGGCAGGGAATAGTCGTCGATCGCCAGCAGGGTGACCCGGGCACCGGTATAGTCTCCGATCGTTATGTCGGCTTTGCTCGGGAGTGCTGGCAGGAGGGCGGCTCCGGCCGCCGCCGCCGCGCTGACGGGTATAAAGGCGCGGAGGATGAAGCTTAGGCCCGGGGTCTTCACCGCGCATTCTTCAGCTGCCGCGAAGCCCGGAGTCAATCCTCTCGTCCTCTGCCGAACGGCAATCCGGGGTGGTGCGCCGGCGGAGGCTGAATCCTCACCCGATGCGGCCGGCTGGCTGCCGCCGGCAGGAAGCATTCGGACCTCGCCGGCTTAGGAAAGCCCCAGGGACGGCATCGGGGGGCCGTCAATCCTGAGGCAGGCCAGCGCCGCATGCCAGACGTCCAACTCGCTGCCGAGCATGCATATCTGATGGAGATAGAGATGGTAGGCGTAGTCTCGGAGAAGGTCTTCTTCGGTCTCGGCGGTGGGCGGGGGGGTCATATTGCTTTTCATGGGGTTATCTTCCGAAGGGCACTGGCCAAAGTTCACTCCGACCCAAGTCGGTGGCTGCCGCGCACGACCTGAAAATTTGATCGCCGGGTGGGCGGTTGAAAGGGCTCGGCCGGGGAAATGGCCAGGACAAATTTGGCCGTGTCCTCGAAGGCCCTTTTGTAGTTGCGGAAGATTCTGGATATCTCACTGCGAGCGGTCAGATCGTAATCGATCCCCGCCGTGTCGGCCGGCGCCAAGAAACGAGTGGATGCGGTTTGCACGCCCGGACTCTAGCAAAATCGGGTGCGACGGGAAATTGGAGTCCCGGCGCAATCTCGCTAAGGAAATTCCTTAGGGACGTGGCCTTATATCCTCCCTTGGACTGGCCGGCCTCGGCCGGCCGCCCGCAGCGCCCCTCAGCGGTCAATCCACCGCGGCGGATGGCGACTTCTCGATGTCCTGGTAATCCCGGCGAATTTTCTCGATCCGCTGCCGGTACTTCTCCGCGTCGCCGAAATCGACAAACTTCTGGTACCGGCTGTGCGCGCATTTCACGCACCCGGCGTGCTTGATCGGACACCAGTGCTGTTCGGTTCGGGCCGCGATCTCGGTAAAGTAGGCGAGAATGCCATTAACGTAGGCGCAGTACTCGCAGTTCAATTTCTCGACAAAATTAAGGTAGGTCAGGCGGTGGCGGTCGAAAGCCAGATAGTCGCGCCGATGAACCTTTGGTATCCCATAAATGGGAAAGCAGATGGCCTGGTAGACGGAACCGACCAAGTCGGCTAGGGCGATGGGGATCGCGCACAGCCAAATGAGCGGCGCGGTCGCGAGAACGAGGAAGCGAGAGTTCAGCAGGTACCGGTGCCAGCTTACCTGAAGCCGTTTGCCCCCGATTTTGGCCGCCGCCGTGAACTGTACTTTCTTGGCATGGATTTGATAACAGAACTCGGTTTCCTTTTTGCGCGCTTCACCGATCAGTTCCGCCTCCAGCTGCTTGATTTGCTCGAGCAAGGCAATGAGCGGGTCCTTCATGAAGCAGAAGGCGGCGAAGGGGCGAAGATTGTTTTCACAGTGGGGGTAAGAGCTCTACCTTTATTCCGGAGATGGCGGGATGACGAGCTTTACAGGCAGGGAAACTCGCTGACGAAGCCTCAGGTGCGGCGAAGGGCCAGGGCGGCCAAGATCCGCTCCGGAGTCATCGGCAGCTGCAGCAGGTGCACGCCCGTCGCATCGTGAATGGCGTTGGCGATCACGGCCCCCATGATGCTGATGGCCGGCTCGCCCCCGCCCTGCGGGGGAGTTTGGCTATTCTCCACCAGGATCGTTTCGATGGCCGGCAGCCAGGAAAAGCGCGGAATCCGGTAGGTGCCGAAGTTCGTGTCCAGGATTTTCCCGCCTTCGAAATGAATCTGCTCTTCCAGGGCGTAGCCCAACCCCATGGTGATGCAGCCCTCAATCTGCATCTTCGCCCCTTCCGGATTGATGACGAGGCCCATGTCCTGCGCGCAGTGAACCCGGTGCACGCGAACCGCGCCGGTCGCTTCCTCAACGGAGACTTCCGCCATGGTGGCCACATAGGTTCCGGCGTCGATGCCGCAGGCGACGCCCACCCCCCGCCGAGTCGGAGACGGGGCGGGTTTCCAGCCGAAACTTGCCGCCACGGCCCGAAGGACGCGAATCATTCGGGGATCATCGAGATGGGCCAGGCGAAATGCCACCGAGTCGGCCCCGGCTGCCGCCGCCATCTGATCCATTTGCGTTTCGCGTCCGAAGCCATTGGCGTGCGTTCCCGGGGCGCGCCAGGGCCCGGTGGCGAAGGGATGTGAGCCCGGTGGTCCCTGCCAATTCGACCCATGGACCACGGTCCGATGGTCCGGAATGGCGTAGAACTGCGCGGCCCCCCGGTCGCCGGCATAGAAGACGGCATAGTCCCAAAAAATCACTTTGCCCGCCGCGTCGAGGCCGGAGCTGATCTTGACGATGGCGGCCGGCCGAAAGGTGTCGTGAAAAAACTCCTCCTCGCGGCTCCACATCACCTGCACCGGCCGGCCCACCGCCTTGGCCAGCTTGGCCGCCTCGACTGCCTGGGTGTTCAGGGTCTTGCCCCCGAATCCTCCTCCCACGAAGGGAGTGATGACCCGGACCTTCTCGACGGGAAATCCAATCGCCCGGGCGATCTCGTCCCGGGCCCCGAACGGATTCTGGGTGGAGGCCCAGACCGTGGCTTTCCCATTTTCGATCTGGGCCAGGGCCGCATGGGTCTCGATGGGCGCATGGGCGACGTAGTCATTGAGGAACGTGTTGGCGAAGGTTCGGGCGGATTTTTCCCGGCCCGCCTTCAGGTCGCCGCCTTGGGCCAGGATCTTCCCCTCGGGGGCGACCCGGAGCAGATGGTCGAAAATCGTCCGATCATCGGGAGTGGGCGCCGGCAGATCGTAAGCCGCGGTCACCGCACTCAACGCTTTGGCGGCGAGATCCGGCAACTCGTGCAGGACCGCGACCAAATCCGGTTCCTGCACGACCAAGGCCCCGGCCATATTTCTGGCCGGGGCCAGGTCCAAGCGGGTCAATTTCGCGCCATGGGCCGGCGGCCGGAGCAGGCAGGCGTAAAGCATGCCGGGAAGCCGCATGTCGCCGGCATAGTGGGCCTTTCCGGTCACTTTTTCCCGGCCGTCGCGACGCAGGACCGAGCGGCCCACGGTGGAAAATTCCGCCACGTCCTTGAGCGATGGCCGGACTTGAAGATGACGTTCGATCCTTTGGCCTTTTGCCAGAGTGCCATAGGATATCCGCCGAGTCGGATCCTCCCGGTCAAACACCACCCCGGCCTGGGCGATCAGGCGGCCGGCCGGCACCTTGAGTTCTTTGCCGGCCAGTTCCAGAAGAACCCCTTTCGCCTCGGCGGCCGCCGCCCGCAAGGCCGGCCCAAAAAACCGTGTCGTCATTGAGCCGAACGTTCCCAGGTCCCAAGGGCACCGCTCGGTGTCCCCCATCACCATCTCGACCGAATCCAACGGCACCTCGAGCTCTTCCGCCAGCATTTGGGCGAGGGAGGTGACCACACCTTGTCCCATTTCGATTTTGCCGGTGAATCCGGTCACCCGCCCGTCCTCGCCGATTCGGACGAAGGCGTTGAAATCGGTCGGTACCCCAGGGCGGGCGGGGCCGGATGGGCCGCCTGGCGGCGAGGCCTCCGGAGCGGCAACCAGGTCGCGCAGGATGACAAAGACCACGATGCCGCCGGCCAGGCGCTGAAGGAACTCCCGGCGCGAAGGCGGGGAGGGCTGGGCGGAATCGGGCTTCATGTCAGCCTGCCTTTCTCATGGCGGTGGCGGCCGCCTGGATCGCCCGGATAATCCGGACGTGAGCGCCGCAGCGGCAGAGATTGGGATCCATCGCGGTCACAATATCGGCTTCGGAGGGCGCGGGATTGGCGGCGAGCAAGGCGTAGGCCTGCAGGATCATGCCGGAGGTGCAAAACCCGCATTGGAGGGCGTCATGCTCGAGGAAGGCCTGCTGGATGGGGTGAAGACGCCCCTCTCGTTCGAGGCCTTCGATGGTGAGGACATCCTTGCCCTGAACCTCCTCCACGGGGAGCAGGCAGGAACGGACCGATCGGCCACCGACCAAGACGGTGCAAGCGCCGCAGTAGCCATGGCCGCAGCCGTATTTGGCGCCCGTTTTGCCCAGGTCGGTTCGCAGAGCCCACAGAAGCCGGCGGCCGCTTTCCGCCTTGATCTGCACGGGCTCACCATTGAGGCGGAATGAAATCGTGTCCGACATCGGGTTGGGCGATGGGCAATTAATGGTTCGCCGCCGGTTCCCAATCCTGGCGCCGCTTCGGGGCCAGGAAATCGGAGCAAGCAGGAACGGCTTTCATGACGAGGGGTCGGATTTGTGCCGGACCAGGCGCGGCAGCGCGGCCAGAACCTGGGCTAAAAACACGACGGTGGTGGTGACGGGCAGTCGAGCCGGCTGGGCGAGGCGCCGGCGCAGGCCAAGCGCCAGGGCAATGAAGGCGGCGAGGTAGAGAGCGGCCAGCACCCCCAGGCCCTGAATCCGCCAATGGGCCGGAACCAGGGCCAGAACCAGGCCAGAGAGCAGGAGGAGGGCGGTGGCCCCGAAGAGGAAGGTGATCCCGACCCACACGATCATCTGGATGAACCGCCGCTCCTCCGCGCGAAGTTCTTCGGCCCAGCGCTCGGCCGAACCTTGGGCGGTGGCGAGGAGGTCGGCCCCGTTCTGAAGGAGGCGGTCGAGAAATCCATTCATGGTTCGATTCCGGCCGTTTGCTGGCGCGAGTCGGTTTAGTCCGTTCCCTGGCGCCGCAACAGGATCCCCAGCAGTACTCCCACGCCTAGGGCGAGAGCCATCGCCTCGTAGGGGTGTGAGCGCACGGTCTGATCGGCTCGCTTGGCTCCAGCCCAGACCTTCCCGGTGGCGGCCGCATAGAGGTCGGCCAGCCGATTTTGCGCGGCGGCGAGGCGTTCTCGCAGCCTGCTGCGGTTATCCTCAACGCTTTCAGAGAGCGTCGTGCCCAGCAGCTTTTCCGCATCGACTATGATCGTATGCAATTGCTGCAGGAGCTCTTCGGTATTTATTGGCGCTGTCGAAGGAGCAGGTCTCATGATGGCCTACAATACGACTGGCCCCTTTGGCTTTCGCTCCAGTTTTTGCTGAAATAAGGGCGTTTCTTGGCCAAGCCTGGGCTGCTGATGAGCCTGGGGCAGGACGGAGGCGCCCGGAGCCCAGAGGGCTCCGGCGAGGGGGCAAATTCCAGCGCAAGAAGGGCAATCTATGCGGGGCAGGCTGGGGAAGGTGGCGCTAGACTCACGAGGTACGGCAACGCCCTCACGGCCCAAACCCAATTGGATCATGAAAACGATTCTCGCTCCCATCGATTTTTCGGACGCAACCTCTCCCGTCGTAGAGGCCGCCTCCATGCTGGCCCAAGCCTTCCAGGCCCGGATTGTCCTCGCTCACGTCATCCGCCCCACCGTCATCGTGAACGCCTACAGCCCGGAGGTCGCGACCCTTGAGGTGGAAGCGGAAAATGAGGAATCTAAGCTGCTCTCCTACTGGCAAAGGGAAGTGCAAAATGACGGATTCGCGGTTGAAACCAGCGAACTCTATGGCGATCCGGCCATCTGCATCCGCCAGGAAGCGAAACGGCTGGGCGCGGACTTCATCGTCGTCGGCTCCCACGGCCATGGAGCGGTGTACGATCTATTCGTGGGGAGCACCGCTTCAGGCCTGCTCAAGAAGGCGCCCTGCCCGGTGCTGATCATCCCGGTTACGGGGCTCAAGCCCATCACGGAGGATTCCGGCGCCGAGCCGGGGGTTGAGCTCGAAGCTGCACCGCGCGCCGGGCCGGCCGACGAATAATGAGATACCACCTGTCCAAGAGGTGAGATTCAAAGGCTTCTTCCTAGGCTCCGCCGTCGCCCGGTGGCGCCGGTTGTGCTGGGATGTGCTGGAAAAATCGGCTGTGCCGTGCCCATCCTCATTCGTCAGGCCGTCGATGGCTTGGCCCTCGGCTCCATAAAATCGATCCGGCGTTCAGCGGCGGATTCCTCGATGAGCGCAGCGAGCCGCCGCCGCTGCGTGTCCTCCTCCACGTCGTCCGATTTCCCGCCGGTCGGCTAACCCGTCAATTTACGACTCCTCTTTCATATCCGAAATCACTTTCGGGGGCATCGTCGCCCTCAGGGCATTCAGGACGGCCAGGACATCGATCGCTTCCTGCGAGATGGCGCCGACCACCGGACTGAGGTGGCCGGTCGCAGCCAAGATCATCCCGCCCACGCTCAATGCCATGCCGCCGACGGCGCTTTGCAGCGCAATCGTGCGCATCCGGCGGCTGATATGGATGAATTCGTCCACCTTCTTGAGGGAGCTCTCCATCGCGACGACGCCGGCCGCCTCCGTCGTCACTTCGCTGTTCTGCCCGGCGGCGAAGCCGACCGTCGCCGCCATCATGGCGGGGGCGTCATTGATTCCGTCTCCGACGTAAAGGGTGTGGGCGGCGGCGGTTTCCCGGCGGACGATGCTCAGCTTCTCCTCCGGGCTCTGCTCGGCGTAAATCTCCTGGATCCCCACCTGCTCCGCCAGATACTGGACTTCGCTCCTCCGGTCGCCCGAGACGATCAGCATGCGCTTGAAATGATGCTTGGGCCCGAGGTGCTGAATGAAGGATCGACCCTCGGCGCGGGGGGCATCCCGCAAGCGGTAGGCCGCGGCAAAGCGGTGGTCTATGGCCACGACGCACTCCAGCCCTTCGGCCAGGGGGGGGAGGTGTTCGAGGCCGGAAATGCCGCTGGCTGTGATCCGGCCCCGG
>Ga0302319_10009341_pt1 | contig 18887 bp, 16 predicted proteins | sample Bog_T0_2_FD_203319 | JGI IMG/M metagenome (GOLD analysis project Ga0302319, IMG submission 203319) | Peat permafrost microbial communities from Stordalen Mire near Abisko, Sweden - Bog_T0_2 | ecosystem: Environmental > Terrestrial > Soil > Wetlands > Peat | place: Sweden: Abisko, Stordalen Mire... | reverse complement strand
GGAACTATTCATATGAGGGTGGAGCGCCTCCCTGGTCTCTTGCGTTTGGAATTGTAGGTGCGGGACTGTATCTCGGATTGCTTTTTGGTCAGGTGCACAGATCGTCGAGGCCGCTACCCCACCTGTTTCGCAGATGGGTTGCTGGCCTCATCGACTTTGTACTGGCTCTCATTGCACCAGCGTCAATTCTGGGTTTGGTGGCTGTTCTGATCGAATACAAGCGGACCGGGGTCTTCGATTGGGTGATCGACCGTCAAGAGTCGCAGCCAGGGGACTTCGTCCTAGCATTCGCTGGCGCTCTGGCGCTCATGTTTGTGGTCATGCCTGCATATTTTGCCACTTGCTGGTCGTTAGGCAGACCGACCCCAGGAGCTTGCATCCTAGGCTACCTTGTCGTCACAGACGAAGGCGTTCGCTTGACATTCTGGAGAGCTGCCCTGCGTGCAGTGCTCGGCTCCATGGCGTTGCTCGCATGGCCGTGTTGGATTCTCGCGTTTGCCGTCAAGCGCGATAAATCCAAGGGGAAATTCTGGCTTGACATCATATTCAAGACCCATGCGGAACTTCTCTGCTGAGTCGGTTCAACCGGCGTGGACTGCTTATGACTCAAAGAAACGTTCCACGTCCGTGATCGTCGCGGTCATGCGATACGGCGGCAGGCTGGCGAGAAACGTCTGCCCATACCGCTGCCGCCTTATCCGAGGATCGAGCAGCACCAGCACGCCCCGATCTTCAAGCGACCGAATCAGCCGCCCAAATCCCTGCTTCAACGTGAGCACCGCTGCCGGGACCTGGTAGTCGAAAAATGGCTTGCCGCCAGCCTCTTCAATCGCCTTCATCCGCGCCGACACCACCGGGTCGCTGGGCACCGCAAACGGCAGCCGGTCGATGATCACGCAGCTCAGAGCTTCACCCTGTACGTCCACTCCCTGCCAGAAACTCGACGTCCCAAACAGTACCGCATTCGGCGTCGAGCGGAACTCCTCCAGCAGCGCCTTGCGCGGCGCGGTGCCGTGCAGCAGCAATGGAAAGTCGAGCACCGGCAACAGTCGCTCGTACAGGTCGCGCATCTGGCTGTAGCTGGTGAAGAGGCAGAACGCGCGTCCCCGCGTAATCTCAAGCACGCGTTGAATGCAGCGCGCGGCAGCCTCGGGAAATTCAGGATCGCGCGGGTCCGGCATCTCCGGCGGCAGATAAAGTAGCGTCTGCTCACCGTATTTGAAATGCGACGGCACCACCAGCTCTCGCGCTTCGCTCAGGCCAAGCCGCTTGCGCATATGCTCAAAACCGCCTTGCACGGTGAGCGTGGCCGAAGTGAGTACCGCGGTGGGAATCTGCTCGAAGACCAGCTCGCGCAGCAACTCCGAGACATCGATCGGCGTAGCCTGCAGAAACGTCGTCCGCGATTGCGTCCTGAAGCCGCCTCGCGTTCCGGTGGAAGAAGAGCGTTCCGGCGCACCCCCGGCGAGCCGCCGTTCCATCCAATACACCATGTTGCTGGAGTTGGATTCGAGCAGAAACTCGAGCTCCGAACGCAGGCGCGCCACGCGGTTCTTCAGTCCCGGCGCTTCGTCAACGCCCTCCATCCCATCCATCTCCGCTTCCATCCGCCGCAATGTCGCGCGCACTGACAGGTAGACCTCGCCCGAAGTTTCCAGAAATTCCTCGCGCCCGTTGAAGGGCTGCCGTCCGTCGCCCGCCATGGGCAATGCGGCAAAGAACATCCGTGCACGGTCGCGGAGTTGCTGCGTCACGGCGGGCAGATTCCCCGCGCCCTCCTTGCCGCGCAGCAGAGCGTCGGTGTCGCGCGCCAGCTCCTCAAAGCGCACATTGCTCACCGACAGACCGAAGTAGTTTGAAGCAATATCTTCCAACTCGTGCGCTTCGTCAAACACCACCGCCGCGGCCTCCGGCAGAATGCCCGCATCGGGCGCGCCCACGGCCTCGCGCTTGACGGAAAGGTCAGCGAAAAACAGGTGATGGTTGACGATAATAATGTCCGACTCCAGCGCTTTCCGCCGCATCTCGGTGATAAAGCACCGCCGATAATCGGGGCAGGTCGATCCCAGGCAAGCCTCGGTCCTCGCGTCCAGCTTGCTCCACAACGCGCTCGACTCCGGCATGCCCGCAAGCTCGGCGCGGTCGCCGGTCTCGGTCATCTGCTCCCACTCGGAGATCTGGCGGTACTGGTCGATCTCCTCCAGCCCGGACAGGATCGGCTGGCTGCGCAGGGCTGTCAGCTTGTGGCGACACAGGTAGTTGGCGCGGCCCTTCATGTAGCAAACGCGCAGGCTGCCCAGCAGCGTTTCCAGAAAAGGTATATCGCGAAAGAAGAGCTGGTCTTGCAGAGCCTTGGTTCCGGTGGAAATAATCACGCGCTGGCCGGTGCGCAGGGCCGGCAGCAGGTAAGCCAGCGTCTTCCCCGTGCCGGTGCCGGCTTCCACAATTAAATGCCGCCGCTCCTCGAGGGCCCGCTCCACGGCCTTGGCCATCTCAAGCTGGCCGGGACGATACTCGTACGGCAGCGCCGAGCGCGCTAGAATCCCTCCCGGCGCAAAAAACTCATGCAGCGTCGGCAGGGCGCGGGTTGTTGTTTCGGTTGCGGGCATCGGAGGACCGGTACTCTTCCCATCATAGTGAGCCGGCCGCTCCCGTGGACCTCACGCCGGCACGCGTCTGGATCGCCCTCGCCGAGTGGACTAAGCTGAAAGTACGCATTCCGCGTCGGTAAGCCGTCACAGGGTATTCGATCTGTATAGCTTAGAGCGGGTCTGGAGATTATTTTGGCAAAGTATCGTAGATCGGTTGTGCCCGGTACGCCCGGTGCAGCGGCGTTGCCGCTGGTGGCCATTGTGGGCCGCCCTAACGTGGGCAAATCCACGCTTTTCAACCGGCTCACGCGCAGCCGCCGCTCCATTGTGGGCGACGAGCCCGGCATCACCCGCGACCGCATCTACGGCGAATACGAGTGGGCCGGACGCCAGTTTCGCATCGTCGACACCGGCGGCATTGTTCCCGACGATCCCGAGCTGATCCCCACCGAGATCTATGCCCAGGCCAAGGTGGCGCTTGAAGACGCCGATGCCCTGATCCTGGTGGTAGACGCACGCACGGAGCTGGCAAGTCCCGACTACGACCTGGTGAAGCTGCTTATTCGCGGCGGCAAACCGGTTTTTCTGGCCGTAAACAAGGTGGAAGGCGAAGTTATGGCCGCGGCTGCGGAAAACTTCCGCCAGTTGGGCCTTCGCAATGTGTTTCCCATCAGCTCTGAGCACGGCCTGGGCATCGGCGACTTGCTGGACGCAATTTCTGAAGCAATCCCCGCGCCGCCTGAAACTGTACTGACGGAAGAAGAGGCTATTCAAGAGGCCGAGGACGCCCAGGCCGAAGATGCGGAGATTTCCGAAGGCGGTCCCATCCCGCCTGATCCGGAGGACGCCGACCCGACCCCAACCCCGTTCGATGTAGAAGACGGCGACCTCCGCCCCCTACATCGCACCCACGGCGAATTCGAGCAGCATGAAACATCCGTTGCCATCATAGGCCGGCCCAACGTAGGCAAGTCCACTTTGTTGAACGCGCTCACAGGCAGCTCGCGGGCCATCGTTTCTCCCGTCGCCGGAACCACCCGCGACGCTGTCGATGAGGTCGTCGAATTCGAAGGCAGCCAGTTGCGTTTTGTGGATACTGCCGGAATCCGGCGCAAGGGCAAGACGCACCTGATGGCAGAAAAGATGAGCGTGGTTATGGCCAGACGGCATCTTGAAGCCGCTGACGTGGCGCTCCTGGTCCTCGACGCGACGGATGGGGTCACCGGAGCAGACGCCACCATCGGCGGCTACGCCCATGAGAGCGGCCGCAGCGTCATCATCCTCGTCAACAAGTGGGACGCTGTGACCACGGGCCGCACCGACGGCAAGCCTCCCGCCGATCGCGAGATCTTTGAGCAGCAATTGCGCCGCGTCCTCAAGTACCTCAACTACGCGCCGGTCATCTTTCTATCCGCGCTGGAGGCAACGGGCCCGGGAGCCGGCAAACTGCTGCGGGTTCTCAATGAAGTGGTCGCTGTGGCCGCGGAACGGCGCAAGCGCGTGTCCACCGGCCAGATGAACCGCTTCCTCGAAAAGATCGACTTTCAGCGCGCCCCCGTACCCATGGCCAAGCGGGTGCGCATCTTTTACATGACCCAGGCCGCCGTGGCGCCGCCCACCTTTATCCTGTTCACGGACCGCGACATCAAGCTGCATTTCAGCTTCGAGCGTTTCCTTGAAAACCAGATCCGCGAAGCATTTGGTTTCAAAGGCACGCCGATTTGGTTCAAGGTGCGAGCGCGCAATGCGGAGAAAAAGGGTTAGCGGCGAGCTCCTTACGGTTTTTGAGTCCCAGGGGAGCCGGATTTAAGTTCGTCGCGGCGCAGGATTCTAAGGTCCTGCAACTGCATTTCAGCGGCGAGTGGCTGGCCGTTGCCTCCGCTCAGCGCGAATAACAGGCTCTCGGTTTCACGCCTCGATTGCTTGCCCGCCAGAGTGGTGTAGGGCTCGTCAAATCTCCAGAAGGCGGGGCCTGCGGGGAGCTGGTTATCGAGGGGCGAACCGAATTTCTGGGTAAGGCGGGCGGTGAGCGCGGCGGCCAGCCCGGCATCGGCCGCGAACATGCCGAGGAGCTGTTTGGAGTCGATGCGGTAGAGATGCCCCTGGGCGGAGAAACCAAAGTTATAGTCGATGCCTTCCACGGTTGCCTTGTACTGGCCTTCCGCCAGGGGAGTGAAGGGCACAGCCGCAGCAGCTTTCACCTGTTCGAGCGTCATGTCGAGGGCGAAGCCGTTGATGTCGTGGGCAAGCAGGCCGGCGCTTTGAGCGTGGACAGCGCCGATGAGTGCGAGAGCGCAGGCAAGCGCCATGACAACAGAGACGGTGATTCTGGCTGAGGCCAGGCCTGGGTGGTTCATCGGCGTCTCTCCTTGCTGCGGCGCGAAAAGGTTATTTTACGGCTGCGGCGGACTGGATTGGCTCGATGGCGGATTCGACTGGCTCGATGATGAGGATGGTTTGTTCGCCGGCTGGTCAAGCGTGGTGATGTGGACGCTGGCCTGAATCTCAGGTACAGTGCCGTCGTTCACCTGCACCTCCGTCGGCTTGCCCTGGATGAGGATTCGCTGGACGGCCTTGCCGCGCGCGGGAACCAGAACCCGCTGCGTGACGGATGTGGCGTCCGAACGGACAGTGACGGGAACCTCGGCCGAAGCGTAACCGTTGTTGGTTACAGTGATGGCAGTGAGCCAGTTACCCGCCGTTGTAGTGGAGGGAAAAACGCCGTCGATGGTCAAGTCCGGCAGGCCCTTGTCCGCATCCACCCAATCGGCAAAAAACCACGACAAATCGCGATGGACTCCGGCGGTTTCAAGCAGTTTTTCAAGCTGGCCGGGACCCGAGTCCTTGCCGCTACCCTGGGCCGGATCGTAAGCGCGCAGCGCGGCGGAAACGGCAGCCTCGCCGGCCAGGTCGCGCAGCATCCACAGCACGTAGGCGGCCTTGGTGCGGTAATAGACAGGCGAGATCGCCTGGGCCAGCGGCTGGCCGGCGCTTTCTCCGGGGCTTGTGGGCTCAGCCAGCGCCAGCGCGGACCGACCTGCTTCCAGAGCGCCTAATGCCTGGTTACGACCCTGCTGTTTCTCAGTCCAGACCGTCCCCATGAAGAAAGCCAGGCCCTCGCTTAGCCAGGCGCTGGGCAATGGCGACGGTTTCCGCGAGGTTGAATTCGGGGAAGTAAACGCTCGGGTGAGAGCGTGAACCAGGATCAGGTCCAACCGGTCGGGGCTGGCTTCCTGAATCGGCGTGGCCAGAAGAGCGCCGGTTTCAAAGGGCGCATCTTCCGGCTCGGGTAAGTCAAGAATAGCCAGCGGAGAGCGAAGTTGCCGCCCTAGCCAGCCTTGGAGGAATGGTGTTACGGCCGTTGCCGCTGTGGTCCAGTACTCAACGGCTGGTTCGTCTGCCGCAGTGGTCCAGACCGTGGTGTTGGTGCCGGGGCGGGCCGTGCGAATGGCAAGGAATAAACTCGGCGCTTCAAATCCGAGGGTTGTGACGCCGCTGTCGGCGGTGGCCACGCCTGCCACTTCCTGGGCCTGATCGATCTGGCTCGGCTCGGTGACCGTGAGCTGCGCAGGATGTCCGTTGAGGAACGCCACGGTGGGCGCCTGTCCATGCGGAAATTCGGCCGTCAGGCGCAGGTGGAAGCACGCGCCAGCCAGCCGCAGTTTATGCTCGCCGATGATGTCGAAGAGCCGCGCCCCATCGCCGAGAATGACGGGAACGCTGGAAACCGGATACCAGACCACGTTGCCGAACCCGCGCAGGCCGGTAAACGGAACGCCGACCTGGTCCCAGTCCGAGTGCAGCGCCACGTCGTCCGGGGTTCCGATCACCAGCAGACGCTGGGCAGACGCGGCTATGACGCCCGAGTAAGTAACGTCGAGCTGGAGGGTAGCCGCTGGAGCCAGGGCCTGAGCAAGCGTAACCGCCGCTTCGTGCAACTGCCCCGTGTGGTCGGCGTCGGAATTGAGCGTGGCCACTTGAAAAGCCACATCCTTGCCATTCACGCGAATCCGCTCCCAGTTGAGCGCGGAGGAAATCTGCAGCGGAATGTGTGCGAGGGGAGTTTTGCCGTCGTTGCGCACAGTGATCAGGGCGCGCACAGCCATACGCTGCTCGGCAGTCTGCAGATGCACGTCCAGATCGAAATCTGTGACGGTGACAGCCTGCCGCTCGGCATACTGTGCGGAGGGCTCGCTGGCCATCTGGACCGGCGGTTGCGTCGCGGCGGGGCCTGTCTGCGTGGTGGTCTCGCCATTCTCGTCCGTGGAGCGCGAAAAAATGACTTTGCCGCCAGGCTGAGGGTTTTGCGGCGCGGCCTGGGTTGCGGGCGGTTGCTCGGGGGGAGGGGGGGTGGGGCTTTGTGCCGCGGAGGGCAAAAGGACCATGCCGGCGGCAGCCAGAGCTGCGATTCCGGCAAGTGAAAACTTCATGAACCCAGGCCTTTCTGTTTCTTTGCGGCTTTTGCTGCTTGAGGGTTGGACGCGATTCCCGTACCAGGGCGAGCGCTACCTGCGATGGGGCCAACTGCGCCTTCAGCGCGAAAAGCCTTCGCTCGGCGCTGCCGGAAAGCCTCATACAGCACCACTGCGCCGGCTGCGGAAACGTTGAGCGAGCTGACCCCGCCGGCCATGGGAATCCGCAGCAGGTGGTCGCAGGTGCGGCGGACGAGGTCGTGGAGCCCGGCGCCCTCGCGTCCGAGGACCAGGACGCAGTCGCCGGTCAGATCAAACTGGTCGTAGTCGGATGTGCCGCGCTCATCTAGGCCGATGATCCATAGATTCTGCCGTTTGAGCTCCTCGAGGGCGCGCACCAGGTTGACCACGCGGGCGATGCGCAGATGCTCAGTCGCGCCGGCACTCGCCTTTACGGCCACCGGGCTTAGCGGAGCTGAGCGCCGCTCGGTCAGCACCACGCCGTCTACTCCTGCGCCGTCAGCCACGCGAAGCAGGGCGCCCAGATTCTGCGGATCTTCAACCCCATCGAGTGCAAGCAGCAGCCGCGCTGTGCCCGGCTTGTCCGTAGCGAACAGGTCCTCGATGGTAAGAAACTCCTGCGGCTTGACCAGGGCCACAACCCCCTGGTGGGCGGGCGTTTGGGCCATCACGGTCAACTGCTCGCGCGACTCCTGGCGGACGCGGACGCCGGCCTGGCGGCACAGGTTGACCAGGCGCTCAAGCCGCTCGTCCTGGCGCTCGCGGGCCACCAGCACGTGGTCGAATCGCCGGCGGCCGGCCTTGATTGCCTCCTCGACCGGATGAACCCCGTACAGAACTTCCATAGGGATAGTGTAGTTGCCTTGTCCGCTACGATGACAGCTTGGCGCTTGCCAACCGGTTCAAGCTGACTCCCTGTTCGGCCGCCTGCAAAGCCAGCGACCTGTGCACATGCGAAGGGATACGCACCCGAAACTCTCCGCTGTAACGTTTCTCTGCAAGCGGAGCGGGAATCGGCTCCCCTGACGCCTTCATCTCGCGCACCACTTCGCGCACCTGCTTGCGAATGCCGGCCAGCGCGCCTTCAGGCGTGGCGGCGAGCCAGGAAAGGGATGGGAATTCGACGCACAGCCCTGCGTATTCTCCGTCCTCCGCAGACCATGTAACGCGATAGGTGTAATGGTCATTTTTCATCTTCGGGCTCCGCTTGCTATAGCTCAGCGAGTCGTTCGGCCAGAGCGCCAATGCCAGGGAGGTGGAACATCTTTCCTCTACGCGCATGAACAATACAAGCGATCCAGGAGAAAAGCCAAACTAATGAGATCAAACCGACGATTTTGTGTTCGATCCATGAAGTTAGGGGAATGAGATTCAGTGGAATCCAAATAGAGAAAAGTATTAGGCACTGAAAGCAGTGAAACCTGGGGAAGTGATTTCGGCTGCGATGCGCTGTTGCTAGATACAGCACTGGAAACAGGATGCCAAAGTGTAGCAGATTCCTCCGTTCCTAATGGGGGCAGTTTGCAAGGACGCTTTGTCATCGATCCCGCCCGCAGAGTCCCCGGGCGGTTGATCTCTCTGTGTTTGACTCATTTCAGTTCTTCGAATCATCGACTCCTGCCCCTCCCGAGTCGATCATATTCTGAACGCGGAAATCCAACAGGCAATTTCTCTTGTTGGAGGGCTTCACGGGCTGCATACTGGGGTCAATTGGCCGGGCCTGAAGGCCCCGCAAGATTCGCATTCTATCAGGGGGATAAATCCCCCTGCCCCCTCCCGAATCGTCGAAAGACGACTGTAAAACCATACGATTATGACTCCGTCCACCATCAAGTCCTTTACCGCCGTGCTTCAGCCGCTGCAGTCGGGACTCGGCTGGGTGATCGCGCGGATTCCTTTCGACGTGAACCAGGCGTGGCCGGTGCGCAAGGGCTTGCGCGTGCGCGGAGAAATCTCCTCTCTGAATACCAGTAACGCGGGCTTCGGCTTTCGCTCGTCGCTGTTCGCTGATACTCGCGGCGGCGGGCACTTTCTGCTGGTGAACAAGAAGATGCAGGCGGCGGTGAAGGCCACGGTCGGTTCGAAGGTGCGGATTCAGCTTGAACCGGATCTGGAGGAACGCGAAGCGACGGTCCCGCCGGAACTGGCCAAGGCGCTGAAAGGCGACCGTCGGCTGCGCCGCTGGTTCGACACCCTGACTCCCTATACGCGCAGAGCGATCGGCGCATTAGTGAGCGAGGCCAAAACCTCGGAAAGCCGCGAGAAGCGGGCCGAGCGTATGGCCGAGTGGCTCCTCCTGACGCTCGAAGGCGAGACCGATCCACCTCCCATTCTGAAAGCGGCCTTCCAGCGCCAGCCCTTGGCACGCACGGGATGGGAGGCGATGACTGCAACGCAGCGGCGCAATCATCTGCTCGGAATTTTCCATCTCCAGACTGCGGAAGGCCGCGAACGGAGAGCCGCAAAGGCCGTCGAAGATGCTCTGCGCGTGGCCAGAAAGCACTTTTCCTCGGCGGATTGAGCGTTTTTCTTTGTTCAAACCCCGAATTTAAGGAGACCGGCGGCCCGGTTCTGTCGTCTAATTAAGCAAGATGAGTGTTTCCGCGTCTGTACACCCCCTTTTCGCGCAGGGTTCCACCCACGCACTTCAGGAGCAGGTACGGCAAGAGAGCCTCGCCGTCGCCCAGGGCCTGAAGCGCCAGGATGCAGGATTGCTGGATGAGCTGATTGTCCGCTACCAGCACCGCCTGATGCGCTATCTCCTTTATTTGACCAGCAATCGCGAGATGTCCGAGGACCTGTTCCAGGAGGTCTGGATGCGTGTACTGGTGCGGGGTGGGCAGTTCAATGGCCAGGCGCGGTTCGATACATGGCTGTTCACCATCGCACGTAACCTGGTCATCGACCATCGGCGCAAACGGACCATGTCCAGCCTGGACGAGCTCTTCGAGGGCAAAAACGACGACGACCGGCCCATGAGCTTCGAGGTTGCCGACGGCGAGCCGACACCGTTCGACCGCTTCTCCAATCTAGAGGACCGGAACCGCATTGCCGCGGCGTTGCTCCAGTTGGATACGCTGCATCGCGAGGTGCTGGTGCTCCGCTTCCACGAGGAGCTGTCGCTGGAAGAGATTGCCAAGGTGACGCGCGCCCCGCTTTCCACCGTAAAATCAAGACTTTACAGGGGCATGGCCGCCATCAAGCCCAAGCTCGACCAGGACCATGCGCACCGCCTGGAGGCGGAGTGAAGTCGAACGGGTTAACCGGAGACCCCAGAACAGGCCCCGACGCCGACAGCGACCTGATCTCGGCCCTTTCCGGGAATCAGGCCGGCCGGGACAGTGCCGTGGCTTATCGCACTTGCCGCGTCGTGAACGCCTCGCTGGGCGTGATGCAGGAACAGAAGGCCGGACGCAAGCGGGTTCGCGCCGTGGCGCTCGCGGCTGTAGTCGCAGTCTTTCTGGTGTTCAGTCCGCTCATCTGGTGGGCTGCCGATACCTTCATCGAAGAGGAACGGCTGACCGGGCTGACAGGCCAATTAAGTGTATGGATCTTCTTCCTGGGCGGAGCCTTGCTGGCCTCGGCGGTGGTTGTCGGCTGGGTTCGCCGCAGATACTGACTCCTGCAAACTCTCCTGCAAAAACGCGAATCGGTACGTTCGTACGCGCAACTTCCTTATTCTCTTTCCCGTCAATCTAAATAGGGATTAAGCTGTGCTTAAGCTCTTGGAACGCCCTCCGAGGGAGGGACTGCCTATGCGTGATCCACAATCCATCGCCGTCAATGAAGACGCGCGGCTGATCCCGGTTTGGTCCATCGTGGTGGCCATCGCCGCTTTTGTCTTAGTGGAATATTATTTCTGGCTGGTGTTGCCCGAGCAGCAACATCATCCACCGCCCATAGGCTTTCGCGTCTACTTCAATCTTTCGTGGGGGGTACTGGCTTCGCTGTACTTTCTGATGGTTGGCTACGTCAGCAAGGACGCACCGCGCCGGGCCATGAGCTCGCGCTTCTGGATGGCCATCTGCTTCGTCATGCCCTGCGGCATCGGCGCCGTGCTTTACTTCCTGCTGCGTCAGCCGGAGGTTTCCCGCTGCCCCGCCTGCTCCACCCATGTGCAGAGCGACTTCCACTTCTGTCCGCAGTGCGACTACCAGCTCACCGCCAATTGTGGCAACTGCTTCCGCAGCGTGCGCATCACTGACCAGTTCTGTACCCGCTGCGGCCACGAACTGTCGCACGACCACATGCCGGCGCGCCTGCGGGTGCTGGGCGAATAAAACGCTCCATCGGAAAGCTGGCCAGACACCTGGTTGATGCCCCCGGCCAGGCGTTCGCGGTCCTATTTCACCTGGCCTGCGTTGACCGCAGCTGCATGCCTTCCTACAATCGATGTTCCGGGTATTCCATCCAGCCACCTGCATGAACCTCTCCGCGCTCATCATTGACGACGAACAACTGGCTCGCGATGAGCTCAAGTACCTGCTCGATCAGGTGGGCGGCGTGGATGTGGTGGCGCAGGGCACCAACGGCATCGAGGCCGTCGACCTGATCGAGGAGCATCATCCCGACCTCGTTTTCCTGGATGTGCAAATGCCGGGTCTGGACGGCTTCGCTGTAATTCAGCGGCTCATCGATCGCAATCGGCAGAGAGCGGCCACGCTGCCTCAAAAGGAAGCCGAGCCGCTGCCGCATATTGTCTTTGCCACGGCCTACGACCAGTACGCAGTGCGCGCCTTTGACGTAAACGCGGTCGATTATCTGCTGAAGCCGTTTGACCGGACTCGCGTGCAGCAGGCCGTGGAGCGCGTGAAGGGCCGCATGGCCGGGAGCACGGGTGAGGGTAACGGCAGCGGGTTGCCGGAGTCGCAGATTGACGCGCTGCTCAGGCTGCTGAATCGTCCGCAGGGCGCCTCGCGCACGCCGCAGCCAGCCAAGCTCATCGTGCAGGCGCAAAGCCGGCTGATGCTGGTGGACCAGGCGGAGATTTGCTATGCGGCCATCGATGAGGGGGTGATTCGCGTGGTCACGCAGAATTTTGAGGGCCACTCCAAGTGCCGCACGCTTGAAGAGCTGCTCGATTTGCTGGAGCCTGCCCTGTTCTGGCGTGCCCACCGCGGCTTTGTGGTCAACATCAACCACATCCGCGAGGTGGTGCCGTGGTTCAAGTCCAGCTATCAGCTCCGCATGAACGACAAGAAACAGACCGAGATTCCCGTGAGCCGCGCACAAACCAAGCGTCTGCGCGAGCTGTTCAATCTGTAGAAAACTTCTCCCACCGGTCTTTCCAACCAGGACACGCTCTCTTGTGTTTCAGTCGTATCTCTCGAACACAATCTGCTTGCGGTGCCATCCATAGCCGGCCAGCTTGTCGCGCACGCCGGCAACCATATTATTAAGGCCGCAGATGTAAGCGTAGATATCGAACTCGAGCTCCGCCTTCGGAATCGCCGGGTCCACAGCAGGCTGCAGCAGCGGCAGGCCGAGACGGGCAGCACGTTCTTCTACAATCCGCGCCACGTGGTCCTGCACATAGCCGCGCAGGCCGGTCCAACTCTCCTCAGCGCGGCTCAGGGTCGGCAAATAGTGGAAGTTCGGCTGGCGCAGGGCGAGCGCCTCGAACTCCTCCTGATAATAAATTTCCGTCTCATGCCGGGTGCCGTAAACGAGCCAAATATCCTTGCCCCCGCTGCGATCCGGACCGCCCTCAGGAAACAGCCACTGCACGAAACCGCGCATGGGCGCCACGCCCGTGCCGGTCGCAATCAAAATCGAGTCGGTTACTGGCTCATGCAGCACGAAGTGCCCATGCGGCCCATGCACCTGGATGGTAGCGCCGACGGGCAGGTCCGGCAGGTCGGCCAGGTGGTTTGAGAAGAAGCCTCCCTCCACGCGGTTCACGCACAGGTCGAACTGATTGCCGCGGGCTGCCGAAGCTATGGAATAAGCGCGGGTCTGGGTCTTGTCGTTCGCATCCGGGGCCACAGCAGAAATGAACTGGCCGGCGGCGAAGGGAAAGCTTTCGAGCGCGTCAAGAACGAACTCGAAGTGGTAGCACTGGGACGATTCGGAGATGCAGTCTTTTCGTGCAAGACGTGCCGTATAAGTTTCACGCGCCAAGGCAGGTTCTCACTTCAAAACAAGGATGAAGCCCAAAAATGGGACTGTAGGGAGTATCGCCAGCCGAGGGGCGAAGTGGCAAGCCAGAGGCCCCATTGCCGGGAACGTCTGCGGGCGCCGGGAACGGCACCAGATGCGTTCACCCTATAATCAATGGGGAGCCGCAGCCCATCCCAGTGGGATGTTTCGGCTCTAAATTGCCTGCAACTGAGGAATCCATGGCCGCACTGCTTGAAGCCATTACCGTAAAACGCAAAATGTACTTTGAGTTTGAGAACACGCCGTACTACTGCCTGGAAGCGGAGGTGTCCACGCCCACCGCGCGCGGCGGCCAAACCCTGGTTCGCCTGAAGATGCGCAACCTGCTCACCCGCGCGGTCTTTGACAAGACCTTCAAGGCCGGCGACAGGTTCAAGGAGCCGGACCTCGAAGTGGTGGAGGCCTCGTACCTCTACAGCGATAGCCAGGGCTCATACTTTCTGGACCAGGAGAGCTTCGATACCCACGTGCTTTCCGAGGGAATGATCGGAGACGCGCTGGAATTCCTGGTCGAGGGCGCAATCATCCAATTGCACAAGTTCAACGGCAACCCCATCGGTTTGCAGTTGCCGTCGCAGGTGGAGCTCGCCGTTACTTATACTGAGCCAGGCTCGCGCGGCGACACCTCGAGCGGCAACGTGACCAAACTGGCCCGTTTGGAAACCGGCCTGGAAATCAAGGTCCCCCTCTTCATTCAGGAAGGTGAAAAAGTACGCGTGTATACCGAGACGCGGGAGTTTGCGGGACGGGCTTGAGGAGTAGTCGTGTAGCAAGGGCCGTTTTTTTTTGAGGTTGGTGGTCGCCTGGGAGACCGCCAAATCGAGTGAATTTGCATCCCATCCTTGTGCGAACTTTCCTGACCAGGGACGAATCAGGAAAACTCCGCCGAGGAGGAACAATGACTCAAGCGAAGAAATGTGGCAACCCGGCCTGCACCTGTTTTCCACCTGACAAAGAAGAGTTTTGCAGCGCTCATTGTGAAGCCATGAAAGAGGCAGTGGCCGTGATGTGCAAGTGTGGCCATGCCGATTGCGGCGGAGCTGCTTGAGAAGTAGAACTCGGCGGTAGTTATAGAACCGGTGCGCGTGGCGATACCTCGAACGGCAACTGGCATGCTTGCAGACCGGCCTGGAAATTAATGTCCGCCTCTCAATTCTAGAGGGCGAAAAGGCACGAGTGTACGCGGAGTGCAAGAGTTTGCGGGACCCGCTGCATGGACTGGCAGAGTGTCCCGATCTGCAACTGCGACCGCATCAATGGAAATCGTGAGAGCGGACATCCATACCGCTGTGTGCCAGGGCTGACAAGCGCGTCGCCTTCACATGAATCACGCCATCCTGGTTCTGCAGCGATCCTTCAACCAGCAGGAATTTGCTTCGCGTCACCGTCAATCGGTTGCGTTCGTACACATCCGGCGTCACAATCACATTCGCGATCCCCATCTCGTCCTCCATTGAGATAAAAATGAAACCCTTCGCCGTTCCAGGCCGTTGCCGTGCGATGACGCAGCCGGCAGTCCGCACAAACAGCCCATCCTGACAATGTCGCAGGTCTTCTGAAGACAAAATGCCCTGGGATCGCAACCCCGCGCGCCGATAGTGCATGGGATGCCTGCCAACCGTCAGGCCCGTGCCTGCGTAGTCGGCCACCAGCCGCTCCTCCGTCGTCATCTGCTGCAGCGGAATACTTTTGCTGTCCTCGCGAAGCCCGTCGCCCTGCTGGCTCAGAAGCGGACCCTCCGGCCTACCAGCCCATTCAACCTGCCAAAGAGCATCGCGACGATGCACGACTCCTTCAAGCCAGTTCAGGGCGCCGATCCGGGCCAGCAATGTCAGCTCCTTCCGGTTCAGCAACGGCACGCGCACGGCAAAATCATCTGACGAGCGAAACGGGCCATCCTGCCGGCGCGAAGCAACCAAAGCTTCCGCGGATTGCCTGCGCAGGCCTTTCGCATAGCCCAGGCCCAGGCGCATCGCCCGCGTGCCGTCTTGTTCCTGCTCCACCGTGCAGTTCCACTCCGACACCTGAATGTCGATTGGCTTTACCCGCAGACCGTGTCGTTGAGCGTCTTTCACCAGCACAGCCGGCGAATAGAAACCCATCGGCTGATTATTGAGAATCGCGCAGGTGAACGCGGCCAGGTACTTCACTTTAAAATACGCTGAAGCATACGCGATAAGAGCGAAGCTGGCAGCGTGAGACTCCGGAAAACCATACAGCGCGAACGAGCTGATGTGTTGAACAATGGTGTCCTGCGTCTTCACGTCGATTTCTTTGGCCGTCATGCCGGCGCGCAGTTTGCTTTCGAGATTCTTCATCCGTTCCCAGGAGCGTCGCATTCCCACCGCGCGGCGCAGCTCTTCAGCCTCGGCCCCGGAAAAATTCGCCACGGTCATGGCGATGCGAAGCAATTGCTCCTGGAACAGCGGCACGCCCAACGTGCGTTTCAAGACAGGTTCAAGCGAAGGGTGCGGATAAGTGATCGCTTCCTTCTTCTGTCGGCGCCGCATGTACGGGTGCATCATCTGCCCCACAATCGGGCCAGGACGAATGATGGCAACCTGCACCACCAGATCGTAGAACCGCTCAGGATAGTTCCGCGGCAATGAGGCCATCTGCGCCCGGCTCTCGATCTGGAACATACCCACGGTATCGGCCTTCTGGATCACGCGATAGACTTCATCGTCTGCCGGCAACTGGGCCAGATCCACCCTTTCGCCGTAATGCTCGGGAATCAGTTCCAGGCAGTCCTTGAGGACGGCCATCATGCCCAGTCCCAGCAGGTCCACCTTGATGATGCCGAGATCGGCGCAGTCTTCCTTGTCCCACTGGACCACCGTCCGGCCCGGCATCGACGCGCGCTCCAACGGTACAACCTGGTTCAACTGCCCCTGGCAGATCACCATGCCTCCCGAATGCTGTCCAAGGTGGCGCGGCAAATCTTTAATCCTCATGCAGAGTTCAAGATATTTGGCAATCCGTGGATGCTGGATGTCAAAGCCCGCGTTCTGAAACGAGTGCGCCATCGTATCGTTCTTGCCGTGCCATTCCCAGTTGCTCACCAGGCTCGATAGCCGGCCCAGGGACTCCTGGTCGAATCCCAGCGCCTTTCCCACCTCGCGCGCCGCGGACTTTCCGCGATAAGTGATGACGTTGGCCGTCATGGCCGCGCCCAGCTCGCCGTAGCGCTGATACACATACTGGATCGCCTGTTCGCGCTTATCTTCTGAAGGCAGATCGAGATCGATGTCCGGCCATTCCCCGCGGCTCTCGCTCAGGAAGCGCTCAAAGAGCAACTCCATACCCACCGGATCGATAGCCGTAATTTCCAGCACGTAACAGACCGCGGAGTTTGCCGCGCTGCCACGTCCCTGAATCAAAATATCGTTGCGCTTGCAAAATTGAACAATGTCCCAGACGATCAGAAAGTATCCGGCAAAACCCAGCTTCGCAATCAACACCAGCTCATGCTCAACCTGCTTTTTTGCGCGTTCCAGCAGGCCTGGATCGTTCTTCGGCCCATAGCGGCGCTCGATGCCTTCCGCAGTCCGCTTGCGCAGAAAACTGTCCATCGTCTCGCCTTCCGGCACCGGATAGCGTGGAAACTCATAGCCAAGATCGCTTAGCTCAAACATCAGTCGAGACGATAGTTCCACCGTATTTTCGGTGGCTCCGCGCACATCGCGGAAAAGCTCCGCCATCTCCAGTCCCGCGCGGAGGTGACGCTGGCCGTTGAGCGCGAGCAAACGCCCTGCATGATCGAGTTCGGTGTGACGATGAATCGCCGTAAAGAGGTCGAATATCTCCCGGTCATACGCCGTGGCGTGACGTACGCCGTTGGTCGCAAGCACCGGCAGGTTCAACGAGCGGGCAATGCGAATAGCCGCCTGATTCCGCCACTCTTCCTCGCGTTCCTGGTGCCGCTCCACCTCGACATACACATTCCGGCAACCGAAGATGCGCGTCAGTTGCTCCACAACTTTCCGGCCCGCCTCTTCGCCGCCATGCATCAGGCCGGCAGCCAGCGGACCTTCCTCGCCGCCAGTCAGACACACCAGGCCGGAGGCGTACTGTTCCAGGTCATCCAGATCCGCAGCTCCTTCCTGTTTTGTCGTCTCGCGCATCTTGAACTGCGTAATCAGACGGCAAAGATTCTGGTAGCCTTCGCGGGACTCGCACAGCAGCGGCAAGCGTGCGGGCTCCGTCACCCATTGGTGCGGCAACCACGCGGGCGGCGTGAGGCGCGGACCGAAACTCGACACCGAAATTTCCGCTCCGATATGCGCGCGAACAGCATTCCGCTTCGCGCTGGTATGAAACCGTGCAGCGCCATACACGCCGTTATGGTCCAGCAGCGCCATCGCCGGCATTTCCAGCGCAGCCGCTCGCTCAATTAACCCTTCCGGTTGCGAGGCTCCCTGCAGGAAGCTGAAAGCGCTGGCCGCATGCAGCTCGACATACCGCTCAGTCATAGAGAGCCGCCATCCGCCAGAAATTGTCAATCAGGTCACGCACCATGCAGCAACACAGCGTTGAACCGTCTTGCGCCCGCGCAACCAGGTCCCACTGCTCCATGCCCCAGAGCGTCTGGCGCCACCAGTCGCCGTCCGTCAGCCAGGGACCGTATGCATGCTCCACGGTGTAGCGGCATTCTCGAAAAAAGAACAGCGCCGGCCGCCGATTCATGAGTGTCACTCGCGCGGGCTCCAGCGGACGGAGTTGCCGCCGGGCGGCGCGCAACTGCGAACCAGCAGCCACGTCTGAATCGCCCGATGGTACAGCGAAGCCCTCCACGTGAAAGGCTTCCGGCGCGTGGGTGTCCTCAAGCACCGCGCGGCCAACGTTCTCTTCGCCCACAATGGCGCGGATGCGGGCCAGCGTTACATCCAGTCGCGATACCTCAGGCAGTTGCGGCGAGAAGAGGCCGAGTTGCACCTTGCTGGTGCTGCCTGGCTCCGCGCTCAATTGAACGGCTAGGGCCGCCGCGTGTGGCGGATGCGCTTCAAGATCCAGGTGCAGCAGCTTGATCCAGAGCTGTTTGTCATTGCTGGGCAGTGCCGGCCGCACAGTGCGCGCGTGCGTGCCTCCGCCATCCAGCGAAAGCGAAATCGTGACAGAAGCCGGAGCAACCATCCGCGCCTTTGCACGCAGAATCAATTGGTCAAGCATGACGCCGGCTACAAACAGCAACGAATCCAGCAGCTCCACGGGTGAATCGAGTTCCATCCGTTCTGCCAGCGCGAAGGCCGGCTCGATAGGTTGAAACAGGTGCGTCCGCTCTCCGCGCGACAGTTGCCGAAGCCGCATGGCGTCCTGTCCCATGCGCGCAATCAGTTCTTTCTCCGGCAGCGCGGCCAGCATTCCCAATGTGCGAATGCCCCAGAGTGCGAAAGTCTCTGCCTGCGCCTCTGTCAGGTCGAGGACCGCCAACGGCAATGGCGCCAGCGCAGTAGCTTCCTCTCCAGGCGGAATAACTCTGATGGAAATGCGTAGCGACAAGTCTCTGGCCACGCAGACCGCCGCATGGAAGTTGCTGCTCACACTCACGCTGGCTGTAATGCCAAGCGCCCTGACCCGCCCCAGCAGGCTCCGCACCAGCACCTCCGGCGGCCCGAACAGGCTTCCCGTGCCTGCAATGTCGATTGCGCAAAGAAAGTCCGTGCCTTCGCTGCGGTCTTCAACCCGCGGTGAAAACGTGCCGGCG
>Ga0302319_10009340_pt1 | contig 18887 bp, 19 predicted proteins | sample Bog_T0_2_FD_203319 | JGI IMG/M metagenome (GOLD analysis project Ga0302319, IMG submission 203319) | Peat permafrost microbial communities from Stordalen Mire near Abisko, Sweden - Bog_T0_2 | ecosystem: Environmental > Terrestrial > Soil > Wetlands > Peat | place: Sweden: Abisko, Stordalen Mire... | reverse complement strand
GCCGACCGAAGCTCTTCGCGGAGGAGACGTTCCTAGACACAAAATGCACACAATCCACAAACCTCCTTAACTTTTTCCTTGCCCTCTTTCGCCTCATAGCAGGGACGCCCGGCCCGGGCGTCCGGGCATGCGAATGGCCAGGGCGGGGGTTGGAGGTGTTCACCTTGGCAGTCGTGTGTTCGCCTCAAGACACGGGACCTGCGGAGCAGTGCTGTCCTGCGGCCGCCCGCTCCATGACAACTGCAGCGTCCCAATCGGGCAGGGTCCGCTTTCGCGTCCGTTTGCAGCGCACAAGGTCCGCCGGTCCCGGGCGAACAACCTCCTGCCCAAGGCAAACACCTCCGCCCCCAGTCCGCCCGGCTACCCCTTTTGCGGAATCAAGCAGCCCGGGTTGCCAGCGACCCGTGGCACAAAGCGTGAAGCAATCCCCTGCAACAGGTAAACTCGGCTGTGACCAAAAGGCTTGAGATCACCGAAAGGATTGGATTCACCTCCATGGCTTCGATCGAGTCATGAAAACTTCATCCAGGAGGCATTTTGTTTTTCGACTGGCTCTTGATGCATTCGGGTTCATCGCGTTGTACTTCAGTTTTGCTCTAGCACGAATACTTGGGGGCACCGTTTCTCTCGGAACCATATTGCTTTACTTGTGGGCAACCAGAGTCCTCGGCAGGAGCGCTTCTAAGCTCACGATCCGCCAAGAAGAGATCATTCTTTGGGTCGAAGGCGGATGGGTCCTTATCCTAGTTGCGGCCATTCTTGCATGGGCCTTTCGGGTTCACACTGGAGGCGCCTGGGGTCTTGCGTCCCTTGGGATCATGGTTCTCGGGGCCATATTTTACGGATCCTGGGACCCATTGAACGGCAAACGGAAGCAAGCAAAGAGCGCATCGAAGTCGCCAACGACCACGAGCTAGATACTTAGGACCATTGAAGCTAGCGGCTTCCGCTTAATTTGCTACGAATTGCAGCGGATTGAATGGCTCCTGGGCCCTGTGCGGGCGGGGAGGGTTTGGGGCTGCGTTGCCTCTGAGGAGGTTGTTCGCCCGGGACCGGCGGACCTTGTGCGTTGCGAACGGACGCGAAAGCGGACCCCGCCCGATTGGAACTCTGCAGCTGTCATCGAGCGAGCGGCCGCAGAACGGTGCTGACCCGCCGGGCCCGTGTCTTGAGGCGAACACACGACTCAGCGGCAATGCAGCCCCAAACCCGACAGCCCGCCGACCCTTGACCCGTCCGGGAACTACCAATGGGCCCGAAAGCATGCCCGGACGCCCGGGCCGGGCGTCCCTACCTTCAAGCCGCCGGGGCGGCGATGGCGCGGACGGCGTCGGGTGCGATGACCTTGTCGATGTCGAGGAGCATCTTCACCTGGCCCTTGGTCTTGGCTATGCCGAAAAGGTAGTCGAGGGTGGCCTCGGCGCCGAAATTGGGCGGGGGATCGATGTCGCCCGCGGCCAGGTTCGCCACCTCGTCGACGCTGTCGACGATCAGCCCCATGGCCACGGTCTGCTCGCTGGCCATGCGGATCTGCACCACGATGATGCACGTGCGGTCGGCAAAATCTGCCTTGAGCCCGAACTTCACGCGCAGGTCCACGATCGGGATCATGCGCCCGCGGAGATTGATGACGCCCCGCACGTACGCCGGCATCTGCGGCACGGGCGTGATCTTCTGCATCCTGATGATCTCCCGGACCTTCATGACCGGAATCCCGTAGGCCTCGTTGCCGAGGACCACGGTGAGGTACTTGCCCGCATAGGCGGCGGCTGCGGCGGCTTCGGTGGCGGTGCTCATGGTTGGGGTACGGTCCTCCCCGGGTTCGTATTCGACCCTTCCCGGCAATTCTTCACCGAAAAATAGAATTCGCCTCAAGTTCCCGGCGCAAGGAAAGGGGAGGTCTGGGGTCTGCTTTCTTCGTGGGAGATTTGGGCTAATATCGGGCCAATATGAGTCGATGAGGGGGAAGGACGGACAGGCTCCGCCCGCAACCATGCCGATTTCAGAGAACCTGTTCGCCGCAGCCGAGGATGTGGTGAACCACCTTGCCGCGGAGTCCGTTCTCGCGACGGCGGGCAAGGACGACGGGCTTGTGCCGACGTACAGCCTCGTCAACCAGCTTATTGAACTTTGCGCCCCCGAACCCTCGTTGATCGAGGCGGGCAAGGCCCTCGAGCCTGTAAAGGCGGACCTCGAGTGGCGGCTGGACACAGCTGCACCCTTCGATGCCGGGGCCCTGGAGCGCATCCGGGCCCTCACGGAGTTCCTTCCCAAGGCCCTGGCTGCGGCCCGCAGCGGCCGGTCGCAGCCGACCGCTCCCGCCCCGGCCGTCGCCGTGGAGGCCGCCATTCCCGGCGAGGACGACGAGCTTCTGAGCCTCGACCTGTCCGCAAGCCGGGACATCCTCAACGACTTCTACGGCGAGTCCGTGGAGCACCTGCAGCATATCGAGGCGGCGCTGCTCGCACTGGAGCAGAAGCCCGACGAGCCCGAGGCGTTGAACTCCATCTTCAGGTCGTTTCACACGATCAAGGGCAATGCCGGCTTCCTCGGCCTCGGTCCCATGCACCGGCTGGCCCATGAGGTGGAGTCCCTCCTGGACAAGGCGAGGACCCACAAGCTTCGACTCAACTCGAGGATCATCACCGAGATCCTGCGCAGCCGCGACGCCCTCCAGCTGCTGACCCAGCAGGTCGGGACTGCGCTGGAAAAGGGAAAGCCCCCGGAGAGGGCCGTTCCCGTCGGCAAACTCATCGCCGCCCTCCGCGTCCTTGCCGATACGGGCGGGGGAGCGCCGGGACCCGAGACGGCGCCTCAGGAGAGCAAGCCGGGCGCCGAGGCTGCCCAGGCGTCCCCGGCGGCGGCCCCGATTTCGCAGACAGTGCGCGTGACGACGGAGAAACTGGACTCCCTGATGGACGTGGTGGGGGAGCTGGTCGTCGTCCAGAGCCAGCTCGCCGAGACCACGCGGGCCCTGGCCGGGTCCGTGCCACAGCTGGGGCGCACCGTCGCCCAGGTGTCGCGCATCACCAAGGAGCTGCAGAACACCGCCATGTCGCTGCGCATGATACCGATCAAACCGACGTTCCAGAAGATGGCGCGCCTCGCAAGGGACCTGGCGGGCGAGTCGGGCAAGAAGGTGAGCTTCGTGACCAGCGGCGAGGAGACGGAGCTCGACCGCACCATGGTCGAGCTGATCGGCGATCCGCTGGTGCACATGGTGCGCAACGCACTGGATCACGGGCTGGAGAGCCCCGAGAAGCGGCTCGCCGCGGGAAAGCCCGAGATGGGCACCGTGAACCTTCGCGCCTACCATCAGGGGAACAATGTCATCGTCGAGCTGGAGGATGACGGCCGGGGGCTCTCCGCCGAAAGGATCCTGGCCAAGGCGAGGACCCTCAACCTGGTCCCCGAGAACGTCGAATTCACGAAGGAGGAGATATTCAAGCTCATCTTCCTCCCGGGCTTCTCGACGGCGGAAAAGGTGACCGCCGTTTCCGGCCGCGGCGTCGGCATGGATGTCGTCAGGAGGAACGTCGAGAACAGGCTCCGCGGAAAGATCGAGATCTCGTCGGAGGTGGGCCGCGGTTCGCTCTTCAGCATCAAGCTGCCGCTCACCCTCGCGATCATCGACGGGTTGATCGTACAGGTGGGAGAGGACCGATTCATCCTGCCGAGCGCCTCGGTGCAGATGGCCCTGCGGCCCTCGCGGGAGAGCGTCATCGGCCTTCATGGCGGACGGGAAATGCTCGACGTCCGAGGCCGCATGATGCCGCTCCGCCGGCTGCACGAGAGGTTTGGCATTCCGGCAAGGGCCATGGATCCCTGGGAAGGGATCGTCCTGATCATCGAGTCCTCGGGGAAACTCTGCGCGCTTCTTGTGGACGAGATGGTCAGCAAGCAGGAGGTGGTGATCAAGAGCCTGGGCGCCTACATGCAGGGTCTGCCCGGCGTCTCCGGGGGTGCCATCCTCGGCGACGGCAACATCGCCCTGATCCTGGATCCCGTGGCCCTTCTCCAGACCGCCGCGTAACCCCATTGCCATGCCTGCGCATCTTCCCCGCCCCCCGAGCCTTGAAGAGGTCTGCACGCTTGCCCTCAAGCTGCCCTGTTCGCCCGTGTTGCTGCCGCGGCTGATCGAGGCGCTGGAAAACGACACGAGCAGCGCCAGCGAAATCGAGCGGATCATCAGCATGGACAGCGCCCTTGCGGCCGCCACGCTTCGGGTGGCGAACTCCGCCGCCTACGGTGTGCACGGTGGCGTGGCGTCGCTCGACGACGCCATCCTCATGCTTGGCGAGAAGGAGATTTTCCGGATTGCCGCGCTCGCGCTGGTCGGCCGATGGGGGTCCCTGCACACTGCAAACCTGCGGTGGGACCCCGCGGAGTTCACCCGGCACTCGCTGTGCACGGCGGTCGCAACCGAGGTGCTTGCCGAGTCCACCGGCGCCGTCGATCCCTCCGTGGCTTATACGGCCGGCCTGCTTTGCGACGTGGGCAAGTTCGCGCTGGCCTACGTCTGCGCCCCGTTCTACCCGTCGGTGTCCGCGTGCTGCAACGTCACCCATTGCAGCTGGGAGCAGGCGGAGAAGCTCGTGCTGGGCTATCACCATGCGGAGGCCGCCGGCCGCCTGCTTCGGGCCTGGCGCTTCCCGAAATCGCTGTGCGACGTGGTCGAGTTCCAATTGAACCCGGCCCAGGCGCCCGAGGGGGCGCTGCCGTTCCTGGCCCACCTGCACGCCGGCAAGTTTCTCTCCGTGTCCCTGGGCACCGGGGTCAGCGAGGACAGCTTCCTTTCAGCCCTCCACGGATCGTTCCTCCGGGAGTGGGGATTCAACATCGAGATCCTGGCCGGGGCGATGGTCGAGGTCCGCCATCGCGCCTTCAGCAAGCTCGACGATAAGCTGTCGTTCGGTCCTCAGGCTCCGCCGCAAGGTTGAACTGCCGCTGCGAGCCCGGCATCCGCATGGTGACCTGGCCGCTGGAGAGTTCGAGCGCCACGCTCCTGTTGATGGAGCCGCCGATCTCGGCGTGATGGACGGCGTAGCCGTGGTCCGCCATGAAGTCGGTGGTGGCGCGCCAGTTGGATTCGCCGATCCTGAAGGGGTCCTTGCCCATGATCATGTGCGCGCCGCCCGCCACGAGCACGCGAAGGCGGGCGAGATCTGCCCCCAGGTTCCGGAGCAGCCTGAAGAAGCCCGGGAGTCCCGTGTCCGCGAACATGGCCGGCTGGGCAGCGGCCTTTTCCGGAAGGATAGCGGAATCGGGCAGCATCAGGTGGAGAATGCCGCCGGCCTTTGCCTGCGGATCGTAGGCGACAACCCCGATGCACGAGCCCAGGGCATAGGTGGACAGCACCGCCCCGGCCTCGTCGGAAGCCGCCATGTCGCCCACGCCGACGCAGATCCGGCGTGAGGAGGAGGGGGCCCTGGGGAGGTCGGTGATCATGACGGTGGCGCGGGCGACTCAGGAGTAGACCAGCAGCCGCTGGCTGATCGGGGCGATCTCGTTGTGATGGTGGATCTTCGTTATGATGTTCGAGCCGAGGGTCTGGCCCTCGCCGATCAGCAGCAGGCCGTGAGGGCTGTAGATGCCCGTGGCGAGCACCATGCCGGGCTCCAGCTCCTCGATAAGGATCTCGCGGACCTGGCGCGGCAGGTTCGCCCTGTCGATGATCTTGAGGAGGAGACGCACGGACTCGGGGTCGAAGGCGTTGCCCGACTGGGCCAGGATGTCCTTGATGGTGTCCTGCCTGCGCTTGCCCGACTCCACGAACGCCGCGGCCACGGCAAGGCAACGCGCCGTCCATGGAATCGCCTTTCCGGAGATGCCGTCCGGGAACCCGGTCCCGTCGAACTTTTCGTGGTGGTGGCGGATGGTCTCGCCGACCTCGGGGCTGGAATCCACGAAGGCCGCAAGCGTCTGGCTGTAGATGGGGTGGTTCTGGAGCATGGCGCGCTCGTGCGGCGTGATCTCGTTCGGCTTTTGGCTGAACGAGCGCAGCAGCGCGCGGGGCACGCCGATCAGCCCGAGATCGCACAGCCAGGACGCCGCGCGGAGCGCGTGGCGCTCCGTGTTGTTGAAGTGCTCCGTCTCCGACATCTTCGCGGCAAGGTCGACCAGGATCTTTGCCTGGCCGCCGAGGATCGGGTCATAGGCGGTCAGGATGCGCCGGCACAGCTCGACGGTGTGGTCGGAGCGCGCGATCAGCTCGTGGTTGGCCGCGTCGAGCTGCTGGCGTTGGAGTTCGAGGTCGAGCACCTTGGCCTCCAGGGATTGGTTCGCCTGGGTGAGTTGGCCGTTCAGGCGGGCCGTTTCGGCCTGCAGGGCCTGGTTGTGGGCCAGAAGGTCGTGGCGCTGGATGGCGTTGCGCACCGTGGCGAGCAGCTCCTCGCGCAGCCAGGGCTTCGCGACGAAGCGGAAAATCTCCCCCCGGTTGATCGCGTCGACGATGGTCGGCAGAGAGAGCACCGTCGTGATGAGGATGCGCGACGAATTGGGCTGGATTCGGCGGCTCTCGACAAGGAAGTCGAGGCCCAGCATCTCCGGCATCTTCTGGTCCGCGATGATCACGCCGAATTCCTGCTTGCCCAGCATGTCCAGGGCGGTGATCGGGCTGGAGCAGGCAACGACGCGGTACTTCTCGCGCTCCAGGGTTTCCTTTAGCGCCGAGAGCACGATCTGCTCGTCGTCGACGACCAGGACCGAATGGGGGGTGTCATTTTGCGGGGGTTCAGTGGCGTTCATGGCGCGGAGATGGGGGCCAGTGCGGCCGCCCGGGTTGATTTTTCGACGAGGTAATTGGCCACGCGGTCGAGGGGCAGGATCGCCTTGGCGGCCCCGTTCTCCCGGGCGGCTCGCGGCATCCCGTAGACGGTGCTTGTCCGCTCGTCCTGGGCGAAGGTCGTGGCGCCCCCCTTGAGAAGGTCCAGGAGCCCCTCCGCTCCATCCTTGCCCATGCCCGTGAGGACTCCGGCCACGCAATGGGGGGCCGCGCCCGACTCGGCGGCCGACTTGAAGAGGAGGTCGACGGCGGGCCGCTGGTGCCAGACCATGGGGCCGCTTGCAACGCGGGCGACCCATCCGCGCCCTCCGCGCCGGACAAGAAGGTGGTAGTTGCCCGGCGCGATGAGCGCGAGGCCCGGCCGGAGCTCGTCCCCGTCCACAGCCTCACGGACCTCGATCCTGCACTGGCTGTTGAGGCGGTCGGCAAATGCCTTTGAGAAGACGGCGGGAATGTGCTGGACGACCGCGGTGGGGGGCGCGTCGGCCGGTAGGCGTGTCAGGACCTCCCGCAGGGCCTCGGTCCCGCCGGTTGAGGCTCCAAGGAGGATCAGGGTGCGCGGATCGGGCGAGCACAACGGCGCGTCATTGCCGGGACCGCCGCCGGCGAAGCGCGACACGGGCTCCCGCGCCGGGCACGCCGGCCGCAGCCGGGCCTCAGCCGCGGCCTTCACCGCCGAAACCAGCTGGGGCGCGAGGTCGCCGAAGGAATACGACTCGGTCGGCTTGCCCAGGACATCGACGGCGCCAAGCCGGAGGGACTCGAGGGCAAATTCGGATCCCCGCTGCGTGAGCGAGCTGATGACCACGACCGGCATCGGGCGCTGCTTCATCAGCAACCCAAGGAAGGTGAGCCCGTCCATGCGGGGCATCTCCAGGTCCAGCGTGAGCACGTCCGGCGAGAGCTCCTCGATCATGTCGCGGGCCATGAAGGGGTCGACCGCGGCGCCGACGACCTCGATCTGTGGGTCGGAACGCAGCGCCTCCGTGGCGAGGCGGCGGGCCAGCGCGGAGTCGTCGACGACCAGGACACGAATCCTGCTACCGAAGGGTTTCACAGAGAGAGGGGTTTTTGGTAGATGGCCGGTTTGGCGGCGCACAGGGAATGGTTGATCGCCATGAGGCTCTCCGAGTGGCCGACCATGAGGTAGCCGCCCGGCACCAGCTGGCTCGTCATGCGCTTGACCAGCTCCTCCTGGGTTTCCCGGTCGAAGTAAATCATGACATTCCGGCAGAGGATAATGTGGAACGGCCCCGAGAACGGCAGCTCCCGGCCCAGCAGGTTGTATTGGTGGAAGGTCACCCGGGTCCGAAGCCCGGCCTTGACGCGGAAATTGCCGGCCTGGCCGCCCACGCCCCTCTGAAAGTACGAGCGTCCGATGTCCCGCGGCAGCTTGTCCATCGACTCCTTGCTGTAGATGGCGGCCCGCGCCTGCTTCAGGATCCCGGCCGATACGTCCGTCGCCTCGACCTGCCAGGGCCAACCGCCGCCCTTCAGGGCCTCCTCGAGGGTGATGGCCAGCGAGTAGCTTTCCTCACCCGACGAGCAGGCGGCGCTCCAGGCCCGGAGGACGGGCCACTTTTCCGCCCGGGACCGGGCCAGAAGCTCCGGGACCGCGACGTCGCGGATGAACTCAAAGTGATCGTTCTCCCGGAAGAAGAACGTGTGGTGCGTCAGGATGACATCGAGCAGTTGGGCAAGCTCGGGCTCGTTGTCCGGAGCCTGGAGCAGGCCGAGGTAGCCCTCGACGGTCGGAGCCTTGGTCGCCAGCATGCGCTTGCCCAAACGCGCGGCCACCAACTCCCGTTTGTCGGGACTTAGGCTGATCCGGCTGCGTTCATAAACCAGAGAACGGATGAACTCGAATTCATTATCCCTCATAGGGTTTGACCGAGTCGATAATCGGCACACGCGGGGTGAAATGAAGGGTGCTTTCGCGGCGCAGGAGGAGGGGAGGGGTGGGCCGATTGCGCCCGAATTGGGCCTTCTCCGGTCGCTTTTCGTTCGCCAAGCCTCACACAGTCGACCTGCGCAGGCCCAATTCGGGCACAATCGGCCTTGGCAACGCCCTAGGGCAAATTTTGCCGCGAAAACCCACGGGGGGCGCGCGGAGGCGCAGGCGTGGGATGGAAATGAGGCTGGCGGCTGATATATTTCTTTAACCGGATGGGAGTTGCAAAAGGTGCCTTCTGTCTGGCACGCACTCTGCCTCTAGGCGGCCAACATGGTCGATCCGATCTTTCCGTCCGACACCTACCGGCTGGCCGAGAAGTTCCTGGACGCCGCGGCGCTTCGCCAGCAGGCAATCGCCTCCAACCTGGCCAACGTCGAGACGCCCGGGTACCGCCGGTTGGACGTATCGAAGGACTTTGCGGCGCAGCTCAAGGCGAGCATGCAGAACGGGGACCTTGCAAGCTCGGCGGCCGGAATCCAGCCCAAGTTGACCGAGGATGCCCAGGCGCGCGCCGTCCGCCCGGACGGCAACACGGTGGACCTCCAGAACGAGCTCATGGCGATGGACCGCAACACCGTCGAATACACCTACCTGACGGACGTCGTCTCGAACAATTTCAAGCAGATGAAAATCGCAATATCCGGCCAGCCATCCTGAGCCCCGACACCCCGGACCCTCCCGACACCCCATGGACCTAATCGCCGGCATCGACATCACGGGGAGCGCGCTGTCCGCCCAGCAGACCCGCCTCGACATCGTCGCACAAAACATTGCAAACGCCCAGACCACCCGGACCGCCGAGGGAGGGCCCTACAAGAGGCAGGTCGTTTCCTTCGAGACGGAATTGATCAAGCGCGAGGACGGCAGCCCGCTGCAGGCCGTCCGCGTGGGAGGCATCACGGCGGACCCCACGCCGGGCCAGCAGGTGTATGATCCCCAGCACCCGGACGCGGGGCCCGGCGGCATGGTCACCATGCCGAACGTCAACCTTTCCTACGAGATGGTCGACCTGTTGACGGCCACGAGGGCCTACGAGGCGAACCTTTCCTTCGCGAAGAGCGCCCGCGAGCTTGCAATGAAGACCCTCGAAATCGGCAAGTGACCTGAACCCGCGAGCGCCCAGCCACGATGATCCCGATCGGCTCCATCAACCCCGCGGCAACGGTCATGCAGCCCGACCGGATTGCGGGCACGCTTGGCAACCTCCCGTTGTCGCCCGGCGAACTGCGCTCGACACAGCCCTCGGGGGACGGGTTTGCCCACATGCTCGACGGGTTGATCGCGTCGGTGGACGCCAAGCAGACCCAGGCCGACGCCATCACAAAGCAGGTGCTGCTCGGCGGAACCGACCAGCTGCACCAGAGCGTCATCGCGATGCAGGAGGCAACGACCGCCCTTTCGCTGATGGTCCAGGTTCGAAACAAGCTCGTTGAATCGTACCAGGAGCTGATGCGCATGCAGGTGTAAGACCCAACCTTCCTGATGAACAAATTCACCCAATCCGTCCTCGCCCTCTGGAAGCAGCTGGGCCTGAACCAGCGCGTCTCCCTCGTCCTTTCCGCGTTCGTGGTGGTGTGCGCGGTGTCCGCGATCTTTATCTGGGCGCGCCGGCCCGAATACCAGCTTCTCTATGCCCGACTTGGGGAGAAGGATGCCGCCTCCGTCATCGGGTACCTCCAGGCGCAGAACATTCCCCACCAGGTCACGGCCGGAGGGTCCGCGGTCCAGGTGCCTTCCGACCAGGTGTACAAGGTGCGCATGGACCTCGCGGCGAAGGGACTTCCCGCGGGCGATGGTGTGGGCTTTGAGATCTTCGACAAGGGCCAGTTCGGGCTGAGCGATTTCGTGCAGCGCACGAACTACCTGCGGGCGATCCAGGGCGAGCTTGCCCGCACCATCACCCAGGTCCAGGGCATCCAGGCGGCGCGGGTCCTGATCGTCCAGCCGGAGAACCGGCTGCTGATGACCGACCAGAACACGAAGTCGACGGCGTCGGTCTTCATCGACCTGGGCAGCGGCCGCCTCGAGCCCGACCAGGTCAACGCCATCCGGCATCTTGTGGCAAACGCGGTCCAAGGGCTCTCGCCCGACGACGTGGCCATCGTGGACAACCACGGGAGGGTGCTCTCCGAGGAGCTCAAGCAGGATCCGACCCTGGGCACGGCCTCCTCGCAGATGAGGTACAAGCAGCAGGTCGAGGACTACCTTGGAAAGAAGGTCGAGAGCATGCTCGCCGAGGTCATCGGGCCCGGGAACGCCGTGGTGCGCGTTTCGGCCGACATCGAGACCGAGGCCACGACGCTGACCGAGGAAAAGTATGATCCGGAGGGCCAGGTCGTGCGCAACCAGACCACGACCGAGGATACCTCGAGCTCGGTCGAGTCCCGCGCCAACGGCGGAAACGTGGGCGTCAGCGCCAATGTCCCGGAGAAGTCGAACGGCGCGGAAACCTCCAGGCCGACGGCGACGACCCAGCAGGACCGAAAGAACCACACGATTTCCTACGAAATCAATCGGACGCTCACGAACATCACCCGCTCGCCGGGCACGATCCGGAGCATCACCGCCGCGGTCTTCATAGCGCCCCGGGCGGCGGCAACCGCCGCGGGGGCCCCCGGAACGCAGGCGAAGCGCACCCAGGAGGAGCTGAACGCCCTGCGGCAGATCGTCATCAACGCCCTCGGGCTGAAGGCGGCCCCGGGGCAGTCGCTCGACTCGCTTGTCACGATCGAGGAGGAGCCCTTCGCCGTCGAGCCCGTGGCCCAGGAGGTCGCGGCCATCCAGGGCCAGGGCCAGGTCCTTTCCTGGGTCGAGGCTGCGAGCCATTGGGCGGGATTCGTCGGCGCCGGACTCGTGATGCTGGTCTTCATCAGGATGCTTTCCCGCCAGAAGGCCGAGCCCATCCCCGTCGAGGTCCTGACGCTGTCCCCCGACGCCGTGGCGCGCTCGCTTCCCTCGTCGACCCATGTCTCGGCCGACACCCTCAACGAGTTGATCCGACAAAAGCCCGCCAACATCGGCGCGGCCCTGCGCGACTGGGTCGCCACGAACAACAACTGACCGCGAGCGAAGCCCATGGCCGACATCGACTACGAAAAGCTCACACGCAGGCAGAAGCTTGCCATCCTCCTGATCGTGGTCGGCGCCGAGACCGCGGCCGAGGTGCTGCGGCAGTTCGACGACCACGAGATCGGGGCGCTGTGCCGCGAGATGTCGTCCTTCACGATGATACCCGAGCCTGTGCAGAAGCGCGTGCTCGAGGACTTTGCCGGGATCGTGGCGCCCAGCGTCACGTCCGTATGCGGGGGCCTGCCCTATGCGCAGCGCGCCCTCGAGATCGCGAAGGGTGACAGCAAGGCGTCCGCGCTTATGAACCATCTTGGGCCGATCCGCAGCTCGGCCGAGGTCATCAAGGACATCGGAGAAATGGAGGGGCGCCAGATCTACAACCTGATCAAGGGGGAGCAGCCGCAGACCGTCTCGCTGGTCCTGTCCTACCTGGACAGTGCCAAGGCGGCCGAGGTTTTCTCGCAGTTCAGCCCGGAGATGAGGGAGGAGGTCATCGAGCGGCTGGGCACGATTGAGTCGACGTCGCTCGAGCTGGTCGGGAAGATCGCCCACCGCCTCGGCAAGCACTTTGACACCCGGGTCCGGCCCGCCTTGCACCACAGCGGGGGCGTGCGTGCCGTCGCCGGCCTGCTCAACCGGCTTGACAAGGAGACCAGCAAGACGCTCCTCACGAGAATCCAGGACCGGAATGCGGCGCTCGGCACGGCCGTGCGCAAGAAGATGTTCAGCTTCGAGGACCTGAGCCGGCTGCAGCCCGCCGACCTGCAGCGTGTGATGCGCGAGGTCGACATGGCCGGACTTGCCCTCGCTATGAAGTCCGCGAGCGATCCGCTCAAGGCGAAGATCTTCGCGGCCCTGTCCAAGCGGGCCGGCGAGGGCCTTCGCGAGGAGATCGACCTCCTGGGCGCGGTCCGTCTGCGCGAGGTCGAGGCAGCCCAGGAAATGATCATCCAGTCCGTGCGCCAGCTCGAGGAGGAGGGGCAGATTTCGCTCGAGAACGACCAGGCCGAGCTGGTCGGCTCCTGAACCGCCATGGCCTTTGCCAAACTCATCGCGTTTGACAGGCCGCTCGCCGGCGCCGTGGCGCCGGGGAGCCCCGGCAGGATGTGCGACGAGACCGAGCTGGCCGAGAAGGTCCAGGAGGCCTACCGGCGGGGCGTCGACGACGCCCGCGGGTCCGCGGACCAGCAGATGGTCGAGTTCCGCTCGGAAATGGAGCGCCTGGGCGACGGCATCCTGAAGAAGCTCTCCGAGATCGAGCCGGCCATGATGGTGCAGCTGCGCGAGGCGCTGCCAGGCCTCGCCCTGGAAATCGCCCGCCGGCTCCTCGCCGGCTTCGAGCCCCCGCCCGAAGTGATCGCCCGCTTCTGCCACGAGGCGCTCTCGCAGATCTTCCCCGAACAGGAGGGCCTTGAACTGTCGCTGTCGCCGCGCGACGCCGAGCAGCTTAGGCAGCTCAATCCCGACTGGCTCCAGCGGTATCCGGGCCTGCGGGTCCGTTCCGACGCAAGCCTGGAGGCCGGCGACTGCCTCGTGCGCAGCCGCTTCGGCCTGACCGACGGCCGCCGCCAGACGAAGCTGGCGGCCCTCGAGCACAGCCTTGCGCCCACCTGAAAAGCCCATGGTCTCCACCGTAGCCCCGCTCGTTGATGTTCTCCGCACCCAGGTGCGGCACCTGCCCCCGGTCCAGCGGGTAGGGGCCGTCACCAGCATGGCCGGGCTGATCATCGAGTCCGAGGGGCCGAACGTGGGGCTGGGGGATCTTTGCATGATACGCTCGCCGCGCACGGAATTCTCGGTTCGCGCCGAGGTGGTGGGGTTTCGCGAGCAAAGGATTCTGCTGATGCCGCTCGGCGAGACCGCCGGGATGCACGTGGGCTGCGAGGTCGTCGCGAGCGACAGGCCGCTGCTCCCACGGCTCGGCCCGGAGCTTCTCGGGCGCATTCTCGATGCCTACGGCCGGCCCTTTGACGGCCTGGGCATGCTGCCCCTCGACCGGGCCGCGAGCCAGCACGCCGCGCCCCCGCACCCGCTGCGCCGGCAGAGGATCCGTGACGTCCTTCCCACGGGGGTCCGCGCGATCGACGCCTTCATCCCTCTGGGCCGCGGCCAGCGCCTCGGGCTGTTCGCCGGCTCCGGCGTGGGCAAGTCGACCCTTCTCGGCATGATCGCACGCGGAACCGCGGCCGACGTCGTGGTCGTCGGGCTGGTGGGCGAGCGCGGCCGCGAGGTGCGCGAATTCATTGAGAAGGACCTCGGCCCGGAGGGGCTCCGCCGCTCGATCGTGGTCGTGGCGACCTCGGAAATGCCGGCGCCTGTCCGGCTGCGCGCCGCCTTCACCGCCACGGCGATCGCCGAGGCCTACCGGGCGACCGGGAAGAGCGTCCTGCTGATGATGGACTCGATCACCCGCTTTGCCATGGCCCAGCGCGAGATTGGGCTGGCCACGGGCGAGCTCCCCGCGACCCGGGGCTACACACCTTCCGTCTTTGCCCTGCTGCCCCGGCTGCTCGAGCGTGCCGGCACCGGCGAGTCCGGGTCCATCACGGCGCTCTATACCGTACTCGTCGAGGGCGACGACCTGAACGAGCCCGTGACCGACGCCGTGCGGGGCATCCTCGACGGCCACATTGTCCTTTCGCGGACCCTGGCGAACTTCAACCACTATCCCGCCATCGACGTGCTGGACAGCGTGAGCCGGCTGAGCCGCGACATCTGCAGCCCGGATGAAATCGAGCTTGCGGGGCGGGCCCGGGAGCACCTGGCGCTCTACCGCAAGAACGAGGACCTTGTTACCATCGGCGCCTACCAGAAGGGGGCCAGCGCGGCCCTCGACCGGGCCGTCGCCCTGCACGATCCGCTCCGCGGCTTCCTGCGGCAGGGCGTGAATGAGCTGACGACCCGCGCGGAGGCCTATGGCCGACTGAAGGAGATTCTCGCATGAAACGATTCCGATTCCCGCTGAAACCAGTCGCAACCATGCGCGCACACCAGGAGTTGCGCGCCCGGGAGGAGCTCGCAGCGTCCATCCACGCCTTTGCCCAGTCGGCCGAGCGCCTTGCGGCGGCCCGCGTCCGGGTCTCCGAGCTGGAGTCCATCCTTTTCGCCTGCCGGCGGGAGCGGCTCCGCGCCGCCGACGAGGCCTCCTTCCACCAGGCCTACCGGCGCGAGTGCGCGTCCGAGGTGGAGACGCACAGGAAATTCGTGGAGGCGCGCGGTGACATGGAGAAAAGCCGGGAGGCGTACCTCGAGGCAAACAGGCGCACGAAGGTCGTGCAGCGCCTCGAGCAGCGGGCGGTCGAGGCGTACCGCATGGAAGGCCTCAAGTCCGAGCAGGCTGAGATCGACGAAATCGCAGGCCGCCGCGCCACCCAGGGATTGCGCATGCCATGAAATTCCGAGTGATCAGCCCCCTCACCCTCGGCGCCCTCGCGCTGGTCGGCGGAACGGCCGCGGGCGTGGGCACCTACGTGCCGCGGGCCGCCGGCATCCTCTCCAGGGCCGCCGTCGTGCGAAGCAAGGTTCTGGCCGAGCAGAAGCTGCACAGGCAGCAGCAGGCCCAGGGGTGGGACTTCTGGACGATCGAGATCGACAACCTCACCTCGGAGCTGAAGGAGGAGAAGGCCCGGCTGGCCAAGCGGTCCGATGACCTCGACCAGCGCGAGGCGCGCGTGGCCATCGAGCAGCAGGAGCTGGAGAAGGTCCGGGCCGACATCGAGGCGATGCACCAGCAGATGGAACAGCGCATCACGATGATCAGCGCCGACGAGTCGAAGAATCTCCGGTCCCTTGCCCAGACCTACACAAACCTCACGCCCAAGGCGGCCGTTTCGATCTTCCGGGAGATGGACGATGCGACCGCGGTCAAGATCCTGTCTCTGATGAAGCCTGACGTCGTGGGCCCGATCTTCGAGGAGATGGCAAACAACGCCTACGGTGACTCCTCCCTGGCGCGCCGCGCGGCCATCCTTTCCGACAAACTCCGGCTCCTGAGGTCGGGGCCCCCCTCTCCCTCGACCTGATGTCCCAGGCACCGACGAGCATCCCCCTTGACCTGGATCCCGCGCCGGCGTCGACCGTGACCGGAGGCCTTGGCCCGCAGCCCGCCGACATCCTCGCCCTGCTCGCCGCGTTGCCCGGAGCCCCGGCGGCCGCATCAAAGGGGGCATCCGGCCATGCCGCCGTTTTCGGGGCGACGCCGAGCTTCAGCCACTTTCTCCCGAAGCCAGTCGCGGCAGCCGGAAACGCGGGCCTCCCTGTGCGGGCGGCGGCCGGCCAGCCGGTCCTGCAGGTCGCCCCTGTCGAGGAACCTCAAGCAGGGGCCGCGGCTCCCGCACCGACCGTTGCAGTACCGGAAGCCGGCCCACCCAGTTTGGATGAGAAGGCGCCGGAGGAGGGCGGGGCGGGGCGGCAGCTAGCGCCAGGCCCGTCCAACCCTGCTGGCACAAAGCCCGCGAAAAAGGCGGCTCCGGTGGGCGCCGAGGTCCCGATCCTGGCCCAGAGTCCGGCCGATTGGCAGGCAGCGGCAGTGACCGCGGCCGGACAGCTGGACAACCCGGCGCTCGTGAACCAGGTCCCCTTCAGGGAGCAGCCGCATGAGCCTGCCGCACGCGGCCAAGCCATGGCTTCACCTTCAGTCCCGCCCGGCGGCAACCTGCCGGCCGTAGCGCCCGCCGACCACCTGCCGGGCGTGGCCCCCGCCGACCACGCGAGTCTGGCGGAGATCCAGACACGGCCCCAGACCGGGTCCGCCCAGGTCCCGCTTCTTCCCATTCCGGCGGGGGAGCCGCATGCGAAACCGGCAACCCCTTCGCCGGCCTTCCCGTTGGCCACATCCGAGGACGCTGGCGATCCCGGTACCGGCGGTGGAGAAAAATTTGCCGCAGCTGCCGCCCAGGTACTTTCCGAACCCGGAGTCGGGCAGAAATCATTTGAAAAAAAATCTTTAACGTCTGCGAATCAAGTAGATCCGCACTACCAAGCCCGGGTTGGCATCACCAGTGCTCCGCTCGCCTCTGCCATGCCCACCCAAAACGCCGATCGCTCGTCCCCGGCCGGCCCAGCCGATTTGTTCCGGACCGTGCCTTCGCAGGTCGGCGTGAATGGTCGCATGGCAGGCACCCAACCTGAAGCATCGCCCAACGTCCGCGCGGCCCAGGCGGTCGATGCGGTCGTGGCGCTCGTCGACGCCCAGGCGGGCCGGGCACAGGGCTCCGCATCGGCCGTGAGGCTCAATTTCAATTTCAACGGCGATGATCTTGCGGTGCGGGTGACGGTGAGCAACGGGGTGGTGCACACACAGTTTCGCACCGACTCCCAGGAATTGCGCGACGCCATTGCGACCCAATGGCAGGCGTCTCCATCGGCGTCGGGCAGCTCGCTGAGCTTCCTGCGGCCCTCATTCACAGGAGCGTCCGCAGCGGGGGACTCCGCGCCAGGCACGGATGGCGGTGCGTCCCGGCGCCAGGAATCACCCGAAACCGGGGAACAGGGCAGGGGGTGGACCTTCGCCCGCACTGTGCCCGGTGCCGAGCCGGGAAAGCAGTCCGGCGCCGCCGATCTCGAACCCGCCGCGTCGGCTGGGCACCTCCACGCATTTGCCTGAATCGACCGAATCCACCTTATGCAACTCGACCCCCTGAGCTCAGTCCACCGCGCGGCGTCGACCGCCATGACCACGGGCGTTCCGTCGTCCTCCGGCTCGACCTCGACGACCTCGCAGCAGTCCACGATCAGCATCACCGATTTCATGCAGCTCCTGAGCACCGAGATGGCGAACCAGGATCCGCTCCAGCCGATGGATCCCACACAGACCATGACCCAGCTGGCCCAGTTCACGAACCTGCAGCAGACCAACGCGCTTGCCCAGACCCAGAGCCTGGCCACGGGCAACTCCTACCTTGGCGCGCAGGTCACCGTCTCCAACGGCCAGGGGCAGGCGCCCCTCACCGGCACGGTCACGGCCGTCGACACCTCGGGCGTGGCCTTCGGCACTCCGCCCCAGTTGGTCCTCAACGACGCCACACAGGAGTACCCGTTGAGCGCCGTCACCCTCGTCCAGGTCCCGCCGGCGACGACCTCCGGCACGACGACGCCCACGACCACCGGCCAGTAACCTTTCAAGGACGAATCCCAACCACAACCCAGTTCCCCACCACCATGGCACTCATTGACACACTCGGAACGGGCGTCAGCGCCCTGCAAAGCTTCACCAACGGCCTCGACACCGTGGCCAACGACATCGCGAACATCAACTCAACCGCATTCAAGGGCTCGGCGACGAGCTTTGCCGACACCTTCACGGGCGCAGGCGTTCAGGTGTCGGGTACGACGACCAATTTCTCCCAGGGATCGCTCACGACCACGGGGGTAAACACCAACCTGGGAATTTCCGGGAATGGCTACTTCATCGTCCAGGATCCGGCGACCGGGGCCCAGTATGCGACCCGCGACGGCACCTTCAGCTTCAACAGCTCCGGCAACCTTGTGACGGCGCAGGGTTACGAGGTGATGGGTTTGACGGGAGGCACGTCCTCGGCCGCGCCCTCGACACTTGGCCCGATCAAGCAGGGCACCCCGCCGACGGGCACCGAGCTGCAATCGGTCTCCATTTCAACCTCGGGCAACGTCGTGGAGACCTACTCCAACGGGACCCAGGCCACGACGAACCAGGTCCTGCTCCAGGGCTTCACGAACCCGTCGCAGTTGGTGAGCGCGGGGCAGAACCTCTACTCCAATCTCACCGAGGCCGGGCCGCTCACCGGCACCCTCTCGGCGACCAACGCCCCGGGAAGCTCGGGCCTCGGCACCGTGGAGGCCGGCACCCTCGAGCAGTCGAATGTGGACCTGACCCAGGAGTTTGCCGACATGATCACGATGCAGCGGGCCTTCGAGGCGAATTCGCGGCTCGTGACGGTGTCCGACACGATCCTCCAGGACATCATCAATCTCAAGCAACCCTGAGGAACCTGACCCATGGCCGCAAAGCCAGATGCCAAGGACGCAGCCCCCGCCGGCCCGCCGGCGACCCTCGAGAAGGGGGGGGCGGCGAAGGACAAGGAGGGGGCGCAGCCCGCGGCC
>Ga0302319_10009338_pt1 | contig 18891 bp, 16 predicted proteins | sample Bog_T0_2_FD_203319 | JGI IMG/M metagenome (GOLD analysis project Ga0302319, IMG submission 203319) | Peat permafrost microbial communities from Stordalen Mire near Abisko, Sweden - Bog_T0_2 | ecosystem: Environmental > Terrestrial > Soil > Wetlands > Peat | place: Sweden: Abisko, Stordalen Mire... | reverse complement strand
TGCACCGTTGACCAAACCACTATAGCCATTTAGGGCGCGATAAATTCCGCCATCGTTGCCAAAGTACATCAAGTCCTGAGTGTCTTGGTTAACCACCTGAAATGCGAAGGCGTGCTGGTTAGGATGAACATGTGCCGTCGAACCAAAGTCGGGCGGACAGCCATAGACATGCGTGAGGTTCAGCCATGCGGCGCTGGGTGGAGGACTGCCGTTGGGGCTACAGGTGCGAAACTCGGGCGAGAGTTCACACTTGAAAATGTTGACAGCTCCAGCATAAAGGTCAGTTACGCCGCAGTTGGGATCGTTGGGCGCACAGTTGGGAACCGCGGTAAGCGCGAGATTGAACGTTCCCTGATCGGTGCCGCATCCGCCGAACAAATCGCCGCAGTCGGTGATTCCTGTTTCGTCCAATTGTGACCAGGTTGTGCCATCGCTCGTGGTGAGCCAGATTCCCTGATCGTCGCTATTGGAATCGACGTACCAGGCGTAGAGTTCGTCACGGCCCGGAACCACCGCGATCTCTCCGCGATAGATGAGGCACTGGCTAGGCGAAACTTCGATGGTAGGACAGTTTGTCGTGGTCAAGCCGAATCCGGGTTGGTTCAAAAGGCGTGTCCAATGAATCGAGTCGGACGAAGTGTAAAAGCCGTGGAAGCGAATCGCCGCTACGAACAATCCGGTCCCGCCGTTCGCAGCGGCATCGTAGACCACGGAGGTCGCAGAGTCGGGGCTGATCTGGTTGGACCCGTCGAGGATGGTGGCGTAGGTCCAGCTTTGTCCACTATCGCTCGAGTAATAAAGTCCGCGATTGACGGCGACGGGATCTTCAAGACCTTCGAGAATGCCCTGAGAAGTTGATGCGGCGGCGGCGACTGCGATGTTTGGCGTCGTGATGTTAAATGCAATTTTGCTGAAACCGAGGCCGGCGAAGGGGCGCAGCTTGGTAGAGTCGGTGGCGGTTAGGTTCCACGTCCATGTCGGCGCGACATAGGTTCCGCGCAGAATGCCGAGGCCGAAGTAGGAGTCGACCGAACTGTCGGTTTCGCCAGTGCCGGCCAAGATTACGGTTTGGCTGGAGTTGCCCGGCTGAATCGCAAGCGAGCCGATAGCGAGTGTGGCTTGATCGTCGGTGAGGGGAGTCCACACAACGTCGGCCGGAGTTGTGGTTGCAGCGTTGCTCGAAGTCCAGACGCCGCCGTAAGCGCCGCCAATGTATACCGTGTTACCTGTGGAATCGGCGGGGTCGATGGCGACGGCGGTAACGCGTCCTGAAACCCAGTTGTAGTTTTGCTCGCCCAAGCCGGTAGCGTCGGAGGCAAGAGGAGCGGGGCCGAGTGAAGTCCAGGTTCCACCAGTATTCGGTGGTGGCGCATGACCTTGCAGCGCTTGTTGAGCGGGAGCTTTGCGCATCTGCATTTCGTGCAGATAGGCGCGGTAGCGGATGGCGGCGGTATTCTGGCCGGGGACAGTGCGTCCTTTATAAAACCACTTCTGGCGTGCGGCTTCCTGGCCGTGCTCGGGCGCGGGAGATTGTGCCGCAAGGTATCCAGTGACGCATAGGAGGGCGGCCAGCAATCCGAGAAGAGGCACGTTGCGCGTCATGCTTGATACGCAACCTTCGTCGGAGTCGTTGTCGCCGAGGGCTTGTTTGCTGGCTTCGCGGGTGCGGCGATCTTGCCGAGTTTCAGGAGTCGCGCGGCGATCGATACGACTGTGCGGTCGTGTTTGCGCGCAATCTCTTCGAGGGTGATGCCGTTGCGGAGTGCTTCACAGATGATCGCCTCTTCCTGCTTCGACCAGTATTTGCCCGCGCTCGTGGGGCGATTCTTCTCGTACTCGTGTTGCGCGGTCAAGGCTCCGACGGCGCGGTTCAGTGCGATGATGCATTGCGCGTCGCGGCAAGGACTGTCTTGAGGAAGCTCACTGCTGGTAAAGGGATGAATGCCATCGGCTAGAGAACGAATAATTTTGATTGCGTCGGGAATTTCCACGGATTGCCTCCCTCGCGAATTTGCTTTGCGAGTAGAGTCATCGTACGGCCCGCTTGGGGAATTGCTTGGTGATGGATGAACATGGCGAGTGCTTTCCTCAAATGGGATTAGCGTTGGCGTGGGTCGCTCGGTGAGGTAGGATCCTTCGACTGTGGAAGCGTGTCGCTTCGCGACGCGTTTCCTTCGCTCAGGATGACAGGGGTTACACTGGCGAGACAGACTTATGGACTGGCAAGCGTTGTGGCTGACGATTCGGCTAGCGACTTTGGTTGCGGGACTACTTTTCGTGTTGGGATTGCCGATCGCTTACTGGATTGCGTTTTCGCGTTGGCGCTGGAAGTTTTTCGTGGAAGCGGTGGTTGGGCTACCTATTGTGTTGCCGCCGACGGTGCTGGGATTTTATTTGCTGGTTGCGCTGGGACCACGCAGTCCGCTGGGCCGCGTTTGGATCGCGCTTACTGGGCATACCCTGGCGTTCACTTTTCCTGGCTTGGTGATCGGATCGATCATCTATAGCTTGCCGTTCGCGGTGCAGCCATTCGCGACGGCTTTCGCGGCCGTTGACTCGCGACTGCTTGCGGCTTCGGCTGTGCTGGGCTCTTCACGGTTACGCACGTTCTGGCGCGTGGTCTTGCCACTTTCGCTTCCCGGCTTGCTAACCGGGGTCGGTTTGAGTTTCGCGCATACCGCGGGTGAGTTCGGTGTGGTGTTGATGATCGGCGGAAATATTCCGGGCGTCACGCGCACGGTTTCGATCGACATTTACGACCGCGTGCAATCGTTCGATTATGCTTCGGCGAGTGAGACGGCTCTGGCGCTGTTGGTGTTTTCTTTTATCGTGCTGGTTCTGCTTTATGGTTTGAATCGCGGATGGCGGACGGGCGGAGTTCGCGCCATGTACGGAGGAAGGTGACAGACCGCGGGCGGATCGAATTGCGGCTGCGCGACCCGGAGTTCACTCTGGACGTCGGATTCATGCTGCGCAGCGGAATCACAATTTTGTTCGGCCCATCGGGAGCGGGCAAGAGCACTTTGCTGGATTGCATTGCAGGCTTGCGCCTGCTAGATGAGGGACGCATAGAAGTGTCCGGCGTCGTCTTCTTTGAGCACGCTTCCGCAATCAACCGATCTGTTCAGCGGCGGCGCGTGGGCTACGTGTTCCAGGAGTTGGCGCTATTTCCTCATCTGAGCGTGGAGCAAAATATTACTTACGGAATTGTCAGTTTGCCGAAAAATGTACGGCGGGAGCGGGTCGATCGGATCGTTGAGGCGATGCGGATTTCGCATCTGCGCAGGCGGCGGCCTGCGGAAATTTCTGGGGGTGAAGCGCGGCGTGTGGCGCTGGCGCGATCGTTGGTGACCGATCCACGTATTTTGCTGCTGGATGAGCCTCTTGCCGGACTGGATATTCCCACGCGGTCCAAGATCGTCGACGATCTCCGTGCGTGGAACGAGTTGCATCGAATTCCTATCCTTTATGTAACGCATCAGCGGGATGAAGTGTTTGCCTTGGGGGAGCGCGTGCTGCTGATGGACCAGGGCAGAATTGTCGCCGACGGGGCGCCGCACGAAGTGATGGCGGCTGCGCAGAATCTTACGGCGGCGCAGTTGGGCGGGTTCGAGAATGTTTTCGAAGCGGTGGTGCAGTCGATGAATCCGGCGCGCGGAACCATGACTTGTGGGCTGAGCGGGATTGAGATCGAGACTCCTTTGTTTCACGTTGAAGGGGGGCAGAGAGTGCAGATCGGCATTCGCGCGGGCGATGTTCTAGTGGCTGCGGTCGAACCGGTGGGATTAAGCGCGCGGAACATTTTGCGGGGGCGGATCGTGAACTTGGCGGAGCGTGACATGATTGTCGCGGCTCGCGTTGCTTGTGGAGTCGAGGTCGAAGTTCATCTGACACTGGCGGCGCGCGATGCTTTGGATCTGACGCCGGGGAGGGAAGTGTGGTTGGTTGTGAAGACGCACTCCATTCATGTGGCGGCGAAAGACCGCAGGGGCTAAAGCCCCGTCATCTGGAGATCTCCATCGGTGCGGCTGAAGCCGCGCCCTTTCAAAACGCCGCGATTTCAAAACGTGGCCTGGCCCGTGCTTCTAGGGCGCGTTCTACTGTAATTACGCTGACCCATTGGCCCTGGCGTTTTTCTTCGAAGACGATGCGTCCGCCCAAAATTTGTGCAGCGACTTCGGGTGGTACATCGCGATGGTAGCCGAAGAAGCGAGTTTTCCAGTCTTGCCAGCGCGTCCACCCGGCCAGCCATTCGCGACTGGGTTCGTATTTCGTGGAGAAGATCAGGGCGACATCGAAGGTTTCCGGGATATCGGTGGCGGCGAGTAGGGATTCAGCGGTGAAATCGTCGATTCTCACCACTTTCATGGGGGCGTTTACGTATCCGAGATAGGGGCGGGTGAGTTCGTCATTTGCGGGCCAGGCGGTGAGTATGTGCGCGCTGGGCTCGTGCGTCGAGATGAATTGTTCGGCGTGTTGGTGTAGTTCGATGGAGTCGCGGTAGGCGAGATTGTCTTCGGGCGAGAATCCGTAGGGAGGGTTTAGGACGAGCCCAACGATGAAGAGTATTGCGATCGCGGCGGCGAACAATTGCCAATGACGCAGGCGGCGGCGAACCGTTGAGATGCCGAGCAAGATGATGAGCGGCGTTACGGGAAGCATGTACCGGGCGAGCACGGCGCCTCCAACGACGGACATGGACAGCAAGTATGCAAGGATGACGGCGGCGAAAGCGAGTTGGTTGTCGATTGCGATGCGTCGCCTGAGCGTGGAGTTTCGGGGCGATTCCGGCTGTGCGGGTTGCAGCATGGCGTAGCAGGTCGCGGCGGTGAGAGCGGCGAGATTCATGTATCCGAAGAGCTGCCAGAGGCGAAGCAAGAAGGCGAGCGCGATGCGGATGGGATTGGTAGTGGCGGCGACATTGTAGCGGAAGAATTCCGGATTGCCTAAGACAAATCCGGTGCGGTGGTAGTGGTAGACGTACCAGAGTGCGAGCGGTAGTGTTGGGAAGAGCAGAGCGGCCACGGGGGCTAAAGCCCGATCCTTGGTGCGCGGTTCGTGGGCTTGAAGGCTCACGCTTCCACGGCGGCGCAGGGCAGTTCTTTTAGGATTGTCAAAGGGGGCGCTTCCATGGTCGCGCGCAGTAGTTGGTGCAGGATTGCCAAGGTACAAGCTTTCACGGTCACACACAGCTGCGGCGAGAGGGTTATTTCCGTCCCTGAGAGACGGGAAAAAGACTTGCGCTATTTCCCATCCGAACAAAGCCAGGGACGCGAGCACGGCCGTCTCTTTGGCGAGGACGGCTAGAGAGAACCACAGCGCACACGCGACCCAATTCTTCTCAACATAGGCCGAGAGCGCCCAGAATGTCAGTCCGGCGGCCGCGAGATCGACTTGCGCCAGCGAGCTTTGGGCGAAGAATACGGGATAGAGCGCGGTGCATGCCACTGTGGCAATGGCGACTTCTTCAAGGGCAACGCGGCGCGCGAGTTGGTAAAGTCCGGTGAGCGAAAAGGCCGCGATCAGCAACATGGCGAGGCGCGTCACTAGAGGTGAGAATCCGAAGAGCTTCCAGCACAGAGCCAGATACGCCATTATTAGCGGCGGATGAGCGTTCGAGGGCGTGGAGTGTGGAATCAGGCTGCCGTCGAGGAACAGGTCGCGAGCGGCGGGAACGTAGTAGCCAGCTTCGTCCCAGAAATAGGGCAGGCGCAGCAGCGGCCAATGCAGAAGGACGATGGCGGCGAAGATGAAGGCCAATGCTCCGGCCAGATGAGAGAGGCGCAGCTTAAAGTCCTCCGTGAGTTGCACGAGATTAATGAATTGGGCCCGAAGGTGTCATACGCGGGTCGAGCTTGATTTCTCCGAAGGCGGATTCGTAGCTGGCGACATTTTGGTTCAAGAGCGCGGCCAGTGCCTTGGCCTGTTGCGGGCTCAGATAAACGCCCTGAAAGTTGTGCAACTCGACCTGGGTCTCTGATGCTTGCTGCATGGTGCCGAAGACAAGGAAAAAGTCCCAGACATTGACGCGAACTTGCACGCTATTGGCATAGTCTTCGCGATACTCGGGGCGCTGCACGAGCTTGACGTTAGGCTGGTTTGGAATGGACATAGGCTTACCAGTGTAGCCGCAAATCCGGGCAATACGAAAGGGCAGGACGAGGCTAAAGACGAAAGTCACATGCTGGCTGGGGGTTATCCGACTTCTCTAATTTTCTTCTTGACGGCAAACGTGGAGGCGGGTTATGTTAAGGCCATGTTACATTAAAAGTTTGTCGATCATAATAGTAGGGAATTAATCCCTTCCCCGCAGTACGGCGTTTCCAGTGAACGAGAGCCACGGCTTTGTACCCCCGCGCAAAGGGCTGCGATGGCCTCAAACACAGCATAACGAATTTTGAGGTCGGTGCATTTGAGTGCCTGCCCAGGGATATGAACATGACGAATCTATTGGGAGAGCAAGAAGTCGTGGGAGGGGACTCCGAATCCAAGAGCGCGCCGAATGCTGCCTTAGGGGTGGAAATCGACGCGAAGAGAAAAGGCTTTTCCTGGCGAAAGCGCCTGCGATACCGGAGCGGAGAAACACTCTTTCGAACGCCGATCATCTGGTGGCGGCACCGTGGGCTTCTGCACTCCGATGTTTTTTTGGCGACTTATCCGCGTTCGGGATACACCTGGCTTCGCTTTCTTTTGTTTGACGCAATTACGGGCAAGAGTTCGGAGTTCAAGGAGGTCAATGTCGCAATGCCTTATGTGGCGCGGCACCGGCAAGCCTTGCCGATGCTGCCCCGAGGCGGGCGCATCATTGCGACCCATGAAACTTACCGGCGGGAGTACAAGCGCGCCATCTACGTGGTGCGCGACGTGCGAGACGTGGCGGTCTCGGAGTATCTTCGCGAGCGGGCCAAGGGGCTGGTCGGTAACGTCGATGATTACTTGGGGGATTTCCTGGAGGGACGCAAGCGCCACGGGTCGTGGGCAAGACATTTGTCTTCGTGGCTGGATTCAGAGACTGCCCGCAAGGGCGACCTCTTAGTGTTGCGATATGAGGATCTTCACACGCGGCCTCTGGAAATACTGCAAAAGGTGACGGCATTTCTGGGCTTGAAGGTGCTCTCGTCAAGCATCCAGCGCGCGATTGAAGACAACACGATCGAGCGGATGCGAGTTAAGGAGGACGTTTCAGGCGTGACCTTCCAAGGGGGCGGGGAAGATGGCCGCTTTGTTCGCAAAGGATCCATTGGGGGATGGCGCGATAGATTGACCCGAGATCAGATTTTGCGGATTGAAGCGCACGCCGGTGCTGCGCTGGAACGGATGGGATACAGGCTGGAAGGCTAGTCGCTTTTGCAAGGACGGCCTGGCATCGGTCGGCAGGTCATCCTCGGGCGGGGATTTCGCGCGGGGGAAGCAACGCAATTCGTGGACACATTTCATAGGAGCCCAATATGGGAAAGTTGATCTTGGTACGGCACGGTCGAACTCCGCTGAACGCACCGGGGAACGACGAGCGGTTGCGCGGGTGGCTTGATATCCCGCTGGATGAACATGGATTAGAGGAGGCGGAAGAAGCGGGCGAGCGCCTTAGAGATTGCGGCGTGGAGGTGATTTACTCTTCCGACTTGCGGCGGGCGCGTCAAACGGCTGAGATTGTGCGGCGCCACACCAAGTCTCCCGTGCTGGCCACGCATGAGCTTCGGCCGTGGAATCTGGGGGTGTTCACCGGGCAGCGGGTGCGGGATATACTGCCTTTCCTGAATCAATTGAACCAGCATCCGAGCCTCGCGGCTCCGAGTGGGGAGTCGTATCACCAGTTTTACGGACGCTACGCCGCGCGCTTGACCAAACTGATGGAGTTGGCGGACGCGGCGACCGGGACGGTTGTCGCTATTACGCACGTGCGGAATCTGCTGGCCACGAAGAGCATCGTCGAACATGGCGACCGGAACCGAGTTCCGGTCAAGGGCGGGCCATCGACGGGAACGCTGCTGGTGATTGAACGACTGCATGGAGTTTGGACCATGCGCGACCAAGTGCAGTATCTACCTATGGGAGGTCAGATCCAAGCCGGGTTGCGAGCGGTTTCATGACGACGGCTTCTTCTATGGCCGCTGCAAACGCGGAGTTGCCGTACTCAGTGTCATGGCGAACCGAGTGGAAGTATCGGTTCATCTACTGGGTGACCTCATATCCGGCGCTTATGCCTCTGGCGCGGCTTCGCTACAGTCATATTCCGGAGCTCTTGGTGAAACCGGACTCCGAGTTGGTGATTGAAGGGTATGGGCGTTCGGGTTCGACCTTCGCCAACTTTGCCTTCCAATCCGCACAGTCTGTGCCCGTAAATACGGTGCATCACACGCATGCGGCGGCACAGGTCATTTTGGCCGCTCGCATGAGATTACCGACGCTGGTGATCGTGCGGCGTCCGCTGGATGCGGCCCTTTCGCACATGGTGCGACACAATGTCACCGCCAGGCCTGCACTCGCTGCATGGGTACGCTTCCACCGCCGTGTTTTGCCATATCGCGACCGCGTTGTGGTGGCTCCTTTTGAATCGATCACGAGTGACTTCGGCGCGGTGGTTCGCCGCATCAATCAAAAGTTTGGCACCAATTTTGCGGAATTCAAACACACCCGGGAGAATGAGGAGGCAGTTTTCGAGCGGATTCGACAGCGCAATCGTACTCTCTGGAGAGCGGCGGATCGGCCGCGCGCAATAGCGATTCCTCGAGGGGATCGCGAATCCCTGAAGGCTTCGCTCCGGTTGCAGTTGCTCACGAAAGAGTTAGCGCCGCTATTAAAGAAGGCGAACCAACTGCATGCCGAAATTTTGCAGCCTAGGGAACGCGATCTCCTGACGCGCAGATGATGCAGGTAAGCCAACCTGGCTTAGCGCTTGCCGGATGGGCGGAATAGCTAACCATCGATTTCTTTCTTGCCGCGGCCGCTACTCCACCAAGTTAAGGCGCGAATCTGGGGCGGAGCGATATAATCGCGTCAAGCCTATCGATGAGAGCCGGGATGGCGGAATTGGCAGACGCGCTGGACTTAGGATCCAGTGCCCTAAAGGCGTGCAGGTTCAAGTCCTGTTCCCGGCACCAACCGCTTGCTTGTTGAATGGCATACGCGCCTTAGTGGATCGTGCAAGTTCTCGTTCTTAGATACTGATTCAATCCCCAGAAGAGTGGGACAGTCCGCCTAGGGGCACGACTCTGGCTCGCAGGCCGGCGTTATCCTCGGTCACAACGCGGAGCAGACCCTCTTTTATTTTTCGCCGGCGATCTGGACGAAGGCGGCGTCGGGGCTGTTTTCCGAGGTGCCCCAAAGCACACTGCTTGCCCAATCGCCGGGCGTGCTCCAGACCACGCCGAAACCGGAGTCGTAATAGTTGTTCCATACGACGGAGGTTCCCCACAGAACAGAGGTTCCGTCCAAGTTGCCGCCCCAGACGACGGAGGTTCCCCATAGAACGGAGGTTCCCCAGAGAACCGAGCTGCCCGGTATCTGCCAGTTTCCGTTTTCCAGAGTCACAGTATTTTTCCAACCATTGAACGATACCGATGGCGAGAGGGCCGCTCCTACGTTCGATGGTTCTGGATCGTTGTTGGCCAAGGCGGCGGCTACGTCGAGGTAACCCGCTCCGATGGTGAATATGTCGTAGTTCGAAATGTAAGTTTGTCCCGTGATGGGATCGGTCGCCACACTGTGAGCGGGAAAGTTCTTATACGCGGTTTTCATCAGCCGCGCTTTCACCTGATCTGGAGTGAGCGAGGGATTTGCTTCCAACAATAGCGCCACGGCGCCAGCGGCCGCTGGAGTCGCCATGCTGGTGCCGCTGAGGACGAAGTAGTCATTGGAGAAACCGGGAACCATGTTGCCAGGATAGGCATTGGCCAGGGTGCTATCCAGATCGGCGAGCGAGGCGACCTCATTCCCGGGCGCGACTAGATCCGGCTTGACCACATGATCGAATGTGCTGGGGCCTTTTGAGCTGTAGCTGGCAATCTGATCGTCGCCGCGGTTCAGTGTGCCTTCCGTTTTCATGGCTCCGACCGTGAGCACAAGTGGATCGTTGCCGGGAGCGGCGATGGTTCCGTAGCCGTTGCTGCCGAAAATGCTGACACGTCCGTAGTTGCCGGCGGCAACCACGACGACGATGCCAGCTTTCCAAGCGGACTCGGCCGCCTGGCAGAGAGGGTCCTGTTCGTAGGGGACGAACACTCCTCGCCCCAGAGACAGGTTGACGACCCGAATGTTATAGGTGCTCTTCAGCGCAATGGCCTGCTGCAGGGCGGCGATCACGCTGCTATCGTAGCCGTTGCCGTTTCTATCGAGCACACGCAGGTCGATCAAGTTCGCGTTGGTGGCGACGCCACCGAATTGGCCACTCGACATGTATCCGCTTCCGCCCACGATTCCCGCGACGTGCGTACCGTGTCCGTAAGTGTCGTAGACAAGCGCACCTTTGGAGTTATATTCGCTGGTTCCGGTGAAGTCCTGGTGATAGAGCACGCGATCGAAGGTGCCTCCCACGTTCCAAAAATCGACGTGATTGGGATTGATGCCGCTATCGATGACGGCTACGCCGATGCCGGTGCCATTGTATCCCACGTTCCACGCGGCACTGACGTTCATGGCGGCGTTGGTCCATTCATCCATTGCTCGCAGCGGATGGTCGACGCTGACGAAGGCGACTTCAGGATCTTTTTCCAGAGCCGCTAACGCCTTCACAGGGAGCGTGAAAGCCACACCACGGATGAGGTCAAGTTTGCCAGTGAGCCGTCCGCCCTGATTCTCTAGTCGCGCGAGAGATTCTTTTCGCGGCGATTGCTTATATTGAACGATGACTCGGATGTTCTGGCTCGCTCCCAGACCTTGGCGCGCCTGCTCGAGTTCGCGGTTCAGTTCCGCGGCAATGCGCGGAGAGAGGGGAGTCGGTCGTACCTCGGTTTCGCCCCAGGCCTGTACGAAGGCGACTGCTGCCGCGAGGATTAATGCTAGAGCCAACAATGGCTTTCCCCAGGTAGCGCCATGCCTTTCGTCTCTGCTGTTCTGCTTCGGCTTTCTCTGCGTGCTTGTCATGTCCCGGACTCCTTCACGGTGTCGCGATTCACTGCAAGCTGGGGGGCACTCGCACCCCATCTTGGGTGCACGGCGAACGCCGATTAAGCGGTGGCTAAGTGCCTCATTCAATTGAAGCTATTGGGGATGCGGGCGGGTACACTTGGCGCCAAAATGTCCCGTGGCCTGAAATCGGGACATTTTGGCTCGAAAGCGCCGGGTCGCTTACTAGCGAGACCAAGGATTTGCTTGCAATCCCGTTAGCGGGTTACAAGCCCCAGATGCGATTGGCGCCGACTACCAGGCCAAGCGTGAGGCAAGCGATCAGGATTTCTCCCAGCGCGCCTACGATGAACGGACGTAGCCCTTGCTTCGACATCTCCCGGGAATTGGTGCGAAGGCCGACTCCGGCGAAGGTTAGAAGGAACGCCCACTTGGAGAGATTTCCCAACGAAGTGATCTGTGCTTTATTGAAGGCGTTAAAGCTGACCAGCAAGGAAATCAAGAGAAATCCCAGGATGAATTTGGGAAATTTCTTCCATAGGAACAGAGCTTTGTTGCTGACCGTCTCGGCTTGGCCGCGGCTCGACCAGTAAATCGCGTAGGCCAGGACAACGAAGCCAATCATGGCGTTACGCGCGGTCTTGGCGAGCACGGCGACCTTTCCGGCAGCGTCGGAATATAAGGCTCCAGCGGCGGTCGCTTCGGCGGTATTGTCCACTCCCAATCCGGCCCATAGGCCATAGGACGTGTCATTCATGTGCAGGCCGTGAGCGATGGCTGGAAAGGTGAATAGCGCAAGTGCGCCGAGGGCAAGAATGGCGGCGATTGCGAACGAAGAATCCTCGTCGTCGGCATCGATGGCGCCTTTCGCGGCGATGATCGCGGATACTCCGCAGACGGCCGATCCGATCGCTAGCAGCGAGATCAATTTCGGTTTGAGCTTGAACAGCCTTCCCAAGAGCGTCATCAGGGCCAGCGAAAGTGTTATCTCGATGACGACCAGCGCGAGGCTTATGCCGCCAAGTTTGAGAACATCCGCCAGCACGAAGCGTGCTCCGAGCAGGACGATGCCGAGTTTCAGCCAGAACTCATAGGTCGCGATGCCGGGCTGAAGGAATTTTGGGATGGTCAGCGTGTTGGATATGAGCAACCCGATGAGGATCGCCCAGAGGACGTATTCAATGTTAGGGAACACCCAATGATGCGACTTGGCATAGGCGTTGACGGAGTGTTCGAGAACCTTGGCGGTGTATCCGATCACAGCCAGCAGAATGATTCCCGGAACCACGCTGAGAGAGTCGAGTATCGGGTTACCGGATTTCGTTTGAGTAAGCGTCGCTGAAGTTGCCATCGTCTCTCCTACCAAGGGAGGTTCCTGAGAACGTTCAGGCGCACCGCTAGCGCTAGCAACAGAGCAATAACGACGGCCCAAGTATCGAGCGAAAGGGAAGTGCTCTCTTTGGATAAAGTGGACTTATCTGCCGCCATCGGTGCGTCTCCTTGGAAATTGGTTTATGGGGAGGGCGAGTTCGGTTGAGCTGCCACCTGTCGCTAGTAGAACAAAAACGGCGGCCTTAGTCTACTTAAATTATGGAGATTATGCAGATTTACTTTGGTGCGCTGACTCGGTGAATTCCGTCAACGCTTTTGAAGCACGATCAATTCGACGGCGTCCGGAGCGAGATCCCTGGACAATTTCAAGCTCCCGCCGTGGCTCGTGGTCTCTTCGACCAGGTCCATGTTTTGGGTCTTACTAATACGGTAGCGCTTGATGCCGAATGGCTTTTTCCCCCAAGGCAGATTGTCGATCGTCAGATTGTAGCCAGCATTGTCGTGGTAGACGATGTCGGTTCTTCGCGGCAGGAACTTGATTTTCGTGATGTCAAACCCTGGTGGCAGGGTATTTAAAACATCCTGAGGAATTGTCATCACATGCGGCTGGAAACCTGACGGCAAAGCGTAATTGCTGATCAAGAGCTGCACCGTGTTGCCATCCGCGGAGCGTCCGGCGAGTGCGGCGAATCCAAAGGTATCCCCGCCGGTGACGGCGAGGCGCTGCGGCGCATCTTGCATTTGGCCCATGGCTTTAAAGGTATATGCGGTCTTGAAATACTTCCCATCCAAGCCGAAGAGGCCCATCCAGGCGGCATCGCCGCGATAAAAGTCCGCGTGATCGAGGGGTGCATCCTGAAAATAGCTGAGCACGGCGCCGATGAACGCGGCGTTCTCTTCGCCCTTGAGGCGCTCTTTCTCGACGTCGGTGAAGTCGGGGGTCAGATTCCACTCGGAGAGGATGCTTTCGGCCTTGGGAAAACCGTGCGCGTCGAGAATCCCGCGAATTTCTTTGGAGAGACGAACGGCATCATAGGGATCGGCTGAGCTGTCGGCGTAAGTGTGCCAGGACTAAAAATCGAGCGGGACGTGGTGCGCAGCGCAATAATCGAGAAACCCTTCACGATAGGGGCCTTCACTATAGGAAAACGCAAGGGCGTCGCCGCCGACTTTGAGAGCAGGGTCGACCGACTTCAGCGCCCGCGCCGTGTTTTCGTACAGCGAATAGAACTGGTCCGGGGTACCGCTCCAGAACAGAGCCTCGGGCTCGTTCCAAAACTCCCAATAGCGGATGTTGTAATGAAATCCATTTGCCCAGCCTTGGTTGTAATGCATGGCGATGTGCTTGACTACGTCGGCGAACTTGTCAAAGTCAGGAGGAGGTTCGATGCTGGTACTGCCCCAACTGCGCCCGATGCGGTAGTAAACTTCTGCTCCGCTTGCGTGAATGGCGGAAATGACAACATCACTCGGGCCGAAGTTATAGCTTGTGGGCTTTTCTGGATCGGCATTCCAGTTGGGAAAGATAATGCTGGCATTGCCCGCTTTCACAACGCCGGCGCGTTGAGCGTCATTTGGGATGAGCCAGGTTAGCGGAGCGTTCGCCTGATCGAAATGCGCGTCAATGTCGGTCGGGCCCATCGTGTCGTGGGTGCGAACCTGGCTTATCCGCAAGTCTTTGTATGGCTGGACGAGATTCGGAAGCCCCGCCATGACCGGGCTGGGCGGGCCGTTCAAGCCCTGGAAATTGCGAATGGTGCCGGTCACTTTGCCGGCGTCGATATGCAGGGTGCGAAATCCAGAATTGTTTTTGTCCTGAGAAATGCCGGCGGCACACAGCAATAGAGTCAATAGAAAGTGAGGCAACAGCTTTTTCATCGAGTCGCTCCTGAAATCTTATTACTTCATTTTTCGCTGCAAAAGTGAAAGCAAGGGTCGATCCAACTTATGTCCATTCCAGTCTTCGAATTTCGTCCCTGCGCGTTCGGTATCGAGTACGCCGAATGGTCCACGGAAATTCCACAACGCCCATCCCGAATGCAATTCGTTTAGAACGTCGAGCGTGTCATTGAACCAGGCCAGGACAACATCCGGCGGAGTGTATTTATAACAGCCCATCTCACCGAAATGGATTGGAACACCCTTGTTCGCGAGGCCCGCCCAGGGATGAAAGAGAGTTCCCAGCGTTGCCCGGTCGCAAATTACGTGATCCTTGCCGTCTTTGAGGGGCCAAGTGGGTGCCGGTTCTGAACCGCTTAGAAAACCGCGCGCCCACTCGCATTTATGGTGTGTCAGTTGGAACGGATTGTAGGTATGGCAGCTCTGTAGCATGCCCGTATCGAAGAGATCCGAAATTGGCATCGCTCCACCTGGATAACCATCAGTGACCACCAAGCGCTGCGGGTCTCGGTCACGGATCGCGCCGCTGGCCTTGCTGGCAAGTCGCGAATAATCGCCGGCATGACGAATCCGGATTAAAGTAGTCCGCGGCTTTCATTCCCCCCTGTTTCTGGAGTTCCGCCGTTTCGGCCGCATTGGGCAAGACAATCGGTTCGTTGACAAGGTTAAAACTGAGACGCTGGCTCGGAATCCCTTTGTAGCGCTCGGCAAAGAATGTCCATTGATGGACGAACGCATCAAAGGTATGCGGGTCAGTGAATACGTCAGTCTTTTCCTTAGTGACGCTTATGCCTGTAAGCTTGTCGTCCATGGTGTCGAGAATGCATAGGCCAGGTGCGCGGTGCAGGCAAATGTTGACATGAACTCCGTACTGTTCTCCCAGACGAATGGCGCGATCGATAGGTTCGATCTGCTTTTCATGGATCGTGGAAAGATCGGATCCGGTCCAGAACCGGTAGTCCATGGGTAAACGCACCCAATTGAATCCCCAGTCGCGCATCCATCGGAAGTCATCTTCCTGGAACATGCCATCATTCTTGTACGGGAAGTACTTCATCCAATCCGGATCGGTGGAAAAATATTCGAGCAGATTGAAGCCATACCATCGGGGGTTGTTTGCGGGGGCGGGTGATTGGCCCTCTGACGAGAAGGGCTTAAGTAGAGAGGACGCCGCGAGCGGTAGCGATGAGGTTAGCACTGCGCTAGACGCCATGACAGCAGCGGATTTGAGAAGACTGCGTCGCGTCATATCGTTGGGATTGCTTACAGATCCCATAACCTTCGCTTGATCTTCTCTTCGGTGTTCCATTTGTATTAGTCCTTAATCGAGCGCTTCATACCACTGCTGCATTCTCTTCCGTCCAAAACTTAGTGATTTGTTCGAGTGATCGGCCTTTGGTTTCAGGGATCAGCCAGCCCACGAATATGAGTGTTAATGCTGCGCCGCCGCTGAAGACCCAAAAGGTTCCGTCCGAACCCAGATGTTGCTGCATAACGGGGAACAACTGGTTTCCTGCGTAACCAACCAGCCACAACGCCGTGACCGCGATCGACATGCCGCGGCCACGAACTTTTGTTGGGTAAATTTCCGAGATGATGACCCAGCAGGCGACGCCGTTGCCGAAGGCGTGACCAGCCACGAAACTCATCACCAAGACCAAGATCGCTAGGCCGCTGCCGTGAATGTGATAGAACCAGCCTGCCAACAGAAGAGATAAGAATTGCAAGCTGGTGCCCGCGAGGATTAACGTCTTCCGTCCCGCGCGATCCACCAGCCACAGCGCGAACAGCGTGAACAACAGGTTGACCAGACTGACCAGCACGGACTGGAAAAAGGCGTCCTTGTTTGCCGTGCCGGCAGCGCGAAAGATTTGCGGCAGGAAGGAGAATATCGGAGTGATTCCGCTCATCTGCTGCAATCCGGCCAACATGATGCCCAGCAAAAGTGGCCGCCGGAACGTGGTGAACAATTCGGAGATGTGGCCTTCTTCGGTGGCCAGCGAGTTTTCGATCTCGGCCGTCTCTCTCGCCGCCGCGTCGGGGCCGTTGATCTCGGTCAGCACTTCGATGGCTTGAGCACGGCGGCCTACTTTCATCAGCCAGCGCGGACTCTCAACCGCAGGAATGATCATCGCGCCGAATAAAATCGCGGGAACGACGCCTGCCAGAAACATCCAGCGCCAGCCAGTGGAGATATTCCAGGCTTCGGTACCCATACGCTGAATCAGCATGTTGACGAAGACGGCTGCGAGAATGCCGACCACAATGCCTAATTGATAGAGCGTGACGCAGCGGCCGCGAACTTTCGTGGGCGCAATTTCGGCAATGTAATTCGGGGCGATTACGGATGCCGCGCCAATGCCCAATCCGCCAATCAGGCGCCAGATTACAAATTGATGAAGGGTTTCCGCGAAGAGCATTCCGACAGAGGACAGGGCGAAACACATCGCGCAGAGCGCCAGTCCTTTTTTCTTTCCCAGAAAATCAGCCACGGTTCCGGCGGCGGCACAGCCCACGACGCAGCCGATGAGCGCACATCCCGCGGCCCAGCCAATACCTGCTGCGTCCAGGTGAAATAACTGACTGAGATAACCAATGGCGCCGCTAATGACGATGTTGTCGTAACCGAATAGCAGTCCGCCCAGGGTTGAAACGCTGGCTGCGATGATGAGTGGAGTGCGCGAGTGGCCTTTGGAGTTCAGTTTACTTGCCTCCATGTGCGTGCTCAGCAAATCGGTTCGACTCCAGCGCGGCTTTCGCAGCGAGCATGTATCCGATGGTGTGCGCCATGCCTGAGTGCCAGGGCGCGGCGCAGGTCATTTGGGGTGTGTGATCGGGAATGAGCACGCCGTCAAACTTATTGCGATGAAGGATGGCGAGAATGCGCAGCATATCCACGTCGCCTTCATCGATGAAGGTCTCGCGATAATTGGGAACCTTGCCGACCACGTTGCGGAGATGAATGTAAGCAATCCTGCCCTGCTTGCTGTACTGATCGATCGCGTCGTAAATGTTGTCCTCAGTCATTTCGGCGAGAGTGCCGACGCAAAGCTCTAACGCATTGTTGGGGCTGGGAGCGAGGTCGATCAACCGCTGATACATGCGCGGCTGATACACAAGACGCGGTTGCTGTCGCATCGTCGGCATGGGTGGATCGTCGGGATGGGCCGCCAGTCGCACTCCAGACTGTTCCGCCACTGGGATAACCTCTTCGAGGAAGCGTTGCAGCCGCCGCCATAGTTCGTCGTGCGAGATCGATGGCTGGTCACCCGGCGGCGCGTTCCGATCGTAGATCATGTTCCAAATCGTTCCTTTCGGAATGGGAACGACTTCGGCGGGGCCGTCCATGCCAACGGTGAGCGCTCCGCCGCGTCCTAACGGGGACGTTACGCGTCCGCACACTCCGGCGAGGCTGAAGTTATAGCCCAGCACAGGAATGCCCGCTTCGCCGATGCGGCGGATAATGGTCTTTACTTTTTCAATTTGTTGCGGGCGTTGTGGACCATCGAGCAGAATGTCATGCCAGTGGGCTGGATCGAGATTTTCGATTGCGGCCAAGACTAATCCAGCATCTTCGATTTCTGTGCGTAGCTGCTTCAGTTCCGCGACAGTCCAAAGCCGTTCTGGATCACCCGCGACGCCCCAAGCTTCGTACTTTGACCCGGTAGGCTGGTTGTTTCGCGGATTGATCGAACCCTGATTAAAGTAATCGACCAGATGCGCGATCACGTGCGTACAGCCTGCCTGGCGGGCGAAGTCATAGTAATCGCGCGTCAGCATGTGACGATAAAGTCCCAAGCCGATTTTCATAACCGGTTGCCAATGCCGCTGCCGTAATCCGGGCTGAGGATTTGTCCGTTGATTTCGCTGGCTAGTGGGGAGCACAGAAACGCAAAGGTATTGGCCACGGATTCGGGACTATTGCGTCTACCCAGAGTCACTCGCAGCACGAATTCCCGATAGGCCGGATCTTCGTCGAAAACTTTGAGAGCGCTGCCCGCCGCTACGTTTGCCGGCGAGACGACATTCACGCGAATTCCGGTGAGCGCATATTCGAGAGCGAGACTGCGGGCGAAGTTTTCCAGAGCTGCTTTAGCGGAGGCATAGGAAGAAATCTGCGAGTGCGGCATGCGGGCGACGTAGGAAGATGTGAGGATGAGGTGGCCGGCAATCTTGCGTTGCGTCCATTGTGCAAGAACGGCGCGGGCCAAATAGGTTTGTGCGAAGAAGTTAAATCGAAAAATGCGCTCGAAATAGATTTCGGAGGTCGTCGCGAAGGGATGAAGCTCACATCCGCCGGCATGGCCGATGACTGTGTCCATGGTAGGAAATTGCTCGAATGCTCTGTTGACTAAGCCACTCACCTGCACCGAGTCGGTGATGTCCGCGGTGAAATAGACATAAGACGAAGTCGGAATTCGCCATTCGTCGAGCATCCGCTTCGCCTCTTGTTCCGCCTTAATGTCGGTGAGTAGAAGCGTCGCTCCAGCCTCATGCAACCGGCGGACCATGTGCTCGGCGATTGCGCCGAGAGCGCCCGTGATCAGAATCGCCTTGCCCGAGAGATCAATCCCGATCATTGGCGGTCTCCGGAAA
>Ga0302319_10009329_pt1 | contig 18900 bp, 16 predicted proteins | sample Bog_T0_2_FD_203319 | JGI IMG/M metagenome (GOLD analysis project Ga0302319, IMG submission 203319) | Peat permafrost microbial communities from Stordalen Mire near Abisko, Sweden - Bog_T0_2 | ecosystem: Environmental > Terrestrial > Soil > Wetlands > Peat | place: Sweden: Abisko, Stordalen Mire... | reverse complement strand
CCGCTTTGCGGCCCTGCCGGTCGGTCACGCGATGGTTCGGCCAGATACCGATGCTGGAGAAGAATCCGGAAAGGACGATCTCAAAACCGGTGATCTCGCGGGTGCACTGAGTCATCAGGTCGTTGGAGACGATGCCGAGCATGCTCCGCAGACTGGCCACGTCCCAGAGGCGCTGGCCCAGGATCGCGATGCCGGAATCGGGCCGGGCGAGCGGATAGCACTCGCGCGTAATGGTCTTGATCAGGGTCGACTTCCCACAGCCGTTCGGGCCGAGAATCGCCACATGCTCTCCGGCGCCGATCGTCAGGCTGAGGTTGCTGATGGCGATGTTCTGGCCGCGCATGACCGTGACGTTGCGGAGCTCGATAAGCGGAGGCGAAGTTTCGATAGCCGGAGGCGAGGATTGCGGAATCAGGGGTGGCGATATCAAGCAACCAGTATCTCCCGCCGCACAGGCCGGGATGCGGCTCGACGGTTCTCGTCGGGTGCGCGGTGCGCTATCGGGCCGGTGCCGCCGGGCTGCTCGCCGGGGAAGACGAATTTGCCGTCGGCGCGGCGGATGTCGAGGGCTGCGGCACGGGCGCCGCGGACTGCTGCGCGGGCGCTGCCGCCGGCGGGCGCAGGCTTTCCATCAGTTTTTCGAACGGAATCGTCTGCTGCGGTTCGACCGGTACAGGGCCTGCGACGCTCGGTCCAGGCGTGGCCGGATCCGTGCCGGTATTTGGTTTCATGAATGGCGCCGTGAATTTCAATCCAGGCAGGGGCTGCCCGGCGGGTATCGGGCGAACGAGTTCGGGCGTTACGATGACGATCAGCTCCGTGTTTGTCTTCGAAACGGATTTGGACTGGAAGAACTTCCCCAATATCGGGATGTCCCCGATGAAAGGGATCTTTTCCATCGTGTCCGTGGTCCTGTTATCGAGCAGTCCCCCGATCGCAAAGCTCTGCCCGTCGTTCAGTTCGACCTGCGTTTTCAGCTTGCGCGTAGTGAGGGCGGGAACGTTAAAGCCGCTGACCGACAGCCCGTTGGTAAAGTCAAGAGCGCTGACCTCGGGGGCGACCTGCAGCTGAATCGTGCCGCGCGGCGTGATGGTCGGGATGAAACTGAGGCGCACGCCAAACTCTCGGAACTGTATCGACACGACGGGAGTGCCGCCCGCACCGCCTCCGCTGACGCTCGGAAAGGGAAACTCGCCGCCGGCGAGAAAGCTGCCCTCCTTGCCGTTCTGCGCGAGGACATTCGGCTCGGAGAGAATCTGCAGAAGCCCTTTGACCTGCAGCGCCTCGATGGTGGCTCCCAGGTTCAGATCGGACCGGAAAAAGAAGATATTGAGCGCATCGGCGATCGTGGATGCAACCGGGCTGTTTCCCGTAATGGCGGGAGCCGCGGGAGGAGAAAACTGTTGGGTGGTGACGGAGCCGACCGTATTGGCCGCGCCGGTGCTGAGGATATTCATACCCAGCTGGGTACTGACGTTCCGGTCTACACTGGCGAATTTGACTTTGAGCAGTATCTGGGCCTCGGGGGGCGGGACGTCGACGTAGAGGAGGTTCACGGTCTTTCCCAGCGTTGAGGCGATCGAAACGGCACGATCGGCGCCGGTCACGTCTTTGACGGTACCGCGCAGAAAGACGGTCTCGTTGTCGAAGCTCAGATTGACGTCCTGCCCGGGTAATTCGCGTTCCAGTTCGCGTCGAATGGCTTCGACACGGCTGTCGGCAAGGAAGCTGCTGGCCGCAACCCTGACATCGTAGAACCGTTTGGACCCTCCCTGCTGCCAGACGATCAGGCTGGTCACGCCGGGTGCCCTGGCGTTGACCAGCACCTCGTGCGGACTCACTGCCACGCCCTCCGCGACGTCTCCGAATCCCACGGCAATGCGTTCGATCGGAAGGTCGCTTTCGACGGTAGTGGACGTTCCGGCCGTCATGTTGAGCTCGGTCGGCGTACTCTGGCCCGCCTGCATCGGCGACCCGGCGGCGGCGGGCGCCTGGCCCTCCACCGGCTGGCCGGAAAGTGCAGCGAACCCCGCCACGAGGAGGATCGAGACCGCTACGATTGCCCCCGGCAGCACCGGCACCGCCGCGATCGTGCGACGCGCCCTTTCACTAAACCAACGCGTACTCATTGCTGCGCCCTCGCCGGGCTGGTCGCCGTCTGACCGGAGATTGCCTCGCTGAATTTCGCCTGGGTATGCACGGAACCGTTCAGCACATCGACGATGTAAGGCACGGGGGCCACCACGACGGCGGCGGCCGGCGCAACAGGCCGCGGGGCTGGAAGCTCGGCGGTCTCCTTTACCCGGGTTGCCTGGGCCGGGCGGCTGGCGGGCCCGGGGTCGGGTGTTCGAACGCCGCCGAACAGATCCGACACCACGGTGCCTGGCGGTCTTGAAACCTGGGTATCCATGGGATTCCGCAATACCAGCTGGATATGGGTTTCATTGCTGGCGAGGCTCAGAATCTCGGCCTCGGCCGGCGTGACCAGTAAACTGACAACCTGCGCCTGCTCGGGCTTTCCCTGCTGATCTCTCTGGAAATTCGTGCCGGCGGAAAGGACCTGAATGTTCTGCAGGAGCGTGCGCACGCGGGGTCCGTCGAGAGGGCTGCCTCCGGGCGGCAACCCCGTGATCAGAACGTCCACGCGCATCCCCGGAACGACGAAGCCCGCGACTCCCACGACCTCGTTCACTCTGACCGCGCAGGCCCTCATTCCCGAGGGGATGGTCCCGGCCAGACCGCCTCCGGAACCCTGCTGCGCGAGGCGGGTTTCCGTCACCGGCTCGCCATCGTAGATCGGCGAGGCAACACCCCGGCCGACGATGCCGTCCGCTTTCGTGACCGCGCCTTTCGGAAGGGGATCGGGCCACGAGGCCATTCTCAGGTCGACCGAGCGGATCACCGATCCCATCTCGAGGTCTCGTGCGGCTACGACGATCCTCGTGGCCGGCAATTGCCTTCCGGCGTTCACCCTGGCGCCAACGGCCTGGTGAACCAGATAGCTGGCGCAGACCGACAGGACGAGCGCGCACGAAATAATAATCAGTAGTCTTCGGTTCATTCTGGGAACGCTCTGGCGTGCGGGCTTGTCCGCACAAACCGGAATGCAATGCGGTGCCCACGTCTGAAAATGGCCTCCGGACGATGGGAATCAATGAGTTGGCCGAGCGGCTCGGCCCCGTGGTGTGAACAACTGCTGCCAGTCTTTGGCGCAAAGTGTCTCCGCGAAGACACGGAAGAGGCAAAACGGCAGAGGGGCGCAACGCCACCGGCTGAAGCGGTTTCGGATTAAAAAACTACCTTGCTAAAGTCCTCTTGCGGAGTGCCGATAACACCAGTACGGCAATGCCGTGTGGTGATCTCCGACATGATTCGTCTTCTTCTGCATTCTCAGGACGTCAGTCTGCAGTATCTTCTGGGGCCGACCCTCGGCAGCGAATTTTCGGTTTTTCTCGAGCGGCGCATGGACCGGATCAGGGAAATCGTTTCGCAGGGGCAATGCGACGTGCTGATCCTGGACCTCGATTCCAGCTCCTATCCGATTCAGCAACAGCTCGGATTCTTCGACGAGATCCGCGATTGTGGCGCGCCCGTCGTAGTCATGACGGACGATAACGGGAGGGCAACGGCGCTCGACCTGGTGCAGCGCGGATTCTCCAACTACATCCGGAAGCCGCCCGCTCTGCCGGAGCTGAAGATCGTCGTTCGCCGCGCGCATGAATTTGCCGTACTGAAGCGCGAACTCGAAAGCGTCCGCCAGCAGTTGCCTCCTTCCGGTTGCGACCGGATGATCGGATCGAGCCCGCGCTGCCAGATCGTTTACGATCTGGTTCGCCGCGTGGCCAGTCTCGATGCGTCCGTCCTGATCACCGGGGAAAGCGGGACAGGCAAGGAACTGATCGCCCGCGCCATTCACAATCTGGGAGACCGCAAGGAGCGGCCGTTCGTCGCCGTTTCCTGCGGCGCCATTCCGCAGACGCTGATCGAGGCCGAGCTGTTCGGCGCCGAGAAAGGAGCGTATACCGGTTCGGCCACGCGCCGGAAGGGGTACCTGGAGGAGGCGGGCAACGGCACGCTGTTTTTCGACGAGATCGGCGAACTGAGCCCGCTCACTCAGGTAAAGCTGCTGCGCGTGCTCCAGGAAAGAGAATTCAGCCGGCTGGGAAGCAGTCACGCCGTGCCGCTCGAGGCCCGCGTGTTGTTCGCGACCCACAGAAATCTGCTCGAAATGGTTGCCGAAGGCGCCTTTCGCCAGGATCTTTACTACAGAATTAACGTGATGGGCATTAAAGCCCCGCCGCTGCGCGATCATACCGAAGATATTCCTTTGTTGGCCCGGCATTTTATGCAGGAATACTCGCGGCTTTACCGGAAACCGATGACCCGGATCACGCCGAGCGCGATGTCGCTGCTGGTCGAATATGAATGGCCGGGAAATGTCCGCGAACTGGAGAACGTCATCCAGGGAGCGCTCATCCTCAGCGACGACGACACCATTCAGCCCAAGGATCTTCCGCGGAACATGCAGCAACCGGACCTGTTGGGTCTGGGCGACGCTCTTCCCGGAGAGTCCTTCGAAGAACAGATGCAGGACTATAAAATCCGGCTGGCGCACAGAGCCATTCAGGAATGTAACGGGAACAAGACGCTGGCGGCCCGCAGCCTGCAGATATCCCGGACCTACCTGCATCGCCTCATCAAGGACCCGGCGGAGAACGACGTTTCGATGCCGACATCCGCGCCGAACTGATTGTGTGCCCGATCCGGCCACCCCTGCCCGGCGCCTACGGACCGGGATAGCGAGAGATCACGGGAGGGTTGGCGTCGGGTTCCACCAGCCAGGCGTTACGATCGTGGAAATAGCGCAAGAGCTCTGCGTCGTGGCTTTCCGTCTCGCGTGCCCAGACGACCCGGGATTTATCGATGTCCGCCGCGTTGTAGACCCAGTCGTCGAAAGGCGCATGACGGTCGGCGTACCGGACAATAGCCAGCTGGCGGCCGGGATAACGTTCCAGTTCGGCCAGAACTCGGGCGCGCGGAAGTCCGAGAGGCTCGGTGCCGTACCACATGGTGGGCCAGCGAGGAATTGCGAGCCCGAGCGGTGCGGCATACAACCTGACCACAGTGAGCAGTAAACAGACAACCGGGATGACGCGGACGAGCGCCCGCCCGCGCGGCTGGCCCGCCGGGCGCCACACGCGAAGATGGCGCATGGCCTGCAACAGGAGCGCATACAACCCGCAGGTGAACGGGGCGACATAGTGCGGGAAAAGCCAGACGTTCATGCTCAGGCCCAGCCCGTAGATTCCCCCGGCCGCCAACAGAAATCGCACACGGCCGTCGCGGAGTACTCGCGGCAACATGATCAGCGGCGGAAGCAGCGCGAAGCCGCAGAAGAAAAACAGGACAGTTCCCGCCTTCTGCGCCGATCTTCCCAGAAACCCGCTCATCGTCCGTGCGCTCCGATAATCGTCCATTTCCCATCCTGAGTAAAAATCCCGCATGACCTTGTAACGGTAAACGGGCGCGGGCCGGGGCGATTGCCAGACGAATACGGGAGCCGACGCATACGTCGCCCGGTTCACCTGGTAAGGGAGTGTAAAAGCGTTGCCGAAGACCCGGTGATTGTAATAAGCGTCCATGCCGCCCACAAGGACAAGCAGCATCGCGGGGCCAACCGCGCGGGGCAGCAGAGCGCGAACGGACTCACGGGTTATCTTCGCCGCCCACCGGAACAGTGCCCAGGCGACGGGGATGCACAGCAATAATCCTTCGTAGGGGCGGCTGTTGGCGAGTACCGCAACTCCCAGCGCCATCCAGAACCCGTCGCGGATTCTGGCCGTACGCAGAATACGCGGCAGAGCGCCCAACACCAGCGCTCCGCCGACGGCCGCGACCGCACCTCCGTAATAGGAGTTCACCCAATAGCTGAACAGCGCCAGACGCAGCAGGGCGAGCATGCCTCCGAGCAGCGCCCAGCCCGGCGGCAACCAGGCCTGCAGCATCCAGCAAATCGCCGCACACATGAGTCCCGCGCTCAGACAGGCGCCGAACCAGGGGTTGCCCGTCAGGATTTTTCCCGCCGCGAGAACAAGGCCCTGCGCCGGAAAATACATCGACATATAAGTTGGTAGCTGAGTGATATGGAAGCTCTCGAAATAAGTCCAAAGGGGATGGGGGAGGTTGGTCAGCCTGCCGGACGCGAATGTGTCCGCCGCCAGCAGGTTGGCAAATTCGTCGTGGACGAAGGGCTGCGGAACCGGGACCCACGGAAGAATCGCCAGACGGATGAGCACTGCGGCGATGCCGACGACGAGAACGGATAATCCGCGCTTTCGTGCCAGGCATCCGAAAAGCCTCTCCGCCTTCGCCAGCAGGGTAGTGGCCATGAGCCCCGGCCAGAAGACCACCAGCGCTATGGCGATCAGAACGACGCCGGCTTCCACGACCAGCAGCGAAGGTCCGCCGGCGACCGCCTGCGGTGGAGCCGTTGTTGTCATGCGCCTGGTCTCACTTTGTCCGTGACGGTCGACGCAGGGGTCCGCAGCCCGACGCGATTCCTCGCGCCGATCAACTGGTATACGTTCCGAAAACGCTGCCCACGCTGCTGAAAGCGGCGCTGCACGAATTCGCCAGGCTCGACATACTGGCCGTAGCTCCCAGCGCAATCAGCACGAGGACCAAAGCATACTCGACGAGGTCCTGCCCGGTCTCGTCGCGGAGAAACCCGCGCATCGCCCGTGTTGCCGCGAGCATGAGGGGTATTCGAGAGACGGACGCGACCGGTTGCCGCCCGTCTGGTTTTTCTCGGTGTCTCACAACCCGTCCGAGTGCACCTGGATCGCCATTCCGCGAACGCGGTCCTGCGAGGGGGCGTATCAACGACTTACGAAAAGGCCGGGCCTGACGGACGCGCCGGAGTGTCAACGGCAGTCTACACAGTTCCCGCCCGGAATCAACGCTGGTGCACAGATGAAAGGGCCGGGCCCGCGGAAACCGGGAAGAGCAGGGGAAGATCCCCGACCGGGCCGACGATGAATTCATGGCCGCCTCGTACGATCGGACGCAGGTCGGCGGATGGCAGCCGACTTCGTACCATTGCCATATACTCTGTGTACTCGCTGTCGCCCAAAGGCAGCGGGAAGAGGACGAAGTTCCGGGCGGAATCGGTAGCGAGATTTTTCTCGAGACTCGTGTCCCTGTCTCGCATCGCGAAGACCCTCATTCCGGCAGCGAGCCGTACCTCCGGGAATTGCACGGTGAAGTAATCCGGCAGATAATAGCCCGCATGCCGATAACCCAGGAAGTGAGAATCCAGTCCCACGATCAGGGTGTCCTTCGCAGGGGCGATCTGTGGCAGAACCCTGAGAATGTCGCCGAGTTCCCTCTCAAACCGGCGCACCTCCCCGTACGAGCAGTAAACGGGCGCCCGGAGGAAGATCAGGGTATTGACGGCAATGCAGCAGCCAACCACCGACATTTTCCGAAGATTCGGTATTCGCGGATTCGCGTACCAGCGGGACGCTTCGAACCCCATCCAGGCGCAGACCGGCGGAGTAAGGACCAGTAAGTAGCCGCTGTTGACGGTCTTCAGATAGATAAACGTAAAGAACAGCAGACCTGGCGCCATCCAGACACGCGTAAACACGATCCTGGGCCGGTGGCCGGCGCTCGGGCGCGACCGTATCCAGGGGAGTACGGCCGCGCAGCCGAAGCAGAGAAGATACACGCCCGCGATGACGGTGGCGCGGACAAACGAGTTCAGTATCGAGGAATTGAAAACGCTGACCTTGGCCGGCACGGTCAGCCAGAGGGACATGAGAGATGCGGTGTAAGCCCGGAACCCGCCGAGCCCGACCATGGGAATGAACCACGCGACAATCGTGAGGGACAGTGCGGCGAGGGTACCCGCAGCCCGCTTTCTCGAGACAGCGGACAAGGAGAACAGCAGCAAAGGACCGAGGAACAGGATCGAGGAAGGCCGGAAACCGCACGCGATTCCCATTGCCACCGCGCCTGGCAGCGCGAAACGGCCGGCTCCTTCATAAACCCTCCAGCAGAGGTATCCGACGAGCGCCGAAAAGAATGCTTCGACAATATAGGTGAGCGCCACGATGCCGTGAAACCAGACGAGCGGCGAGAACAGAAAGATCAGCCCGGCGAACGACGCGGCGCTCCGGCCAAACCAGCAGTCTGCCAGACAATAGACCATCGCCACCGCGCCGCAACTGAAGACAATGCCGACCGCCACCAGAGCCGTGTTGGCATCGTGGAAGACCATATTGGCCAGGCGGCCGAGGCAGATGTACAGAAAATAACCGGGCGGATGCGGCTGGTGAACGGCCGGGTCGAAATGCTTCAGGGCGAGCGCGAAATTCACGGAGTCGATGTCGTAGAGATAGTGGCTCCTGAAGACGAAACGCGTCAGAACCGTGGCGGCGGTGAGCGCGGCCACTTCGAGCGCCTTACGGAGATTCATGCCGCGATGTCCGGCACCCGCCAACCGCGGGTCAAAGCCCCGGTCTCCCGGCCAGCAGCACGGCCGTGCGGTCGCGATAGAGTTCCTTCCAGCCATATGCCTCCAGCGCGGGGACCATGGAACAATCCGCCGGCAGCAGCGCGTGTGTGAAGTTCCAGCGATCGAACTCCTCGCGCCACCCCGGCCGGACTCCCTCGAGGCGCAGATACCGGTTCAGAAACTCCGTTCCGTAGAAGTCGCTTCGGCCGTCGACAAAGACTTTGCGTTCTCCCTTAAAACGGTAGATCAGGTATCCGCCGAAGGTGTCGGGCACGAAAATGCGGGCACTCGCGGGCAGCGTGGCGACCATGGCGGACGCCGCTACGGGGAATTCGCGTGCCGGAAACCCTGCACGGCCGCGGATGGAAATAAAGACGAGAACGGCCGCCAGGGGGACGATCGCGAATCCGCGGAAGCGGCGTTCGATCGCGTGGAGACCCTCGCCGTAAAGCAGCACGGCATTTATTCCTCGGCGCAGCCACGGCGCCAGTCCGTTCGCGCGGACCAGAACGGCGGTGATCGAACCGTTGGCCAGAGGCAGCAGAAGTAATGCCGCCAGCGGAAGGGCGCGCACGGAACGCAGCGCCATGGCGGTCAGCAGCACCGACAGCAGGAATCGCGCCGGTTTGCGAATCGACAGAGCGGCGAACGCTCCCGCGAAACAGAGCGCGATGGCGAGAGTGACACCCCACGCGCCGGCCTGGTGAAAATCGAAAGACTGAAACTCGGTGATCTGATCGAGCAGTGCTGAATTGGTGAGGTAGGAGACCACGTGCTGGTGCAGACGCCAGCCGTTCGGGTTTGCCAGAGTGCCCGCGAAAGCGGCGAACGCAAGCCCGAGGTAGTCGCCGGCCCGCGCAGTTTCGCGCGCGGGCACAACATCGGTCGGCGCCGCCGCCTCCGTCCAGATCAGAGGCCCCAGCCACGCGTCCGCCGCATAGATCAGCGCAATCGCCGGACCGAGAAAGAAGCTGCCATGGAGATTGGCCCAGGCCGCCGCTCCCGCCGCGGCAAGCGGAAAATGCCACCACGCGGGGCGCGGCGGCATGCGCTCGCACAACCACACCGTTCCCACCAGAAAAAGCCAGCTGAAAACGTGCGGTCTCGCCAGCCAGTGCAGCGTCGTCGTGTGCAGTGCGGGCGCGAACAGCAGGCCCGCCAGAAGAAGATTGCCTCCCGCCGCGCGGTTGAGCCGGAACCACATCCACACCGAAGCGGCGATCGACAATCCGAACATCAGAGCGACGCCGCCCAGACCGGAAATGCGGTAAACCGCGCCCATCAGGACATCGGCAGCCCACTCCCACGCCAGCCACGGGGCTCCCGGCTCGGAGAACGAAAACGGATCGGTATGCGGAAGCAAGCCGGTTGAAATAATTCGCTCGCCGTTGCGGATGTGCCAGCCGGTATCGGAATCTCCGAACAGGGCGGTGGCGCCTCCAAACGCAAAGAAGATAGAAAGCAGAGTGATCAGGGCGAACGTGAGCGCCAGGTCCGGAGCGAACCAGAGCAGAGGAACGGAGTTGTGCGCCGTCGCCTCCGGCCCGGGTTGCGATGTGGCTGCTTCCGGCATGGGCTGGGCGGGCGCTGGATACAGAAGCACTGAAGGATGAAATGCAATTGAACGACCATTCGCCCGCAGCGGCGCAAGCCTGCGCATTGGGCGCCAATTGCCGGGCGTTTTCGCGTCTTGCCGTTCGCTTCTCGCCTGCGCGGTGTCGCCGCAGGTTCACGCCTCCCGCCGGCGCTGTTAACCGGAGCTTACTGCGGGCCGCCGGAGAAACCCGGCCACCACCTTCCAAGCCATTGACCGGAGTGATCTTCGGTCCGCTTTTCGGGAATGGTTCCCGGAGTGCATAAGCGTTGTACGGAGGTGATTCACCATGAAGAATACACTATTAAAGTATTACGTAAAAATGCAGGTTCTCAAAGACGCGCTGGTTCGGGACGAGAGCGGCCAGGACCTTGTCGAGTACGCGCTTGTGGTTTCCCTGATAGCTCTTGGGGCGACGGCGAGCATGACGGCGCTCGCCACGAGTTTCAGCACGGCGTTCTCGAAGGTCGGCAGCAAGCTGGCTACCTATACCAGCTAATCCCCGCCGGAAGAAGGCCGCAGCGGATTACAGCCCCGGCCTTCTCTCGCGAAACCATTTACCAATAGATACCTCATCGCCGGGTGGCGGCGCCGGCACCCTATTCTCGCTGCGGCCCCCTGACGAGGCAACGCGCCGGGCTTGCAGGCGAACGCGGTAGTCTCGCGGCTGCGGCCCGCCGGCGGGCACCGTTTCTTGTACTATCGGCGCCACCCTATCGTTCTCCGCGACCTGAGAGGACGAGTGTCGAGGACGACAGATTGCCGGGTTCCACTATGACCGAAACCACCGATTCCGCCAGATCGAATATTCTCTCCGTCGCACTGATCGTGCCCGACACGAAACGGCGCCGTGCGCTCGCGGCGGCAATCACCGGATGTCAGTCGGCGATTGTCAGGGAATTCGGGCGTTACCCTGCGGAGGGCGATCCGGACGAACGCGCAGGCCTTGAAAGCGACGTCGTCGTTGTCGACCTCGACGACGATGTCGGCCGGGCCATCGGCATGATCGGGAGTATCTGTGGGCGTAACCCGTCCATCACAGTGATGGCTTGCTCAAGCCGCAACGATTCGGCGCTGCTTCGCCGGTCGATGCAGGCCGGGGCCCGGGAGTTTCTGATCGAACCGGTCCTCCCGGAGACGGCAGGCGAGGCGCTGACGCGCGCCTTTGCGCGCCGTCCCCAGGTGAAGAAAGCCGCGGGGAAAGTGCTCGTGTTCGTGCCGACCAAAGGAGGGCTGGGAGTGACCACGCTGGCGGCCAACTTCGCCCTCGTTCTGACGAGGGAATCCCGCGCTCGGGTCGTGGTCGTGGATATGGATTTCCACCTGGGCGAGATCGCTCTCGGGCTGGGGATGACCCCTGCCTTCTCGGTTGCGGACGCGCTCCGCAACGCCGACCGGCTCGACCGGGACTTCCTTTCGACTTTGCTGTTGCGGCACAGCTCCGGACTTTCCGTGCTGGCCGCACCGGAGGAATACAACTTCTTCCATTTCTCCACGCATGAAGGAACCAGCAGGCTGTTCCGGATCCTGCGCGAGGAGTTCGACTACGTGGTCGTGGATGCGGGCACTTCTCACGGTCATTTGCAGGAAGCGCTGTTTGAAATGGCCGACAAGCTTTATCTGATTACCGAACTGACTCTTCCGGCGCTTCGAAACGCGCACAGGCTGATCTCCTATCTCTCGTCGAAAGACGGGAACCGCAGGCTGGAGGTAGTCCTGAACCGGTTCAACTCGCGGCACGGGGATATCGACGAGCACAGCGCAACGAAGGCCCTCGGGCGGCCGGTCAACTGGAGAATCCCCAACGGCTACGCCGCCGCGCGGGCCGCTCAGGACAACGGGGTGCCTCTGGCCACGGAGAATTCGCCCATCACGAAGGCGCTGGTGCAGATGGCGAGGGCGGCTTGCGGAAAGCCCGCGGATGCGGAGAAAAAGACGGGCGGCGGATTCAGTTTCTTCGGTTCGCGGGGCCTGACTGAAACGCTGGAGACTTAAATGGAAGTCCTCGATTTTGAAAAAATGAAGAGCGGCCTCCATGCGACGCTTCTGTCGAGGATCGACCTCGAGAAGCTTTCCGCCGTGGATGGCGGAAAGGCGCGGCGCGCCGTTGCCACCATTATTCAGGATATTGTCGGGACGCAGAAAGTTCCCCTGAACGCCGCCGAAAAAGAAAGGGTCGAAAGCGATCTGCTGGACGAAGTCTTCGGTCTGGGGCCTCTGGAGCCGCTGTTGCGGGACCCCGGCATCTCCGATATCCTGGTGAACAGCCGAAACGTCATCTACATCGAACGCCGGGGAATTCTCGAAAGGGCCGACGCCAAGTTCCGCGACGACCAGCACCTGATGCAGGTGATCGATCGCATCGTGTCCCGCGTGGGTCGGCGCGTGGACGAAACCTCGCCCATGGTGGACGCCAGACTTCCCGACGGATCGCGCGTCAATGCGATTATTCCGCCGCTCGCCCTCGACGGACCGTGCATGTCAATCCGGCGTTTCGGCAGCGGCCCTGTCGCGCCGGAAGCGCTGGTGAAGCTCAGGAGCATTTCCTCCGAGATGCTGCAGATCCTGGCCGCCGCGGTGAAGGCGCGGATCAGCATCCTGATCTCCGGCGGCACCGGAGCGGGTAAGACGACCTTTATGAACATCCTCTCCAACTTCATACCGGAGACGGAACGGATCGTCACCATCGAAGACGCCGCCGAACTGCAGCTGAAACAGAACGATATCGTGCGGCTGGAAACCCGGCCCGCAAATGTGGAGGGAACCGGAGCGGTACGCCAGAGGCAGCTTCTGATTAACAGTCTTCGGATGCGGCCGGACCGGATCATCATCGGCGAGGTCCGCGGCGATGAAGCGTTCGACATGCTTCAGGCCATGAATACCGGTCATGAGGGTTCGATGACGACGATCCACGCCAACACCGCAAGGGACGCCCTTTCGAGGCTGGAGTCGATGGTGGCGATGGCGAGCGTCAATATGCCGGAAAGGTCCGTTCGACAGCAGATCGCTTCGGCGATTTCGATCGTGGTGCAGGTATCCCGCCTCAGCGACGGCACGAGGAAGGTGGTCAATATTTCCGAGATCACGGGCCTCGAAGAAAACGTGATCAGCATGCACAGCATCTTCGATTTCGTGAGAAAAGGCATCGGACCCGACGGGAGAGTCGTCGGGACCTTCCAGCCGAGCGGCATCCGGCCGAAATTTCTCGACCGGTTGCGTGTTGCCGGCATCCTGCTTCCGGCCGAACTGTTCTCGCGGTCCGTGGAGGTCGATTGAGCGTGGGGGCGAAAATACGAACGAAAAATGGAAAGGACACCCAGGGAAAGGACACCCGGAGATGATGCTGATCGTTTCGGTCTGTCTGAGCGTTTTCGCGGTCGCGGTCCTCGTCGTTATGACGTTCGGAAGCGGTCCTTCGAAGCGTGTCAACATGAGGCTCGCCGCCCTCGACCATGAATTCGCCCCCCCGGCACGGGAGGAAGCCGCCACCGACGTCCGAAGACCGCAACCGCGGCTGACCGCGTCTCCGCGGCTCAACCGGCTGCTGGCCAGCATGAACGTGGCGTCGGCGGCCGCCTTGTTTCTCTATCAGGCGGACGTAAAGATTTCGCTCGGGGCTCTGTTTCTGGCATCGGTGACGGGCTCCGCGCTGACAGGATACTTTTGGTACGAACGGTCCGGACAGGCGCTGGCCGCCCTGTTTCTCTCCGCCGTGTTTCTTCCCCTGCCACTCCGCTACGTTCAGTGGAAGCGGCAAAAACGCCTGTTTACGCTCGAACAGCAGTTGCCGGAGGCCGTCGGCATGGTCGCAAGCGCGCTTCGGGTCGGCCACAGCCTGGTCGCGAGCCTGGGGGCCGTCGCTCAGGAATGTCCGGAACCGATCGCCGGAGAGATGCGCAAATGTTTTGAGGAGCAGAACTACGGCGTGGGCCTGCGCGCCTCGATGTCGAATCTGACCACGCGGGTTCCCGTGCAGGATTTTCGTATTTTCGCGGCCGCGGTCATGGTTCAGAAAGAGAGCGGCGGCAATCTCGCGGAGGTCCTTGACAACGTAGCCCGGACGGCGCGCGAAAGGTTCCGACTGAAGAAACAGGTCCGCGTTCACACGACTCAGGGAATCATGACCGGCTGGATACTCTCGCTGCTGCCGGTTGCCATCGGACTTGTCATGTATCTGATGAACCCGGACGGGATGAGCGTCCTGTGGGAACGCGAAACGGGCCTCAGGATGCTCTACGGTGCAATGGCTATGGATTTCGTCGGCGCTCTGATTATCCGGAAGATCGTGAGGATTCGCGTCTGAAAAGGGAACCTATGGAGATCGTTCTGTTCGCCTTCCTTGCCGCCTTTCTGCTCACGTCGAGCGTGGGCGTGCTGGTCTTCTACAGACAGACGGCCCTGCGGAGACTGTCGCAGGTGGTTGCGCCTCCGGTGGACGACGGCGTGCTGCGCAGCGTCATGCCCGCGCCGGGTTCGCTGATCGAGAAACTGGTGCGGCCGTTTGCCAACGTCGTGCCGAGGAGCAAAGAGGATGTTTCGACCCTTCAGAATCGCCTCGGACGCGCCGGCTATCGCGGCAAATCCTACGTGAATATCTTCTACAGTTCGAAGGCGCTGGTTCCGGCAGCGCTGTGCATTCTGGTCACCGCGACCCAGAGTTACCTGAACGACCCGATTTTCATGTACGGCCTGGCGGCGGGACTGGGATTTCTGGTTCCCGACTTCTGGCTGGGCCATCTGATTTCCAGCCGGCAGACGGAACTTCGTCTGGGACTTCCTGAGGCGCTGGACCTGATCGTGATCTGCGTCGAGGCCGGTCTCAGTCTGGATAAGGCGGCGATGCGCGCGGCGGAGGAGTTGCGGACCAGCCAGCCCGCCATCTCCGACGAACTGAATCTCGTTTGCCTCGAGCAGCGCGCCGGACGGCCGCGCTCGGAAGCGTGGAAACACTTCGGCGATCGTACCGGCGTCGATACGATCCGCGCGCTGGCTTCGATACTCATTCACGCGGACAAATTCGGCACAAGCGTCGGAAAGGCATTAAGGGCTCACTCGGAGATGCTGCGGACGCGGCGGCGGCAGGATGCGGAAGAACAGGCGGCGAAGACGACCGTGAAGCTCGTCTTTCCGCTGGTCGTATTCATCTTTCCGTCGCTGTTCGTCGTCACTCTGGGGCCCTCGATCATCACTCTGCTGGAAGGATTTGCGAAGTATTTGGACTGATCCGGAGCGCCGTTCCGGCAAATCGAAAGAAAGGAGACACCCGTATGGAAACCACAACCGTCATTCGCATCGTGGCAGGCATTCTGTTTGCCGTCACATTGGCTTATCTGATCCAGCGCCGCCGCAAGAAGGCTCTGTAGGCGGGGTGCTTCGCTGCGAAATCCGTTGCGCCGGATTTCGCAGCGACATTGGCGGAAAGCGCAACGGTCGACGCCACACTCGGGGGCCAGGATTCGGTGAAAAAGTCATGAGACGAACCTATTGCGTATTCAATCGGACCCGCGAATCCTTCCTGGGCCTTCGCGTCGCCTCCGCGGACACCCTTTTTTCGCGGCTGAAGGGAGCCCTGGGACGAATTGGTCTGAAACCCGACGACGGGGTGTGGCTGGTGCCTTCCCAGGGTATCCACACCATCGGCATGCTGTTTGCGATCGACCTGGTATACCTCGATGCGGCCAACAGGGTGATTCATCTGGTCGAACATCTCGGGCCCTTTCGGATTTCGCCTATCCGGATCAACTGTGCCAGCATTCTGGAACTGGAGTCGCGGGCTATCTATTCGTCCAACACGCGGATCGGCGACGAACTCATCATCTGCGCGCCGGAAGAGATCAACAGATACTGCGAGCGAAACCAAACACAGACCGTTCTTGCGGAAAACGGGAGTTAACGTGGGAATATTTCAATCGATTGAGAGGGCGGGCCGGTGGCTGCTGGGGGCGGACGACGAACTCCGGCGCGAGCCGCGCTACGCGCAACCGGAGGTAGTCATTCATTACTGGGATGGCTCCTCGCCGGAAGGGCGCGGTATCCGCGACATCAGCGAGGACGGCGCATATATCTATACTTCGGAAACCTGGTATCCGGGCACCATCCTGCGCATCGTTATTCAGGGATGCCGGAAAACGCAGCGGTCCGATGGCACGACGGCGCCGGAGTGTTCCACCTGCGTTCCTTCCCGCGTCGTGAGAAACGGCGAAGACGGCATCGCGATCGAATTCGTGTTCCGCGACAAAAGGGAGCGGGAGGATTTCCGGGCGTTTCTGGCGAAGATCCGGCTTCAGGCCGGCGGGGCGCCTCCCGCGGTTTCACCTCCTGCATTTTCTCCGGCCGCGGTTCCAGGAGACAAAGCCCCGGTTTCGCCCCTCAAAGCCGCGCTTCCGTCGCACCGAAACGGGCAGGCCCTTGTTGAATTCGCGCTGATCGCTCCATTGGTGTTTCTTCTGGCGGTGAACGCCGTCAATTTCGGCGGTTTCATCTTCGCGTGGATTACCGTCGCCAATGCGGCCCGCGCCGGAGCGCAATACATGGTCATGTCCAGCGCCTCGCCGGGAAAGCCCTCTCCGGCGACGTCGGGTCAGGTGACCACTCTGGTAACGAACGACGTGACCTCGCTGCTGAACAAGTCCAGCATTGTGGTTGCGACCTGCACCAACGCCACGGCATCGTCGAACGGCTGCACGACCCTGACCGATCCCGAGGCCCCCACTTACACTCTGGCGACGGTGGACGTCACCTATACCTATAATCCGTTCATCCCGTTGTTCTCGTTTCCCTCGCTGGGCATCAGCGCCACGCTCCCGTCCACTTCGATCCACCGGAAGGCTGTTATGAGGATGCTTCAGTGACGAGGGGCTGCGGCCGCCGATGGCGCAGGCGCTCGGGACAGACACTCGTGGAGTTCAGCGTGGTTGCGTTCCTGACCGTCCTGACGTTCCTTTTCGTCGTGGAAACGGGCCGGATGCTGCTGGTTTATGCGGCGATCGCCAACGCCGCCCGCGAGGGCGTGCGCTACGCCATCGTACATGGCAGTTCGCGCTCGGCCGGCGCCTCGCAGACGGACGCCAGCGGACCGTCCAGCAACCCGGCGCAGGTTCTGACGGTAATCGACAACTTTGCCGGCACGGCTCCGCTCACCACCAGCCTTCTGGTCGTGAGCGTGACTTACCCAGGCTCGTCCAACGCTCCTGGCCAGACCGTCAACGTGAGCGTCGTCTACCCTTACAACCCGTTAATTACCTATTTTCCGGCGACGTTGCGCCTTGGGAGCGCCTCGCAGGGGGTCATTTTGTTTTGAAGCGCTGCGCAATTTCCTTCGGGCCCGGAGACGGCCAGGCTGTTCTCCTCGTCATCGTGATGATGAGCCTCCTGCTGATTGGCGTCCTCGGATTTGCCATCGATGGCGGCCAGATGTACGCTCAGCAGCAAATGGCGCAGGCGGCCGCGGACGCAGCCGCCCAGGCCGGCATCATGAGCATCTTCCGGGGGACCAATTCCACCTCGACCTATACGTTCGGCACCGGAACGCCGCCGATCGCTTCTTATGTCTGCACGACTTCGGACGGCCGAACGCCCTGCGTCTATGCCCGGCAAAACGGGTTTGGCGGCACGGCCTCGGACACGGTGACTCTAAGCTACCCCAGCAGCATTGCCGGCGCGACGTTGTCGTCCGTTACCGTGCCCGCATTCGAGGTCACCGTGCAAAGGACCCTGAATACGGGCCTGATCCAGTTCCTCGGGGGGCCGGCCACCACCACCATCACGGCGAAGGCCATCACGGGTATCGCAGGGTCGGTCTCACCCTACAGCATGATTGTGCTCGGCTCCGGCGCGAACACGTTTCAGGCGCTCGATGGCGCCACGGTGACCGTGAGCGGAGGCGAAATCGCGATCAATTCCAATAACAGCGACGCGGCAACCGTTACCTCTTCAACGGTCACAGCGTCGGCGATTAACATTACAGGGAATTACCAGACCAGCAATGGCGGGAAGTTCACGCCTTCTCCGACCACGGGAACAACCGCGGTCGCGGATCCGTTCGGGTCCCTGCCGGCGCTCACACCCGCTTCCTGCGCCACCCATCCCACTACCTATTACCCGACCACCGGAACCACGCTGACTCCCGGCACCTATTGCGGCGGGATTACGGTCGATAACGGCGCGACGAACATCACCTTCAGCGCCGGCAACTACATCATCGACGGCGGCTATCTTACGTTCTCGAGCGGCACCTCCAGCGGCAGTGGAGTGATGTTCTATCTCACGGGTACGAACGCCACCTATGGATCGGTAGTCATCAACAACAGCGCCACCGTGACCTTGTCGGCCCCCACGTCCGGTACCTACCAGGGGATACTGTTCTACCAGAACAGATCGATTACGTCCAGTAACGCCGCAACCTTTGACGGCGGCGCCGCGATGAAACTGACCGGAACGCTCTACTTTCCCACGACGGAGGTTATATATGAGAACGGGGCCAGCGGGGTCAGCTTCGCCACCGCGGTCGTGGCGGACACGGTCCTGTTTACATCGGACGCAAACATCAAGCACGACAGCACCGGAGCATCGACCGGAATGTTTACCAGCTCGGTGGCTCTTATGCAGTAGCCGGGGCACCCGCCGGGCGTGGCGAATCGGCCGGGTTCCCGGATCACAGGCGGAACAGGCGTCCGGTTCAGCATTTTCCAATCGTCGGATGATCCTGAAACGCGCTAACGTTTCCAATGCAACGTGATCCTGAAATAGATCCGGATGTGGAGGCCGCGCAGCGGCCGGTTTCCTTTCA
>Ga0302319_10009327_pt1 | contig 18901 bp, 15 predicted proteins | sample Bog_T0_2_FD_203319 | JGI IMG/M metagenome (GOLD analysis project Ga0302319, IMG submission 203319) | Peat permafrost microbial communities from Stordalen Mire near Abisko, Sweden - Bog_T0_2 | ecosystem: Environmental > Terrestrial > Soil > Wetlands > Peat | place: Sweden: Abisko, Stordalen Mire... | reverse complement strand
GGTGGACCTTGAGGAACTGATGGCGCTTTACGGATCCACGGCCGACGAACTGGTGGTGTTCGATCAACAGCTGAATCCCGGACAGGCGCCGCTTCTGCCAAAAAACGCGGTCCCGTGCGGCCCCGCGGGCCCCAACTTTTCCTGGGTCCCGGACGTCCTTCGCTAGAATCTGAACGAAGCGCGCATCGACCTGGCCGCCGGGTTGGATTATGGGCTGACAAACAACAATGGGGCCGGCGACATGAACCGGCCCATTCGCACATAAGGAACATGATGAACCTCAAAGTCGAACTGATGGCGGGCGCGGGCCTGGCTCTCGCGGCGCTCGCCCTGGTGGTGGCAGTGCCCCTGAATGGCCGCGCCCACGCGCAGGAACCACGCCCAGTGGACGCCACCGGCGCGCCCCTGGCCCCCGACGTGGATCCGCATACGTTGAGCCGGTTGCCCCTGCCCACGCCGGCGGAATTGGGTCCCACTGCGCCGCTGAGAAATGGTCAGCCCGCTCCGACCGACGAGCCGCAGCGTCTGTACAGTCCCAAGCTGGCCGAGGCCATGAACGCCGCCCATCGCTATGTGAAATATGAATCCGGCATCGACGACCGCCTGACCGCGATCGCCGTTCTGGTCACGGCGCGGATGGCCAACAGCCAATTCGAGTGGACGCGCTGGGAGATGCACGGCCGCAGGCCGGGCGACACAAAGGTGCAGCCCGAGATCGTCGACATCATCAAGTACTGCAAGCCCGTGGTCGGTCTGCCGCCGAAGGAGACCGCCATCATCAACCTCGGCCGCGAGACGTTCGGACCAACCGACAAGGTGTCTTCGGCGACCTATGCCGACGCAGTGCGCCTGTTCGGGCGCCAGGGCGTTGTGGATCTGGTCGACCTGATGGGGCTCTACAAGATCACGGCAATGGAAATCAAAGCTTTCGACGCCCGGCTGGACCCAAAGGCTTACAAGCCCCTGCTTCCGCCGATGTCCGCGACCCCCCTCTGCCGGGGCGTCTGAGGCCCACGCGAAGTATCGATGTGCGAGGGCGGGCGAAGGACTCGCCAGCCTCTTGCGCAGAACGCCGCCTGAATATTTTTTTCGGGAGCGATGGGGGATTTGCCTCCGCCAACTCTCTAACCTCCGACGCCCGCTTTTTAAGCTTCGCGGGCGCGCGGGGGGATGACTTGCGAAGCGTTGCACGCCACAGTGCTGTTGGGCCCTTTGTCGCCCCGGCTTCTTCGCCCTTCGGTTCCCAGTACCTCATCAGTTCAATCGGCCCCTTGGCCGCGCGTATCGGCGCCGCGTTTGGCGTCGCTTAACGTTCAACTGACTTCGGCGGGTGGCCCCAGTTCCAATTCAAAAGCAAAACATCAACGAGGGAAAATAAAAATGACGTTTAAATTCAAAATGTTGACGGGAACGGCCCTGGCCGTTCTGGCGTTTGCGCCGGGCCTGGCGGCCCATGCGGCGGATAACGGCATCGCTGAAGTGGTCGTCACGGCCACCAAGATGGGCGAGACCAATCTGCAGAAGACACCAATCCCGGTGGACGTGGTGACCGCCGCCACCTTGACCTCTGACAACGTTGAAAACCTGAAGGACCTCCAGCAGGAAATTCCCAGTCTGACGATTCAGCACGGCCTGAACGACGTCGTCACCCTGCGCGGCGTCGGTAGCTTCAACGGCCTGGAAGGCGACGTGTCGGAATATTTCGACGGCGTGTATCTGGCCCGACAGTCCGTCGTCCAATCGACCAACTTCAACGACCTGGACCGAGTCGAGGTGCTTGAAGGCCCGCAAGGCACGCTGTACGGCCGCAACTCCACCGGCGGCGCGATCAACTTCATTTCCAAGGCGCCGTCCGACACCTTCGGCTTCCAGAATACCCTGGAGGTCGGCAACTACGCCCTGATCGACGAATCGGCCCGCATCACGGGCCCGGTCGCCGACAATATGCAGGCGAGCCTGTCTTTCAGTCACGCCCAGCACGACGGCTATATCCACAACGTCTATGCCGGCGTCGGCAACCCGGACGCGGAGAACCGGACCGGCGCCAAGTTCCAACTGCGGTGGGAACCGACCTCGGACATCACCAACACCCTGCGGGCTGATTATCTGTACACCAATGAAGCTTGGGAAGCCTCTGACGTGCTGCTGAACGCAAGCGCGACCGACACCCTGGCCAATACCACGCTCGGCCACTTAAACGAAACGGACATGAGCCGGGCGCCGAACGAGACCGAGCACGCCTACGGCGTCAGCGACGAATTCAACTGGAAGATCAACGACAATCTGAGCCTGAAGTCCTTGTCCGCCGTGCGCACGGACACTTCCCTGTACCTGAACGGGACCTTCGGCTCGATCGACACCGGCCCCGGCGGCTCGCAATATAGAGAATATCAGGTCAGCCAGGAATTCAATATTCTCAATCACTACGGCCCGCTGTCGGGTCTGGTCGGCGTGTATATTTATGACGACCAGTCCAAGCAGGTGGCCAACGTCTACAAGCCGGCCGGCATCACGGGTAATCCGCCGGGCGGCGTTCACGTGTTCCAGTCGACGCTGCAGCCGACTCTATCCAATGCGGTGTTCTTCCAGGAAACCTATCAGATCACCCCTACGTTGGGCGTGACGGTCGCCGCCCGCTACACCGAGGAACGTAAGACCCTCAATACGGTCAACGTATCCTATACCGACTATACCAACGGCACTCCCAACGTTATCGGCCAGACCATTTATGGTGGGCCTATAAACATCGTCTCCCCGCCCAATTTCAATCCATACATCGCCGACCTGACCACGGACTACCACGCGCTGACCCCCAAGATCGTGGTGAACTGGCAGGCCACGCCGAACGCGTTGCTTTATGCTTCGGCGAGCGAAGGCACCAAGAGCGGTGGATACTCCGGTACAGCCCGTGCGACGACTGGCGCCAATTTCGCCCAGGAATTGCTGTGGGATTACGAAGCCGGGGCCAAGACCGAGTGGTTTGACCACACCCTGCGCTTCAACTTCGATGTCTTCCACTATGTGTGGACCAACCTTCAGTTTTCCACCACCGTGGCGCCGCAACTGACGGCGGTGTCCAATGCGGGGGACGCAACCCTGACCGGGGCTGAGTTCAATACCATCTACAAGCCCATCCCGGCGTTGACGCTGACGGCGGGCGTGGTCCTGTTGAATTCCGACTACAATTATTTCCCCAACGATGTCCTCGCCAGCTCCTCGCTCAAACCGTATCTGCCAGCCAACCAAGTGTACGGCACCTACCTTGGATCGCAGACCATCAACGTGTCGGGCAATCAGCTAATCAATGCGCCGGACGTCACCGTCAACTGGACGGGTCAATACGACCACGACTTCGGCAACGGAACCATCGCCTATGCCCGCGTGGAGTACCAATATGTGTCGAAGGTGTTTTTCGACCCGACGGACGTGTCGATTTCGGAGCGGCCGCCCCTCAGCCTGATAGGCGCATCCATCGGTTATGAGCCGGCCAACAGCCACTGGAAGGTGGCGATCTGGGGCAAGAACCTGACCAATCAGCTATACATCACCAACTTCAGCGCGGGTACGCCCATCACGGCCGCGGTCGCCGATCCGCGCACCTTCGGCGTTCGCATCGAGTACAAATACTGATCGGCGGACACCGACACTTCGAATTACCGCCGGGCCCGCGGCGTCCGAGAGGAAACTCTTTGGCTTAGCCGGCCCGGCGGTTCTCCAGGTTGCCTGCCTCGCCCGCCCACGGGTTGCCTCGTGGGCGGGCTATTTTTGCTCGGAATAACCCCGATTTTCGAGCCGGCGCACGCCTTGACGGCTTAGGCGGATTGTCAGTAGATGGCTCGCCCGCCAACGGTCGCGAGACAAACAAAAAATGGGGCGCCGGAAAGAGAAATCGGGCCGATCACATGTTCGCTTCCGACTTTTTCCAGAACTGACAAAACAAGGGAGGACGCCAATGGAACGCAGATTCCAGATCATGGCCGGAACCGCCGCAGCCCTCGTGTGGCTCTCCGCCGCGGGTGCGACGCACGCCCAGCAATCCGCGCCCGTCACGCCCACGCCATTTACCGTGCAGGACCAGATCGTCCGCAAGCTGTCGGACCACGTCTGGGAGATTCCCGACCTCAGCAAGCCGGGCAATCCCAATGTGGTCATCGTGGTGGGAACCCGCGCGACCCTGATCGTCGACTGCGGCATGGGCCCCCGAAGCGGCGCGGTCGTCGCGCGCAAGGCGCAGGCCCTGAGCGGCAACACTCAGTTCTATCTGGTGACGTCCGACTTCCGGCCCGAGCATATCACCGGCGCCATGTCCCTGCCGCCTCAGACCGTGTGGATCGTCCCGGCGGGGCAAAAGGAGGACATCCACAACATCACGCCGGTCTATATCTCCACCTTCAGCGCCCGGTCGGCCGACCTGGCGGACACGCTGAAGGGCGTCAAGGTTCTGGAGCCGGACATCACCTTCGATCGGGACGCGACGATCGACCTGGGCGGCGGGGTGATCGTCAAGCTGTACTGGTTCGGCCCCGCGCTCACCAACGGCGACGTGGCCGTCTTCATCGAGCCCGATCAGGTGCTCTACAGCGGCAATTTCCTGAACAGCAAGACCTATCCCTCCGGGCCGCGGCAGGTGGCCAATTTCGACGCCTGGCTTGAGGACATCGACAAGCTGGAGCCGCTTCATCCGAAGATCGTGATCCCCAATCATGGCGATGTACGCGACGGCTCGCTGATCACCGATGAGCGTCTAGTGCTGCGCGAACTTCAGTCGCGCGCGCGGGAGTTGCGCGCGCAAGGGGTGAGCGCGGAGGACGCCGGATCGATGCTCGTCGCGGAATTCGATCCCAAGCATCCGGACTGGAAAGGGCCGAGCGGGATATTGAGTCTCGTCCGGCGCTTCTACGAGGAACCCCAATAGTTTTTTTGCAAGCAGCCCCGAGAGCGCACTGCGCCGACAACCATGGACCCAACCGGTTCGACGGGCGTCGGCGAAAGGCCATGACGGGCGAAAAGGAAAGACCGATGACTGTACAGAAGACCGCCTTGACCCTCAGCTTCGCCCTCGCCATGGGCGCCCTGGCCTGCGGAGCCGTCCACGCCAAGGACAAGATGCGCCGCGCGGATGCGGCGGAAAAGACACTGCCCGCGGACATCGATCCGGGCAGCCGCTATCGCCTGCCGCTGCCCACGATCGCGGATATGCGCAACGACGAGGAGCGGAAGATTTTCGAGGATGAGACCAAGGGCTCGCAGGCCCCCCTGCGCCTGACCAGCCCCTTGTTGGCCAAGCCCTTGGGCGAGGCGCACGAATATCTGAAGTTCCATTCGCAATTCAACGCGCGCGAAGTCGAGATCGCGGTGCTGCAGGTGTCGCGCTCGCTGAACGATGAGTTCGAATGGACCCAGTGGGCCGAGCACGGTCGCCAAACACGGGGCGGCAAGCCTTCCGTCGAGGCCTCGACCATCAACGTCATCGAATACTGCAAGCCCCTGACCGGGCTGGACCCGACGGCCACGACCATCATCCAATACGGCCGCGAGCTGTTCGGCCCGGATCACAAGGTGAGCTCGAAGACCTTCGCCCAGGCCCTCAAGCTGTTCGGCAAGCGCGGCGTGGTGGACCTGACCGATCTGATGGCCCTGTACGTCGCCACCGCGACGGAGTTGGACGCCTATGACACGCACTTGGACGCCGATCAGAAGCCCTTGCTGCCGCCGCTGTCCAAGACCCCGCTTTGCCCGCAGTAATGATGCGGAGCGGTCAGGCGCTCACCCGGATGATCAGCCCGCTGTCGGCCCTGGCCGCGGCGGCGCTGACATTCGTGCTGTTCGGCGCGGCGGCGGCCCAGACACCGCCCGCGCCCTTCGCGGGCACGGGCCCCTATCCGGCCATCTCCGAACCCATCGCCAGCCTGCCCACGCACACTCTTTATCGCCCGCGTGACCTGTCCGCGCTCAAGGGCGCCAAGTTACCGATCCTGGCCTGGGCCAATGGCGACTGCGTGGCCGACAGCAGCCAATATCGCGCCTTCCTCACGGAGATCGCCTCGCACGGCTATCTGATCGTGGCGCTGGGCCCCTGGACCGATAAACCGGCCGCCAAGCCGGCGACCCCTCCGCCGGGGGTCTCCCCCACCCAGTCGGCCCAGCTGATCGAGGGCGTGAAATGGGCCCGGGCCGAGAACGTCCGCCAGGGCGGTCCGCTGCACGGCTTGGTGGACGCCGACGAGGTCGCCGTCATGGGTCAGTCCTGCGGTGGGGTGCAGGCGCTGGACATCTCGCCCGATCCCGTGGTCAAGACCAGCGTGATCTGGAACAGCGGCATCAGTATTCACCCCAGTCCCGACAGCCGGGTCAAGATCACCAAGGACAAACTCAATCAACTGCACGCCCCGATCGCCTATTTCATTGGCGGTCCCGGCGACATCGCCTACGCCAACGCCACGGACGATTTCGCACGCATAGACCGCGTGCCCGTGATGATGGCCAATCTGTCGCTGGGCCACATGGGAAACTACAGCCTGCCCCTGGGCGGGCCGTTCGCCCCAGTGGGCGTGGCGTGGCTGGATTGGCGGCTGAAGGGCGATCAGAAGGCCCGGGCGGTGTTCGTCGGAACCCATTGCGGCCTGTGCGGAGATCCGGCCTGGACGATCCAAAGCAAGAAGCTTGACGACCTGCCGTGAGCGGCCGGCGGCAATGGCAGGAAGGGGAGGGGACATGACACCGAATTCCCGCTTGATGGCCGTGGCAGGACTGACGGCCGTCGCATCCGTCCTATTACTCGCCGCGGCCCTGCACGGACAGCTGCACGCGCAGGAGCCCTCGCCGGGCGTGGCGGAGGCGCCCCTGCCGGCGGACATCAACCCGGTTACTCGCTATCGCCTGCCTCTGCCCACCCGCGCGGACATGACCAGCGACGAAGACCGGCAGATGTTCGACGAACTGACCAAATCGCGTCGGCCGGTGCTGTGGCTGTATAATCCCAAGCTGGCCAAGGCCATGGAAGAGGCCCATCAGGTCGTCCGGTTCCAGACCGGCTTGGACCAGAGGCTGACCGAGATCGCGGTGCTTACCACCGTGCGCGCGCTGAACAGTCAGGTCGAGTGGACCGAGTGGGAGCCCCAGGCGGGGCCCGGGAAGCCGTCCGCCGTCGAGCCCGCCATCGTCGATATCATCAAATTCTGCAAACCGGCGGTCGGTCTAGGACCCAAGGAGACGCTGATCATCAATTACGGCCGCGAATTGATCGGCCCGGGCCGCGGGGTCTCCTCAGCCAACTTCGCCGAGGCGGTGCGACTGTTCGGTCGCCGCGGCGCGGTGGAATTGACCGATCTGATGGTGATGTATCAGGCCACCGTCACCGAGATGAGGGCCTATGACGCCCACCTGCACGCCGGGCAGAAAGGGCTGTTGCCGCCGCCCGAAGCCACGCCCGATTGTCACCCTGCGTAAGGCGCTCGCCGCTCAGTTTTCATTTGGAAGGACGCATGCCAATGTCTTTGAAGCTCTCCCGGACCGTTCGCCGCACGGTTCTCGGCGCCGGCGCCGCCCTGCTTTTGGCGCAGGGGCCGGCGTTCGCCGACGACTCGCTGTCGGTTGCGCGCGACGCCGGAACGCCGCCGCTGATGAACGCCCTCAACCTGATCGCCCAAGGCGCCGGCTACTACAAAGAGGCGCATCTGAACGTTTCGGCCTATCTGACTCACGGCTCGGTTGAAGCCATGCAGGCCTGTTCCAGCGGTAAGGCTGACATCTGTCCCATCGGCATCGAACCGGTCATCACTCGCCGGGACGAGGGGATCCGCCTGAAGATGTTCCTCTCGCGCGCGTCCAAGTTCGGCTATGTGATCGCTGTTCCTCAGGATAGCCCGATCAAGACCCTGGCCGATTTCAAGGGCAAGACGCTGGGCGTTCATTCCTCCTCAGGCACCTCCGGCGTCGCCGCCACCACTTCGTCCCTGTCGGAGGCGGGGTTGAAGCCGGCTGACTACAAGCTGGTGACCATAGGCGTGAATAACCAGGCCATGGATGCGCTTGCCGCTGGCAAGGCGGACGCCGCGGCCTTGCCGCTTTATGAGCTCATCCCGTTCATGGTCTCGGGGACCAAGCTGCGCATCCTGCGCCATCCGACCCTGGGCGCGTTCGCCAATGCTGGATACGCCGCCTCGACAGAGGAGATGTCGTCCAAGACCGATGCGCTGAAGCGTTTTTCGCGCGCGATCGTCAAGGCCTCGCTGCTGATCCGCTATAATCCCAAGGCGGCTGCGCGGGCCCTGCTGACCGCTGACAGAAAGCCGCTGGACGACGCTTCCCTCCAAGCCAAGACCGCCGAGTTGCAAGCCTGGCAGGAGGATCTTCCGGCGTCCGACCCTGACAATAAGCGGATCGGAGAAGTCTCGATGCCCGGCATGCAGGCCTATATCCAGCTTCTGGCCGACGCGGGGGCGATCAAGGCCGCGATTCCCGTATCCGAGGTCGTCACCGAAGAGTTCATTCCCTACGCCAACGATTTCGACCGCGCGGCGTTTAAAAAATCCGCGATGGCCGCCCAATAGGAGCGGCGGCCGGTCAGTGGACGCCCGGTTTGGGCGTCCGCTGGTCCGGCCTTAGGGCATTGGCCGGAAGGGTGCTGGACAGGCCGTTGAACAGGAACTTCTGCGCCCGCGACCCGGGCGCGACTTCCGCCGCGTAGAGGTTGCCCTTGGAATCCACCGCGATGTGGTGGAGGCCCTGGAAGCTGCCGGGCTCGGCCCCGCGAACCCCGAATTGATAGAGGACCTTGAGGGATTTGCGGTCCACCACGGCGACGTGCGAATTACCGAAGTCGGCGAGGTAGAGGTAGGTCTGCCTGGGGTCCGTCGAAAGCGCCACGCCGGTGACCGAATCCGAGGCCGGTCCCAAGCGGTTGAGGAACAGCTCCTTCAGATACTTGCCTTGCGGCGTGAACAGCTGCACCCGCCGATTGGCGCGGTCGGCCACGTAGACGATTCCGTCGTTTGACACCACGATCCCATGCACCGGACTTGCGAACATCTCCGGGCCCGGACCCTGGGCGTCGAGGGCGGCCGGCGCCGCGTCGGTCGCGATGGCCTGGCCCGGCTTGCGGGCGGGTCCTCCCGTGGGGCCTGGTCCGCCCGAGCTGGCGTCGTCCATGGGCGGTTTGCCGAAGGCGCCCCACATGCGCTTGAAGGCGAAGCTATAGGCATCCAGCACCAGAACGCGCCGATCGCCGTAGCCGTCGGCCACGAACAGTTCGTTGGTCTTGGGCCAGACGAACAGATCGCCCGGCTTGTTGACGGCGGCCGGATCGGTGCTGCCCTTGCTGACCGTGCGCCCGCCGAATTCCTTGATGAACACTCCCGAGGCGGTGAACTTTACGATCATGTCGTCCGAGCGCGTGGTCCTCGACTTACCGTTAGGACTGCTGCCGCTGATGTAGACGTTATCGTCCCGGTCCACGTAGATGCAGTGCTCCACATCCGGCCAGTCATAGCCCTTGGCGTCCCCGCCCCAGGCGCGGATGAACTTGCCGTCGGGCCCCAATTCAACCACCGGCGGGGCGGGCGTCTGGCCGGGGGCCGCGCCGCGCGGCCGGTGAAGGATCCACACGTTGTCGTGGCTGTCCACCGTGACCATGGAGACGTTGCTGAGCACCCAGCCGTTGGGCAGGTTGGGCCATGCGGGATCGACCTTGAACACCGGCGCCGGTTCGGCGCGCGAGGTCCGCGTCGCCGCCCGGCTCGCCAGCCCAGGGCCCGTCGCGACACCGGTGGCGATCACCGCGGCGAAAACGGCGATTTTCCCGAAACCCGAACTCATTGTCCGCCTCCCTGGCGCCTTGAAAAAATAGCTTTGTTATCCGAAGCATAGGCGCAAGAACGTCGCTGAGACACGCTTGACAGTCTTGGAACCCAAGCTTCAGTGTGGCTCGCCATACTGTTGACGATCAGACGGATTGCAAGCAGTAAGGTCTGTCATTGACGCTAGGCCGAGACCCTGAATCCAGTGCCTGCGAGAAAAATATAGGGAGGCACATGTCTAGATCCCGGCTCATCGGTTTTCCCGTCCTGCTGTCGTCGTTGTTGCTGCCCATGGCCAGCTTCGCGCAAGGCGCCTCGGCTCCGGCCGCCACGCCCGCCGCGAGTGCGCCGGCGCCCAAGCCGCAGACCAATGAGTGGCTGACCTACGGCTTCAATTCGGAGCGTTCCAACTGGAACCATGGCGAGAACGTTCTCGACAAGACCAATGTCTCCCATCTGAAACTGCTGTGGGATTCCAAGGTCAGCACCCCGCCGGTCGACACCGCCCTGTCCACCCTGACGGCGCCGCTGGTGGTCAAGGACGTGGACGTCGCGGGCGCGAAGACGGACTTGGTGATCCTGTTGGGCGCCGACGACACCCTGTTCGCCCTGAACGCGGACGACGGCAAGGTCGTCTGGCAGAAGACCTTCACCAACCCGCTGACGCCTCACCGCGCGACCACCTGGCTGTGCTCCAACACGGCCAATGACACGCCCACGATCGATAAGGCGAGGGGCTTGGTGTTCTTCGTCCCCAGCGACGGAAAGCTGCGGGCCGTCAGCCTGTCGGACGGCTCGGAGAAGATGGCGCCGACCGACATGCTCGCGCCCTTCGCCCGTGCGTGGAGTCTGAATCTGTATGACGGCGTGATCTACGCGGGCAGTGGTCGCGGCTGCGGCGAAATCGTCGATCCGCACTCCACCATGATGGCGGCGGCCGATCCCAAGCCGGGCGCCCCCATGTCCTCCCTGCCCGATCCCGCCGCCATTTCGGCCATGGACGTGCACGACCTCGCGCATCCGCAACTGACCCGTTTCTATCTGAGCGGCTCGCGTGCGGCTGGTCCGTGGGGCGCGGGCGGCGTGGTGCACACGCGCAGGGGCATTATTTTCCAGACCGCCGACGGCGCCTACGATCCTGCGGGCGGCGCCTGGGGCGCTAGTCTTATTGAATTGGCGCCCAAGGCCACCCGGGTGCTCGATTCCTTCACCTACCCGACTTGGCAATACATCAACAAATATGACCTGGACCCGGGCTCGGGCAGCCCGCTGGTTTTCCCCATGGGCGACCGCTCCGTGGTGCTGAGCGTTGGCAAGGAAGCGGTGGCCTATCTGCTCGATACCGCCAACCTTGGCGGCGCCAACCATATGACGGCGCTCTACACCTCGCCGAAGCTGGGCAACGAGGCGGCCATCGGCACCGAACCAGGCCAGGGCCTGTGGGGCGCGCCGGCGACCTATCAGACGGCCGATGGCCGGCGGATGGTCTATATTCCGATCTGGGGACCGCCCGCCAAGTCCGCGCCCGCGTTCAAGAACAGCTACGGCGACGCCCCGAACGGCAGCATCATGGCGTTTGAGGTGGTCGACCAGGGCGGCAAGCTCAACATGATCCCGCAATGGATGTCGCCCAATATGACCGTGCCCTCTCCGCCCGTGGCGGCGAACGGCGTGGTCTATGCGGTCCAGACCGGCGAGCAGACCCTACAGTACGTCCCGGTCGCTCCGGGCGCGCCCCGCCTGGCCCCGGGTCCGGGCGCCGGGGCCAACTTCCGCGCCACGGCCGTGACCAATCTGGTGCTCTATGCATTCGATGCGGAGACCGGCAAGACGCTGTATTCCAGCAAGAAGATCATTCCCGGCTGGGTCCACTTCAATGAGCCCGTGGTGGCCTTGGGCAGGGTGTTCGTGGTCAGTCATGACAGCCACGTCTACGCCTTTGGGCTGCCGTCGGAAGCGCCGAAGAAATAGGCTTCGGCCGCAAGAACAAAGAGCGCGGTCCCCGGCGCCGCCGGCCCTTCGGGGCGGCCGACGCCGGGACCCGCTAGTTTAGGGAGAGTCGATTCATGATCCGCAGCGCGCTCATTTCCGCCCTGTTGGCGTCCGCCCTGGCGGTCGGTCCGGTTCACGCGGCGGGCAAGACGCTCGTCATGGAGCCCATCGACATGGAGGGCGGAGGCGGCACGCTGTTCGTCACGCCTGAAGGCAAATCGCTGCTTATCGACACGGGTTCGCCGGCCAATGATCGTCAACCGGTTGGGCTGGACGGCGCCAAGGGCGGGGTGGACCGCATCGTGGCCATGGCTCACGCCCTGGGTGTGAAGAAGATCGACTATCTCTTGATCACCCACTACCACGCCGACCACCTGGGCGGGATTTTCGAGCTGATCAAGCGCATGCCCATTGGCACGTTCATCGACCACGGCGCGAACCGCGAAGTGCCCAATCCGAACGAGCCGCCGAACTCCATGACCAATCGTATGGCGCCGGATACAATCAAGAACTATGCGGAATATATCAAGGAAATCAAAGGCCATAAGCACATCGTCGCCAAGCCTGGCGAGGTGTTTCACTTCGGCTCCTTGACCGACACCATCGTCTCAGCCGACTCCAAGTTCATCGCCAAGCCGCTGCCGGGGGCCGGCGAGCCGGGCCAGCACTGCGATGAACCGCCCAACCCCCTGGACGGGGGTATCGAGAACACCAAGTCGGTCGGCTCGATTCTCAGCTTCGGCAAGGTCAAGATTGCCGTGCTGGGCGATCTGACCTGGAACATGGAGCACGAACTGTTCTGTCCCATCGACAAGGTGGGACACGTCAACATTCTCCTGGTCACACACCACGGGCTGCATTGGAGCAGTCACCCCGCCTCCATCGCCGCCTTCCGGCCGGACATCGTGGTCATGGGCAATGGGGCCAAGAAGGGCGCGGAGCCCGAGGTGGTGAACAGGATCAACGCCAGTCCCGGCCTGCAGGCCTTCTGGAAAATGCATTCGTCGCTGGATTATGGGAGCCTGGACGGCGATCCGAACTACATCGCCAACACCCAGGCGCCGCCCGACATGGGCTACACTATCCGGCTGAACATCGCTCGTGATGGCAAGGTCGCCGTCACCAACACCCGCAACGGATTCAGTAAGGCCTACAGCGTCCAGTGATCTCGCGCCTAGAACGGCGCACACGGCAATCAGGACAGTCAGCGCAATGAAGCCTTGGACCTTACTGGCGGCAGTGCTGATCGCCGCGCCGGCCATGGCCCAGGCGCCGCCGACCGCGTCTGACGGCGTCACCTTCATTGCACATGGTGCGGTGGATGAGGCCCTGCACAGCAAGACCAGCGGTCCACTGTTCAAGCAGCCGGATCTGGTGGTGCAGGGCTGCTTTCGCGACAAGCCGGGCGTCATCGAAATCCACGACACTCTGACCAACATTGTCTACATCACCGGCGGCGCGGCGACCCTTGTGATCGGGGGCGAAAGCGAAGGCGCCAAGCTGACCAGCCCTGGCCAGCGCCACGGCGGCGTCCTGACCGGCGCGACCACCTATCACGCTGTCGAGGGCGACGTGTTCGTCATTCGCCCAGGGGTTCCCACTTGGTTCAAAGAGGTGCCCAAGTCGGTCAGCTATTATGTCGTGCAACAGATCAAGCCGTAAGCGGCTCGGAAAATGAAGGGCCGCCGCAGAGCGGCCGCGATAAGGCAACGCCAACTATCAAGGTCCAGGGAGGACAGAATGAAGCCGATAGTCTTGCTCGCTGCGGCAGCGCTTATTGCGCTGCCCGCCTATGCCCAGACGCCCGCTGCGGCGCCCGGTCCCGTGCGTATCCAGCCGGCGATCGCCACGCCGGGGGTAGCTAGCTATGTGCCGCGCGACAAGCTCGACGCGGCGCTGGCGCATAAGACCACCCCGATGCTGCTGACGGCCGACAATCTCCAGATCGAGGGCAGCTTCCGCAACAAGCCGGGCGATGTGGAGATGCACAAGTTCCAGGACGACGTCTTCTATGTCACGGACGGCGAGGCGAGCTTTCTGGTCGGCGGCAAATATGACGGCGGCAAGGAGGTCGCCGACGGCAACATGGTCGGAGGAACCATCACCGGCGGGGCGACCTACCACCTGGTCAAGGGCGACTCCATCGTCATCCCGGCCGGCGTTCCCCATCAGTTCACCGAGGTGCCCAAGACGATCAGCTATTTCGTGGTCAAGGTCGACCGCAAGTAGTCAGTCCATTCGCTCAGGCTTTGACGCCGTCGCGGTCGGGGCCTGAGCGGACCGGATTCCTTGAGGGGTCATCGCTTGCGGAGGCGCGCGACGCGTGCTCTGTCCGCCTTGACAGTTCGAAGGCGCAGTCGATAGAAGGTTTGGCCCCCAACTGTCCTTCCAGGAACTGGAGGGATGTCCGGAAATTCGCTATTTCGGGCCGGGGATTGGCGAGACCGGCCGGCCAGGAACAAGTTATCCGGGGGGAAATGTCATGAAACATGAACACCAATAAACTCTGTTATTTCGGCCGGCCCTGGCCCCAGACGGGGCCCGGGCGTCTTTGGCGCATGTCCTGTCTGAACCGTCCAATCCACGAAACTTCGAACTCTACGCTAGCGAACGAGGCGCGCGGTGCTCACTAAGAATATGACTGTGGCGGCGGCCGCCGTCCTGCTGTCCCTGACCTTCGCGCCCGCGCTCGCCTTGGCGCAGTCCGCCGCCGATCAGCCCTACGGTGCGCCGTCGACCGCGCGGGGCGACTGGCCCTGGTACTTCGCCGATCCGTCGGGGTCATTCTATTCGCCCCAGGCCCAGATCGACGCGTCCAACTTCAACAAGCTGGAAGTGGCCTGGCGCTTCAAGACAGACGCCTTCGGCGCCCGTCCCGAATACAAGCTGGAAGGCACGCCGCTGGAGGTCAATGGCGTGATCTACACCACCGCGGGCTCGCGCCGCGACGTGGTGGCGCTGGACGCCAAGACCGGCGAGCTGAAGTGGATGTACGGACTGAACGAGGGCGCGCGGGCCGCTGATTCACCGCGCCAGCTGTCGGGCCACGGTGTGTCCTACTGGACCGACGGCAAGGGCGATGAGCGCATCCTGTACGTGACCACCGGCTATCGCCTGGTGGAGCTGAACGCCAAGGACGGGCATCCGGTCGAGTCCTTCGGCGACCACGGCATTATCGACATGAAAGTCGGGGTGGTCGTCGGCGTCATGGGCCATCCGGGCGAATACAAACAGATCGATCTGACCACCGGAGAGATCGGCCTTCACGCCACGCCCACCGTGGCCGACGACGTGGTCATCGTCGGCGCCTCCATGAAGGAGGGCTTCCAGCCTGTCACCCAGAACAACACCAAGGGACTGGTGCGCGGCTGGGATGTGAGGACGGGCAAGCTTTTGTGGACCTTCCACAACGTGCCCATGAAGGGCGAGTTCGGCTACGACAGCTGGAAGAACAATTCGGCCGACTACAACGGCAACACCGGGGTTTGGACCGGCATCACGGTCGACCCCGAGCTGGGCAGCGTCTATCTGCCGATCGAGGACCCCACCAACGACATCTACGGCGGCGCTCGCCCGGGCAACGATCTGTTCGGCGATAGCCTGGTGTGCGTGGATCTGCACACCGGCAAGATGAAGTGGTACTACCAGCTGGTTCACCACCCGATCTGGAACTTCGACATTTCCTCGCCGCCCCTGCTGATCGACGCCGTGGTGAACGGCAAGCCGGTCAAGGAAGTCGCGATCCCCACCAAGCAGGCGTTCCTCTATGTATTCGACCGCGTCACCGGCAAGCCGATCTGGCCGATCGTGGAAAAGCCCGTGCCGCAAAGTGATGTGCCGGGCGAGGAAACCTCCAAGACCCAGCCCTTTCCGAGCAAGCCCGCGCCCTACGCGCGACTGCAGTTTGATCCCAAGGATCTGATCGACTTCACGCCCGAGCTGCACGCTAAGGCGCTGGAGGTTCTGAAGCCCTACAAGGTCGGCCCGATTTTCACCCCGGCCGTGGTCAGCAAGGTCGAAGGTCCAATCAAGACCCTGACCCTCAACAATGGTTTGGGCGGCACTAACTGGACCGGCGGCGCCTTCGACCCAGAGACCCATACCGTCTATGTGCCGGCGGTGAATGGAAGCGTAACCACGCGAGGCCTGATTGAGCCGCCCCCCGGCTATTCCGACGAGCGCTATGTGGAGGGCGCCGCGGGCCAACCCTTCGTCGTTCTCGCTGGTCCCGGCTCCGGCACCGCTTCCGACGCGCCCAAAGTCAGCGAAGACCAAGCCAGGCTCGCAGCTATTCTGGCGAAGACCGCGCCGCTTAAGCCCGTCGGTCCGCCACCGCGTACGACGGTGGACGGTTTGCCGCTGCTCAAGCCGCCTTACGGCTCCATCACCGCCATCAACATGGATACGGGTGATTTCCGCTGGCAGATCGCCCACGGCGACACGCCCGACGAGATTCGTAATAATCCAGCGCTCAAGGGCATCATCCTGCCCAAGACCGGTCAGGCAGGCAATGTTGGCATCCTGGTGACAAAGACCTTGGTGATCAGCGGCGATCCCCTGTCATCGACCCAGCCGGGCCACCCGCGCGGGGCGTATCTGCACGCCTACGACAAACTGACGGGCGCTGAGGTGGGCAAGGTCTGGATGCCCGCCCCGCAGAGTGGAACGCCTATGACCTATGCCTACGGCGGCAAGCAATACATCGTCGTGGCGGTGTCCGGCGGAAACTATTCGGGAGAATATATCGTCTACCGCTTGCCGACGGGCAATTAAAGGGAAGGCTAAGCGACGATTCCAACCTCCTTGCCTATGTCCATCGGAAGGCTTTAGCCCTTGGGCGTGGATGGGTCTGGAGGATGTCAAAAATTAATTACGGCGATGGCCGGCTGATCTTTTCAGGTCGACTCCGCCACAACCCTAATGGAGGTCTAGGTGCGACGCAGAGATCTGATCAAGACTATGTCGGCGGCGGCTTTCGCCGCATCGCCGGCCGTGGCCCAGGTTCCCAGGCTGAACGGCGTTCGGATGAAGGTCACGGACGTAAAGATCCAGCGTCTGAAGGTGATCAAGGATATGGGCGAGTTCGTGGGCTGGGCCGGACCTTGGGACGAGCACAGGGTCATCATCGGCGGCGGCGCCTTCATCGAGGTCCATACCGATCAGGGCCTGGTCGGCATCGGCCCGCAGATCGATCCAGTGCAGCTCCCGCGGATCAAGCACGATCTGATCGGCCGCGACCCCTTCGACCTTCAGATGATCCAGGGCGACATGTCCGATGTGAACGGCATGGGCTCCGAGCGGCGCCTCGCCGCCGTCGCGCCGCCTGAATCTAAGAGCTCGGATGCGACCCTCATGCCCCTTGGCATCGCCGCAGGCCGCGCCGACGAAACCACCGCCGCCCGCAGAAACGCAGCCGTGGAGATCGCCCTTTGGGACATCATCGGCAAGGCCTGCAATCAGCCGCTCTACAAGATCTGGGGGCCGGTGAGCGATACGGTTAAGCCCTACGCCAGCCAGGCGCGCCTGAGCACTCCCGAAAAGCGCGCGGAATTGGCGGCCCAATTGAAGGACGCGGGCTGGAAGGGCATGAAGCTGCGCGCCCACTTCGCCACCATGAAGGAAGACATCGCCCTGGTGGAACAGTGCCGCAAGGCCGTCGGCGATGATTGGGACATCATGGTGGACGCCAACCAAGCGACCAACTGGTTCACCTCTCCGGATGTGCGCTGGGATTTCAACCGGGCCGCGCGCACCGCCAAGGCCTACAACGACTTGAACGTTTACTGGCTGGAAGAGCCATTGCCTCGCTACGACTACGATGGTCTGGCGGAGTTGAACAAGCTGGTTGAAATACCCCTGGCCGGCGGCGAGGGTAATCGCGGCCTGCACGAATTCCGCGATCTTCTGGAAAGAGGCTGTTTCGACATCGTCCAGCCGGAAGTCCTACTCGAAGGCCCCTTGGAAATCCGCAAGATCGCGGCCCTGGCGGAAGCCATGAACAAGCGGGTCTCGCCGCACCTAGCGGACGGCCGCATTGGCAGCATCTGCAACATGCACTTGATCGCGTCCCTGCCCAACGCCGAATACCTGGAAATCGAACACGACCTACCGTTGCGAGACTATTCCGCCGACTATGCCATCTTCGAGGAGCCGATCGTCCTGCAGAAGGACGGGGTCTTCAACGTGCCCCAGGGACCTGGCCTGGGCGTCACGGTCAAGAAGGAATGGGTCATAACTTAGGTTTTTGACCGAGGGCAGATCAGCTAGGGGCTCAACCGATTGGGATTGGTCTATCGGATCGCTGCGAAGGTGGATCGCACTATTTCGAAGACCGGCCTGTACATCTGCGCCTCCCCCTAGGGGCCCAACCCTCTGTTACGAAAACGAACGCCCGCATCGACCGCACGGTCGATGCGGGCGCGGAGAGACTTGTTATTTGGGCGCTGTGATGCGTATGCGAACACATTTTCGCATTGATATATAATAGGTTTTTGACGGATGGTGGCCGCATTGGAGATTTCGTACAAAACGTCATCGGTTCCCCGCGGCGGTGATCCGCCGGGCGGTGTGGCTCTATTTGAGATTCACGCTGAGCTTTCGTGAATTGGAGGAGATGCTGGCGCAACGCGGGATTGAGGTCAGCTATGAGACGGTACGGATGTGGATGATCCAGTTCAGTCCGCTGATCGCCGCCAATCTGCGCTGACGAAGGGCGGCGCCAGCCGGGCGATGGCATCTTGACGCGATCGTCTCCAAAATCTGCGGTCGGCCTTTGTGGCTCTGACTCGGTTGACGACGAGGACGAGATCCACGGCATCCTTGGGCAGAACCTTGAGGACAAACATGCCGCGCTTAAGCTGCTACGCCGGCTGCGCGAGAACCAAGGCGTTCAAACTAGGCCAGCTCAACCGATAGACCGGCGTCGTACCGCGCCGTCGCCTGCGATCTGGGCCCAAAGGATCGTCACTGCCCAGGCGGAATGCGAGCCAATAATCGGGCTGAGAATTCGCAATTACCCATTCGCTGGCGGGGGCGAAAACAGCTGAAATTCAAATCCCACGGATCAGCCCGGCGCATCTTGTCCACCCAAGCTGCCGACTACAACACCTTCA
>Ga0302319_10009326_pt1 | contig 18902 bp, 17 predicted proteins | sample Bog_T0_2_FD_203319 | JGI IMG/M metagenome (GOLD analysis project Ga0302319, IMG submission 203319) | Peat permafrost microbial communities from Stordalen Mire near Abisko, Sweden - Bog_T0_2 | ecosystem: Environmental > Terrestrial > Soil > Wetlands > Peat | place: Sweden: Abisko, Stordalen Mire... | reverse complement strand
GCCGCCTCCGCCGGCGCGGTGATGGTGACGGCCGTGGACGACGCGCCCGCCGCCGCCGCCGCCGCCGACCAGCGGAGCGACGACGCGTAGAGCTGGCGCGCGAGGCGCACGTGCGGGCGCGGCGGCAGCACGGGCTTGACGTCGATCTTGACGGTGCCAAACACGGGCGCGTCGCCCGCGTAGCAGAAGAAGACGGCCTTGCTGGGCGACCGCCCCCCGCCCTGGAACTCGGCGCAGTGGTCGAAGATGCAGTCGGTCGCGCCGTCCTTCTCGCAGCTCACGAAGGCGCACTCGATGAAGCGCGCGTGCAGGGAGCCGAGACACATGGGCTTGAGGCCGCAGAACACCTGTCCGAAGAAAAAGATGGGGTTGCGCTTCGTCCCCGGGACGTGCATCACCACGCTGTCGCCGCCAGTCGACAGTGGCGCGGCGTCCGCTCCGCCCGGGATCACGTACTGCACGACGTGGGGGTGGATGGAGGGCTCGACGCGGACGTTGGCGAAGTGGGCGCTGGTGCCGTGAATCACGAGCGGGTTGTCCACCGTGGCCGGCTCGAGCATGCGTCCGCGCGTGAACCCCGCGGTGGCGCCCGCGCCGTGCCTGGCGCGGTACGCCGCGTCCTTGGCGGTGACGTCTGCCGCGCTCTCCCCGGGGACGATGATGAGCGGATTGTCGTCGGTGTTGCTCTTGCTGTGCGACTTCACCCACGCGGGAAACCCGGGCAGGCCGCGGGGGAGACACACGTACTCGGCGTCCGCCATTCGCCGTCGGGGCGGGAGCGGCGGGAGCGGCGTCGACGCCGTCGAGGCGGGAGCGGTGTCGCGATTGAGTTGTGACGCAACGACCACCCACACGCACCCCACACACGCACGCGCACGCACGCACGCACGCCCTCCTCACAACTCCTCGTCGTCGTCGCCCTCGGGGAAGTGGACGACCTTTTTCGCGTGAGTGGTGACGGTCTTGATCCTCGGCTTTGCCCCCGACGCGAGGGAGTGCGCGGACGCGGACCCCGACGCGGACTCCGACGCCGAGGACCCGTCGTCGTCGTCGTCGCCCGACCCAGACTCAGACTCCTCGTCGTCGTCGTCGTCCCCGGACTCGGACGACTCGGGGTCGGCGGAGGAAGCGACGACGACGCGAGGGACGTCGGCGGAGTCGGCCGAGTCGACATCGCCGACGTCGACGCTCCCCTCCGCCATGAGGCGCGTCTTCTTCGCAACGGGGCGGTGGCGGGGCGCGGCGTCGGGGGCGCCCGCGGCGTCCGCGCCGTCGCCGTCCACCAACCCCTCGCCGTCGCGCATGAAACTCGCCTCGACGAGGTCGCGCGCCCGCGTCGACGGGATGAACGTCTTGCCCGTGGCCCGGTCGACAAACACGAGCACGCCCGACGCCAGCAGAGCGCGCGTCACGCCCTGCGTCACGACCTCGACCGTCTTGACGTCGTGGGCGTCGACGTGCCGCATCGTCGCGCGGAACTCGGCGCTCGCAAACGTCGCCGCGACGGCAGCCGCGACGTCGCGCCGGACCGAGGAGACGTCGTCGGTCTCGCCGCCGTTCACGGCCGTCGTCGTCGTCGCGGTCTTGGCCTTGGGGGCCTTGGCCTTGGGCGCCGTCGTCGGTGCCGACGCGCCGCCGCCGCCGACGTGCGCCGCCCCGGGCCCCGAGGACGCGACGACGGCGGCGGCGCCGTTCTGCCTCTTGCGCGCGTCGCGCTCCGCGCGGGCGGCGCGGATGCGCGCGAGGTCCGTCATCTTGTCGGGATGGCGCTCCTCCCACTCCCTGCGCGCCTTATCCTGCGTGCGCTTCTCGCCGGCGTAGATGCTCTTGTAGTCGTCGCGCTCCTCGTGCGGGAGGTTGTTGAACGCCGCCCGCCTCTCGTCGGGGGGGATGCCGTGGTCCTCGCCAAAGATGCGCAGCATCGAGCGCCCGATGGGCGGGAGCGGCGACCCGTTTCCCCTCATCGGGCGGCCCCCGTTGCCGCTCCCCTCGTCGCCCTCGTCGCCGCTCCCGCCGTCGCCGTCGTCCACGGCCTCGTCGGCGACGAGCTTGGTCGTGGCCTTGGTCTTGGGCACGGCCTTGGGCGCGACCTTGGGCTTCGGCGCGGCCTTCGGCTTCGGCGCCCGCGTCGCCTTGGGCGGGAACGGGGCCGACGGCGCGGGGTATCCCCAGATCCTTTCCCGCGGCACCGGGGCCGGCGCCGGGGCGGGCGTCGTCGTCGTCGTCGCGGGCGGCGGCGACGCCTTTCCGGCGACCAGCTTCGTGCGGCGTCCGCCGCCGCCCTCGTGGCCCTCGTCGTTCCCGTTCCCGTTCCCAAAGTCGAGGCCGAGGCCCGTGCCCGTGCCCATGGCCGGCGACGCCGCGCTCGTCGTCATTTGTTTTGTGTCGGAGTTTCAACGTCGTTCGGCGTTTCGCGACGGCGACGTTGTGAAACGACGCCGACGGCGAACGCGCGCGACGACCGCCATGGGCGAAAAAGACGGCGAACAGGCGCCGCCGAACGCCGTCGTTCGCCGTCGCGCGACGGCGAACGCGCGACGGCGACGGCGAACGCGCGACGGCGAAACGACCGCCATGGGCGAAAAAGACGGTGAACGACGGAAAAAAAGAAAAATCGGCGACGGCGAACGCGCGACGGCGACGGCGACGGCGACGGCGAACGGCGACGACGGTGGACGACGGTGAAGTTACGACGTCGACGCCGAAAGCGCCGCCAAAAACTCGTCACCATCAGCCGCGCGCATCGCGGCGCCCTCGACGGACGCGGGCGTGATGCTCACGTCACGCATCGCCGCCGCGACGGCCGCGACAGTGACGTCGGGGAAGAAGCGCTGCGCCATGAGAGTCGCGTCCTCGGGCGCCATGTACCCCAGACACAGCCGCACGTCGATGCGCCCGTCGCGCACGAGGGCCGCGTCCAGTCTCTCTGGGTAGTTGCTCGTCAGCACCAGCACGAGCCCGGGGGTGTCGACGGCGCCGTCGATGGCGTTCAGCAGCCCCGACAGGTTGAGCGCGTCGGGCTCGGGCTTGGTAATCGCGGCGAGAACGGCGACGGCGGCGGTGGCGGCGTCCACGACCACCGGAGGCGACGGCGTTGCGGTTGCCGCCGCCGCCGCTCCCTCTCGCGACGCCGTGACCGCGCTCGCCGCCGACCCCAGGCAGTCCATGTCCTCCATCACAAAGACGACGTCGCCGTACCCGAGGGTGGCCGTCTCCTCGGGAGCGCCCGCGACCTCGTACGTCGTCCCGTACAGCACGCGCATCAGCTGCTCGTTGGTCTTGATCTTGCTCAGCGGCACCGCTATGATGTGTCTCTTGAGCTTGTGCGCGACGGCCTTTATGGTCGACGTCTTGCCCGTCCCGGGGGGGCCGTGGAGGAGGATCCCCAGGCGGTGACGCACGCCCACGACGGCGTACTTTCCCGCCTTGGCCTCGAACTCGTCGAGGCGGCGCACCAGAGCCTCCTTGGCGGGGAAGAACACCGACGCAAACGTCGTCGTCTCCGCCAGGGCGTAGCGGTCGTACATCTGCGTCGCGGGCCCGTTGCCGCCAGCCGAAGGCCCCGACCCCGGAGCCGAAGGCCCCGACCCCGGAGCCGTGGCCGTGGCCAGAGCCAGGGCGGGGACGTACATGTACCTCACCGACCCCGTCGTCTCGGCCATGAGTTGCCGATAAAAGGCAAAGGCCTCGGCCACGAAGGCGTCGCACTCGGCGGCCGTGGCGGCCGTGATGAGCGCGGTCTCCACCGCCGCGTACATCGGGTTGGAGCTGTTTTGGCCGCCGACGACCTCGACGCGCGAGTCAAACGTCACCGAAACGCTGCCGACGACCAGAGCCGTGCGGTCGGGGGCGGTCGCCTGGATGGCGTACCTTTGTAAATGCGCCGCCGTCGACCCGAACACGGAGGGGTCGTTGCCCCACGCGTTGGTGTCGCGGTTGCGCGCCTCGCGGGTCGCGCACAAATCGACGGAGGCCGCCTGCATGTACATCTTCTTGGACGCGACGAACGCCCGCAGCGCCCGCAGCAGGAGGAAGTTGCGCCGCGACGAGCCGTCGCTCGCCTCGTACGTCAGAAGCTTGCGGTGCGTTACCGTGCGCCGCGCCCTCCAGCGCCCCCTCATCGCCGCCCACGCGTCCCCCATCACCGACGAAAACTGCGCCTCGAGCTTGGTGGCCACGTTGAGCCACAGCACCTGCATCAGCCCCCCGCCCGTCATCGCCAGCATCCACGGCTCGATCGCGGCCATTTTGTGTGCGCCCCCGGCCCGGGAATTGTGACCCGAACGCGCGCGGCGACCGCCATGGGCGGCCCGGGAATTGTGACCCGTTCCCGACAGACACAAACATGGACACGCGCGCGTCTGCGCCGCCGTGCGCGTTCGATCTCGACGTGGTCGTGTCCGTGGTGTACTTGCGCGTGCACGTGCGCATCGAGCGGAAGGGTGGCGACGAGTTCGAGTTCGAGTCGGCGATCATGGGCGGCGCCGAGAAGCTCGACGAGCACGTGAGCAGACGCGTGCGGGCGAAGCTGGGCGAGGGAGCGCGCGTCGGCACCGCCGTGTTCGTCGGTACGGGTGCGAGACGTACGCCGTCCGTGTCGAGTTTTCGTAAAGTCGCCGTCGTTTTGTGATGTTGCCGTCGCGCGTTCACCGTTCGGCGTTCGCCGTCGTTCACCGTCGGTCGTTCGTCGTCGCCGCGTTCGTCGTTCGCCGTCGTCGCGCGTTCGCCGTTCGCCGTCGTCGCGCGTTCGCCGTCGCCGATTTTTCGCCCATGGCGCCCGATCGTTCGCCGTCGTCGCGCGTTCGCCGTCGCCGATTTTTCGCCCATGGCGCCCGATCGTTCGCCGTCTTTTTTTCAACGTCGCGCGACGACGACGGTGAAACGATGCGCCATGGGCGAAAAGACGGCGAACGATCTCGACGAAAAAAAATCGGCGACGACGACGGTGAACGACGACGCCGAACGACGACGCCGAACGACGACGCCGAACGACGACGCGCGACGACGATCGCCTGTGGCGACAACGACGGCGAACGACACCTCAAACGAAGGGATGTGTTTTACGACGTCGACGACGAAAGCTCGCGTGCCATGTCCGAGGCGCGGGTCACCCTCACAGCGCCGCGAGCCTCGCCCTCGCGTTCTCCGCCGTGTTGACGCGCTGCCTCTCCTCGAGGGTGTAGGGGTCGACGGCGCCCTCGAGGAAGGAGGCCTGCATCAGCTTGAGGTGGAGGTGGTCCGCGTGGGTCTCGTCGGCGAGCGCCTTGGCGTCGGCGAACTGGGCCGGGGTCATGACGTGCCAGCGCTCGGCCGGGCCGCCCGCCTCGGGGACAAAGTCCGTCGCCCACATGTCGCGCGCGGGCGTGTGGTCGGCGACGGACCTGCTCAGGTCGGCCGGCTCGCCGCCGCCAAAGCTCCCGCACCAGAACTCGCGCTCGTTGCCCTCGTCCTGGAACGTGATGCGCGCGCGTTCGGGCCCGAACACGCCCGGCCCCACCACCAGGCCGGGGATGCCACGGCGGACGGCCGTGCGCAGCGCCGGGGGGACCTCGGGCACACTCACCCCCTCGTCGTACTCGAACTGCGTGTTCGACACCACCAGGATGCGCGTGTTGTACGCTTCCATTTTTGTGAGGTGCCCGACGGTGAACGTCGCCGTCGTCGTTCGCCGTCGCCGTTCGCCGTCGTCGTTTGCCGTCGCCGTCGGATGACGTTGAAAAAAAGACGGTGAACGATCTCGACGAAAAAAAATCGACGACGATGAACGACGACGGCGAACGACGACGGCGAACGACGACGCCGAACGACGACGAACGACGGATAACACCACAAAACGCCGTCGACACAGCAATGGAAGAAATCACCTCGCTCGCGCAGCTGCCGCCGGGGACGCAGTACGTGATGGTGCCCGAGTCGGAGCTGCGCCTCGCGCACGACATGGCGACGCGCTCCGATCCGGCCACCGTCGCCGCCGTGCGCGAGTTCAGGAGCGTGTTGTGCAGCCGGACTCTGCGCCTCAACACCGCCGGCCTCGGCTTCCCCGCCGTCTTCGACGACCTCGTAGCGCGGTTCTGGAGGGACGCCTTCGACGGGCTCGTGCTCACGATGTTCGCCTTCGGCTTCTGTCCCTACCAGCGCGTCCTCAGCCGCGCCGACTGCACGATCGACGAGTCGTGGGGCGCAGAGCACACGGCCGCGCGCAACAAGCTGGTGGCCGCGGGAGACCCGCGCGTCGACCCCCGCCACCCCACCACCAACCTTTACACCGTGCCCGTGATCCCCGCGTTTGGGACATACGACGTCTGCGTCTTCAGCGACGCCACGCGCCAGACGCGCGTCCTCGTGCTCCCCAAGGCCAAGCAGGGCGACTTTTTCGGCGTCGGTGTCGGCGGCGCCAACGCCAACGACCCCGACCGCAAAGTGCTCCCGATCCACACCTTGGCCTTCGACACCGACTACCTCCCCGACGTCGTGACGGGGGCGTTGCGGTCCCGCGTCGCCGCCCTCGCGCCCAGCTTTTTGAGGTTGCGCGATGCGCTGGTGCGGGCGGCGGCCGCCGAACGAGTGCGCGCCAAACCGCTGTTGTACGTGCAGTACAACCTCACGGGGTTCGGCGCGGGCGGGGGGTCCAACGGGCTCCTGCAGTCTTTCGCGAACCAGGAGTACGCCGACACCATCCCCGGCTCCGCGGACGAGGCGCGGCCCACGTACCAGATCGCCCAGTCGGGGACGGAGCTGCTCATGCAGGAGAGCGAGCGGCACGTCGCGCGCGTCGTCGCCGACCTGGAGCGGTCGGCGAGGGCGGGCGTGGCGGAGTCGCTGACGCCCGTGCCCTTTGTCCTCCCGCCGACCATGGCCCTCGCGCCGCACCCGCCCATGCCCGAGATCCCCGGGCGGCTGGACGCCCTCCGCGAGGAGCACGTCTTGCGAGTGGCCACCGTCTTCCGGCTGTGTCCGTCCATGGTGGGCGTCACGGGCGCGGCGCCGCCCACCCCCGAAGAACGCATCGGGCTCGTCGACGTTTTCGAAGACGTCCGCGACACCGTGCTCGGGTTGCTGGATGGCCTCTTTGCGGACCTCGTCGTCGAGGCGCCGCGCACCGCGCGCTTCACCTCGCGCTCGCCCGCGGGCGGGGTCAACTTTGTCCAGCCGCGCAACGACCCTTTCGTCGTCGCAGAGGCGCAGTTCAAGTTCGCGCCCATCGCCACCGCGCCCGTGCTCCCGCCCACAGCCGCCGCCGCCACGAAGCGGAAGAGGACCAAGGCGAAACCCGCGAAGCGCCACCGCCGCAAAAAGTCAGAGTCGGAGTCGAGTGGCAGTGACGACAGCGACAGTGACGCGTCGACGTCGAAGAAAAAGTAACGTTCGCCGTCGTCGTTCGCCGTCGTCCGTTCACCGTCGCCGCCCCTTCGCCGTCGTCGCCGACGACAAAACACAAAATGCAGGCGGTGCGTACGTGGGCGGGGCTCGCGCGGTTGACTGTTCTGATGTGGCGGGCGGGCGCGGCGAGGGACGACCGCCGATTCGAAGACGAGTGCGCGCTGACAACGCAGGCGCTGGAGGTGGCGCGCGGCATATACAGCACCATGGCTGAGACGGCCTGGATGCTGAACAGGCACGCGTGTGCTTTGCGTCGCGTTGGCCGGGTCGAAGAGGCGGTCGCGGCGCTGGACGAAGCGCTGGAGCTGTGCAGACGCGTCGACGCCGCGGACAGTATCAACTATGCCCAACTGCTCAACAACGCGGCCATCATGCACTGGATCGCCCGAGACGTCCCGGCTGCCCTGCGCTTCCTGGACGAGTCGATCGCGATGCGGGTGCGGCTGGCACAAAGCCCCGGTGACGCGGCCTTTGCAAAGGCCGTCACGCTGCGCGAGGAGATGCGCACCACCGACGTCGGCGACATCGCGAACGCGACGAGGATACGCGCGTTTACTCGCGAGCGCGACGACGAGAAGGAAGCTTGAGACGCAAAGCTTTAAAATGGGGCCGGGGACGAACGCCGTCGTCGCGACGGCGACAAAACGCCGTGGGCGAAAAGACAGACACCGCGTTACCCACCACAGCACTCACGCCCTTCCGACCTGGTAGACCCCCAGAATCCCCGTCGCCCGCTGGGCGACGAGGCCCGCTGTAGGACGCGCGTCGCCGACGCGCGCGGCCACGCCGACGAGGCCCGCGGCGACGCCCACCTGGAGGGGAAAGAGCACCGCGGGGTCCTCGGCGACGAGGTACGCCTCCGCGGCCTTCCACCCCGCCTTGTGCGCCGACATGTACACGACGAACCACAGCACCCCCAGGAGCAGGGACACGACGGCGACGCCGGCGATGCGGGACGCAAAGTGCTGGTCGGGGTTGCAGAAGGCGTGCGAGTTCTGGAGGAGCGCGATGGAGCCGTCCTCGGCCAGGAGGGTGCCGACGGCGAATCCGACCGTCCACGTGAAGGGGTGCACGCCGTCGACGTGGTCGAGGACGATGCCGCTCTCGGCGACTTCGGTGGTGACCTCGCCGTTGAGCTTGAGCTTCGCCGCCGCACTGGCGGCGACCTTGGTCGACGACGACCACCCCATGGGGAGGTTCCAGAACTGGCGGCTCTTCCCCCACGACCGCGCCCCAAACGTCACGAAGGACGCGTACAGGAGGCCCGCGATGCAGAGCGCGACGGCCAGCAGGGCAAACACCTCGCCGGCGTAGTTGGCCGGGTACACGTCGACGCGCGTGGGGCACAGCGGGTTGGTGCTCACGGCGGGCGGGGGCTCGTTCGTCATGACGCGCGAGAGCGCGGGGACGGCGTACGTCGTCACCCAGAGGGCGATGCAGATGGTGACGAAGACGCCGAAGCTCGCCCTCACCGTCTGCGCGAGCTTGAGCACGGCGTCCCGCGTGAGCGCCCACCTCTCCGCGGGGACGAGGCCGCGGAACATGTAGATGGTGGCGACGATGACGATGGTGGCGGCGAAGTTGCACCCGACCTCCCACGCGAAGGAGCCGCGCGCGAACGGGACGACGACCCACCACGTCGCGAGCTGGTGCATGACAAACGTGGCCACGATGGAGGCGGGGAGGAACACAAACGCCCGGTCGACGGCGCGCGTGATGCGTCCCAGCATGCCCTTGGAGTCCAAATCCACCTTGCCGTACTTGTCCGCGAAGGACTGCTGCGCGGGGGTCTTGGGGGCGTCGCCGTCCTTCGCCGCGGATTCCTCGACGCCCATCAAAGCCACATCCGGTGCCCCGCTCAGGGCGACGACGTCCCAGAACGCCCACCCGAACCCCAAGGCGAGGCTGGAGAAGACGGTGGAGAGCGCCATGAAGCCCACGGAGTCGTTGTTGAGCGTGGACGAGGTGCCCGTGCCCGGGGTGCCGCTGATCATGCCCGTCGCGATCCACCCCTCGAGTGGGCCGCTCAGAAACCCCCACCAGAACTGGAACATCGTGAGCCGGAACACGTCGGAGACGGCGGTGCGCACGAGCGCCCACTTCTTGCCGGTCTCCTCGAACGCGTAGGCGCTCATCCCCAGGAGCACAAACAGCAGGAGCTCCCAGATGACGGCGGCGGCGACGTAGTACCAGAAGTCCATCCCCTCGCCGGGGAAGACGACGTTGGGGTTTCCCTGCGCGAACCCGAGCGCGAGGGCGCGGCGGCCGTGCTTGTTGAAGAGCACGCCCCAGACCGTGGCCGCGGCGACGGAGATGATGCCGGCGTACACGCGCCGCCCCCCCACGCCCGCGGAGTCGGGGCCCGCCGTCTTGACGTGGGCAGCGACGCGCATTTCGGGTTCCGGCGGGTTCCGGGCGGCGAGCGCGCACACGCGTACCGGTTTTTGTGGTTCGACCTCCGTCACATAAACAGAAAAAGCGCGAAGCGCACACGTTCCGGGCGGAACCGGCCCGCGTTTGCGATGGCGACGTCCTCGCCCACGACGGCGAACCCGACGGTGCCGACGTCCTCGCCCACGACGGCGAACCCGACGGTGCCGACGTCCTCGCCCACGACGGCGAACCCGACGGTGCCGACGTCCTCGCCGACGCCGCCGACGCTGAGCCCCTACTCCCCCGGCCTCGACCCCGGCGCACAGGCGGGGTCGGCGATCGCGGCCGTCGTGGGCGCGATTGTGCTTTTGCTCCTGCTGGCGTACGCGCTGCGGGCGCGGCACGCACGCCCCCCGGGGGCGGCGTTCTCACCCGTGGGCCGTGAGTGAGAGAGTATGCCGTCGTTACACGTCACGCGCTCCCGCCGCCCCCGCCGCCGCCGCCCTCCCTCACGGCGACGCATCGCACGACGAAGCACAGAAACGCCGGCCAGACGAACCACGTGAAGGGGACGCTCAGCGCCCAGAAAACGATGACGAGCACAAACGTCGCGACGAACGCCGCGGCCTCGTACCACTCCAGCGCCCCGGCGATGGCGACGAAGCCGATCCACATGGCGGCGTAGCCGACGTAGACCTGGTTGGCCTCGGAGGCGTCGAAGCCCCCAAACGCCCCCGTCACGGCGCTGGCCACCAAACACGTGGGCACGCAGCGGAGACAGACGATGGAGACGCACTCGTCGACGCGACACCGTTCCCACCGCGTCACCGCCAGCGTGGTGGTGGTGTCGTCGTCGTCGTCACCACCGCTCCGCCGCTGGGCCGCCGACCGCCCCCTGCCGTGCGCGACGGCGTTGGCGGCGACGGCGAGCCCGAGGGACATGAGGACGACGTACGGCTGCGTCGCCCCGAGGCTCGCGCACACAGCCGCCGCAAAGACCAGAGCGAAGACGACTACGACATAGGCCGCGGCCATGGCGCGGTGTTTGTGCGGCGGGGACGGCGCCGGCGACGCCGCCCAGCGCTTCGGGAGCCGCGGGCTCGGCGGCGCCGCCCAGCGCCCCACGATCGCCACCGAGCGCGGGACGCGGACGAGGCCCCACACGCCCACGAACGCCGTGACGAACCACGGCCACCAAACCGGCTGCGCGCAGTTGCGCAGCATCAACAGCCAGGCCTCGCTCGAGTACGCCCCGCTGCACGTCCCCGGCCCCCCGCCCGTGGTGCTGTAGCACCGCCCCGCGTGGCACTCGGGGGCGCCGTAAGCGCACATGTACGTCGGCGCCGAGGCGGGGCACACGTCGGCGAGGGCGGTGAGGGACAGCTGCGGGACGCCGTCGAACTCGCCGGTGAAGTGCAGCGACAGCATCACCACCACGAGGACAAACGCAGCGAAGCACCACAGCGCCCTCTCGTGCGGGTCGGCCGCGCGGACGCCGCCGCCTCGGCGAGGCGTCGCCGTCGTCGCCGCACTCGACATCGACCCGTCGTTCTCCCGCGCCGTCGTCACCGCCGCCTCCGCCGCGTCGTCGTCCCCCGCACGTTTTGGTTTGACGTCGACGACGACGGGACGTCGACGCACAAAAAAATGGAGGACGTCACGCCGACGTCGCCGGCGTCGGCGGCGGCGGCCCCACGGCCGGCGCCCGTCGCGAGCGCGACGACGATCACGCGCATCAAAAAGTTCAGCGACGCGCACGCGGCCCCGCTGAGGCAGAACGTGCTCGCGCACGGCTACCCCGCGGTGCTCGTCGCGACGCCGCCGCTGGTGCGGCGCTTCACGGGCACCACGGACGCGCGGTGGCCGCTGCACCAGGTCATGATCTGCCTCACGGCGGCGGCGCGGTACTTCATGATCGAGTACGACGACGCCGCGGGGCCGGACTTTATGAGGCGCGTCATCACGTACAAGGAGACGTCGTTCTTCGACGAGCGCGGGAAGCCCGTGATGGTGGCGCAGACCCCCGACCCGCACACGGGCAAGGCAAGGCCCGCGATCCCCAAGCAGACGATCGCGGCCGTGGCCGGCCCGTACGAGAAGAGGCGCTTCAAGGACCTGTGCGAGCGCAGGCGCAAGGCCGACTACATCGCGCTCTTCGAGGCCGCCGACGCCACGCTGCGCGGCGCGGGGGCGCTGGGGCCGCAGGAGCCCGACGGCCGCGCCTCGTACGCGGAGAAGCGCCGCTTCCACTACGACGCGCACCTCGCCGAGCAGGTCTTTCACGGCGACGCGTGCGCGGCGTCGTACCTCGAGGACATCGGCGCGAGGAGCCTCGCGCGGATGCGCGCCGTGGAGTGGTGGCTCGAGAAGATGGTGCTGATCGAGTCGTGGATCTACGAGTACCGCCAGAACGACTACATGCCCCCGGCGGCGTTTCGCCTCCAGTGCATGAACGCCCCCGTCGCCGAGGCGGCCGTGGGGTTCTTGTCGGACGCCCTGGGGGTCGTCGACGCGTCCGGGGTAGATGGCGGGTTCTCTGAGACCGAGACGCGGGTTCTGGCGCAGTGGGCCAAGCTCCAGGCCGACGAGGACGCGTTCTGGCACCAGGAGGAGCAAAAGTTGCTCGCGAAGGAGGCGAGGGCGGCCGCCGCCCGCGCCGCCGGCGACGAGCTCATCGCGGAGGAGGACGCCGCCGACACCGCGATGAGCTCGTCGCGGGCGGAGGCCACGGCCGAGGCCGAGGCGCGCAAGACCAAGCGCCGCGCCGTGCGCTCGCTCAAGAACGTCGTCGCCGAGATCAAGCAGAGGCGGTGCGGGTTCGAGTGAGCGGTTAACCCTCGTCGTCCACGGCCTCGCCGATGGCCGCGTCGCACGTCTCGAGGCGCGCGACCTTGGCGCGCAGCTTGGCGTTTTCGTTCCGCAGCGCCTCGTTCTCGCAGCGCAGCTGCGTCCAGGTGGCCATCATGCGCTCTCGCGACCGCGCCGCGTGTTTCCGGTTGCGCTCCTTGCGCGCCTCGGTCTTGGCGTCCGCGTCGGCGGGGTCGTCGCGGGGCGGGGGCGCGGCGCCGTCGAGCGTGTCGATTTCCATCTTTGTGACCGCGCGGCGGACGCGGCGGGCGGTCACAAAACACAAAAACGGCCCGACGATGAGCCAGCCAGCCTTCCGCGCCCGCGACCTCGTTCAGCTGTGCGAGTCCGCGGCGCGCCTCCGCGCCGCCGCGCGCGCCGAAGACGATTACGAGGCCGAGTCGCTCGCGCTGGAGATGTACGCGTTGGCTCGCGCGCACATCGGCGCCATGACGCCGGCGGCCGCCCCCGCGCCCGCCATCACGACACACTCGTCGCCGCCGCGCTTCGTCGCCGGCCCCGACGCCTTTGTGACGCCCGCGCCCAAGTCCAAGAGGGCCAGGGCCTCGGCCTCGGCGGCGGCGTCGGTGAACGTCGCCGCCGCCACGCCCGCGCCCAAGTCCAGCGCCGCGCGCAAGCTCACGTTCACCGAGGTCGACACCGCCACCGCCGCCCCGGTGGGCATGCGCACGCGCACACGCACGCGCAAGCCCGTCGTCGTTCCGCGCGCGATGCGCTTCAGCCCCGGGGACGAGGACGAGGACGTGCTGGGGGAGTCGACGACGGCGTCGGCGACGTCGTCGGTGCGGCGCAGTTTCAGGCGCGCGCGCGACGCGCGCGACGCGCGCGACGGGCGCGCGAGCGGCTACGACTCCAGCGACGGGTTCGTCGTCGACGACGACGTCGACGTCGACGACGAGAGGCGCGCGTAAACACAACGCAAATGTGTCGTCTCTGTCGCCGCTCGCAGCCGCCGCCGTCGCCCGCGGCGGCCACCGACGTCGGGGACGACGACGACGACGACGTCGACGAGACCTCCGCCCTCGAGGGCGGCGGCGGCGCCGTCTCGCGGCGCAACGGCGCCGCCGACAAGGACCCCAACGACAAGACGCGCACGCTCAAGCAGCGCGTGCAGCGGTCGCGGTGGTGCAAGAACGCGTGCACCCTCTCGCACGCGTCGTGGACGCTGTGCAAGGGCCTCGTGTGCATGGGCATGTTTCTCATCATCGTCATGTTCATCGTGACGGCGATGACGCACGTGACGACGGTGCAGGTCTGGTACCAGGTCAAGTACCAGGTCCCGACGGAGGAGGCCTGGGAGCAGCACGTGGCGTGCGTCGACGACGTGGCGTGCGACCTGTGCTCCGTCCCCGTGACGCTCGCGGAGCAGTCGTCGATGGACACGCGCATCGCGGCGTTTTGCACCGCGGGGGCGGGGTGCCTGTGGCTGCGGCGCAACGTCGAGGAGGCCACGCGCGTGATGACGACCTTCAACACCGGCGACGTCGTCGCCGACGACACCACGTACCCGTGGCAGAGCTCGCCGTTCATGTACGGCCACAGCTCGATGACGGTGTTTGGCGACCCCGACACCATGGCGTCCGTGCGCGGGTACGCGCCCACGCACCTGCTGCTGCAGGTGCGCGACCCCTTCGACGAGGCCATGTGGGCGTTCCACATCCAGAACACGTGCTCCGGGGTGTCTTCGTCCCTCATGAGCTGCAACGGCCGCGAGTCGTACCTCAAGGAGTTTGCCGAGGACGGGGCGTGGCCGGCGTTTGCGCTCGCGTCCGCGGCGGCGCAGATGGAGGCCTGGGCCGTCTGGGAGGCCTCGGCGTTGCCCCCAGGACGCAAGATGCTCGTCTACTACGAGGACTGGCTCGACGACCGCATGGGCGTCCTCAGCCGGCTCTTTGAGTTCGTGCCGTCGCTCGCCAAGAACCCCTCGAGGGGCACGGCGTGCGCGATGGCCTTCGTCGACCCCGCCCTCACCTCGGCGGGGAAAATCAGCGTCGACCAGGTCTTTTCCTCCGCCCTCGTCGCGCGCATGTGCGACGTCGTGCGCGCGAGGTGGAGCGTCCCCGCGTGGGGGAATCGGTGCGTCTCCGGCCCGGGCGCGCCGCCGTCCTCGGCGTCGCCCACCCCGCCGCCACGCGTCCCCCCCACCTTTGCGCCGTCGCCGCCCCCGTCGGTGGCCCTCACGCCGCGCCCGCGAACGAGGTCCGCGGCGCGCACGGGCTCGCCCACGGCGGCGGCGGCGGTGGTGACGCTCCCGCCCACCGCCGTCCTCAACGACACGGCGGGCGGGGATGTGGACGACGACGGAGACGACGGTGACGTGTGAGGGGTGCCGTGTGTTACCGCAAACGCGTGGCGCGTATCGCCCCGCCCGCCCACCCCCGCGAGAGTGAAGTGTGCGTCTCTGGGACGAGCTGCGTGCACGAGGCGGGGGGCGTCGGAGAAGCGTCTCGTGTCGCCGGGGCACGAGTTCAGTCCCGTGTGACGCTGACGTCGATGACTGCGACGACAGTCATCGACGTCAGCGTCACAGCGAAGATGCTCGGGACGACGTAGGGCGACAGTCGCGTCGTCATCGCGCGTTCGTCGTTGTGACCCGCCGTCGTTCGTCGTCGGCGTTCGCCGTCGTCGGCGCCCGATCGTTCACCGTCTTTTCGCCCATGGCGGTCGTCGCGACGTCGTCGTTCACCGTCGCCGTTCGACGTCGGCGTTCACAACGTATAACGCAGACGATGGAGACGACGACGAGGAGGACGCCCGCCGAGCAACGCGACGCCGACATCGACCGCCTGGTGATCGCGACCCTCGCGACGCGGGCGATTGCTTCTGCCGTGCTCGACAGGGCCGGCGGGGACGTGGTGGACGCCGCGGTGGACCTGCTCAAGTACGGCTTGTGCTTTGGCCTGTGGCCCGGCGGCGAGCGCCCGCCCGACTCCGAGCTCCTCGAACTGGCCAAGACCAGGGTCGAGGCGAGCAAGTTTCCAGACGACCCCGCCGAGGCCAAGGCCGCGGTGCGCGACACCCCCTGGACGGCGAGCGGCGAGTACACCGCCACGTACGGCGGCAAGCCCATGACGGACGCGGAGGCGTCCGCAGTCGACCAGATGTTCCCGGGGGGCGTTCTCTCCGGCGTCGAGGTGCGATTCGAGCCAGGCTCCGCGCCGCCCACGGTGCGCGCCGGCGCGACATGCGTCGTCACCTTTTACCTGGAGGATTTGTAGGTACAAACGCTCGTTCACCGTCGTTTTGTGGTGCGTTCACCGTCGTTCGCCGTCGTCCGTTCGCCGTCGTCCGTTCGCCGTCGTTCGCCGTCGTGCGTTCACCGTCGCGCGTTCACCGTCGCCCATGGCGCCCGATCGTTCGCCGATTTTTCGCCCACGGCGCGTCGTTTCACCGTCGCCATTCAGCGTCGTCGTTCAACGTCGTCGTCGTTCGCCGTCGTCTTTTCGCCCGTTCGCCGTCGTCGCGCGCCGTTCGACGTCGCGCCGACAGCGGTCGTCGCGACACCACACAATTCGAGCATGCTCTCTCGGGTGACGCTGGTGAGCGTGCGTTTCATGCACGACACCGAGGCGGCCGCGGCCGCATCATCGACCTCGACGGCCTCGACGACCATCCGCTCCGACGACGTCCTGGTGGGGGCGGAGAGCGGAGGCGGCGACGAGGACGGTGACGACGACGAGGAGGCCGAGGAGACGACGACGCGGGCGCTCTCGCTCGCCGTCGTCTCCAACTTCTCGATCGACTGCGCGACGTGCGGGACGCGGTCGACGCAGCGCGTCGAGACGCCCATCGCCAAGTTCAGCGAGGCGTACACGGTGCAGTGCGGGTGCGTGCGCGGCGAGAACGGGGACGACTTCAAGCGCCTCAAGTCGGAGCAGACGTTTGGGGGCAAAAAGGCCGCTCGCCCCTTTGGGCGCATCGTTTTCGGCGGCGACGGCGAGTCGCAGCACGTCGTCGAGTTGGAGCCGCACAACCGCGTCACTACCAGCGCGCGCAGGCTGCGCAACAACCAGTACCTGTCGCACTTTACCTCCTTCGAGCACGCCGTCGACGGCGTCGTCGTCGTCGACGGCAGGAAGGCCGAGCGCCTGACGCTGCGCTCCCCCGTCGAGGACGTCTACATGAGCAACCAGCTCTCCTTCGTCTGGTGTCCCGAGACCGCGACGGCGGCCGCCGCCGAGGCCACCGCCCACGTCGAGTTCGTGGGCGTCGTCCTCGCCTTCCAGTGAGCTCGCGCGGCGACGGCGCGGCGGCGACGACGCGGCGACGACGACGCGGCGACGACGCGGCGACCTCGCGCGTAACACAGACCGACACTCCACACACGCACTCCACACGCTCACGCCAACGCGAGTGCCCCCGTCGCCGCCACCTGGCCGACGCCGAACGTGTAACCGCCGACAAACACCCACACGATGAAGATGAGGGAGCCCCACGCGAGGCCGTTGGCGCCCAGCACCGTCATGAACGACCCCGCGACGACGTAGTTGCCGCCCTGCGCCGACGTGAAGAACATGTACATCGACGTGAACATGCACAGCCCCAGGAACGCAAACTGCCACAGGAACGGGAGCAGCCGAAAATCGAACTCCTCGAGGGGCTCGTTGACGACGGCGACGGCGAGGGCGCCGAGGAAGCAGAGGACAAACATCGAGAAGAAGAACGCGCCCATGATCATGGGCGTGTTGGTCGCGGCGCTGTTTGCCCACGTGTACTGCCACGTCGCCCCGCCCTCGAGGAGCCCCGTCGCAAACGCGAGCCAGAAGAGCCCGACCTCGACGGCGAGAAAGATGCCGCTGATCTGGACCGTGTCGTTGTTGCCCACAAAGTACCCCATGTCTTGGATGCACCGCGTCGTCATCCCCCAGCCGTGCAGCCGCCACCACGTGGCGAAGAGAACCACGGCGCCGCCGAACCCGGTGAAAACCGCCGCGGAGATCTCGTACCCCCCCATCACCTGGCCCTGCGTCGCGTTGGGCGCGTAGGGGGGGTGCTCCGTGTTTGCCGTGGCGTTGCCGTACGTCGGGTACGACGCCGCCCCGATGCTCAGCGACATCAGCAGCAGCCAGAAGCAGAACACGCCCGTCCACAGCGCGTACACCGGCCCATCGTCCTTGGCCATCCGCACGCGCGCGTCCGGTTTTTTTTCTCTTGTGTGTTCTGTGTGCCGGTTTTGCGCCGCCGCCGCCGTCGCCGCCGCCGTCGCCGTCGCGTCGTCGCCCGTCGCAGACACAACGCAATGGCGGCCACGGCGGCGGAGGCCACGGCGGCGGCCACGGCGACGGCGACACCCCTCGGCCGCGTGCAGGTGATGGACGCGACGGAGGGCGTGACGACGACCAACGGGTGCGAGACCGAGATCCTCGTGTTTGGGCGCAACATGGACGGCGAGTCCGTGTGCGTCCGCGTGCGCGACACCCCCTGGACGGTGTACATGCGCGTCCCCGACTCGTGGACCGCGGAGAACTCGGCCCGCGACCTGGTGCGCGTCCGCGAGGCCATGGACAGGGACCTCGTCGCCGGGGTGCGCCAGAGGCACAAGTGGGGGTGCCGCCGCACGCACTGCCCGCGGTGCGGCGTCACGGCGCCCGCGGCATGGGACGGCGAGCGCACCTACAGCATGTGCACGGAGCCGTGCCGCGAGGACTCGGTGCTCAGCTCCGTCGCCGTGCTCGCGGCCGACCTCGTGCACCGCAAGTCCCTCGTCGAGTACGCCTCGCGCGCTTCCCCCTTCGTGCGGTTTGGGCTGAGCGCGGCCTTCTACGTCCCGGCCGCCGCCAAGTGGGTCCAGTCGTACGTGGCCGGCTCCGGCCCCGAGTGGGCCGCGTGCGAGGTGCACGGCGTCGTCCCCGACGCCGTCATGGGGTTTCTGTACGCGTCCGTCCAGCTCGACGCGGCCGAGGGGCGCAGGGGCGCCGGCGGCGTCGGCGCCCTCGCCTGGCTCCGCTTTCCCCTGGACGGGGCCGTCGCCGCCGGCGCGGCCGACCGCAAGTCCATCTGCGACCTCGAGTACGTGGCCGCGTTCAGCGCCCACAGCGTTGACGCGGCGTGCACCGACACCGCGCCCGTGCGCGTCCTCGCCTTCGACCTCGAGACCAGCGGGCTGCTGCCCCCCAAGCTCAAGGCCAGGGTCGACGCCGCGCGCGCCGCCCGTGCCAAGGCCGCCGACAGGGCCGCGCGGGCCGCGGGGATCGGGCCCATCTACTGTTTCAGCGCGGTGGGGCGCACCTTTTTCGCGACCCCCTCCACGCGCGTGGTCGTGGGCGACGTCGACGCCGTCC
>Ga0302319_10009324_pt1 | contig 18903 bp, 15 predicted proteins | sample Bog_T0_2_FD_203319 | JGI IMG/M metagenome (GOLD analysis project Ga0302319, IMG submission 203319) | Peat permafrost microbial communities from Stordalen Mire near Abisko, Sweden - Bog_T0_2 | ecosystem: Environmental > Terrestrial > Soil > Wetlands > Peat | place: Sweden: Abisko, Stordalen Mire... | reverse complement strand
TCACCTGCTCCATCCAATCGACGGTTTTGCCATCGAGCTTTTCTTGAATGGCGATGTGGGTCATCGCCGTCGATTGCGCCGCGCCGTGCCAGTGCTTCTCGCCGGGCGCAAACCAGATCACATCCCCGGGCCGGATTTCTTCGATAGGACCGCCCCAGTGTTGCGCGCGACCACAGCCGGAGGTGACGACGAGCGTCTGACCGAGCGGATGTGTATGCCAGGCGGTTCGGGCGCCAGGCTCGAAGGTCACGCTGGCACCGACAACACGCGCTGGATCGGGTGCGTCAAAAAGCCGGTCGACGCGGACTGCGCCGGTGAAGTAGTCTGCCGGGCCTATCCCCGAAGGTTCGGAACCGCTCCGCTTGATTTCCATTGTCTATTTCTCCTTAATGAAGGCCCCGGAGATGTGCTCTTCTCAGGGGGCAAACAGCCTGTTCGCTCCGGAGTCTTCGATTTAAAGCTATAGTGATCAGGCAGGATCCGAAGAATTTCTATCCTCAGATCCTTGAGATGATCGGTTGGATTGGTCAACGGCCGGTCATCTGTTCGAGTTGCTCGGGATAGCGCGCGCCTTGTACTTCGATCTTCGCGGCGGCGTTTTCGATTTGCTGGAGATCTTCGGCCGAAAGTTCCAGAGCAGCGGCGCCGATATTCTCTTCCAGGCGATGCAACTTGGTCGTGCCGGGAATAGGGACGATCCACGGCTTTTGGGCCAACAGCCATGCGAGCGCGATCTGTGCCGGGGTCGATTTTTTCTCCGCTGCGATCCTGCCCAACAGATCGACCAGTTTCTGGTTTGCAATCCGGGCTTCCGGCGTAAAGCGCGGAATCGTGCTGCGAATGTCGGTCTTGTCGAAGGTGGTATTCTCGTCCATCTTGCCCGTCAGAAAGCCCTTGCCAAGCGGGCTGAAGGGCACAAATCCGATTCCGAGTTCGTCGAGGGTCGGGATGATTTCCTCTTCGGGGGTGCGGTACCAGAGCGAATACTCACTCTGCAGTGCGGTGACGGGTTGGACGGCGTGAGCGCGCCGGATCGTTTGCACGCCGGCCTCAGACAGCCCGAAGTGCTTGACCTTACCCTGCTGGATGAGATCCTTGACGGCGCCGGCCACGTCTTCAATGGGCACGTTGAGATCGACGCGGTGCTGATAAAAAAGATCGATCGCATCGATGCGCAGCCGCTTCAGCGAGGCCTCGGCGACCATGCGGATGCGCTCGGGGCTGCTGTCCAGCCCCTTTCCGCCGCGGCTTCCGTCGGGATTGATGTCGAAGCCGAACTTGGTGGCGATGACGATCTTTCTGCGGAAGGGCTCGAGGGCCTCGCCCAACAGCTCTTCGTTATTAAAGGGGCCGTAGACCTCGGCCGTATCGAAGAAAGTGACTCCGCGCTCGACGGCCGCGCGGAGTAGAGCGATTGAGTCCTTCTTTTCGGGAAACGGAGAATAGGAAAAGGTCATGCCCATGCAGCCCAGGCCGATTGCCGAAACTTCAAGATTGCTTTTTCCCAACTTGCGCTTTTGCATCTTCTCTCCTTATGCTGTCGCCGGCCAAATCGCCAGGCGAGTGAACCTTTGTGCCCAGCGGCTTAGAGTCCTGTCATCTTCAATGCAGCCTCAGGCAGGCGTGCCCCTTCGAGCTTCAAGCCGGAAGCAGCCTCGTCAATTCGCTGAAGGTCCTCACCGGTCAACTCGACGTTCATTGCTCCAAGGTTCTCCTCCAGCCGGTGGAGCTTTGTGGTCCCGGGGATCGGCACAATCCACGGCTTCTGCGCCAGCAACCAGGCGAGTGCAATTTGCGCCGGCGTCGCCCCTTTGCCTTCCGCGACGGTCTTGACCAGCTCGACCAGAGCCATATTGGCTTTGCGTGCTTCGGCTGAAAAGCGCGGCACGATGTTGCGGAAGTCTGTGGGATCGAACTTCGTGTTTTCGTCGATCTTGCCGGTGAGGAACCCTGCACCGAGCGGGCTGAAGGGCACAAAGCCGATACCAAGCTCCTCCAGCGCGGGAATCAACTCGGCCTCCGGCTCGCGCCAGAAGAGCGAGTACTCGCTTTGCACTGCGGTGACCGGCTGCACCGCGTGCGCACGGCGGATCGTCTGAACGCTGGCCTCAGACATACCGAAGTGTTTAACCTTGCCCTCGGCAATCAGTTCCTTAACCGCACCTGCAACATCTTCGATCGGCACGTCGGGATCGACACGGTGCTGATAGAAGAGATCGATGCTATCGGTTCGCAAGCGCTTCAGACTCGCCTCTGCCACACGCCGAACATGCTCGGGTTTGCTGTTGGCCAGTCCACTACGCTTGCCCGTCTCAGGATCGATGTCGAAGCCGAACTTGGTGGCAATCGTAACCTTGTCGCGGATCGGTAGGAGCGCCTCGCCTACCAACACTTCATTCTCGAACGGTCCATAGGCCTCGGCCGTGTCGAAGTGGGTGACGCCAAGCTCGTAGGCATTATGAATCAACTTGATCATCTCGCCCTTGTCGGCTGCCGGGCCATACGCAGAACTCATGCCCATGCAGCCGAGGCCCAGGGCAGAAACCTCAAGGCCGCTCCTTCCTACTGTGCGCCTTTGCATCACTTCTCCTTTGTGTGGTGTCAATTCTTTTCCCTAACGATTGGCGAAGCTCTGAAGTTGAGCGGGATATCTATCTCCTTGAGCGTCAATGGCCGAGACATTCTGCACGGCTCATCTCTTCACAAACTCCACACGCGCCAAATCTTGTCGCAGATTTTCTCTCGATTTTTGTGGCTAATTCTTATTGCCATTAATCTTGACTGGCCTAAGCAGATGCGAGAACGTGAGTTGGGCGAGTTTCCACTTTCCGTTTTCCTTGATATAAACCTCAGTCACCATAAAAGGATTGGTGACTTCATGCTCACCGACAGCCGCCTGCAAATCAATGTCCTCTAAAAGGACGGCTGTGTTACCAAATATGCGAGCGTCAACTGCGTAAACTACAGCTTTTTTGTACCAGATGCCACCGCTCTTAATGGTGGCGAGTTCCTGGGTTTTCCCCCATGTTCCCCCCATGTGAGTGAACATGGCTTTGTCGTCAAACAGAGTTTCCAGGGAATCGACCTTCTTGTCTGCCATCCAATCCCATTTCATGTTTGAGAGGTTGATAACTTCTTGTTGCTCGGGTGTCGGATTTGCGGAAGTCTTAATCGTTTCCGTCGGTGGCGCCGGCGGTTGCTGTGCATAGGATAGTGGCGCAATCAGTGTTGACAGAAACAGTCCCAACATTAGGGTTTTCATGGCTCTCCTTGGATTTTTGTAGTTGATTGGGTGAGGTGGTGGAAGCAGCGTTGCCAGTCGTTCAAGCGCGACCGACACAGGAAGAATTCTGCGCTCAGGAAAGGGGCTGATCCCGCCCTTGCAGGCCTCGGGGCCGTATCTGGAGCTCAACCCCATGCAGCCCAGGCCGAGGACGGAGACCTCAAGGCCGCCTTTTCCTAACTCGCGTGTTTGCATTGTTTCTCCTTGCTGTGTTCAGGATTGCTTTCGGTTACTCGGATTTTAACGAGGCCATATCGATCGAGAAGCGATACTTTACGTCTGCCCTTGCAAGCCGCTCATAGGCTTCGTTGACTTTTTGGATAGGGATGACTTCGACGTCGGAAGTGATGTTGTGCTTGCCACAGAAGTCGAGCATCTCCTGGGTCTCGGCGATGCCGCCGATGAGCGAGCCGGAGAAGCTGCGGCGCGCGAAGATGAGACCGAAAACGGCGACCGGCAGCGGCTGATTCGGCGCGCCTACCATGGTGATGTTGCCGTCGCGGCGAAGAAGGTTGATGTAGGCGTTGATGTCGTGTTCGGCGGCGACGGCGTCGAGGATGAAGTCGAAGCTGCCGGCGTGTTTGGCCATCTCGTTTGCGTCGCGCGAGATGACCACCTCGTCGGCGCCGAGGCGCAGCGCGTCATCCTTCTTGCTTTGTGACGTGGTGAAGGCGACGGTGTGGGCTCCAAGAGCGTGGGCGAATTTGACGCCCATGTGGCCGAGTCCGCCTAGACCGACGACGCCTACCTTCTTGCCTTGGGTCACGCCCCAATGACGCATCGGTGAATAAGTGGTGATTCCGGCGCAGAGCAGAGGCGCGGCGCCGGCAAGATCGAGATTCGGCGGAACGCGGAGCACAAACCGCTCGGTGACGACAATGCTGTCGGAGTAGCCTCCGTAAGTAACGCCCCCGGTGTGCTTGTCGGGGAAGTTATAGGTGAGAGTAAAGTTGGGGCAGAACTGTTCGAAGCCGGCCTTGCACTCGGGGCAGGTGCCGTCGGAGTCCACCAGGCAGCCGACCGCGGCCAGGTCGCCGGGCTTGAATTTGGTCACCGCGGAGCCAACCTTTGTGACGCGGCCCACGATCTCATGGCCGGGAACGCAGGGGTAGACGGTGGGCATCACTCCGCTCCACTCATTGCGGGCCTGGTGAAGATCGGAGTGGCAGATGCCGCAGAAAAGGATCTCGATCTGGACGTCGTGGTCGCTGGGATCGCGCCGCGCGATCGTGGTGGAAGCAAACGGCGATGTTGCGCTCGAAACCGAATAAGCCTTTGCCTTGTACATGGGGATACCTCCTGGGATGATGGCGAGCAACTCGTTCGTAAACCAGAGTACAAAACAGAACCCTAGGAGCGGTATCCTGATCCTGCCAATCTATTGCCTATTTCTGTCGATGCATGCATTTTTGTGCACAAGGCTCTGAATTCCGGGTTAACTTGATCTTGAAGGAGTCAAGCGAGTGAAAGCAGCGAAAGACAAGGACGCGCACTTTGAGCAAAGCGTGATCGGAATGCGGCGAGAGCTGGCCGGCAAGATTGCCGATCGCGCCATTCGGGAAGGAGACACGCCCACTGAAATACCGGGTCTGCGCCTCTACCGCCGTTCACTAACCACCGCTTGCACCTCGGCCGCATATGAACCCAGCCTGGTTGTCTTCGTGCAGGGACAGAAGCGAATCAACGTCGGCAAGACGATCTACGTATGCGACGGCTCGAACTTCCTGCTGACATCGGTCGATCTGCCGGTTGTGAGCCAGGTGATCAAGGCAACCGAAAAGGAGCCGATACTCGGTCTGCTGCTCAAGCTTGAGATGCCGGCGGTGCGGGAGATTCTCTCCCAGCAGGAGTTTCATCTGCCAAAAGAATCTGCCGACGCACGGGGGATGGCCGTCGGCGTCACTTCGGTCGAGCTGCTGGACGCATGTACGCGGCTTGTGGACCTTCTGGACGCGCCAAGGGACATTCCATTTCTCAGCAGCCTGATCCAGCGCGAGATCGTCTTCCGATTGCTTCGCAGCCCGCAGGGAAAGCATCTGCGCGCCATCGCCACGCTCGGAGAGCAGAGCCACCGAACAGCCAAAGCGGTGGAGTGGCTGAGGTTGAACTACGCCAAGCCTTTGCGCGTCGAGGAACTCGCGACCATGGCGCGGATGGGCGTTTCGACGCTGCACCATCAGTTCAGATCACTGACCGCGATGAGCCCGCTGCAATATCAAAAGCAGCTTCGGCTACACGTGGCCAGAGAGCGCCTGCTCAATGACGGCCTGGATGCCGCAAGCGCCGCCTTCGAGGTCGGCTATGAGAGCGCAAGCCAGTTCAATCGGGAGTACAGCCGATTCTTTGGCCAGCCGCCGATGCGGGACATCAAGGCGCGGCGGGTCGCCGGAACTGCGACAACCAGCAACTGACGCCAACGCACTCGACCGCAATTCGATTGGATCGCGCGCGGCTGCCAGAACAAGGTAAGCCTGAATACGCGCCCCAACGCAAAATAGCCACCCCGATGTATCCGGGGTGGCCGTTTTGGCTTGCTTGAGGAAAGGCGTCTTACCGCTCGCTCTTCCAGTTGATGAGGTCGCCAAGAGTGGTGGTTGAGCTGGAGACGGGGGCCTTGTGGGCCTCCTTCTTGTAGGTCTCGACCTGGGCGCGGCTGGCTTCATGGCCAATCGAGCGCAGGCTGAGGCCCACCTTCTTCTCTTCCACGTTGATCTTGATGATCTTGAACTCGTGTTCGAGACCGGTTTCAAGCTTGGACGGCTGTCCGGGTTCGTCGCCGGCCTCGGAGATGTGGCATAGACCCTCCACGCCCTCCGCGATCTCGACGAATGCGCCGAATTGCGCCGTGCGCAGCACCTTGCCGTGAACCACGTCGCCAACACGATGCGCGGCGAAGAAGCTCTCCCAGACGTCGGGCTGCAACTGCTTGATGCCGAGCGAAAGGCGGCGGTTCTGCGGCTCGACGCCGAGGACCACTGCCTTGACCTTTTCGCCCTTCTTCACGATCTCAGAGGGATGCTTGACGCGCTTGGTCCAGCTCAGGTTCGAGACATGAACGAGGCCGTCGATGCCGTCTTCGATCTCGATGAAGGCGCCAAAGTCGGTGAGGTTGCGAACGCGGCCCTCGACGATTGTTCCGGCGGGATAGCGCTCGGTGAGGTTCTCCCAGGGGTTGTCGAGGAGTTGTTTCATGCCGAGCGAGATGCGGCGGTCGGCCGGATTGACGCTCAAGACAACTGTTTCAACTTCGTCGCCCGGCTTGACCAGCTTGGAGGGGTGCTTGAGGCGCTTCGACCAGGTCATCTCAGAGAGGTGAACCAGGCCCTCGATGCCCTGCTCGAGCTCGACAAACGCGCCGTAGTCGGTAACCGAAAGCACGCGGCCATGCACGTGCGCGCCAACCGGGTAACGCTCGGTGGCGTCGAGCCACGGGTCGGGCGTCAACTGCTTGAAGCCCAGCGATACGCGCTGCTTGTCCTTATCGAACTTGAGCACCTTGACCTGAATCTCGTCGCCCACATTCACCAGATCGCGGGGGTGCGTGAGGCGTCCCCAGCTCATGTCGGTGATATGCAGCAGGCCGTCGATGCCGCCGAGGTCAACGAACGCGCCGTAGTCGGTGAGGTTCTTGACCGTGCCGGTGAGCACGGCGCCCTCGCCCAACTGCTCGAGCGTGCCGGAGCGCTTGGCGTTCTGCTCTTCTTCCAGAATCTCTTTACGGCTGACGACAACATTGCCGCGCTTCTTGTTCAGCTTGATGACGCGGACTTCAATCTGCTGGCCGAGATAGCCGTCGAGATTGCGCACCGGGCGAATCTCAAGCTGCGAGCCGGGCAAAAAAGCCTTGAGGCCAATGTCCACGGTGACGCCGCCTTTAACACGGCTGACCACTGTGCCCATGACCGGGGTCTTGTCGGCGGCGGCCTTCTCGATCGTGTCCCAGACACGAAGGCGCTGAGCGCGCTCGTAGCTGGCCAAATAGCCGCCTTCGGGCTCCTCGCGCTCAATCACCACATCAATGGTGTCGCCGGGCTGGAACTTCACGGCGCCGGTGTGATCGAGAACCTGCTCGAGCGGCACAAGGCCCTCGGACTTCAGGCCCACATCGATGACCAGGTGCTTTTCGGTCTGCTTGATGACCGTTCCGGAGACGATCTTGTCGCCATAGGCTTCAACGGCGGCGGCCTCGGCGGCCTGTTCGCGTTCAAAGGCCTCGAGTGCGGCGGAGAAGTCGTCCATGGATTCAAGATGATCTGCGTGCGCAGGGGCCTTGGCAGGCGCCGGCGCGGACTCCGCTACCGGTTCGGCCTGGGCTGCGGGCGCGGGAACTTCCGTTGCAACTTCGGCTGCGGGCGCGGCCTCGACAGTGGCTTCAGCCACGGGCAAGGGCTCGTCTACAGGCTCGGTTGGGGCATCGGCGTCCAGCGCGGGTACTTCGACCACTTCGGCGATCTCTGTGTTGGACGTGGATTCTTGCAACGGCTGCTCTTGCTCCGTCGCAGGTTCGAGGGTGGGGGCTTCCAATTCAGTATTCAGGGTTATACTCTCGGTTTCGGGATTGAGGACGTTTGCCATCGCTGCGAGCTCCGGGATTCCTTGCTCCCGCGACTGAAAACCTGCCTGCCGCTGGGGGTGGTCCCTCTTGCTATCGACGAGGGGGGCCGGAGGCCATCTCCCTGGCGACAACCATCTGCCAGTGACCTTGGTGCTCTCAGAAAGAACAGTACCCCCGGCCCGTGAAGCTGGCGTTAAAGGGTTCTGGTCTCCTTGGGAAGCACCCGGCAGGCAGCGGCTGGTTGGAGAGTGGCCGCAACTCTCTGCTGGAATCCGCGCAGGAAGCTACGCTCACGAGTGTACCAACGTCAGCATTCCCCCGTCAATGCAGTGAATTTGCCAAGGCCGCGTTGCGGTCTGGCTTGACCTCGTGTTTCACCTGTGGCGCGGCAGAAGCAATGGAGTTGCGGGCGGTGGCACGGTTGGGGGAAAAAGGCCGATTAGGTTCGTGGTATCCCACCCATCCGCGATGATGCTGCGGATGGATGGGGCACCCAGGCACTTGCGGTGGGGCAGCCGGCGCTTGCGCGCCATGGGGTTCTTCAATCATGGCAACCGAGAGATTCTCTGCGGGAAGCGGGTTCTATACTGATCGAGGCGGACCCCACCCATGGATTATCTTTGGACTCCCTGGCGCTATGCCTATATCACTTCGACCGACACGACCGCGCGCCCCGGCGTTCCCGCGAGCCTGGCGGCTTGGCCCGGCGACTGCGGCTGCGTCTTCTGCAACCTGATGGCCTCGATCGACTACGCGATTGAAAAAGGAATGAGCGCGGAGCAGGCCGAAGCGGCGGGCGGCCTCATCGTGCGCGGCGAGCATTGCTTTGTCTGCCTGAATGCCTTTCCGTATACGTCGGGCCACGTGATGGTGATGCCCTACGCGCATCTGGACCGGCTGGCCCTTTTGCCGGTCGAAGTCGCGCATGAACTGATCGATCTGGCGCAGCGGACTGAGCGCGTGCTGCAACGGCTCTACAGCCCGCATGGCTTCAACTTTGGGATGAACGTGGGAAAGGCGGGAGGGGCCGGCGTCGCGGGGCATCTACACCTGCACGCGCTGCCGCGCTGGGCTGGGGATACGAATTTCATGACTGCCGTGGCCGAGACGCGCATCCTGCCGGAAGAGTTGGAGACGACGTGGAAGCGGATGCGAGAGGCGTTTGGGGAAATGCAGAACTGACCGGGGTTCGATGCATCCAATCCTCGCGGTGAGACAAGGCTCTGTTTTAACCCGACAGCGCGGGATCAAGAGCCCGCTGAGCGATCCGCCTATTGTTTCTCGGAGTTGATCTTCGTGGAGTTATCGTCGGAGTTTAGCCCTTCGGAGAACAACCTATCCGGGTAGATGACGGTTCCTTCGGCATCGACAACGATTCCGCCAGCTTCTCGGCTTGTCTTGGAAATAAGTGCCGCCCCCGAAACCAGCAGCAGAATGAGAAGAATCCCAAGACCTATCGACACCTTTGCTTTAAGATAAACAGCCTCGCTTCTGGCGTTGAAATCCGTGAGGTCATTATTCGACGGGTCGGCCGGATCGTAATAGACCTTGGTTTCGGTGAATTTCAGATCGCCGGCAAATCCCTGAAGTCTTCCCGCGTCTGATTCGCCGGCATTGCCGCCACTCTGCCGGGGGCACTCACCGTGCCCAAAATAGCGACTTCCGTTGACAACGAAGGCGTAATTGCAAATCGGACCCTCGATGAATTCGCTGCCGCTTGATCTACTGGTCGCAAACGTGTAAGTGGTGGTTGTGCCTTGATTTGGCGCGATGGCCTCGAGCTGCATTGCAGCGTAAATACAGAAACCGCCGTAGGCGAAGGCGGCGATCACAGCCAGGACCATGGAACCGGCCAGGCCTTTCCAGGTTGAACTCATAGGCTCCTGTTTCTCTTTTGATGGACGTTGGAGCGAAGTATATGCCGCAGTGCCACGCATAGACAACAATGGTTCTTCAGAAGAGTCAGCAACCAGGAGTCCGTTCAACCAAGCCGTTGCTCCGTGTCGCCGTTTTCTTCTGCTCCGGCGGCTAGGGCCAGGCTTGGCTGGGACCACTCGTCGGACTCCATTTCGCGCAGGTCGGGTTGGAGCTTTTTGATCTCGGCTAACTCGCCATCGGAGTGGGCTAACTCGCCTAGCTGCCTTCCGTAGGAAAAGACCCCGCCTTTGCCTTCAATCGAACCAAGGAACCGGTTGTAGTAATCGACGCTGCTGCCGAGGGCGTTGCCTAGCTTTGTAACATGCCCCTGCGCGACGACCAGCTTGTCATAGATCTTGCGGCCCATCTCATGGATAGCTTTGGCGTTTTTGGTGATCTCCGATTGCTGCCAGCCGAATTCTACGGCGCGGAGAAGAGCGATCAACGTGGTTGGTGTCGCCATGACTACGTGGTTCTGCGCGCTGAATTCAATGAGAGATGGGTCGGCTTCGAGCGCGGCGCTGAATAACGCCTCACTGGGCAGGAAGCAGACGACGAAATCGGGAGCTTTATCGAATTGCTTCCAATAGGCCTTGTTCGACAAGTCTTTCAGGTGCGCCTTGACGCGCGCGGCGTGGGCCGCAAAACGGAGTGTTTGAGCGGCGGGGTCGGCAGCGCCGCTGGCATCGAGGAAGGCATCGAGAGGAGTCTTGGCATCGACGACGATCTCGCGGCCATTTGGCAGTTGGATCGTCATATCCGGACGCAGCATCTTGTCGTCTTCGTCGCGCGCGGTCACCTGCTCGGAGAAAGAGCAGTACTGGACCATTCCGGCGTATTCCACGCAACGCTTGAGTTGCAGTTCGCCCCAGTTGCCGCGGGTCTTGGGGGCGCGCAAGGCCGTAATCAGCTGAGCAGTTTCATTGGTCAGGGCGGCGAGCGATGCGGGGATGGTCTTCTGAATATTTTCGACCAGGGTCTCTACCTTGGAGTACGCGCCGGAGCGTTGCGCCTCCATGGCCTGGGCCTGCGCATCGAGGGCCTTGAGCGCCGCTCCGAGCGGATCGAGCATATTTTTGATCGCGAGTTCTTTCGCATCCAGGGTTTGCTTCGCTGCGGCGCTTTGGCCGCTTAGCTCCTGCTTGGCGAGGGTGAGGAAGCTCTGATTGTTGGCGCTGAGCGCCTTTGCGGCCAGATCGCCAAAGGCCTTGTCGAGATCGGCCTGCATCTGGGCGTACTTGCTCTTCTCCGCCGCGAGATTCGCCTCGGCGGTGCCGAGTTCGCCGGTCAGGCGCGTAACTGTTTCTTGCAATCTCTTCAGTTCGGCGGCTTGGCTGGCTTTCTCAGTCTCCAGGCCCTTGATCTGATCGCGCAAGAGGCCGCTCTCGGCCTGAGCGGAGCCCTTTCCCAGCCAGTAGCCGAGCAATACGCCAACGAGGACCGCAATCGCACCAATGATTAAAGTCTGCATGGATAGTTCCTTCCGCTATTTCGCCTAATATACGCCTTCGGGCGGTGTGTTTGCCTGAACAAATCCAGTCGGCGGAGCGAGAGTTCTTCCGGGGCTAAAGCCCCGTTGATTCTGCTTGGTCGTCGGCACGACTGAAGTCGTGCCCTGATACAAAGCCGGATGTTGCAGAAGAGCACGTTTCGCCGCATTCGCACCACACAGGCAGCTTACGGGGTTTTCGCGGCTCCCCTACGGGGCGCGGCTTCTAGTTGTCCTGCAATCCCCGGATTCCGCTGCGCTCCATCCGGGGCTATTTTCGTATGCTCCCTCCGGGAGCGGACAGCAGCAGAGCCGTGTCGTCGCAGGGCAGCGTCTGGCTGAAAGATTCCCTGCTTCATCGAAGCCTTTACACACCCCGGTCGGCCCGGTAGACTTGAAACTTCGGGGTAAATCGCATTTTTTCCTGCGTTGCGGTTGCGGTCCCCTGCCGTGAGCCGGTATGGTAAGCAGGCGGAGTCAGGACAGGCGAGCCCCCGGAGATTCCGAATTTGAAGAAAATCATGAGGAGAAATACGCATGGCCGTTGAAGAGAAAGTCAAATCGATCATCGTCGAGCAGTTGCAGGTGGACGAGGCCGAAGTCACCCCCGGCGCCAGCTTCCAGGAAGACCTGGGCGCGGATTCGCTGGATGTAGTCGAGCTTGTCATGCAGTTCGAAGAGGCCTTCGACATCGAGATTCCCGACGAGGCCGCCGAAAAGATCAAGACCGTCAAGGACGCCGTCGAGTACATCGAGAAGAATGCGAAAGGCGGCAATTAGCCAGTGACTCGCCGCGTAGTCATCACCGGCCTTGGGCTGGTCTGCGGTGTGGGCAACACCGCGCCCGAGGTTTGGCGGCAGCTACTGGCCGGAGCCAGCGGCATGGGGCCCATTCAGGGCTTCGATGCCACAGGTTTCCCAGTCACCTTCGCTGCTGAAGTGAAAAACTTCGATCCGCTCAATTTTGTGGACAAAAAGGAAGCGCGCAAGATGGGGCGCTTCATCCACTTTGCCTTTGCCGCCACACAGGAGGCCATTGCCCAATCGGGCCTCCAGATCACTCCGGAGAACGACGAGAAGGTTGGCGTCTTTATCGGTTCCGGCATCGGCGGCTTTGAAATCATCGAGCGCGAGCACTCGAACCTGCTTGCAGGCGGGCCGCGCAAGATCTCACCTTTCTTCATTCCCGCAGTCATCGCAAATATGGCAGCCGGCCAGGTGAGCATCCGCTACGGCGCCAAGGGACCGATCTCGGCTACCTCGACGGCCTGCGCTACTTCTGCCAATGCAATAGGCGACTCGGTGCGGATGATCCTGCACGGCGATGCCGATGTGATGATCGCGGGCGGCGCGGAGGCATCTGTCACGCCTTTGGCTGTAGGCGGTTTTGCCGCCATGCGCGCGCTCTCGACGCGCAACGACGACCCCACTCACGCCAGCCGCCCATTCGACAAGGACCGCGACGGCTTCGTCATTGGCGAAGGCGCAGGCATCCTGATTCTCGAGGAGCTGGAGTTTGCCAAGGCGCGCGGTGCGAAGATCCTGGCCGAGGTCATCGGCTACGGCATGAGCGCCGACGCCTATCACATGACGGGCATCGCACCTGAGGGCCAGGGCGCGCAGCGCAGCATGAGAGCCGCACTCAAGGACGCCGGCATCAAGCCGGAGGAAGTGGGCTACATCAATGCCCACGCCACGGCGACACCGGCTGGAGACGGCAACGAGTCTCAAGCTATAGAAGCGGTCTTTGGCGAGCACGCAAAGAGCGAAAAGCTCAAGATCTCCGGCACGAAATCCATGCACGGACATCTGCTGGGCGGCGCCGGCGGTTTGGAGGCCGGCATCACCGTGCTGGCGCTAATCAACCAGATGCTTCCGCCGACGATGAATCTGGAAAACATCGACCCCGAGTGCCGTTTGGACTACGTGCCCAACAAGGCCGTGGCCCACAGCTTCGAAGTGGCGCTGTCTAATTCATTTGGATTTGGCGGCATCAACGCGACGCTGATCATGCGGCGGTGGACGGAGTAGAACAGCTGACAGCTTTCAGCTAACAGCTATCAGCTTTTTGAAAGTGCAAATGCAAAGGGCGCTCATCTTTAGGATGAGCGCCCTTCGCTGTTGAGGAATGGACCATCTCAACTGAAGGCTGCCGCCCAGCCCACGCCAATCAGCACAATGAGTGCCCACCATCCGAAGACCGTGATGTAGCCGGAGGTACGCTTGACGCCGGCTACAACCGCGAGTCCAATTGCCATGAGCACCATGCTCCAGATGGTGGTGATATCCAACGCAGTCGCGAATTTATAGAGAGCGGCATTGGTTTCGAGCGGATTCAGAAACGCTCCCACGCTGGTGGGTGCAAAGTTGTTCAAGTTGAAGGATTCTGGAGCGGCACCGGCAAAGAGGACGATCGCTCCGAGCAGCGATTTGAGAATTCCAGGAAGACTCGTGTACATTGACACGGTAAAAACGCTTCCAAAGGTGGCCTTGCCGCCGAAAACGAAGTTGATGGTCCCCCATGAGATCAGCGAGCCTATCGCTACGAATATCAAAATGATGACCGGAGTGGCAGCGAAGCCGCCCTCCATGCCATATTGGGTGAACTTCATGGTCATCTCCCGTTGTTCCGGGGGAGCCTGCGCCATCTTCTCCTCTGCTTTGGGGCTGAGATGGATTGAGTTTTCCGCCACCTGAGCCCAGCCAACTTTGAGAGTGATGGCGCTGAACAAGACATAGCCAAACAAGATCATGATGAGGAATGGCATCCACCAGCTCTTGTTGCCTCGTTTGATATCTTCAAAGGTCTTCGACGGCGCGGAGAAGGTGTTCGATACACGCTGCCACTGAGAAAGGCCGGGAGCTGCCTCGGCCGCGGATTGGAGTTCCAGGTCGCTCATGATTAAGCCTCGCTTAGCCGGATTTGGCTATGGCCGCGATTGTAACCTTGAAGGGGCTATCCGGCACAATCAAAATTTGTTGACATTTTTTACACCCAGCCACCTGCGGTGGGGCAGACCGCGCTTGTGCGGCGTGGGGCTCGTGGTTTCCCACCCATCCGCGATGATGCTGCGGATGGGTGGGGCACCTAATCGGAATTAGAGTACTCGAATCTGGAGGGGAAGCGCTGTTAGCCTTCGACGGGCGCTTCGGGCTGCTGCTCTGCGGGCTCGGGCTGTTCGGGTTCTGGCTTTGCGGGTGCTGCCTGCGCCGGTTTGCGGTGGCCGGACTTCTGTTGCTTTGAACTGGTATTTCCGGTCTGCCTTGGTCCGACCAAGGCCGGCGCTGCCGATGCTTGCGCGGAAGGCTTGCGCGGCGGTTTAGGCTCCACGTAGCTCTTGTAGACGGTGATGTGGAAGCAGGACTGCTGGAACTCCTCCTCGACGTCGATTTTGCCGGCGTCTTCGAGCGGAAGCAGGCGGGCGCGCATCCAGGCAACTTCCTTGCGGCTCAAGCCCTGCTTGGCGATGTCGATGGTCGCGCCGGTCAGATGCGGGCTGGCGATGTCTCCCTCGGCGGCGGCGGCATTGCCGTTGACCCTTGCGAGTTCTTTTTGGTATTCAACGGTGCGGACGGCCGAAGTGACCAGCAGAGGAGAGTGAAACTGCGCCGCATGGGCGCGCGACAAGTCAGCAAGAAAGCTCGCCGTCCAGGGCCGGCAGTAGCGCCGGTTCTCCGGCAGGTTGCCGTTGACGGTGAGCGCCGTCGAGACCGGAACCGGCACCAGCATTCCGCCCGCGATGCGATCGGCGAGATCGTCGTCGTCCTCGATCCGCTCCAGGTTGTCGGCCTCGGACCTTTCGTTTTGCCGCACCAGAGAGTCGTGGGATCCGAGCAGCGGCGGCGGCATCGTAAAACGCGCCTTGGTGAGCGAAGCGGCTTCGATAACCGGCAGGCTCTCAGTCGGAAGAGCAGTCTCAGGCGATCGGTGGGAGCGGGCAGCGGGCGCAGCCTTTATTTCATGGCGAAGACGGGAAGGGGGAGTGGAAGAGAACCGATGCGTCTTCCCGCGCGCTGCAGCGCGAAGCGCCGGATGTGGCGCTTTCTTATGAGAGGCTGTAGCGGAGACGCTGCTCACCCGCGGCTTCTTTGAGCCGTAGGCCGCGCTCGCAAAGAGCGCAAGCAGCACGAGAACCGTGATTGAGGTTCGCCGCATGGTGAAGTTCGCGGAGAAACCAGAGCAACTCCAGTGTAGATCCATTCGAGCTTCGCTCCCAGTACCGGTGCGGGTGCGCCTGGGTCCGATAACTAGATGCAACCCGTGGTCAGATCGAGTCCCGTGCCACTTAAGTGCTTCACCGTCTACAATGAGGCGTTCAATCCCTCTAGGAGTTTGACTCTCGCCGTGACGATTGGAAACAAAAACATCTGGCTGATTGTTGTCGCGCTCATCTGCGTGCAGACGTTGCAGATGACCTATGTCGTCCATCGCGAGTCGCTTACATTCGACGAAGACGACCACATGTTTGCCGGCTACATGATGTTCCACGCCGGCGACTACGGCCTCAACCCCGAGCATCCTCCGCTGGTCAAGCTGCTGGCGGCGCTGCCCCTGCTCGGTCGAAACCTCTGGATTCCTCCGAATCTCAATCGCAATTTCAAAGTCGAGGCCTACCTGGACGGCAATGACTTTCTGGCCCGCAACGACGGCGGCAGCCAGAGGCTGGTCTTTCAGATGAGGCTGACCGCGGGCCTCTTGGCGATTGGGCTTTCGCTGATGGTTTTTTGGGCCGCCCGCGAGTGGTTCGGCACAACCGCGGCGTTGGTCGCTCTGGTGCTCGTGACCTTTGACCCCAATATCCTGGGCCACTCGGCTCTGGTCACAACGGACATCGGCGTCTCACTCTTCTTTTTGGCCAGTATTTACGGCTTTTATCGCTATGTTAGGCAGCCTTCCCTCGCACGGCTGGCGCTGGCCGGTTTGGCGGCGGGACTGCTGCTGGCGACCAAGCACTCGGGAATCCTGCTGGCGCCGATGCTGGTGTTGCTGATCGGCTGGGAGGTGGCGACTGCGCCGAAAGGGACGCGCCGCCGGGTTGCGCTGCGGCTAACCGGCGCATTCGGCGCGATCGTCGTGATTGGCGTTGTGGTGCTGTGGGCCTTTTATGGATTCCGCTATGCTGCGCGGCCTGCGGGGCTCGTGCTGAGTACGCCGCTGGCCGACTATGCCGCGCAGTTGAGCCATTTCAATTCAACCGCGGTAATGGCCATTGCGCATCTGCGGCTGCTGCCCGAGTCCTATCTGATGGGCCTCGTGGATGTGAAGAAGATGGCGGAGTTCTATCCCACCTTCGCGCTTGGCAAGGTCTACGCCCATGGGCAGTGGTGGTATTTTCCGGCGGTCATTCTGATCAAGACGACGCTTGGCCTGCTGGCGCTGGTGGCGGCGGCTTTTTTTGCGATCTTTACCGGCCGCCTTGGCAAAGGGCGCGAAGTAGCGTTCATCCTGATCCCTGCGGCTTTCTACTTTGCGGTCGCCATCCAGGCTGGAATCGATATTGGGGCACGGCACATCCTGCCGGTCGATGTATTTTTATTCATTTTGGCAGCCGGCGGGATCACGGCCCTGGCTGCCGGAAGCAAGCGCTGGGCAATTTTTGGCGCTGGACTTGTACTGGCGCACATCGTGTCGGCGCTGATGGTCTTTCCCAACTATATTGCCTATGCCAACGAAGCCTTTGGCGGGCCGAGGAACGTTCACAACCTGTTCAGCGACGCGAACGTGGACTGGGCGCAGCAGTTGATTCAAGTTAAAGAGTGGCAGGACCGGCATCCGGGCGAGGAGTGCTGGTTCGCTTACTTTGCGCACCCTGAGATCAACCCTGCCGTCTACGGCATCCACTGCCACGCCATGCCGACCGCCGACACATGGTGGCTGGGAGGGTCGGATCTTGTTCCCCAGGTCATCAACGGCTATGTGTTGATCAGCGCCGGCGACCTGAGCGGCTGCGAGTGGTCCAGCGGGCGCATGAATCCCTACGCCATTTTTCAGCCGCTCAAGCCGGTGGAGATGATCGACTACGGCGTGCTCGTCTATCACGGCAGCTTCCAGGTTGACCAGGCCGCAGCGCTCAGCCGCGGACAGCGCGCCAACGAACTGTCAGCTCAGGGCAAGTTTCCGGAGGCTCTGGCACTGGCGCGCGAGGCTGTGAGTCTTGATCCCGGCGAGATCATCAGTCAGACCGCGCTGGGCGACATCGCAGCGAGAATGGGGCAGAAGGATGAGGCCCGCAAGGCCTGGCAAGCCGCGATAGACTCCGCGAGGCGGCTGGAGCCGGAGGCCCAGGTCAGCTTTATTCCGGATCTGGAGGCCAAGCTGAAGAAGCTGTGAGGCGAGGGAACTCCCTGGAAGGCGCTGCAGCGACATATTCTCGCAGACCGGTAGTGTGCAGCTTACGAATCGGCGACCATACACTCGGAGCCAAATCGTTCGGTGGCCAAATGATTTACTGTGATACCGAGGCGCGCCACAGTTGGCGCGTTACCACAATGACCTTCCGCTCGACCCCGACCGTAGTGATAGCCTCTGCCCTTCTAGCCCTTTGTGGTGCTAACCAATGCTTCTGTGCCCCAGCGACTCAGGACCCCATCCAGCTTTTCAGACAGACACTGCGGTTGATTGCTTCTGATTCTCCGGACACCTGCTCGGGGTACTATACCGAGGGCCCCAAGGCCAGAGTTGAGTCCACTCTCTTTGGTCTGGCAAACGATATTGTTACCGCCGAACTGAATACAACTCCGGATGGACCAAAGCCACCCGTTGAACGAGCCAAAGAAGCTCTGAAAACTCTGGAGCGGATGAGCGCAAAGATCAACGCCACCTGGCCTAAGGAAAATCGCTTTCATTTTCAGGTACTCGACATTTCGCCTGTGATTGTCATAGGAGTGAGTTTCCGTGCACGTGCAAGGTTCTTTGTTGTTGGTATCCATGAGGATCCCAATTGGAACCCCAAACGGCTTTGGGTGAATGTAGGTAATGATGAGGAATCTCTCGATCCAACGCGAAGTGGGTGCGGGTTCAAGATCGAACTCTATCCTCTGCATCGAGGCCCGTCAGGTAACGCCAGGTTTCTCTCAAAGTTCATCTTTGCCCCTTGCTCAGGCCTTATCCAGTCCGTCTCCTACGCTGCTTATGAATGGGATCTGAAAAACTCTGGAAGCCTAGAACAGATTCTCAAGCAGCAGGGAGATTTCGATCAATTAGAATCCGCGGGGTATCCGCCATCGCCGGATGACCCTTTTGCAAAGATCGCTCAGCTCCGAACCGAAGGGCCGCTCATCTCTTTGCGGTATTGCTGGCGTTCGTCGATTGACCTGGGTGACAATCCAGATATGTGCGCAGTTGACACTTATGACATCGCTGGCGACCAGATCAGGTTTCGCTCCCGCGAATATAACCTGCCCGATCTTTTGCCGATTGCGAAAGCAATAGAATACGCTGAAAGGCGGGATTATCAGGCAGTTCTTGGATACTGTTCCAGCGATGAAATAGCAGACAGGATGGTCCGCGATATTCCGCTCAGGGTCTTAGGTTTAGTCATCATGGAGTGACCGGCTCCCTGCGCTGGCCGTGGGTTAAGCTGTGAGCCAAGCAGGATCACAGATCAGAGCCACAAGCGGAGAGGAACCGGTCATGAAAAACAAGGTACGATTTTTGGG
>Ga0302319_10009323_pt1 | contig 18904 bp, 16 predicted proteins | sample Bog_T0_2_FD_203319 | JGI IMG/M metagenome (GOLD analysis project Ga0302319, IMG submission 203319) | Peat permafrost microbial communities from Stordalen Mire near Abisko, Sweden - Bog_T0_2 | ecosystem: Environmental > Terrestrial > Soil > Wetlands > Peat | place: Sweden: Abisko, Stordalen Mire... | reverse complement strand
GACGATCTATCTGCTTACTTGAAGGAGCACTGGCCAGCCATCCGCGAACAGCTTCTTGCAGGGACTTATAAGCCGCATCCGGTGAAGCGGGTAGAGATACCGAAGCCGGACGGAGGGGTGCGACAGCAGGGCATCCCGACGGTGCTGGACCGCATGGTGCAGCAAGCGGTGATGCAGGTCTTGCAGGGCAGGTGGGACGCGGAGTTTTCCGAACACAGTCACGGGTTCCGGCCCGGACGCTCGGCACATCAGGCGGTAGCCGAGGCGCAGCAGTACATAGCCGAAGGCCGCCGCTGGGTGGTAGATATCGACCTGGAAAAGTTCTTCGACCGGGTCAACCACGACAAGCTGATGGCAGCCGTAGCGCGGCGGGTTGCGGACAAGAGGACGCTCAAGTTGATCCGGGCGCTCCTCACCGCGGGTGTGATGGAAAACGGGCTGGTGAGTCCGGTGGATGAGGGCACGCCGCAAGGCGGGCCGTTATCGCCACTGTTGTCGAACCTCATGCTCGACGAACTTGATCGAGAACTGGAGCGGCGCAGGCACTGCTTCGTACGGTACGCGGACGACTGCAACATCTACGTGCGCAGCCAACGGGCAGGGGAGCGGGTGAAGCGAAGTATTACCTGCTTCATCGTGCGACGGCTCAAGCTCAAGGTCAATGAACAGAGGAGCGCGGTGGCTCGACCGGTGGAACGCAAGTTCCTCGGCTTCAGCTTTACGGGCGCAAAGGAGCCGAAGCGGCGTATCGCCCCCAAGGCGCTGGTGCGCTTCAAGCGGAAGGTGCGGGAACTTACGGGCCGGACTCGGGGCATCAGTATCGAGCGGATGACGAAGGAACTGGCCAGCTATTTGCGCGGCTGGAAGAGTTACTTCGGCTTCTCCCAGACGCCCTCGGTGTTTAGGAATCTAGACCCATGGATACGGCGAAGGCTGCGATCCATGATCTGGAAACAGTGGAAACACGGCAAAGTGTGGTTCGCCAAGCTGTGTGCCCTGGGTGTGAGCAAAGACCTGGCTGCCCAAACCGTCGGGAACGCCCACGGACCCTGGCACATCGCCAACAGCCCCGCGCTGAGCTATGCGCTCCCAAACGCCTACTTCGACAAGCTTGGTGTTCCCAGGTTGTTCACTGGCCCTTAGCTCAATCCATCCGAACCGCCGGATGCGGACCCGCATGTCCGGTGGTGTGGCAGGGGAGGAGAGGTGACTCTCCCCCCTATGCCGATTGGTGCGCAAAGCGGGCCAGGGCCCGGGCGACATCGCTGGGTAGAGTTTGGCACAAATTTGCCCCAATCCGAGCTCAGGGAACAGCGCCTTTCCGATGCAAACACTAGAATCGGGAGACTGGCGAGGAGAGGGGAGAAACATGTTCGAATACTGGATTCACGTGGCGCCGCTGGGAACCTTTATCGCGACCGTTGCGTGGTTCGCTATCGGGCTGCCGACGATGCTCGGCGCCTACTATCAATCGTGGAAGGCGCGGCAGGAGGCGCGGGCCGCGCGCGAGGAAAAGCTGCTCAGCAAGAATTGCCTGGAGTTTGTGAGCGAGGACGGAACCTGCGTCAACCTGGTGCCGCTGGAGTCCTTGCACTCGCTGCCCAAGCCGGGAGATGTGGTGCTTCTCCCCGGGCACGGCATTGACGATGCGGTGAAGTTTCTTCCCGGGGCGTACCGCGTGCAGTCGATTGAGCACATTTATGCGCGCATGCAAAGCAAGGGCAGCCGGCCGCAGGAGGCGCGGCTGACCAAGGCGGTGGCGCAGGTGACATCGTTGAATCCGGCGTTGACGGTGTGAACTTCTGCGGTGGGGCAGCGGGTGTAGGGCCGAACAGCAGGTCCTTCCACCCGCTGGGCCTCGCTTCGGTCGCTCACGAGGACAGGTTTATCTTTTGCTTAGCCAAAAGGTTGAGCACAGCCGCAGATCGTTTCGACTCGCTGCGCTCAGCGATGACAGGTCCCAGTAGTGAACGTCGAGTTTCTTTTCAGGGCTTGCGGTGGAAAAGGCGGCTCCAGAGGCGCCAGAGAGCATTGTGCAGCAGGCGGGTTTGCTCCCTCTTCAAGGCTTGATAGGACTGGCGGACGTAGACATCGAACTCAGGGGGCCAGCCGATGGTGGAGCGGCGCTCGGAGTAGTCGCCTTCGGCCCACTTGCACAACACTGCCTTATAGCCGACCACGTGGGTGACAAAGTCGAGCAGGCATTGCGGCATCTGCTCCTCGACAATCAGGTGGGCCTTCTCGATAATCACCTTCTCGCGGACGTCGTTGAGGGGCATGAAGATGGTGCGCATCCACAGCATCCACTCCCTCATGTCTTCGTCGCGAATGGGCTCGCTCTGCGTTTTGCCCTGCTTCTTGAGCAGGGAGCGATAGGCGATGTTGCCCGCCTGCGAAGCGACGTAGAGGGGGCCGTAGAACTCATTGAGCCGCATATTGACGAGGCGCAGCTTGTCCTGGCGGCGCGCCAACATGCGGGTGCTCATGAAGGTGACCAGGTAGCCGGCGAAGGCCAGCACGATGGTGAGCACGGCGGCGTTCTGCATCTGGCCGCCTAGGCTGAGCGCGGAGGGGTCTGGAAGTTGCATTGTGCCGGAGTATAGCTCGGGGAGGCAGCGGGAAAAGTGATTTGCGTTACATGACCGGATGCGGCCGCGGAGTTTTATGCGCTCTCACTCGAACATCCTTACTCAGGCGTCCTTACTGGGGCGTCGTGGGCTGAGTCTGCATCCTTGCGCCGCCTCTCGATGCGCCTCGCCTTCTCCGCGGACCGCAGCTTCAGCGCAGTGAAGATGTTGGCGAAATACCGCCCCTCGCAACTACGGCATCGCACCGGGCATTGCAGCCCGACGAGGCGTGGAAGGTCTGCCAGCCGCAACCGCGAATTTCGAACGTTCGTTGATCCGCACCAACGGCAGTTCATAGGCTTAAGAATGCTCCAATGCCAAAGCCGACTTTGTCAGTTCGCGTTTTTCTTGGGGGGAAACCGAATCAGTTGCAGCTCCGCGAGGTAGAACTTTAGTAATGCCATGGTAACGATTTTAGAAGACATTACCCGAGGAAGCAAGGAGAAAGCCGCTCTTTTTGCCCATTTTGGGAAAACGCAAGCAGTCTTGTGCAAAACACTGGGATGTTAGCCGTTTTTGGAATTCGCTTCTTTGGTTTTCAGCGGGAATGGATGGGAACGTTTGCCTTGCCGGCGGGAATGACAGGGGAGATGATCTTGATCTCAAACAGCTTGGGCCACAGCTTGCCGGTCACGAAGAGGCGGTCGTGGGCGGAGTCCCAGGCAATGCCATTGAGGACGGCTTCAGGGCTGGGGTGTTCAGCTTGTGGAAGGAGTCCGGTGAGGTCGATCCAGCCAAGGACTTTGCCGGTCGAGGGCGAGATGCGGACGATGTTGTCGGAGTGCCAAATGTTGGCGTAGATTTCGCCGTGGATGAATTCGAGTTCGTTGAGCTTGTTGACCGGGACGCCGTGGTCTTTGACGGTGATGCGGCGAACTTGGTGAAAGGTGGCGGGATCGAGAAAGCGGAGTTCTGGGGTGCCGTCGGAGAGGATGAGGTGGGAGCTGTCGTGGGTGAGACCCCAGCCTTCGCCGGAAAAGGGAAGTGTGCGCAGCAGGTGAAAGCTGAAGCGGTCGTACACCAGCGCGATGTGGCTTTCCCAGGTGAGCTGAATCAGGGTGCTTCCCCAGTCGGTGAGGCCCTCGGCGAAGTATTTGCTGGGCACGTCCTGGAATTGCAGAATGCGGCCAGTGTCCAGGTCTTCCATGCGCAGGGAGGAGCGGCCGTTGAGGCCAGTGCTCTCGTAGAGGTGGCCGTCGAGGTAGATGAGGCCCTGGGTAAAGGCCTGGGCGTCGTGGGGGTAGGTTTGAACGATCTGGTAGGTGTCGGGGGATTGGGCGGGTGCAAGGATCGCGGAGACAAGAACGAGAAGGAGCGCGGCGCGGAAGGTGGTCGATTTGAGCATGGGTCCATGGACGATTAGCGGTTGAGACGAGTAATTTCCTCGCAAGACTCAGCTTGCGCCCAGGTAAATGAAGCGGGCGAGAAAGAGGGCGGCGAGGATGTAGAGGAGCCAGTCCTGGCGGCGAAATTTGCCTGTGGCGATGTGCAGAACGGCCCAGGCGATGATGCCGAAGCCGAGGCCGTTGGCGATGGAGTAGGTGAGCGGGATCAGAATCAATGTGAGAAACGAGGGAACTGCGACGAGCGGATCGGTCCAGCGGATTTCGGTGATGGTGGCGAGCATGAGCGAGCCGACGAGAATCAGCGCGGGAGCGGTGGCCGCGGCGGGCACGATGCCGACGAAGGGAGCTGCGCCGATGGCTCCGAGAAACAATAGGCCCGTGACGATGGCGGTGACGCCGCTGCGGCCGCCGGCCATTACGCCTGCGGTGGACTCAACGTAACTGGTGACGGTGGAGGTGCCGATCATGGAGCCGAAGACTGTTGCTGTGGCGTCGGCGAGCAGGATCTTGTTGAGGCGAGGAATTGAGTGGTCGGCGGAGATAAGGCCGGCGCGCTTGGTGACGGCGACCAGGGTTCCGAGGTTGTCGAACAGATCGACGAAGAAGAAGACGAAGACGATTTCAAGCAGGCCCTTGTTGATGGCTCCGCGGATATCGAGTTGGAAAACGGTGGCGGATAGCGCATGAAAGCCGCCGGGAGCGGGCGTCCAGTGGACCAGGCTTTGCGCCCAGGCCAGCGAAGTGGGGGAGAGCATTCCGCTGGAGGACCCGCCCGCGTGCAGGAATGTAAGAGCAAGCGCCCAGGCGACGGCGGTGGTGGTGAGTACGCCGAGCAGGATTGCGCCGCGAACTTTCTTCACTTCGAGAGCAACCATGAGGATGAGGCCGAAGAGGGCGAGGTAGGTGGTGGGGCTACGCAGGTTGCCGAGACCGACGAGGGTTTCAGGATCGGCGACGACGAGACCGGAGTTGCGGAAGCCGATGAAGGCGATGAACAGGCCGATGCCGCTGGCCACGGCCGCGTAGAGCTCATGGGGAATGGAGCGCAGAATCATCTGGCGGATGCCGGCGGCGGTGAGGGCGAGGAAGATGACTCCAGAAAGAAAAACCGCGCCCAGCGCTGTTTGCCAGGGGATGTGCATCTTAAGGCAGACGGTGTAAGTGAAGTAGGCGTTGAGGCCCATGCCGGGGGCGAGCGCAATGGGATAGCGGGCGACGATGCCCATGAGGATGGAACCGAAGGCGGCCGACAGGCAGGTGGCGGCGGTGACCGCTGCAAGGGGCATGCCGGCGGCCGAGAGGATGGCCGGGTTGACCAGGACAATGTAAGCCATGGTCAGGAAGGTGGTGACGCCGGCCAGGATCTCGGTACGCCAGTTGGTCCCCAGGCGAGTGAATTCAAAATAGGATTCAATTTGCTTGAGCATAGGCGGGTGCTGTTAGAAGAGCACAAGCGGGGCTCAACGCAAAGCGATTTATGCGGCTTCGATGGGATTCGCAGGCATCACGCGGCGCTTGGTGCGGGCGTCGATATAGGGATTCGGCAGGTTATATTGAAAAGCAACTATAACCGGGTAAAGTTTATATAAGCTCGGGGCGGCCTTGAGGGCTCAGGCAGGCAGCTTGGCGGCGGCTTTGGCGAAGTAGGTGACGATGAAGTCGGCGCCGGCGCGGCGGATGCCTAGTAGGGACTCCAAGATGGGCGGTCGCGGTCGAGCCGACCCTTTTCGAATGCGACTTTGGCGAGGCTTGACAGGACAACTCGTCATCGCGGCTTATTCGCCAGCCAGGTCCAGTGACGAAAGCATTTGCTCGATAGCCGGTTTCAAAGCCGGGACATCGCGGGTTGCTGCATCCCATACAAGGTCGATATCTATATCGAAGTATCCGTGAACAAGGATGTTTCGCATCCCCGCAATCTGCGACCACGGAATCGTGGGACCGAGATCACGGATTTCTTGCGGTATCGTTCGGGCCGCTTCTCCGATGATTTGAAGATGGCGCACGAACCAAGTTTGGAGCAGTTCGTCGCCCTCAAACGCACTCTTTTCGCAACTGGAGTAGCGCTCGATTGCCGCGATTGCTTCCGCGATGTCGCGCAGGCGCTCGGCGGGGTCTCTCAAACCGGAATAGCCTCCTGAAGCACCCGGGCACGGATGCGAGTTTTCAGGCCCTTTACCGTGACGACGTCGACCGGGCGGCCAAGTGCAGTCTCCAAATCGGATTGCATTCCGCCCAAATCGAACAGAGATCTGCCGGGCTCCATCTCAACCAGAAAGTCAATGTCACTCTGCTCGTCGGCCTGGGCACGAGCGACAGAGCCGAAGAGGCGAACATTGTGCGCGCCATACCTGGCCGCGATCCGGAGGATTTCCGAGTGTTTTTGTTTTACGAGCTCCTGATGCGTCATGGTTTCGACCTCGCGTCCTCTCCCAAGAATAGCCCAGAGTCGCTACGCCATCAGCTTTGCGGCGGCTTTGGCAAAGTAGGTGACGATGAAGTCGGCGCCGGCGCGGCGGATGCCTAGGAGGGATTCAAGAATGGCGCGGTCGCGGTCGAGCCAGCCTTTTTCAAACGCGGCTTGCAGCATGGAGTATTCGCCCGAAACCTGGTAGGCGCCGATGGGGACATCGACGCGCTGGCGGACGGCGCGGATGACGTCGAGGTAGGGCATGGCGGGCTTCATGAGGATCATGTCGGCGCCTTCCTGGAGATCGAGGTCGATTTCGCGCATGGCTTCGCGGAGGTTGGCGCCATCCACTTGATAGGAGCGGCGGTCGCCGAATTGGGGGGCGGAGTCGGCGGCTTCGCGGAATGGGCCATAAAAGGCCGAGGCAAATTTCGAGGCGTAGCTGAGTATGGGAGTGTCGGCGCAGCCGGCTTTGTCGAGGGCCTGGCGGATGGCGGCGACGCGGCCGTCCATCATGTCGCTGGGGGCGACGATGTCGGCACCGGCGAGGGCGAGGCTCGTGCCCGTGCGGGCGAGGAGGTCGAGGGTGGGGTCGTTCTTGACGGTCCAGCCATCGGAGGTTTCAGAGACGATGCCGCAGTGGCCGTGGCTGGTGTACTCGCACAGGCAGACGTCGGCGATGAGGACGAGTTTCTTGGACGCAACTGATTGCTTGATGGCGCGCAGGCCCTGTTGCACGATTCCGTTTTCGTCCCATGCGCCGGTGCCTTGTTCGTCCTTGGTTTCGGGAAGGCCGAAGAGGAGCAGGCCGCCGAGTCCCAGGCTGGCGGCTTCTTCGGTTTCGCGGACGGCTTCGTCGATGGAGAGGTTGAAGACGCCGGGCATAGAGCCGATGGGCTTGCGCACGCCTTCGCCGGGGCAAAGAAAGAGGGGATAGATCAGGTCGCCGGGCTCGAGGGTGGTTTCGCGCACCAGGGAGCGCAGGGATTCGGTGCGGCGCAGGCGGCGCATGCGCGTTTCAGGGAAACTCATGACCTGAATTGTAGGTCATGGGCGTTGGGCGCCGGTGTGATTTGGAACGCCGAGAGAGCATCGGATTGAAGGATAGGCCGAGGCAAACATTCCCCAGGGGCGAAACAGGCTGCAGAAAAAGTCCTGTTTCCTTGGAGGAGGTCCAAGGGGCATCCCGCAGGGGCTAAAGCCCGACGCTGAGTATGCGGCGCTTGCGGCACGACTCAAGTCGTGCCCTGACACAAAGCCTCGAACGAGGTGACGTCACCAGGGAAATGCTAGCGCAGGGGGCCTACCTGGGGATTGCCGACATGGGGGTTCCAACTCAACTGCTCGTAGAGCGTGGTGTTGCGGTAGCCGAGCAGGACTACGAGCGTCCAGATGCCGAGCGCGGTGCCAAAGGGGAACTTGATCAGGCTGAAGATGGCGGCGACGATGGCCACCACGCGTCCCCATTGCGAACGCTCGTGCAGGCCCCAACCGGCGACAAATGCCAGCGCGGCACGGACGATGAGGGCGACCCAGATGAAGTGAAGGATGGCCGGTCCAAGCCACTCCTGAGGTCCGAATCCGTCGCCCCACGGGCCATGGCCCCAGTTGCCGAAGTGGTTGTTGAAGATGGCTCGGGCGAAGGAGAGCCCTGCCAGCCCGGTGAGCAGCGAGAGCGCTGAATAAGCAAACCAGACCAGGCTGAGGGCTTTCACCTTGCCGGCGTAGCTTTCCAGCTGGAACTGCAGGCCGGGCACGGGCGGGACTACCGGCGCGACCGGGCGGCCGCATTGCGTGCAGACTGGCTGACCCTGAGCCAGAGCTTGTCCACATCCACTGCAAAACATGGCGCCTCCTTGGGGACGTACTGAGATTACTACGCAGGGGTGCGGTGTGGAGTTCCGAAAAAGCAGGGGACAGGGTTCAGGGGTTAGGAATTAGGTGTTAGGGATCAGGGAACGGTCACCTCGTGCCGGCGGGGGTGTGCTTTTCCCAGCGCTCTTCGTGGCGATCATCTTGCAGAACCAGGTTGGTGACGCGGCCTTGCGCGTCGCGCTCGAAGGTGAGCCGGGTGGTCGAGGAGCCGTTGACATAAAAGAACACTGCCGGCGATTCGGCTGCTAGCTCGGCGATCTCGCCTTGCAGGTTCTTCTCGTAGAGCTGGTCTGCCTGGCGGAAGATGGTAACCACGGGGTGGCCGTTCTTGTCGAGATATTCGCCGGCCAGCGAGTCGAGGACGGTGGCGGGCAACTTGAGGGCGGGGGGGTGGAAGGGAATCACCAGCCTCTCAGCCAAAGGCGGCAGTTCGGCAACCAGGGACGGCGGAGTATTGGGAGGCAGGGTGTGGTGGGCGAGCAGCCAGCGGGGCAGTTCCGGCTCGTTGTAGGCGCGGGCCCAGCAGTCGTGCTTTAGGCCCTGATAAAGCCAGTAGCGGACATGGCCGCCGGCGGTCTTCACGGCTTCAAACATCAACTCGCTCTCGCGCGGGGGGACGACCGGATCATCGGCGCCGTGAAAGAGCCAGATTGGAGTGCGGCCCAGTGGGCGGGCGTATTCAGCAGGCAGGGTCGCTACTTCCTGCCAGCGCTCCGGGGCGTAGCTCCAGAATATGCCGCCGGCGCAGATGGCGATGGCCGCCCAGCGATGGGGATAGGCGCGGGCCAGTTCCCATGCGCCGTAGCCGCCGAGGGAAAGACCGGTGAGATAGGTGCGCTCGGGATCGCCGTGAAATTCGGACGTCTCCTGATCGAGCGTGGCGAGGGCCATGGACAGCATGTCGGAGTCGGTCCAGACGCTGCCCAGTGGGCATTGGGGCATGACGATCACGAACGGCCAGCGCTCGGGGTGATCGCGCACCTCCTCAGGCAGGCCGATCTGCGTTTGCCACATGCCTTCAGAGCCGCGCTCGCCGCGGCCATGCAGGAAGAGGACGATGGGCCAAAGCTTGTGGTCGTCGCGGCGCCATTCTTCAGGAAGATAGACCACGAAGCGAAAGGCAGTTCCGCGAATTTCGATTTTGCGGTTGAGGAAGCCTGTCTCCTGGGGCGGCTCGGGCTTGTCGTGGCGCAACTTGGGCGCGTCAGTGCTGGCGACCCCTGCGCAGACAGGCACGACTGTGCCGGCGAGCAATAGGCAGGCAAACAAAAATCCAAGCAAACGATGCATCCGGGAATCCAATCTCAATTCTATCCGGCCCGCTTGCGGCGGAGGCACGATTTCAGCGCCACAGTAACATTCCGCCTCGTTCCTTTTGCTCCACATGCAGATATCCGCGTGTTCGCACCGGTTACCCGTTCGGGGGATTCGTTACTTATGCCTTCAAAGTGTAAGTTTCTTTATAGGGATTTTCCGTTCCCCATGGAAAAGTCCCATCCACCGGGAGAGGTCAAATAATGAATAATACGCTGCTCAAGCTCTACATCAAGATCCACGAATTGATGCACCGCGAGGACGGGCAAGACCTGGTGGAATATGCCATGCTGGTCGCGCTGATCGGCTTCGGGGCGGCGGCCGGTATGAAGCAACTCTCTACCGCGCTTAACCTGGCGTTCAGCAACATCAGTTCGAGGCTTGGGAGCTATACGACCTAGCGGACAGGGCTTCGAGCAAGCTGGGAGTGCTCGATGGAGCTTTTTATAATGCTTTTTCGACGGGCGGCTTCCACTCGTTCAAGGTTTGCCGGCTTTCACTGTCTTGGGCCAGGGAAGATAGTGCGGGCTCCGCGGGCATTGGCCTGGGGTGATATTGGGCGGCAATGTCCCAGCGCTCGAGGTGAGATTCGCATCGAGGAGTTCTCCGGTGCGACAGACATTTCTCTCCCGGCATTGCACCGCAGGTTGGGCATTCGAATTTGAGAGAGACGTCAAGGTCCGCCATTCTGACACTATAAGGGTATCCTCCGCACGAGGAACTGTGCACTATCGCACAGTTTTCGACAGAATTTCGGTCTTCGTTGTCTGAACGCATCCGTTTTCCCGCTCCGGTTCAGCACATGTCCCAATGCCGGCGACGACGGGCTTATCGGCGGAAGAGCCGTCTACGATGAGTCCGCGGCTTGGGATTCTCTCAAATGGATCTCGAAAGCCCTGAATGGTGGATGGTTCGCGGACTCCGGTTCGATGATCCAGAGATTGGATGGGAGCGACGGGCATGCAATTCGGTTCGATTGGCTGGGGATGGGGATTACGACCGATTACCAATTGCGCACCTTTGCGGCGTTTTCCTTTGGTTTTCTTGAGGGTTTTCTTACGATTTAGGTGGAAGAATTAGAGTGTTATGCAGTGCACTCTGATGATCACGCTTGAAGCCGGAGACACGCTGGACCACTACCGCCTGGAGCGGATGGTGGCGCGCACCGGCATGGCCACGCTGTTCAAGGCAACGGATTTGAGGGACGGGCGGCCGGTGGCCATCAAGGTTCCACACGCAGAGATGGAAGCCGACCCGGTGCTGGTGGAGCGGTTTCGCCGCGAGCAGGAGATTGGGCAGGAACTGGATCATCCCGGCGTGGTAAAGACCTTCGACGGGGAAGAGCGCAGCCGGCTGTACATGGTCATCGAGTGGGTGGACGGACGGCTGCTACGGGCAATTCTGAATGAAGAGCGGAAGCTGCCGATTGAGCGCGCAATCCATTTTGCGCTGCAGATTCTGGACGCCCTGGACTCCATGCACAAGCACGGCGTGGTGCATCGCGACCTGAAGCCGGAAAACATCATGGTGGACGGCGAGGACCGCATCAAGCTGATCGATTTCGGCATTGCCTTGCGGGAAGACGCGCGGCGGCTGACGTTCGTGGATATGTCGCCTACGCTGGGCACGCCTGACTACATTTCGCCGGAACAGGTGAAGGGCCAGCGCGGCGATCAGCGCAGCGACGTTTACTCACTGGGCGTGATGCTCTACGAGATGCTGACCGGCGAGCCGCCGTTCACGGGGCCCAATCCGCTGGCTGTGATGAATGAGCGGGTGCTGCACGATCCGGAGCCGGCGCGGAGGCGTAGGCCGGAGATTTCGCCGGAATTGAATGAGATTTTAAACCGGGCTCTAGAGCGCGATCCTCGGCGCCGCTACCAGACGGCCAGCGAGATGGCCTGGGAACTGGAGCACCAGGAACAGGTGGGCGTGGATGAGGGCGAACGGCGGCCGGCTCTCCGCGGGATGCGGCTGCCGGGGGTGCGGCGGATGCTGCTGTATGCGGGGCTGGCGCTGGTGCCGATTGTGATATTTGGGTTGATGGTGGCGCTGGCGAGGCGGTGATCTGTTGGACCTCTCTCAATAGAGATAATCGAGGTGTTGGATGAGGCACTCCAGGATAATCGTAGCCCTGTTGGTGTTGATGGCCACGCTGGCGCTCGCGCAGAAGAAGCCGAAACGGGATATGCTGGCGGTTTTTGACCACGCGCGCTATGTGTATGTGGAGGCGATGGACGGGAACGAGTACAAGCCCGATCTCGATCGCGAAGACCGGCAGGCGATTCAGAATGTGATTGGAGCACTGCGCGATTGGGGCCGCTATGTGGTGACGGCGAACCGCGAAGATGCTGAGCTGGTCTTCGTGGTGCGCAAGGGACGGGTGGTCGAGGGAGACGTCGGCTTCGGGGGCAATGCTAGCCCGCAGGGTGGCCCGCCGGGAAGCCAGGCACCGAGCCGGAATCCGCGTGTGCGCGACCAGATTGGGGCCGGGGCCGAGGTTGGCCCTCCGGACGATCTGCTGCAGATTTGTACGCTTGACCCAGGCGGCAAGTTGAGCGGCCCGCTTTGGTTCCGTTCGAAGAGGGATGGGCTGAACGGGCCTGATATCCCGCTGTTGCAGCAGTTCAAGACTGCCCTGGATCGTGCCTATCCGCCGACGACAGCGTCGAAGCCATGAGGGATTTTAGCGGTAAGTATCGTCGCGGTGGATGACGAACTCGGGATAGGCGCCGCCGCCTAACTCGTGCAGGTCCATGCCGATGCGCTCGCCGTCGGGGTCGACGCGGAAGGGGATGACGCGGTTGGCGAGCCAGAAGAGCAGATAGACCAGCGGGAGCGCGAGGCCGAGCAGCGTGGCAATGCCAACCAGTTGAGCGCTGAACTGGCCGGGCCACGGGGCGAAGACGCCGGCGGCGATGAGTCCCCAGAGGCCGCCCGCGCCGTGAACGGCGATAGCGCCGGAAGGGTCGTCGATGGAGACGGCGAGCTCAAGCACTTCGACCAACAGAGGCGTGATGACTCCGGCGACGATGCCGATGAAGAGCGCGGCGAGAGGCGAGACTACGGCCGCGCAGGCGCTGGAGGCGACCAGGCCGGTGAGCCATCCGTTGGCGCAGAGGCTGGCGTCGGGCTTGCCGAAGCGGTAGCGGGTGACGGCGAGCGTGGCGATGACGGCTCCTGAAGCGGAGAGCAGCGTGTTCACCGCGGTGGCGGGCAGCGCGGCCAGGGGCGCGTGCAGCCAGAGAACGGCGCCGGCGATGTTGAGGGCCAGCCATCCGGCCAGGGCGAGAAGGCAGCCGAAGAGGATATAGACGGCGTTGTGGCCGGGCATGGCGGTGGCGAAGCCGCCTTGCGGGAATTTGCCGCGGCGGGGGCCGGCGATCCAGGCTACGGCCAATGCGCTCAAGCCGCCGAGGACGTGAATGGTGGCCGCGCCGGCGGGGTCGAGGAATCCTGAGCCGAGGGAAAAGTTGACGCCGAGCTGCGCGAGCCAGCCGTTACCCCAGGTCCAGTGGACGAGGAGCGGAAAGACGATTGCGGCCAACACTGCGCCGATCGCGCAGCCGGCGGCGAGACGCAGGCGGTCGGCTCCGGAGCCCCAGGGAATGAGCGCGGCGAGAGCCACGGCGAGGAATTCAAACAGCAGCTCAAGCTGGGCTTGTGCGGGGGCTGCGCTCAGGCCTAGCAGAAAAAACGGACCCATGCCGAGCCAGTTCCAGGGCTTGCCGCCGAGGATAAAAATGTGACCCGCGGCGGCTGAGGTTCCAACCAGCGTGGCGCCCACCAGGGCGAAGGCAATGGCGGTGACTGCCACGATGGCCAGACTGCCCAGCAGCGATTGGGCGGCGGAGCGGGAGCGGCCAAGGCCGGTGTTGATGAGGGCCAGGCCGGCAATGGCCAGCGGGGCCAGGAGCAGGAGGGCGAGCGCCAGGGCGGTCGTGGCATCGGTGAGCAGGGGCGGCTGGCCGGGAGTCATGGACGGTCCTTCCCCTTGGATTCCATGTGCCCGCGCACGGCGACGGCCAGGCCCAGCGCTTCAACGGCCAGGCCGCACAGCACAAATGCCGTGCGCGCGCCCGTGTTTGAGGCGGGGAAGAGCACCAATGCAGCGAGGGAGAGAAAGAAACCGGCTGGCATAACCAGCAGTCCGGCGAATTTCATGGTCGTTCCTTATTGGATCGTTCAGCGAACGGAAGAGGGTTCGCGGTGTGGGCCTGGTGATACCTGTGCGGGTGCGGCGAATGCCCGAAATCGGTGGACGCGGCCCGATGCGAGTTGCGACCGATAGAAAGAAACAAGATTCCCGTGTTGCCCGATGTTGAAAAACCTGAAGAGGCAGCTATCCGCGCGTCTCGATTCAAATGCAGCGAGTCAGCCCCGCTGCGCGGGTTAGCAGGTTAGCAAGTTAGCGGCAGCTTTGCCAGGCCCCAAGGTTTTCGGCGGGGCTGGCGGGCGGCTGACGCAATCGACGTCCGCGTTCGGCTTCTTTTCAGATGGAGTCTTACATCCATGTGAATTCTAAAGCATCGCGTCGCTCGGGTTCGATCGCTGCCCCTTACGGTTTCTTTTCGAGCGGCAATTGAGAATGAACTCATGTACAACCGTCTGGACCGGGCCCACCGAGCTGTTTCCGTCCTACTTGGAGTTGTCGCGCTTGCCAGCGTTGCTGTTCTGTTTGTGTGGGATGGTGTTCCGCGCCGGTTTCCGCCCCGCAGCCATGATTTTCTGGCCGCATTCACGCTGACCACGATCGCGGTTGCGTACCTTGTTTACCAGCTTGCGCACCGGCCGCCGCTCAAGGAACTCGTCAAGGCGGCGATGTTGGCGGTGGCGTTTATGTTCTGGGCCGCGAATCAGCTTTGGCCGAACCTGCCCCAGGCCACACTTTTCAATGACGCGGCCATTGCGCTGTTTGTGCTGGATGTGTTTCTGGTGATGGTGGGGTGGCCGGCGACGTCGCCGGATGGATCGTTTGCGGAGACCTTTGAGGAGTCCGGGCAGGAGCGGTGAATTGGAAGAGTTGTCGATCGGCGGGTGACGGAATTCAGGAAGCGGTACGGCAGACCGTTGCGAGAATGGCGGAGTTGCGATTCCGCATGCTATTTTAGTGATCGAATCCCAGTCTCTGGTACACAGGCCGCCAGAGCGACGTAATTGCTTCCCTTCCATCTTAGCTTGTCACAACGGTTTTCTTTTCAGCAGATTACAAATCAGTCCCGAAACGAATTTTTTTAACGTTTTTGCTCTTCCATACTCCCGTTCAACGGCTGCTGGCTGCTATATTGATTTTTCGGGCTTCTCCACCCCTCAGGTGATCTTTACCCAAGTCTGTTTTTTGAACACAACCTATGTGACCGCCAACACAACGGCCACATCCAAAGACGCCAAGACCAGTGACCGCGGGTAGAGCGGGCGCAATCTAAAAAACGAAAAACAAGCAGGGATCGCATCCATGGCGCAGATATTTGATCGCAGCTCCAACGCACTGGCTCGCGCGAGCCTGGTGCTGACGGGGCTGATCGTGATCGCGCTGGGGGTTACGCTGGACCAGTTGCAACGCTCGCCGTGGGTGACGAGGCAAGGCCAGCGTCCGGACCAGCCGGTGCCTTTCAGCCACAAGCACCATGTGCAGGGGCTGGGACTGCAGTGCCAGTACTGTCACGTGACGGTGGAGAAGTCGAGCTACGCGGGGATTCCGCCGACCAAGACATGCATCAACTGCCACGCGGAGATCTGGACGAATGCGCAACTGCTGGAGCCGGTGCGGAACAGCTGGGCCACCGGGCAAAGCCTGGTGTGGACCAAGGTGCACGACCTGCCCGATTTTGCATACTTCAGCCACGAGATTCATGTAAACAAGGGATTGGGCTGCGCAAGCTGCCATGGGCGCGTGGACCAGATGCCGCTGATGTATGCGCAGAACACGCTGCAGATGGAGTGGTGCCTGGACTGCCATCGCAACCCGGCGAAGAATCTGCGGCCCACGAGCGAGGTTTACAACATGGCGTGGGAAGCTCCGGCGGAGGACAGGCCGGTGTGGTGTTCGGTGGGCGATGAGAAGAGCGGGCTGCCCACGGCGGAGAGCGTGCGCTGCACGACGAAGGACCCAGGAGGTGCCGGGCCGGAAGTGGCTTCGCTGGAGCTGCCTTTGATTGGTGCGCGCGGGCTGAGGAGCGATGTTGCGGCGGCTTCGATGACCCCGGCACCGGTATACAAGAAGTTCAGCAGCCAGGATGAGCTGGGGCATTTCCTGCTGGATCACTACAAGATTCGCAACCCCAAGGACCTGACCAGCTGCGAGGTCTGCCACCGATGAGCGGACATACGATGAACGAGGTCACGAATAATTCGGGCAGAGTGACGACGGCCGATGCGGAAAGGTTAGGCCAGGTTCACGAAGAGCATGCCGCAGGGGCTAAAGCCCACGATCCAATTGGGGCTTCTTCGGCACGACTGAAGTCGTGCCCTGACACAAGGCAAAGTTCTTCCGCGGCTGATGCAGGCAGCCTTGGCCGGATTCACGAAGAGCATGCCTCAGGGGCTAAAGCCCTGGCTTCGTTATCCGCGCCTTTCGGCACGACTGAAGTCGTGCCCTTTCAAAACTCCGGCGCTGGCAAAGCGAACGCAGGAGCAGGCAAAGCGAACCGCGGCGTTGGCAAGGCGATGACGCTGGTGCAGGTGCGCGAGCAGTTGAAGGGAGTGAAGGGTAAGCGCTACTGGCGGTCGGTTGACGAGCTGGCCGACACGGAGGAGTTCCAGAGGGCGGTGGAGCGGGAGTTTCCTTCTTCGGCGCAGGAGTGGGTCGATCCGGTTTCGCGGCGCGGCTTCATGAAGCTGATGGGCGCGTCGATGGCGCTGGCTGGGCTGGCCGGATGCACCAAGCAGCCCGACGAGCCAATTTACACCTATGTGAAGGCGCCGGAAGACCTGATTCTGGGCAAGCCGATGTATTTCGCGACGGCGCATCCGCTTGTGACCGGCGCGGTGCCGCTGCTGGTGAAGAGCGACCAGTTCCGGCCCATCAAGGTGGACGGGAATCCGGAGCATGCTTATAACCACGGCTCGTCGGATCCGTTTACGCAGGGAACGCTGCTCGACCTTTACGACCCGGACCGCTCGCAGCATGTGACCTATCGCGGCGAGACGCGCGATTGGGCGGAGTTTGCGCAGGAATTGCGACTGAAGGCTGCCGCAACCAAGGATGGGACGGGAATTTATTTCCTTTCGGCGACCATTACTTCACCGACGCTGGCGCGGCAGTGGAAGGCGGTCGAGGCGGCTTATCCGAAAGCCAAACTGGTGCAATACGACCCTGCGTTTGCGGGGACGGCAGCGGCAAGAGGCCTGATCTTCCGTTATGAGTTGAGCCAGGCGGACGTGATCGTATCGCTGGATGCGGACTTCCTGTCCGGGGCTTCCTACCCTGGTTTCCATAAGCTGGTGGGCGACTACGCGGCGCGGCGCAAGGATCCGGCCAGGGGCATGAACCGGCTGTACGCGGTCGAGTCCACACCGACCACGACCGGCCTCAAGGCTGAGCACCGCCTGGGCCTCAGGGCCAGCGAAATTCCGGTCTTCGCGGCAGAACTGGCCAAGGCCTTGGGGGTTTCTCCCGGTGCGGCTCCGGCATACGAATGGACCGACGAACAGAAGATGTTTCTGGCCGCGCTGGTGAAAGATCTGAAGGCGAACGCGGGCAAGAGCGCGGTTCTTCCAGGACTCTACCAGGACCCGTCGCTGGCTTCGCTGGTCTTCCACATCAATACAGCCTTGGGCAACATGGGCAAGACGGTTTTCCCCGCGCCCGCGCCGCTGGATTTGCCGGCGGGCGAACAGATTGCGGACTTCAAGTCGCTGGTTGCCGATTTGAATGCGGGCAAAGTGGATTGGCTGGTCATTCTGAATTCCAATCCCGTCTACTCCGCGCCTGCCGATTTTGAGTTTGCAACCGCCTTCGACAAGGCCAACATTGTGGCGCACCTCGGCTCACACCTGGACGAAACCGGGCTCATCTCTCACTGGCACATTCCGGCGGCGCATTACCTGGAATCGTGGTCGGATGCGCGGGCTTACGACGGGACAGTCTCGATTGTGCAGCCGCTGATCGATCCGCTCTACGGCGGCAAATCTGCGCACGATGTTTTCCAATCCCTGCTGAACGAGCCGATGTTGAGTGCGTATGAGGCGGTGCGGGAGACCTGGAAGCCGACTATCGGAAAGGGAACGCAGGGGGGCGATTTCGAAACCGGCTGGCGCAAGGCGCTGCATGCGGGATGGATTGAAGAGACGGTTTCGGGTATCGCGGGAAGCGGACAGGTGACCAACCTCGAGGACGTGAAGCTTCCCGCGCCGGCATCGAAGGACGCTCTCGAAATCATCTTCCGGCCGGACCCGAATGTATATGACGGGCGGTGGTCGAATGTGGGCTGGCTGCAGGAGCTGCCCAAGCCGGTGACCAACCTGAGCTGGGACAATGCGGCGCTGGTTTCGGGTGCGACGCTCACCAAGCTGGGCTTGGAAGAAGACAACATCATTGAACTCACGGTAAAAGGCTACAAGGTCAAGGCGCCGGTGATCGTGGTTCCGGGACATCCGGATAATTCGGTCACGGTGCATCTCGGCTATGGGCGGCAGGCGGCGGGGCGCGTGGGCTCGGGTGCGGGATTCAATGCCTATCTGATTCGAATGTCGGATGTGCCGTTCTATACGACCGGCACGCTGGCCAAGGTGGAAGGAACCTGGGGGCTGGCGATTACCAAGAGCCACTTCCAGGATCATCGCGGCAAGACGTTCGGACAGCAGGGAACCGGCAACAATTCGCTCGAAGCCGATGAGGCGCTGGGCGAGCGCGGCATTATCCGCTATGCGACGCTGGACGAGTTCAAGTCGAACCCCGGATTTGCCAACGAGGGCGAGGGCCGCGCCAAGACCGAGATGGATACGTCGATGTTCCCCAACTGGCCTTACAACGAGGCCAATGCGTGGGGCATGTCGATCGATATGAACAGCTGCACAGGCTGCAATGCGTGCATCGTGAGCTGTTACGCGGAGAACAACATCGCCATGGTGGGCAAGCAGCAGGTGCGCATCGGACGCAACATGCAGTGGCTGCGCATCGACACTTATTTTGAAGGAGACCTCTCTGCTCCGCGGGCTCACTTCCAGCCGATGGCATGCCAGCATTGCGAGAACGCTCCCTGCGAGCAGGTTTGCCCGGTGGGGGCGACGGTGCATACGCCGGAAGGCCTGAATACCATGGTCTACAACCGCTGCGTGGGCACACGCTACTGCTCCAACAACTGTCCCTACAAGGTGCGGCGCTTCAATTT
>Ga0302319_10009321_pt1 | contig 18905 bp, 17 predicted proteins | sample Bog_T0_2_FD_203319 | JGI IMG/M metagenome (GOLD analysis project Ga0302319, IMG submission 203319) | Peat permafrost microbial communities from Stordalen Mire near Abisko, Sweden - Bog_T0_2 | ecosystem: Environmental > Terrestrial > Soil > Wetlands > Peat | place: Sweden: Abisko, Stordalen Mire... | reverse complement strand
GCACCCAGCACCATCAGGGCCTCAATTGCCTCACCTGCCTGCGCGCTGGAGAGACGGCAATACCGGTGTCGCCCCTGCCTTTCGACGGTAAGTAAGCCGCCTTCCACCAGCCTCGCCAGGTGCCCGCTCGCTGTCTGCGGCGCGACATTTCCGATGGCCGCAAGTTCCCCGGCCGGTCGCGCCGTTCCACCCATCAGGCTCACCAGAATTGCCGCTCTGCCCGGATCGCCCAGTAGCTTCGCGGTGATCGCAAGGCGAGTGCTCATTTGCCATGCCCCATAACGTAAGAATGCAACACATTTGAATCGGACGTTTCGGCCCGCGCCGAACTATCCGGCATCAAATTGTCATTACTATGGCTTCAAAAGCTCTTATGATTTGGGCCCGTTCGGGACTGGCAAATGTCCTCCTCAATCGTATTCGGCCTGGTTCCGGTCGGTTTATCTCGAACAGCAGCCAACCTTCCTTCGACTAATTCTGTAGCGCTTTCCTCGGCCTTCCCCCGAGTCTGCCATTCGCTCGGGATGCCGCTTTCTTGGCTTTGCTCGTCACCTGACCGCCGAGCTGACCCAGCCGTGACGCCATCCAGGATTTTGAGCCCAGAAAGCCTTCGAGGAGACTTGGTATGTAGAGGTCTGCGTCTACTGCCGGAAAGTGAAGGCCGAAGCCGGAAGGACTGATCTCGATTTCATTGAGCTGTGAAGGCCGAGCCTTTTCCAGTCCCTGTGCATCCTCGGGCGCGAAACTCACGATCAGTCTCGAGCTGAGATGAATCACGATCCGTCCCGTTTTGGAGTCGTAGCGGGCGGAGACGGCCCGTGGGGCGTGCGCCTGTAACGCCCTGGCGCGCTGATTTGCCTGTTCGATATTCTCACTCGATTTCATGAATACGCTCCCATTCGCCGCACAACTTGTTTAAAGGGTCCGTCAATATACTTTCAATCTGCGCTATCTCGCGGCGAGAGAAGCCGTAATTCTCCCGAACTTCGACAGGCCCCTTCGGACAGTTCAGATTGAATACAGCCTCACAGCCGCGCCCGATCACATGCACATGGGCTGGCCGATGATCGTTCGGATAGATAACCACCCGCACCCCGCTGAACCTGAGCACGGTAGGCAGCACTCCATTGTACCCGAATTCCCAAGCTCTTGGGTTTTTCGGAATACTAAGAATTCAATCGCGCCCAAACCCCGCCCAAACAAGAGACATGGCCATTCCCCGCGAGCCTCACTGAATCGCGATCCGCAGCAGATCCCAAAGTCTTCGCCTGCCCTCCACCGTAATCCTGACCGCCCTCGAATCCTGCACCGGAGCCATCCATCTCAGCTCTTTAAACCTTCGATACATCGCGCAACCCAGCGTTCCCGCTAGGTGATGCCGGCGCTCCGTCCAGTCAAGGCAGCGGCGCGCAAACTTAGCTGGCACTCCCGGCGTTGCAGGAATCCCAATCCCCAGTGCCCCAAACCATTCGCTCCCAGTGGGTGTAATCGCAAAGCTCTTCGTGTCGCGTACCGTGATCAACCCGCGTGTCACCAGGCTCTCGGCGATGCTCACCCCGGCCCACCCAGCCAGATGTGCGTAACAAGTTCGCGCATGTTCCAGCGTGCCCGGAGCGCTCTTGCGAACCGGAAGAATCGCCGCACGCGGGCCTTGTGCACCCAGCACCATCAGGGCCTCAATTGCCTCACCCACCTGCGCGCTGGAGAGACGGTAATACCGGTGTCGCCCCTGCCTTTCGACGGTAAGTAAGCCGCCTTCCACCAGCCTCGCCAGGTGCCCGCTCGCTGTCTGCGGCGCGACATTTCCGATGGCCGCAAGTTCCCCGGCCGGTCGCGCCGTTCCACCCATCAGGCTCACCAGAATTGCCGCTCTGCCCGGATCGCCCAGTAGCTTCGCGGTGATCGCAAGGTGGCTGCTCATAGGCAACGGCTCATATGCTCCATAACGTAAGAATGCAACACATTTGAATCGGACGTTTCGGCCCGCGCCGAACTATCCCGCGGCAAATTGTCATTACTATGGCTTCAAAAGCTCTTATGATTACCCTCTATCTTCGTTACACCATCGATCCCAACAAGCTGGCTGACTTTGCAACTTATACCGCCAATGAGCAGCTTCCCATTCGCGAAAGTGGGGGCAAAATCCTCGGCTACTTTCTTCCGACCGACTTTGCCGGCGCCACCAATGAAGCCATCGGCCTGATCGATTTTCCATCTCTCGCTGAGTATGAAATCTATCGGGCCCGGCTGGCCGCCCATCCCCTTCACAAGCAGAACGTGTCCATACTGGAGTGCAACGGCGCGGTGCTCTCGATCCAGCGGTCGCTCGTTCGCCGGATAGAATCCGTGCAGCCACTACAGCCATGAAGCCCATCCCCGGTTACGATTTCGGCTCACCCGTCAACGCTGTTTCCCCTCTTTCAGTCCAGGATCTCACGCACCTCGAACAAACCCTCGGCTGGACCTTCGAAGATGCTCAACTGCTGGCCCGCCATGCCGCTTTCTTCCGCACTCACGCCGAGGCAATGGTAGATTCCTGGCGCGCCGTCATTGCCCGGCAACCTCATCTGCTCGAGTGGTTCCTCAAGCCCGATGGCAACCCTGATGAAGACTACAAAGCGCGCGTTCGTTCGCGGTTTGTCCAATGGGTCATCGACGCCGTCACCCGCCCTCACGATCGCGCCTGGCTCAATTATCAGGAAGAGATCGGCCAGCGCCACACGCCGCAAAAGAAGAACTCGACCGACGCCGGCCGCACTCCGTCTCTCGTGCCGCTCCGTTACCTGCTGGCCTTCGCTCCTGTGGTCACCGACATACGCAGGTTTCTCGCGCAGGGCATCTCAGATCCCACCGAGCTCGAAGCCGTCCAGCAGGCATGGGCCAAATCCGTGCACCTGCATGTCGTGCTCTGGTCGAGACCCTATACGAAGGAAAGTCTCTGGTAGAAACCCTCATGCTCAGGCGTTCCTGAGAACCTTGACCATTTCGTGTTGGAACAGTGCCGGATCGTTTTTATATGGCTCCGTCGCGCCGGTAAACTCGAATCCGAATCGTCGATAGAAACGGATCGCAGGCTCGTTGCCGCTGGTAACCATCAGCCAGAGTTCGCCGGTCTCGAGGCCCCTCGCCCATCGCTCCACCTCATTCATCAAACGCGTTCCGAGGCCCGCGCTCCTGTGCTCAGGCGCAACCCACATAGATCCCACCGTCGGCCGCGGCGGATTACGCTCTTTGAGAAAACGCTGGTCGAGAAACCCCCCGATGATCCCGCAGGGTATGTGCCCGTCCATCGCGATGTAACAAACTGACGTGCCGCCGCTGTTCCAGGCAACGGTCCTCCCGACCCAATCCTCCAGGGAGAACTGGGACTCATTTTCGTACGTGCCTCCGAACGCCGAGGGCATATCCTGCAACGCCCGCAGCCGGATCGTCTTAAGAATCGTCGCCAGACCCCGAGAGAGTGGTTCAAGCGTCACCATGGCTGGAAATATTTTAGCCGGCACTCCCTTTTATTTCTGCTTTTTTATGTAGATATCGGATTTATTTCTCCAGCCAATTCAGATTGTTACCCGCTCTGCCCTCCTGTTCCCGTCGGTCCGCGCTGTACCGTCGGAGCGGAAGGATATCCAGATGGCAACTCAAGCTCAATCGTTGGCCAATCGCCAAAACGCACTTCTCTCGACCGGTCCCCGTACGGACCAGGGCCGGCAGACCTCTTCGCAAAACGCCGTAGCCCACGGTCTGTTCACCCTGCGCGATTTTGTCCGCCCCGGCGAGCACGAAGAATACCAGCGCATCTGTTCCGCCCTTCGTGCCGATCTCAGACCCGTCGGAGCCCTCGAAGAGACCTTTGTCATGGCCATCACCGGCGCCGCCTGGCGTCTGCGCCGCTGTTCCCTCGTCGAATCCGAAATGTCCGAGACGTTTTCCATCGATCCCCTCTGCGATGAAGCGGGTTCCCGCCTCCAGCGCTCCGTCGACCGCGCTCGCGGCCAGGCTTTCAACATCCTTCGCCACTCGACCGCCGAACTTCGTCGCCTCAGGAAAGATCGGTCTGCACTTGCAGCTCAGATTCATGTCGTAAAATCATCAAACGACGAAACTTCCCCGCAATTGGCTTCGAATTGTAGCGCCACTGCCGACATCCCCCGCAGCGCCCCGTGCCCCTGTGGATCTGGTGCAAAATACAAACGGTGCTGCGGCCAAACGGCGGCCCCGGTTCTGCACCGTGCCGCGTAACCCGTCAGATTTCTGCGACTTTGGCACTTCTCCGGGCGTCTCGTGAGAAGCGGCGCACGCCGGGCTTTGCATACGCGACTGCGCTTGGGAGAATTCAGGTGAGGACGGCAATTCATTGAATATCGAGATTTTGAAGAATTTGAAGAACTTGAAAAGCCCCGTACTGTTTTTGGGCTTCATCGGCGTGTCCAGCATTTCCTGGGCTCAGGTGGCGCCCCCGCCCTTTGCTCCTTCCAACGGGCCGCCCGCCGTGATCTCCCAACCCCTCACGCCTTACTACAGCGGAAGTGTCTCTGCCGGCCAGGCCACCTCCACGCCGATCGACCTTACGCTGCGGGATGCCATTCAGCGCGGTTTGCGCTACAACCTCGGCGTCCTCACCAATAAGGACATCGTCGATGTGGTTCGCGCCGAAAGGCAACGCACCCTCAGTACGCTGCTCCCTAACTTCTCCGTCGGCTTCACCCAGAACGAAGCGCAGAATGATCTGATCGCTTTTGGTCTGTCCCTTCCTGGAATTCCCAAGGTGGTCGGACCCTTCCATTACCAGAATGCGCGCGCCTATTTCCAGCAGACCATCTATGACAAGCCGTCGCTCAAGAACCTGAAGTCGGCCAATGAGAGTAAGAATGCCGCCATCCTCACCGCCGAAGATGCCCGCAACCTGGTTGTCCAGGCCGTCAGTAATGCTTACCTCGCTGTCATCACCGACGCCGCTCGCATTCAGGCGATCCAGGCCGAAATGGACACCGCTCAGGCCCTCTATAAACGCGCTCAGGATCAGAAGTCAGCCGGCACTGTGCCCGCCATCGACGTCCTTCGCGCCCAGTTGCAATATCAAACCGAACAGCAGCGCCTCGTAGCCGAAACCAACCAGAGAGAAAAGGACAAGCTGACTCTCGCTCGGACCATCGGCCTCCCCAACGGCCAGCCGCTAAACGTAACGGACCTGCTGCCCTTCCTCCCCCTGAACGCCGCCCTTGATGATCTTCTGAAGCAGGCCTATGACCGCCGGCCCGATTTTCGCGCCGCTCAGGCCGATGTCCGCGCGGCTCAATATGCCATCGATTCAGCCCGCTCCGAACACTGGCCCTCCATCGTCCTCCAGGCCGATTACGGCGATGTCGGTTCGACTCTCTTCACCAACGCCCACGGAACTTTCACGATCCTCGGCGGCGTCAGAGTTCCTATCTACGCCGGAGGCCGCACCCGCACCGATATCGATCAGGCCGAAGCCGTGTTCCGCAATAAGAAAAATGCCGTCGAAGATCTGCGCGGGCGCATCGATTTCGAAGTGCGATCCGCCCTCCTCGATCTGACCTCCGCTGCCGATCAGGTAGCTGTCGCCCGCACCAACGTCGATCTTGCCAACGAGACCGTCACCGAAGCCCGCGACCGTTTCAGTGCCGGTGTCACCGATAACATCGAAGTGATTCAGGCGCAGCAGTTGCTCGCGTCAGCCAACGAAAACTATATTTCCAGCCTCAACGCTCACAACGAAGCCAAAATCGCCCTGGCCACGGCACTGGGCGCGGCGGAGGAGAGTGTCCCCCAATATCTGAACCTGAAACCTTAAAGGAGAACGTTAAGGTTGGGCTACGGCAGGGCGCTGCTTCACCGTCAGTTCTCTGTGGAACATATAAGCGATCTCGGTGGGAACGCCGTCCATCGATTTGACGCTCAGCACAACCTGGAAGTATTTCGGTATCTTGCCGCTCGGTGTCTTCATCTCGTTCACCAGCATGCGGGCGACAGTTGGATCGGTTAGTGCTTTGGCCCCAGCCCACAGACTGGAAATCTGATTGCCGGCAATCGACAGGATCTGGCCCTTCCCGCCCGGCACCGGAACCCGGCTGATCAGCGCGTGGGTCTCCATGCTGTCGGGTACGCCAGGCGTGGGTAGTTCGGAAATGAATTCCGGCTCACCTGCCTTGGGATGCCGGTTGCGGATGCCGTTCGGTTCCAGCACAATCTCCTGATTCACCTGCAACGCCTCGTTCTCGCGGCTGCCGGTCAGCGGACCCAGAAACACGACGTTTTCTTCCATCAGTTCGGGAAGGGAAAGCAAATTCGAACGCTGCAGCAGTGTGCTTTGGTTATGCTGTCCCAGAAATTGGCCCAGTACATAAGCTGCGCTGGCGGTGCCGACGCCCGTGTAACCGAAACTGGGCTGAACGGTCTGCTGCTTCAGCGCGTCCTTCAAGGCACTGACTGCTTTTGACGAACTCGCTTCCTGCCACTCGTTCAGGTCGAATTCGCGGAAGAAGCCTGTGCCCGGAAATAGAACAGACAAAGGAGTGGCAATGCAAACCACCAGCGGCCGGTTGGAAGAAAGCAGCGGCTGCCAGAGAGCCTGCAGATCGGAAGTCCACGGAACGGGCGCTTCCGCGGCCGCTGTTTTTTCCGCAGCGGTATAGCGATATCCAAAGAAGACCGCGCTGATCACCGCGATTGCCAGCGCCACCGCGAGGATCACTTCGCGAGGACGTAGGCCGGAAGAAGGAGGAAGTTCAACAGGAACAAGGGTTGCAGAATCAAGAGCCGCAGTTTCGACCGGCGCAACCGGACGCGGCTCGAACGTGACTTTAAATCCGCCTTTCGGCAGATCCACAATAATCGGGTCTTCAATGCCTTCGGTCCGGTAATACTCGGCGAGTTTTTGTCTCAGCCGCGCCACCTGCATACGCACAGCGGATTCCTGCCGCGGATCGTAAGAAGACGGCTTGCCCAGCGCGTCCACTCCGACGGTATATTCCTTCAGATCGTCCGCGTTGCCTGTGAGCGAAGCATCCGCCAGATACGTCAGAAGATGCTTGAGAACGTCTGAGTTCCGGAAGGCTTTGCTTTGCGAGATGCGCTCAACCTGGGCGCGGGCTGCTTCGACCTCCAGCACCATGTGGACATGATCCTATCATGTTGTCAAGCCGCGCAACCTTGTCAGACTGTTGCAATCAGAGCTAGACTGTCGCAATGAGAACCGTTCTTTTCCGCGCCGTTCTTTTCCTCGAACTGTGCGCCGCCGTTCTCCCCGCTTCCGCCCAAACTCCCGACTGGGCCAAAATCAACGCTGAAACCCTGCGCCACTTCCGCGCTCTCGTGCAGATCGACAGTACCAACCCACCCGGTAACGAAACCCACGTTGCCGACTACGTGAAGAAAGTGTTGGAAGCCGAAGGCATTCCGGTCACCCTGGCCGCGCAGGATCCGGCTCGGGCCAACGTCATCGCCCGCCTGAAAGGCAACGGCTCGAAGCGGCCCCTCCTGATCATGGGGCACAGCGATACGGTCAAGGTCGATCCCGCCAAATGGGTCTTCCCGCCTTTCAGCGCTCAACTTGACGGCGGCTACGTCTACGGTCGCGGCACTTTAGATGACAAGAGCGATCTGGTCGCCGCCATGATGACCATGGTCGAGCTCAAACGCCTGGGCACCCCGCTCGACCGGGATGTCATCTTCGTTTCTGAAGTCGGTGAGGAAGCCTCCACCGGTCCCGGCATCGAGTACCTTGTAAACCAGCATTGGGACGAGATCAATGCCGAGATCTGCCTCGCGGAAAGCGGCGGAGTGCGCCGCCGCAACGGCCAACTCGTCTACGCTACCGTCGAAACCACCGAGAAGCAGCCCAAAGGCGCGGTGCTGATTTCGAAAGGCCCGGCTGGCCACGGCTCACGCCCTTTGCGCACTAACGCCGTAGTTCACCTGGCTCAGGCTGTAGCCACCATCGCGGCGTGGGAACCGCCGACGAAGTTTAACGACACCACCCGGTACTACTTCGAGAAACTGGCCGCCGTCAGTGATCCGGAAGCAGCCCGGCATTACAAGGATCTGTTCATTCCGGCCAAAGCCGCTGCCGCCCGCGAGTACCTCGCCGAACACGAGCCCGGGGCCTATTCGATGTTGCATACTTCCATCTCGCCCAACATCATTCAGGCGGGATATCAGGTCAATGTGATTCCATCGGAAGCCCGCGCCACCCTCGATATCCGGGCGCTCCCCGGCGAAGACATCGATGCTTTCTACGAGACGATGCGCAAGGTCATCAACGATCCCACGGTCGAACTGGTGCCGACGACCGCCAACCTGCGTCCCGGCGCGGCGCCCTCATCGATCACCAGCGATGCCTATCGCTCGGTGGAAGCGGCGTATAAAAAGGTCTATGGAGTCCAGACCCTTCCCGTGATGCAGACCGGTGCGACCGATATGGCATTTCTGCGAGCGAAAGGCGTTCAATGCTATGGAGTCGGAGCCATGGTGGATGAAGAAGATGCAGCCAAAGGCTTCGGCGCCCACAGCGATCAGGAGCGCATCCTCGAAGACGCGATCTACAAACACACCCAGTTCTTCTGGGACGTCGTCGGATCAATCGCAGGCAAGCATTAATCGGATTTGAGAAGCTCAGCCAGGTAACCGCGCCAGAGAGCCGCATTCCCCGTGGTGGCATGGCCGTGCGTCTCGATCCCGGCGGGAATCAGGATATAGCGGCCGTGTTTCACCCGCTTGATCCCTCCAGCTTCGGGTTCGGATTGTAATAGCGCGCCGCTTCCGCCGGTCGTGGCGATCTGGAACGTCAGCAACGCCCGGTGAAATCCCGCTGGCTGTTTCTGACAATTGCCGCCGTTCCACTCCGGATCGTTACGGATCGCTTCGATCGGCATGCGCCGCCGCATCCAGTTGCGCCCGGACATCTCAACCGGCATAGATGCCAGCGGCATCAGCGCATCCATGAATTCGGGATACATTTCGCCCCACATCCATGTCTGCATCCCGCCGGCGGAGGTGCCGATGATAACCCGCAGGTGCTTCACACCCAGGTGTTCGGTCACCAGCCGGTATCCTGTGCGGACGATGTCAGCGTAGGTGTAATTCGGGAAGCGCGTACGCAGACCGTCCGACGGACGCGAGGACTTGCCGGCCCCAGGAGCGTCGGGAGGATGATGTAGTGTCGAGCCATCGTGGAAACGAAAGTCGTGAACCACCCAGTCTCCGGCTACCGATGCCGGATATCCGGCCGCACCGAGTAAACAGGCTGTTAAACACAGCAGAACAGTCAATTTCAGCATCAATTTATCGAAGCCGACGAGTTCATGCGACGCTTTCTCACCACACTTTGCCGTCTCGGTTTCAGCGCATCCGCCACTTCGGATTCATGGCCAACTGCCATCGCAAAGACAAACTGGATCTCTGCAGGGAACTGCTGATTGCTCCCATCGCCGGCATTCTGCCGCAGCCGGCCGAATGCTGTCAGATGCGGCTGGAGTCCCTCACGGAAACGCCGGTCCGTCGCTGTCCGGATTGTGGCATCGGAACCATGGTCCGGATCGCCGTGCTGCCGCACGATCGCTGGCCCGCATCGCCGCCGGATACCTCATGACACTCGACAGACGATTCCCACCGATTGACGAAACCACCAGTATCCCGGCTGGCCGCGCCCGAACTGTGTCGGGAAAGCGGCCTGAGCCGTTTTCAATCGCCGGCGCGGTGATCTCCCGCTTTATCGAGGCACACAGCATGCAGGCAAATCCCGCTTTCCCGGTTCCAGGAAGCAAACCACCTCGACCTCACCGTTATCTTCCGAGTCCGCATCCCCTCAGCTTCGGCATTCAAAGTACATAACCGACCATCCCCTGCGGTTTAGTTCACCGCGCGATCGCTTCAGCTTGCGGCTGAACGCCTTATCGCTACCCCTCTCCTTCGAAAAACGCGAAAATAAGTCATTGAAAACAACCGCTCAAACTGGTTGGCACCACAAATCGCCACTGCATGTCGGGTCGTCAGTGGCGCTTTTCATCCCCCGTTGCCGCCCCGGCCGCGTGTTTGAAACTACGGTTGCGGAGTGATCGCTGACACCGCGTCCGAGCGCGGCTCGGAGAGACAGGTGGAATCGCCTGTCTCTCCTGAGGACGGAATGCGAGACTGAGCGTATGGGTGAGTTGGAACGCTGGCCCGCGCTGCCGCTGGGTGAGTGGCAGGATACTTATCGGACGCTGCAACTGTGGACGCAGATTGTGGGGAAGATCCGCATGACGCTGGCGGCTCCTCTGAACCATTGGTGGCACGTGACGCTGTATGTGAGTGCGCGCGGGCTGACGACGGGTCCGGTGCCTTATGGCGGCGGTGTATTTGAAATTGAGTTTGATTTTCTGAAGCATCTGCTGCGGATCTCGACGAGCCAGGGAGGAGTCGATTCCCGGCCGCTGGTGGCGGAGTCGGTGGCGGATTTCTATCGGGCACTGATGGGGAAACTGGCGTCATTGGGGATTGCGGTGAGCATCAATCTCAAGCCTCAGGAACTGGCTGACCCGGTGGCGTTCGATTGCGACGTTGTCCACTGCTCTTACGACCCCGAGTATGCCAACCGATTCTGGCGAATCCTGGTTTCGACATCGAAGGTGATGGAGCGGTTTCGCGGGAAGTTCATCGGCAAATGCAGTCCGGTGCATTTCTTCTGGGGCAGCTTCGATCTGGCTTGTACACGTTTTTCGGGAAGGCTCGCGCTGCCGCGCAAGGGTGCGATCAGCGGTCCGGCTTACTCGCACGAAGTTTGCAGTGCGGGATTCTGGCCGGGGGGCGGAGCGGTGGAGGGGCCTGCATTTTATTCGTACATTGTGCCGGGGCCGGCTGGTCTTGAACTGGCACAGGTGCGGCCGGCGGCGGCTGGGTGGAACGCGGCACTATCCGAATTCATCTTTATGTATGACGATATGCGCCGAGCGGATTCCCCGGAAGATGCCTTGTATCAATTCCTTGAGAGCACGTACGGCGCGGCTGCAGGGTTGGCAAAATGGGATCGAGCCGCGCTGGAGCGGTGAGCCGGTTCTCCCGCGATGGCGTCCGAATCTAAATACGTCGAACTGCACGCTCGATCTTCTTTCAGTTTCCTGCGCGGTGCGGCGATGGCGGAAGACTATGTGGCGCTGTGCGCGGCGTATGCGGAACAAGGCGCAGGCAACGCGGCCATGGCGCTTACCGACATCGACGGCGTGTATGGCTCGCCTCGTTTTCACGTGGCGGCGCAGAAGTATGGGATCCGCGCGCATGTGGGAGCGGAAGTTTCCTGCCAAGACGGCAGCCGCTGGACATTGTTATGCGAATCGCGCGCCGGTTATCAGAATTTATGCCGGTTGATTACGCGCATCAAATTGAGAGCCGGCACGAAACACCCAAAGTCTGGGAATGAGGCGAGGGCCAGGTACGATGATTTCGCGGAGTTCGCGCCGGGTCTGATTGCGCTGACGGGCGGGGATGAAGGTCCACTGGCGCTGGGGCTTGCGAAGCGCGCGGGGCAGGAAAGTGTGGACCGAATGGTGCGCGCTTACGGTCCGCATAACGTCTATATCGAACTGCAGAGGCATCTGAATCGCGAGCAGGAAGCGCGCAATCAGGCGGCGATGGATTTGTCGAGAAGTCTTCATTTGCCGCTGGTGGCGACCAATGGAGTTTGTTATGCGACTAAGGCGCAGCGCGAAGTGCTGGATGTCTTCACGTGTCTGGAACATAAGACCACGCTGGAGGAAGCGGGGCGGCTGCTGGCGCGCAATTCGGAGTGCCGGCTGAAGAGCGCGGCGGAGATGAGCGCGCTGTTTCACGAGGCGCCGGAAGCCATCGAAAATACGCAAGTGATTTCGGGGCGGCTTGGCTTCGAGCTTTCGGATCTGGGGTATCAGTTTCCGCAGTATCCTCTGCCGGCGGGCGAGACGGTGGAGTCGCTGCTTTACAAGTTGACGGACGAGGGGGCGCGGCGGCGCTATAAGCCTTATCACGATGCGGCGCGGCGGCAGATCGAGCGCGAACTGAAGCTGATCAATCAACTGAAGCTGGGCGGATATTTTCTGATCGTCTGGGACATTGTCGACTACTGCAGGCGGCAGGGAATTCTTTGTCAGGGGCGCGGGAGCGCGGCCAACAGCGCGGTCTGTTATGTGCTCGGGATTACGGCGGTGGATCCGGTCGGGATGGGGCTGCTGTTCGAGCGGTTTCTGTCGGAGAACCGCAATGAATGGCCGGACATCGACATCGATCTGCCGAGCGGCGCGCAACGCGAACTGGCGATCCAGTATGTTTACGAGCGCTACGGCAAACATGGGGCTGCGATGACGGCCAATGTCATCACGTATCGTGGCAGACTGGCGGCGCGCGAGGCGGGCAAGGTGCTGGGGTTCGATGCGACCACGCTCGATAAAGTCAGCAGCCTGGTTCCGATGTGGGGATGGCAGGACGACGAGGATACGCGCGAGAAGCAATTTGCGGAGGCGGGGCTTGCGGCATCGAATGTGAAGATCCGGAAGTTTCTGGATATCGTGCAGGCGCTGCAGGATATGCCGCGTCATCTGGGGCAGCATTCGGGCGGGATGGTCGTGTGCCAGGGGCAACTGGATAGCGTGGTGCCGCTGGAACCGGCGTCGATGCCGGGGCGCGTTGTCGTGCAGTGGGATAAGGATGACTGCGCGAACCTCGGCATCATCAAGATCGATCTGCTGGGGCTGGGGATGATGGCGGCTCTCGAAGATTGCCTCAAGCTGATTCGCGAGCACTGGAAAGAAGAGATCGATCTGGGGCAGTTGCCGGCGGACGATCCGCTGGTTTATCAGACGCTGCAGAAGGGCGACACAATCGGCATGTTTCAGGTGGAGAGCCGGGCGCAACAGGCGACGCTGCCGCGGATGAAGCCGAAGACGTTTTACGATCTGGTGGTAGAGGTGGCGCTGATTCGGCCGGGTCCGATTGTTGGGAACATGGTGCATCCGTATCTGGCGCGGCGAGCGGGGAAAGAGGCGGCGGATCCACTGCATCCTCTGCTGGAGCCGGTGCTGGCGCGGACGCTGGGTGTGCCGCTGTTTCAGGAACAACTGCTGCGCATGGCGATGATCGTGGCGGATTTCACGGGCGGGGAAGCGGAAGAATTGCGGCGCGCGATGGGTTTCAAACGCTCGGAAAAGCGGATGAAAGAGATCGAGGCGAAGCTGCGGGCGGGGATGGGGCGCAAAGGCATCGCGGGGGAGACGCAGGACCGGATCGTTCAATCGATCACGTCATTCGCGCTGTACGGATTTCCGGAGAGCCATGCGGCGAGTTTTGCGCTGCTGGCGTATGCGAGCGCGTATTTCAAGTGTCACTATCTGGCGGCGTTCACGTGCGCGTTGCTGAACAATCAGCCGATGGGATTTTACAGTCCCGCGGTGCTGATTAAAGATGCGCAGAGGCACGGGTTGAGAGTGCTGCCAGTCGATGTGAACCGTTCGGAGTGGGATTCGACTATTGAAGGGCGCGATCTGCGGCTGGGATTGCGGTGTGTGCGGGGATTGCGGGCGGATTCGGGGCAGCGCATTGCTTCGTTGAAGCCGTTCACGACTGTGGATGAGCTGGCGCGGTGTGTTCCTGAGTTGCGCAAAAACGAGATGGAAACGCTGGCCGGGACGGGAGCGCTGAATGGCCTCGATGCGGCTCATCGCAGAGACGCCCTTTGGAAAGCGGGACGTGCGGGGAGGCCTACGGGGCCGCTGCTTGAGGAAGTGCCGGAGACGGCGCCGGAATCGCCTTTGCAGCCGATGAATATCGGGGAGCGGATTGCGGCGGATTATGAGGGCACGGGCGTGACGGTGGGGCCGCATCCGATGTATTACGAGCGCGCGGAGATGGACGAAATGGGCGTGACGCGGGCGCGCGATCTGGGCAAAGTTCCGAATGGCGGGCTGGTGAGGGTGGCCGGAAGCGTGGTGGTGCGGCAGCGGCCGGGGACGGCGAAAGGCATTGTGTTCGTCAGCATCGAAGACGAGACGGGGATTGCGAATGCGGTGGTGATGCCGGATGTTTTCGAGGCGTTTCGATTGAAGCTGGTGACGGCGCCGTATCTGCTGATCGAAGGGAAGTTGCAGAACGTGGACGGGGTGATTCACGTACTGGCGCGGCGGATTGAAGCGCTGGGGATCAGTGCGACGGCGGTGCGGTCACACGATTTTCATTAATTTGTACGGGTCTTCACCGATTGGGTATCGGAATGCCTAAGGTTCTGCGGGACGCCCCTTAACTGGAGTTGTTTCCCGGAATCGAGATCAATATGAAGAAGCTCAGCGGCTGTGTTCTGCTGCCCGCAATATACGTGTGTCTGATGGCTGCTACGCCCGGAAACGCGGCGCAGACGGCAGTGGTTTTAGGCTCCACCTCAAGTTTTGTGGCGCTGGCGGGAACGACGGTGACGGTGACGGGCGCGGGGACGATTACGGGGAATATAGGGATCAGTCCGGGGAGTGCATATGTTGCCGGAACGCCGCCGGTGACGGTGGTGGGGACGATTTATGCGGGCGGGCCGGTGGCGGCGCAGGCGGAGGCGGATCTGACCACGGCGTTCAATGATGCGGCGAGCCGGGTGACGCCGGTGATTGTGGCGGGGAACATCGGGGGACAGACGCTGACGGCGGGGCTTTACAAGTCGACCTCGTCATTGGCGATTTCATCGGGCGACCTTACGCTGGATGCGCAAGGGGTTCCGAGCGCGGTATTCATTTTTCAGATTGCATCGACGTTCACGATGACGTCGGGACGGTCGGTGATTCTGGCGAATGGGGCGAGTGCGGCGAATATTTTCTGGCAAGTGGGGACGTCGGCAACGATCGGGACCACGGCGGTGGTGCATGGAAATATACTGGCCGCGGTATCGATCTCGGTACTAACAGGGGCGACGTTGAATGGTCGGGCTTTGGCGCAGAGCGGCGCGGTGACGATCGACACGGGCGGGTTGAATGGAGTGGCGCTGCCGGCGGCGTCTCCTTCATCGCCGGTGATTTTTCCGGCCGGGACAACGAACAATTACACGGCGACGGTGAATGGGGCGAACTTTATTGCGCCTGTCGTAGCGGGAAGTATTGCGGCGGTGTTTGGAAGCAATCTGGCGGTGGGGCAATCGAGTTCTCAGATTGCGATCCCGCTGGTGACGACGCTGCAGCAGAGCAGTGTGGCGATCGGCGGGCTGGCGGCGCCGTACTTTTTCGCATCGCCGGGTCAACTGGTGATACAGATTCCGTGGGAACTGGCGGGACAGGCGCAGGTGGCGATTACAGCGACGGTAGCGGGAGTGACTTCGAACATACAAGCAGCGGTGCTTACGGCCTATGCGCCGGGGATCTTCAGCGTAGACGGATCGGGCGGAGGGCAGGGAGCGATTCTGATTGCGCCGACGGCGGTGGTGGCGAAGGTGGGGACGCCCGTTACGCGGGGGCAATACATCTCGATCTTTTGTACGGGGCTGGGGCCGGTGAGCAATCGACCGGCGACGGGCGCGGCGGCGCTGGATGTTCCGTTGTCATTTGCGGCGAACACGCCAACGGTGGACATCGGCGGATATCCGTCGACGGTGACTTATGCGGGACTGGCGCCTACGCTGGTGGGACTTTACCAGGTGAATGTGCAGGTGCCTGCGAGCGTGATACCGGGGAACACAGTACCGGTAGTAATGAACATTGCCGGAGTGACTTCGAACACGGTGACGATTGCGGTGCAGTAAAAGCTAGCGCGATCCGGCGGGTTTCAGGCCGCTCTTTTCGATGGCGGGATATGCGGCAGGAGATGCGAGCCACTCGATGAGGGCTTTGGCGGCGGCGGGATCCTTCGCGGTTGTGGGAATGCCGGCGGCGAAGTGGGTGACGCGCTGGGCTCCGGGCGGAAGTTCGCCGACGATGTCGATGCCTTTGACGGGTCGCAATTCACTGACTTGCTGGAAGCCGATTTCGAACTCACCAGTGGCGACGACGCCGCCGACGGGGTCGGCTTCAATCTTCTTTGATTTGGCTTTGATCCGATCGGCGATGCCTAGCTTGGGGAAGAGCTCGGTTGAGAGATAGACGCCGCTGGCGCTGTCGGAATACGCGATGGATTTGGCGGCGAGGAGTGTGCGCCTGAGGGCGTCGAGAGTGCTGATGTCGGGGTGGGGGGCGCCGGCTTTGACGGCCATGGCGATGGAGGACTGGACGAGGTCGACGCGGCTGTTGGGGAGGATTTTGTTTTGGCGGATGAGGTCGTCCAGAGCGGGGGCGGCCATGATGACGACGTCGATGGCTTCACCGCGGGCGAGGCGCACGGGGATGGCGTTGTGGGTTGTGCCCATCGAAGGGCCAAACTCGGTGATGACCTTGTTGTGGGTGGTGCGCTCATATTGCGGGGCGAGTTCGAGGTAGGCGGCAGTGAAGGCACCGGAGGTAACGACCGTGATGTCGGCGGCGGGGGCGGGCGCGGCGAAGGCGGCCAGGAGGAAGAGGGCGGCGGAGGCGCTGAGAGCTTTCGGTTGCATACTCACCAGTGAATCAGATTGGCGGCGTCGGCGAGGTCGGGGAAGCTGGTGGGAACCCGGAAGCTCCTGAGAACATGCTGCCACGAAATGAGGCAGGGAAGCTTGGGGTAACTACTGCCTGAGGTGACGTCTGCCGAAGAAGCCGGCGGCGAGAAGCGCAGAACCCATAAGGAGTATGGTGGAGGGTTCGGGCGTGGAGTCAGGGACGCTGTAATTGTAGATGACGGTGAAGGTCGCAGTAGAGTTTGAGGTCAAGGCAGACTGCAAATTGGTGGCACCACCGCCAAATATGAAATTCGTTTCAGCGCCATACGCCAGATTAAAAGTCCCATTGGTGTCATAGGCAGAGGTAGTGCCGTCAATCACGCCGGAATCCCAGGTGAATGTGCCGGTACCTAAAAGGGGTACTGCAAACGGGCTCGGGCTACTTACACCTGATGAAGCAGGAGGCCCTGGCAGATAGGTCAGGGTTTCACCGGCCTGAATGCCCTGCAGGTCCGAGCCATCCCCAATCGTGTAAAGCGTCTGGTTGGCGGGTAATACCGGAAGAGCGCCGTCTGTGGTGCCCGCGATAATTGCGTTCACATCACCGCTTACTGAATTGGAACCAAATAGCCCGTAATCGCCTGTGAGCGAATAATAAAAATTCTGATTGACGGCAGTGTAGTCGCCGACGGAGGTGTTCGAGATCGACAGTCCCGTGACGGACTGTGTGATAGAAGCCTCTAAAGTTACGCTGACCAGGGATGCGCCTTCGGGGGTGTTGGGGTCAGAAAGAAAATTGTAAAAATCATAATCCTGGTAGCCCGTGGTTGTAGGTGAGAAGGTGATGGACTGAGTAATCGGAACCGTGCCGCCAAAGGCGCTGCCGGCAGCAGCAACCGCTCCCACAACAAGAACTGATAGGATCTTCCCGATTTCTCTCATTTAATCACTTCCCTGCCCGACGGTAGACGTATTAGTCGGCACACTCGCCAAATACTTTTCTAAACACATGGTACCGGCGGTTTGTGTGCGCTGCAACCCTTTTGCGGGGGTAACGGTACCGGTACTGTCCTCTGCAAACCAAAGACAACAGAGCCGATACAAGTTTGTCTTAAATGTCACTAGAGATAGAATGTGTTGAATACCACTCCGAAATGGATCGAGGATATAAGGTCCTGATTCAGCGATTCATCACAATTCAAGGCTGCCGAAATAGGTATAAATTCACATGAATAAAGAACTTACAAAGCGCATTAAAAAAACATGGACCGACGGAGTTTCGAGGCGTCGAGCCATGACTTTAGGTTCTTTGGGGATTCTGGCGATCAGTTTCGCGCTGACCTCCGGCACGGCCACGGCTGCAACGGTCAGCGCACAGTGCTCGCCCGGCACTTTTGGGCCGGTGAGTACTGACGTTTCTTTGGCAGCCACGCAACAGACTTGCCAGAATTTCCAGGCTCTTTGGGGAGGCACAGTCCCGACAGGTTCGACGCTTAACAGCGTTACGCTGCGAATCACTATTAATGAAACGGTCACGTCGCTGACTTTTGATAACACGGGTGGGGCAACGCAGAACTTCACGTACGTGACGAAGACCGGGGTTACGCTGGGCGGCACCGCTCCGGCAGCAGATCTTACGGCGATCGCGGCGGGTGGAGGTGGGCTGCCTTCGGTGGGCAGTCCGTTTACTCTTTATCAGGTCGGGAGCGGTTTCAATCGTCAATCGATAGCGCCCGGCGAGTTTATTCAATATTTGCCGACCCAAACGATCACTCCCAGTGGATCGACTGCGATTGATGGTTCGTTAATCACGGGGACGGGCTCACTCAACTTTGACTCCGGCTCAATTACCAGCGGTACACCGGCGAGCTATAACACGACGGGAACTTTTACGCTGGCATACGCCACGAGCGGAACGGTTTCGGGCGGAGGCGGTGCGGGCAACATAACCATCGGGCAAAGTACCACGACATCGGCCACATTTTCTGTAATTTACGATTACACGGCACCGGCGGCGCCATCGCTCTCGATTTTGAAGGCTCATAGTGGAACGTTCATACCGGGTGGAGCGAGCGGGTCGGGGAACTTCACGCTGACAGTGAGTAATGCGGGTCCCGGAACGACAAGTGGGCAGGTGACGGTGAACGATCCGTTTCCGGTGGGGTTGACGCCGGGGACGGCGACATCGCCGGGTAATGCGTGGGCTTGTACGACGACTGTGCAGACGGTGAACTGTACGATCACGCAGGTGGTGGCGAGTGGGGGGAGTTATCCGGTCATTACGGTGCCGGTTTCGGTGCCGCTGGGAACGGTAGCGGGGAACCTGACGAACACGGTGACACAGACAGGCGGAGGAGATCCGGGGACACATACATCGCCGGATACTGTGCCGATTCCGGGT
>Ga0302319_10009320_pt1 | contig 18906 bp, 17 predicted proteins | sample Bog_T0_2_FD_203319 | JGI IMG/M metagenome (GOLD analysis project Ga0302319, IMG submission 203319) | Peat permafrost microbial communities from Stordalen Mire near Abisko, Sweden - Bog_T0_2 | ecosystem: Environmental > Terrestrial > Soil > Wetlands > Peat | place: Sweden: Abisko, Stordalen Mire... | reverse complement strand
TCGTAGAGCGTGAACGTGCTGTCGCCCCCGCCGTAGACGTGCACGTCGAGCGCGCCCGGGCCGGAGTCGGCCGGGCCGCCGGCGGTGGGCTGCTCCTCGGGGACGATCCCACCGGCCCGGACGAAGACCGGCATCCGGTCGAGGGGCTCGGCCAGGGTCACCGTCGCGGGTCCGGTGACCGTGCCCCCGGTGAAGTAGTCCACCCACCGACCCGGGGGGAACCAGACGGTGGTGTCGGCCACGGTGCCGGGGGTGGTGACCGGGGCCACCAGCATGTCGGGCCCGTAGAGGTACTCGGTCGGGTGGGTGTAGGCCCCGGCCTGTCCGGGATCGTCGAGGTAGAGCGGCCGGGTCATGGGGAGTCCCGTCTGATGGGCATCGTCGGCCAGCGTGTAGGTGTAGGGCAGCAGTGAGCCGCGGAGTCGGAGGAACGCCTCGGTGATGCCCTGCACGGGCTGGGGGAACTGCCACGGCAGGCGGTCCTCGTCGTCGGAGTGGAGGCGCAGCACGGGCTGGAACGTGCCGAGCTGCACCCAGCGGTCGTAGAGGTCGGGGGGATCGGCTCCGGCCATGGTGGGTGGGGGCCCGAGGAAGCTGCCGATGTCGTCGCTGACGTAGGGCTCGCCGATGGTGGCCTCGTCCGGGGCCAGCGCTGCCTCGGTGGCCAACGTGTTCCAGGTGCCCCAGGCGTCACCGGTAAAGGCGATGGCCGAGGTGTGGTCGGACCACGGTCCGGCCGGATAGACCTGCTCGGGGTCGGCATTGGAGCTGCCGATGCGGGCCAGCACGAACCCCCGCTGGCCCCGGTCGTCCATCTCCTGGGCGTAGAGGTGGTCGATCCACGCGTCGGGGGTGAGCCCGGGCATCGACACCACCGAGGCGTCGCAGCACCAGTCGAGCCACCAAAAGGCCACGCCCTGCCGCTCGAGGGGCTGCTGGAGGGAGAAGTTGGACTCGGCCTGGGGCACCGAACTCCAGTCCCAGACCGTGCACGGCCCCGCCGGGCAGCTCGACGGGGCCAGCGTGTGGCCGGCGATCCGCTCGGCGGCCGCCTGGGCCGGGTCGTTGTCGTCGATGCTCGAGTGGATGTTCAGGGTGACGTCGATGCCCCGGTGGCGTGCCCAGCCGAGGAAGGACCCGGGGTCGGGGAAGAGCGTCGGGTTCCACTCCCATCCGTTCCAGTCGTCGGGCGCCTTCCAGTCGGTGTCCAGGGACAGGGTGTCCAGCGGGACGTGGTTCGCCATGAACGCCGGGTACACCGTGTCCTCGATGTCGGCGGCCGAGTAGGGGGTGTAGTCGGAGTACCACACCCCGAAGACGTCCCTCGGGGGCAGGGGGGCAGGACCGGTCAGCGCGGCCAGGGTCCGCAGGGCACCGGTGTAGTCGTGCCCGTAGACGAACAGGTAACCGTCCTCGATGTCCCCACCCGACGTCCGGGGGTGCACCCACCCCCGCCCGGTCCACACCGCGCTGTCCGTGTCGTCGAGCAGCCGCCACCCGGCCCGGTCCAGCAGCCCGTCGGTGTGGAGCGGCTCGATACCGGCCGTGCAGGTGTCGGGGGCCGCACCCGGGGTGCAGGTGGGTGTCTCGTTGTAGGTGTCGGTGTCGAATCCCCGGATCCAGCCACCGAGCGGCCCGGTCGGACCGAACCCCACGACGGGGGTCCCGGCCGCCGCCACGGACAGGGTGTCGACGTTGGTGCCACAGCCCTCCACCGATCCACACCCGATGCCCACCTGGTTGGTCCCGGAGTGCAGGGCCACCGTGGTGGTCACGTCGGCCCACTGGTTGAGGGCGGTGGGGACGAGCCCGATCGTGGTGGTGTGCCCGTCCACGCTCAGCTGCAGGGTGTGGGGCGCGCCGGGATGGAAGGCCAGGGGGTAGGTGGAGTACCGCAGCACCAGGTCCGCAGGGCCGGCCGGGGCGCCCAGCACCGACCACGTGGCGCCGGCCCCCACGGACAGGAGGTTGCCGATGGCGCCGGCGGTGCTCAGGTAGCCACTGGAGCCCTGTCCGAGCGCGGCCCCACCGGTGAGGGTGGCCGATCCCGACTGGCACACCTGTCCGAAGGTGCACTCCCACTCCCACGCCGGCCGCACCGTGTCGGTTCCCCCCTCCTGCGTGAACCGCACCGTGGTGTTGTCCGGCGTGAAGGGGCCCGACCCCAGCCGGTAGCGGAGGAGCGCCCGACGGGTCCGGATGGTGATCCAGCCACGGGACACGGTGGTGCGGTAGCGGGGGACCGGCAGGTCCCGGTCCACGGCGTTGACGCTCGGACGGTCCTCGAAGCGTCCCGAGGGCGAGTACTCGAGGCGGATGAGGAGGGGGCTCAGGACCTCGAACCGGGCGTCGCCCGCCCGGACGATGGCCGGGGGGCGGGCCCGGCCGTCGGCCAGGTCCACCGGCGTGGCCAGGTCCACCGGTGCGCTGTCGGTGGTGGCCGCACCCCCGGTCACGGCTCCGGCTCCGGCTGCCGGGCCGGCGAGCACGGAGGCCACAACGACGAGGAGGGCGGCGCCGGCCCGGAGCGCGGCGAGCCTCCGCCGGACCCTCGCCTCGTGCGCCACGGGGCAGAAAATAGTGTGTGTGCCACCATGAGGGGATGCTGACCCGGGGCAGCCGCCCAGGAGGTGGACGATGAGCTCGCGACTGGCCACGGACGAGGAGGTCGACACGTGGCGCGTCCACGGGTGGGTGCTCCTGTCGGGCCTGGTCGGGTCGGAGGACGTCGATGCAGCCCGTGCCGACCTGCACCAGCTGTTCCCGTCGTCCGAGGAGTACCACGCCGACCCCGACGGCGTGACCCGGACGTGGTTGGGAACGGTGGCCGATCCCGAAGAGGAATGGGTCTGGCCGGCCGACGGTCCCGGCTTCCGGGGCGAGCAGCACCGGTGGATGGGCACGTTCCCGTTCCCGGGATCGGGTGCGCTCAACCGGCTCTGTGTCCACCCCTCGGTCGTCGACTTCGCCGAGCGGGCGCTCGGCACCGGGGACATCAGGCTCTACCAGTGTCACGCCAACGCCAAGTACGCCGGCCTCACCAACTACGAGCAGCCCATGCACGTCGACCGGAACCACTCCTGGCTCCCTGCCGGTGACCGGGCCCCCTGGTGGAACCTCGAAGGATTCCTGTACCTGTCCGATGTGGACGAGCACGACAACCCCACCCGACTGGTCTCGGTCCAGGACTCCACCCACGTGACGCCCACCCACCCGGTGGTGATGCCCGACCGCGACCCGGCGCTGTACGCCGCCGAGCGCCGGGCCGGCGGGGTCCGGGGCTCCTATCTGGCCTACCGGTCGGACGTCTTCCACCGGGGCGCCCCCTTCGAGTCCGAGGGGACGGCCCGCTTCGCCCTGGGCCTCGCCTTCAAGCGGGCCGGCCAGGACTGGATCGGCTACGACCAGGCCCAGTCCCGCTCCACCGGTCCCGAGTGGACCCGGTTCGCCGAGCAGGCCACTCCCCGGCAGCTGGAGCTCTTCGGCTTCCCACCTCCCGGGCACCCGATCTGGGACGAACCGCTGCTGTCGGCCACCGCCGTCCGGTATCCGGCCATGGACCTGTCGCCCTGGCGGGACGCGTTGGCGGCCGGTCGATGACCGCGGACGACGGTCAGCCGGACACGGCAGGGGCGCCGGGGACCCCCTCCCCGTTGCCGGCACGACCCAGTTCACGGACCACGGTGACCGTCGAGCGGCTGCTGGCCTGGTCGCTGCTCCTGACGCTCATCCCGGTGGTGTTCCTGGTGGCGGCCGGAGCGGGTGCTTTCGTCTACGCCGCCGTGGTGTTCGTCCACACCCTGGGGTCGATCGTCCGACATCCCTTCCCGGTCGGGCACCACGTCGGCCTGTTCCTCTTGGACATCGACCTGTTCCTGATCGGGGCCACACTGCTGATCTCGGCTGTGGGCTTTTACGAGCTCTTCGTACGGGAGATCGACTCCGACGAGTCCTCGCCGTTGCCCCGATGGTTGCGGATGGAGGACCTGAACGACCTGAAGCGGCGGATCATCGCCATGATCGTGCTGGTCCTGGCGGTGACCTTCGTCGAGGCGGTGGTGGATGACTCGAGCGCTCACCAGGTCCTCGACCTCGGAGCCGGCATCGCGGCGGTCATCGTGGCCCTCACGGCCTTCCTCCGCCTCGGCCACGGCCAGAACGGCGAGTGACGGCCACCCCCCAACCCCCACCCGATTCCCCGTCCGCCTCGGTCCCCACCATCCACCGCTGGTCGGTGGCGGCATCGTACCGTCGGTCCGATGGTGGTGTACCACGCTGCAGGGAGCGGTGGGCGGGCGCGGCGCGTGGCTCGTCGGGTCGCGTCAGGTGTCCGGTCGGTGGCTGTCGAGGTGGCCTGGTTCTACGAGGACCTGTGGGACTGGCTGGCCGACGGGAACCGGGTCCACTTCCACGATGCCCGCCCTCGCGGGCCGCGCACCTGAGGCCGACCACCGTCGTCCGGACCTGCGCCATGGCCACCGGTCCGGTGGCCGACGGCTACGAGACGGCCACCACCGGCTCGTCGAGGGCGGCCACCCGCTCGTTCACGGCGGCCGCCACGGCGCGCACCAGTCGGGCGGCCGTGTCGTGGTCGGTGACATCGACCAGCCAGCGGTGCAGCGGACCGGGGCCGGTGTCGGTGTCGGAGTGGAAGACCTCGGTGCGGTACGGCTCGCCGGAGTCGGGGTCGACGAAGCCGATCCACCACAGCGGGACCACGTAGTCGGCCGAGCCGTACCAGCGGAGGTCGTAGAGACACCCGGACGATCGCCAGGTGACACGAAGTGCTGCCGACTCAGCAGGTTCCACCGACATGGTGGCAAAACAGTACCGACAATCAACCCGGTGCGCACATGCCGGTAGCCCGTCGCCCGGGGTGTGCGCCGGTTCCGGTCCCGCCCGGCCGTCGGGATGGCTCCGTGCGCGGAGGGGTGCAGGCGGCGACGGGCTAACGTCACCCACGTGACCAGGTTCGTCACGTGGGCCCCGCTCGGCACCGCGGCCGTCCTCCTGGGTCTGGCGGCCTCGTTCACGCATCCCTTCACCGGGCCCGCCGACACCGTGGTGGCCGTGGGCATCCTCGCGGTCCTGAGCATCGTTGCCGTCCAGCGCTGGCAATCGGACCCGCCGGCCCTGCTGGCCCGTCGGGACCCGATCCCGCTGGCGATCGCCGACGGGGGAGGGCCAGGGTGGCGGTGGTTGGTCCCGGCGGCGCCACTGGTGGCACTGCTCGGGTGGGAGGCGTTCACCTACGCCAGCTCGCCGCGGTCGGCGCATCCGACCCTGAGCGTGCTGATGGATGGGACCGACCGCTCGCCGTTCGGGCACGCGGCCATGGTGGCAGGCTGGCTGGTGCTCGGCTGGTACCTGGTGACCCGATGAGCGACCGGACCGTCACCATCCTGGTCTGGATGCTGATCGGTGGCCTGGGAGGGGCAGTCCTCGTGACGGCCCGCCGGCTGCGGACACGCGTGCCCGGCCTCGGCGACCTGGTGACCGTCGTGGCCGGCCGGCCGGCCGGCCGGGCCGTCCTGGTGGTGGCCTGGATGTGGCTGGGCTGGCACGCGTTCGCACGATGACCACCGAGCCTCCCCGGGACCACCGGCGCCACGACACCGCACCGAGGGGACGGCTGCCGCGGCTGCGAGGCATGCTCCGTCGGTGGTGGCCCGTCCTCCGGGTGGTCCTCGGCTTCGGGGTGGCGGGACTGGCCCTGTGGGTCCTGTCGTCGCACACCGACGAACTGACCGGTCTGCCCGAGCTCCTCAGGACGCTCAATTGGTTCTGGGCCGTGATCGCCATCGGTGCCGAGTTCCTGTCCTTCGTGAGCTTCGCCGGGATGCAGCTGGCCCTGCTCCGGTGCGGAGGCCTGACCGCGCCCCGGGGCTCACTGCTGAAGATGACGTTCGGCTCCCAGGCCCTGTCCAACTCGCTGCCCGGCGGCACCGCCGTGGCCGCCGTCTACGGATTCCGGTGGTACCGACGCTTCGGGGCCGACAGCTCGCTGGCCGGTTGGGCCACGGCCGGGGTGGTGGTGGCGTCGGCCGCGTCCCTGGCGCTCGTGGCCACCGTGGGCCTGGCCGTGGCCACCAGCGAGGGTGCGTCGCTCGACCTGATCCCGGCCATCATCGGTGTCCTGATCCTGACCATCGCCGTCGGCGCGTTGTTCGTCTACGAGCGGCCGCTGTTCATCGTGGTGTCGTCGGCGTTGCGCCTGTCCCACCGCCTGTCGGGCCGGCCCCGGGGTGACACGACCGAACAGATCGATCGCGTCATGCTGGCGGTCACCTCGGTGCGCCTGGGGTGGAGGCAGGTCATCACCGTGGTCATGTGGGGGACCGCCAACTGGCTGTTCGACTGCACCTGCTTCGCGTTGATGTTCCTGGCCGTGCACGCGTCGATCCCGTGGAACGGCCTCCTGCTGGCCTACGGCGCCGGGCAGCTGGCCGCCGCCCTGCCCGTCACGCCGGGTGGCCTCGGCGCGGTGGAAGGCAGCATCACCATCGCGCTGGTGGCCTTCGGGGGGGCCCAGTCCACCACGGTGGACGCCGTCCTGGTCTACCGGCTGGTGAGCTTCTGGCTGGTGCTGGTGGTCGGCTGGTTCCTCCTCGGCGAGCTCGCCCTCGAGGTCCGGGTGGGCCGCTGGCGGCGGCGGGCGCTGGCCTCGACGGTCACCGCCAGACTGGCGACACCCGACGGTGCGGCTGTGCTCACCGACCCGGCCGGTGGCGCCGACGCAGGCCCGGCCGCGGTGTCGACCCCCGGTGCCGTCCCCGGTCCCCGCCCACCGGACGGGGCACAATGAGGGGCATCGTGGACCGACGGCGCGGGGAGCCAGCGGGCAGAGTCACGGGGGCGGTGGTCGCCTTCGTCGTGGCCGCCGGGCTGCTGGCGGGGTGCACGTCGGCCCGGAGCAACCTCGGGACCTCGGTCAGCTCCTGCTTCTCGGCGCTGCCCGCCGCCTCCCGGGCGGTGGGCGGCCACGGTCGACTGGTGAGCGTCCATCTGGTCACGTTGAGGGACCTGGAACGCGTGGCCCCGAAGGCCTATGCCGCGCTCGATACCGACCAGGGGCCGCGCACCCGGGTCTGCGCCGTCGCCTTCTCGGGCAACTTCACCAGCCACACCGTCCACCAGCCGCGCGGCGGGCCCTCCGGCCGGCTGGCCGTGGCGGTGCTCGACACCCCCTCGAACCACCTGGTGGGCACGGTGATCGTCCGGCGCCCACTCAACCAGCTGGGACCGAGGCACATCGTCACCTTCTGACCGGCGGCACGGGCTGACCGGCGGCACGGCCCGACGGCGGCACGGGCTGACCGGCGGCACGGCCTGACGGCGGCACGGCCTGACGGCGGCACGGCCTGACGGCGGCACGGCCTGACCGATGGCACGGCGTCGGAGCGGGTCTCCGCACACTGCACCGCGCCGTCCTCGTTTCCCGCCGCACCGCGCCGGGTAGTGCAGCACCATGTCCGTCGCCGTGGCGGGGCAGCGGCGGTGGCGCCGGAGCGGTGCCACAGCCCGGAGGCCCGCGTGAACCCGTTCGAGCGCCTGGCCCGTCGCATCGATGCGGCCCAGCAGCGATGGGGTCCGGCCGCGTTCGTGTTCGGCGTGGTGAAGAAGTTCGGAGACGACAACGCGGGGATCCTGGTCTCCAACCTGGCCTACTCCGGCTTCCTCTGCGTGTTCCCGCTGCTGTTGATCCTCGTGACCGTCCTCGACCTGGTGTTGTCCGGCGATCCCTCGGTGCGAGCATCGCTGCTCAACTCGGCCCTGGCCGACTTCCCGGTGGTCGGGACGGAGTTGTCCCACAACATCCACGGCCTCCAGCGCAGCTCGGTGGTCGGCCTGGTCATCGGCCTGGCCGCGCTGGCCTGGGGGTCGACGGGCCTGGCCCAGTCCGGTCTGTTCACCATGGCCCAGGTCTGGAACCTCGACGGGCCCGACCGGCCCACCTTCGTGGCCCGGCTGTGGCGGAGCGCACTGTTCCTGGTCGTGCTGGCCGTGGGCCTGGTCCTCTCGACGGCGCTCGCCACCTTTGGGACCTTCGGCCGCCACAACGAGGTGCTGGGGGTCCTGGGGGAGGTGCTGGCCGTGGGGGTCAACGCCACCACGTACCTGCTGGTGTTCCGGGTGCTGACCCCCCGGGCGATCGGGACGGTGGCGCTGGTGCCCGGGGCGGTGGTGGGCGGGGTGGGGTGGACGGTCCTTCAGGCGGTGGGCGGGTACCTGATCGGCCACGACCTCCGCAATGACTCGACGACCTACGGCGTCTTCGGTGTCGTGCTGGGCCTGGTCGCCTGGGTCTCGCTGGGATCGGTGCTGTTCGTCTACGCCGCCGAGGTCAACACCGTCCGGGCCCGCCGGCTCTGGCCGCGGGGCCTGGTCCAGCCACCGCTCACCGAGGCCGACCACCGCTCGTTGGCCTCCCAGGCCACGGAGAACCGTCGCCGGCCGGACCAGCGGGTGTCCGTCGAATTCGACACGCCACCGATGACCCAGGACGAATGGCTACGTGACGGGGGAGCCGTGGCCGCGGCGCCGGGCGAGGACGGCTGACCGGCGCCGGACGGGGGTCGGCTCAGTGCGGCGTGGTCAGGGCGAGGGCCACACCCGCGCCGGCCAGCAGCACCGTCCCGGCGGTCAGCGCCCGGGCGTGGACGGGCTGGAAGCCGGCCGGTCGCCCGCTGGGCCGCCGGGTGAGGAACATGCCGAGGGCCCAGGTGAGCCCTCCGAATGCCGTGACGATGACCACCACCGAACCGGTAGTGCCCCGGATCGGCCAGAGGCGGCGGCCCACGATGGCCACCGCGGCCAGCACCGCCAGTCCCGAACGGTTCCAGGCCAGCTGGGTCCGTTCGGCCGCCAGCCCGCGGTCGTCGTCGGGACCGTCGACCGGGCGCTCGGAGACGGGAGCCACCGACCTACCGGGCGCCGATGGAGGCGAGGACCACGGCGATCACGGCCACGATGCTGACGCCGACGGCCAGGACCAGGGGCATCGGCGACCGGGGCAGCGGTTCGTCCCGGCGCATGGCCCGCTGGTTGGCCTTCCAGTGGCGGTAGCTGGTCAGCGCCACCAGCGCACCCAGGCCGATCAGCGGGAGGCCGAGGATCCGTCGACCGCCGGTCACGTGGAATTCGGGGAGGAGCTGGGTGGCGGCGACCCCGGTGGCGATGAGGGCCAGCGCGGTGCGGTTCCAGGCCAGGAAGGTCCGCTCGTTGGCGTAGGTGAAACGCACGTCGGGCTCCCGCTCCTCGGCCTGGTCTCGGGGAGCTGCGTTCTCGTCCACCCCGTGATGCTACCGACGTCCCGCCCATGCACCGGGTACCGCTCCGGCGAGGCTGTGGGGACCCGGACCCGTCCTCGGGCTCAGGCCGTGGAGGCGCCCACCTGGTGCAGCTCCACGGCGTTGCCGGCCGGGTCGTCGATGAAGGTCTGCCGTCCGGTGCCCGACGGGACCGGGTCGGCCACGTCGACCCCGACGGCCCGGAGCTCGGCGACGACCGAGTCGAGGTCGGCGACGCGGATGGCCAGGTGTTGGCCGAGGTTGCGGGGCACCGGGGCCTGCAGCAGATGGACCTGGGCGGTGCCCAGGTCGATCCACGCCCCCTCCACGCCGAACTCGGGTCGGTCCTGGCGGAGCGTCCCACCCAGGACCCCGGTGTAGAAGGCCACGCCCTCGGCCACATCGGAGACGTTGAGGGCCACGTGGTGGATCCCGAGGGGTTGCACGGGGTGGATTCTGTCCCAGCTCGCAGATGGGTGCAACGGCGATCCCCCACCCGCCCGGGCCGGCCGTCGGTGGCGAGGCCGTGCCCGGGAGCGGAGGTCGGGCGGCCGGCGGGGAGGTGGCGAGACCGGCGCGTGGGGCCGCGGGCTACCCGACGCGACCGAGGGGCGACCGGGCCAGGAGCGCACCCACGTCCTCGGCGGGGATGCCCGGCGACCAGTAGTACCCCTGCCCGAGGTCACAGCCCATGGCCTGCAGGGCGTCGAGCTGGCCCCGGGTCTCGACCCCCTCGGCGATGGCCTGGAGGCCCAGCGCATGGGCCAGTCCGATCACCGACTCCACGATGGTGGAGTCGTGGGCGTGCTGATCGACCCCGGCCACGAAGGTCTGGTCCAGCTTCAGCGCGTCCACGGGGAACCGGCGCAGGTACACCAGCGACGAGTAGCCCGTCCCGAAGTCGTCGACGGCCAGTTTGACGCCGAGGTCGTGAATGGCGGCCAGGGTCGGTCTGGCGGATGCGTCGTCGTCCATGAGCACGCTCTCGGTCATCTCCAGGCAGAGGGCGGAGGGATCGAGGTGGCTGGCCCCGAGGGCCCGGACGACCGCGTCGACGATGCCCGGGTCGACCAGTTGGATTCCCGACAGGTTGACGGCCATGGTCAGCCCGCCACATCCCGGCAGCTGCCGCCATCGGGACAGGTGCCGGCACGCCTGGTCGAGGATCCACGCCCCCAGCACGATGATGGTGCCGGTCGACTCGGCCACGGGGATGAATTTGTCCGGGGTCACGATGCCCCGGACGGGATGGTCCCATCGGGCCAGCGCCTCGAACCCGGTCACCCTCCCGTCCAGGGTGACCACCGGCTGGTAGTGGAGGTGGAACCGGTTGGCGGCGATGGCGGACCGCACGTCGGCCTCGAAGGCCAGTCGTTCCTGGACCCGGGCCCCGAGGGAGGCGTCGAAGAGCTCGTAGCAGGCACCACCCCGCTCCTTGGCCCGGTACATGGCGATGTCGGCGTCCCGCATCAGTGTGTCGGGGCTCTCACCCGGGGTCAGGGCGATGCCGAGGCTGGCCGTGCACCGCACGGTGAGGCCCTGGAGCTCGATGGGATGCCGGAGTGTGGCCACGATCCGCTCGGCGATCCGCACGGCGTCGTTGGCCCCGTCGATCCGGTCCAGGATGACGACGAACTCGTCACCCCCGTACCGTCCGACGGTGTCCTCGGGACGGACGGCGGCCAGGATCCGGGACGCCACCACCCGCAGGACCCGGTCACCGACGCTGTGCCCGTGGGTGTCGTTGACCGCCTTGAAATCGTCGAGGTCCAGGTAGATCACCGCGGCGACCCCCGGTCGGCGGTACTGGTGGGTCACCAGCTGGTCCACCCGGTCCACCACCAGGGCGCGATTGGCCAGACCGGTCAGCGAGTCCTCGAGCGCCAGGCGGGTGTTGGTGGCCTCGGCCCGCTTGCGTTCCCGGACGTCGGTCATCATGGACAGCACCCCGGTGACGGCGCCGTCGGCGTCGTGCAGCGGGCTGGCCGAGATCAGCACGTCGCACGTCGTGCCGTCCCCTTTCTGCAGGGCGAACTCGTACTGCTCGGCGATCCCCTGCTGGCGGTGGAGCAGCTTGCCCACCGCCAGGGCATGGTCGGCCGGGGGGACGAGGTCGAGGATCGTGCCCCCGACGAGCCTGTCGACCGGGATGCCGACCAGGGTGGCCATCTTGGCGTTGGCGAAGGTGAACCGACCCTCGAGGTCGTGGATGGTGATGCCCTCCTCCGCCGTCTCGACGATGGACCGGTAGAGGGACTCGGACGTGGCCAATGCCTCCTCGGACTCGGTCTGGTCGGTGACGTCCCGGATGTTGGCCACCACCCCGGCAACGGCGGGGCTGTGCCGCAGGTCGGTGAAGCGGGTGTCGACCCGGCGCCACGATCCGTCGTGGTGGCGGAGCCGGTAGCGGGACGACCAGGTCCGGCCCCCCGCCGCCAGGGCGGCTGACGCCGTCGTCACGTTGGCGGCCAGGTCGTCGGGGTGGACGAAGGCCTGATAGGTGGTCCCGACGAACTCGTCGGGCCGGTAGCCGAACACCGCCTCGATCGACGGACCGGCATAGCTGACGAACCCCTGGGCGTCGTTGACCACGGTGACGTCGGAGGACCCGGCAGCCAGCGCCTGCAGCCGTTCCTCGCTGCGTCGCAATGCCAGCTCGGACCGGCGTTCCTCGGAGACGTCCTTCAGGTTCCAGACCACGCCCCTCACGTCGGGGTCACGGGTCAGGTCGGTGCGGTGCCCCTCGAAGGGGAGCCAGGTCCCGTCGGCCACCCGGAGGCTGAGTCGGACCGGCTCGGTGCGCCTGCCGTCGGTGGCCGGGCGTCCCAGCTCCCGGAGCGGCGTCCCGTCCTCCGCGGGGCCGACGAAATCGAGGGCGGGGCGGCCCACCGCCGCGGCCTCGGTGGTGCCGAGCAGACGGCACAGGGTGGCATTGGCGAAGGTGACCGTGCCGCGGCGGTCGACCACGGCGGTCCCGTCGTAGGAGTGTTGGACGAGGGCCCGGAGCCTCCGTCCGGCCGCATCGGACGACGGGGGGACGGGGACGGCCACTGCCCCGGCCGCCGGACCGGGGTCCGGTGGCGGGCTGGTCCGGCTTCGGTGCCGCATGTGCGAAGCCAAGTGCACCCCACTCTGCATGCCACAGGGGGGTACCCGGGGCAGGCGTGTCCCCCAGGTATCGACCCGTTGGGACCGATGCTTGAGGACGGGGCGGCCGGTGGCCCCTAGGGGATCAGGACGATCTTGCCCCGGGTGTGGCGCTGTTCGAGCTCGACGTAGGCCTCCCGGACCTGGTCCAGGGGGTAGGTGGCGGTGATGGGCACCTCGAGGCGCCCCGAGGCGGCCAGCCCGGCCAGCTCGGCCAGGATCTCGGCGGAGGCCGCCGCCGCGCTTCCCTCGGCCTTGGCCCCGACAGCCGCCGCCGCCTCGAAGGCGATGATGGTCTCGATGCGGTCGGGGGCGACCCCGAGCTCCACGGCCAGGTGCACGTACTCCTCGCCGAAGGTGTCAATGAAGGCGTCCACCCCCGACGGTGCGGCGGCCCGGATGCGGTCGGCCAGCCCCGGACCGTAGGACACCGGGGTGGCGCCCACCGACGAGAGCCACCCGTGGTTGGCCTCCGAGGCGATTCCGATCACCGAGGCACCCGCCATGGCGAGCAGCTGGACCACGATCGATCCCACACCCCCGGCCGCCGCCGAGACGGCGACGGTCTCACCCGGGCGGGCGGCCACGGCCCGCACCGCGGCGTAGGCGGTGGTCCCGGCCACGTCCAACGCCCCGGCCACCGGCCAGGACAGGCCCTCGGGCTTGACGGCCAGATGGTCCTCGGGGACCAGGACGTACTCGGCGTGGCTGGACCTCCGGTCCGACCAGCCCAGCACCTCGTCGCCCACCGCGAACCCGGTGACCCCCTCGCCGACTTCGGTGACCACACCGGCGAGGTCGGTCCCCTCGCCACAGGGGAAGGCGGTCGGCCACCGGTCGTCCAGGTACCCCTGTCGGATGGCGGCCTCACCCGGGTTGACGGCGGCGGCCCGGACGGCGACCAACACCTCACCGGGCGGTGGATGGGGGATCTCGACGTCGGCGAGGTAGAGGACCTCGATGCCGCCGTACCTGTCGAAGCGAACCGCCTTGGCCATGTCGGGACCTCCTGGAGCGCGTGGGTGACGGCACTCCCGCTCGAGTGTAGGGACAGGGTGAGTGGGTCGTTGCATGCAACGCCTGTTGCCTGCTTATCTTTCTGACAGCGTTTCGGCGAGTTCGGATGTCGGCCAGCGAAGGATCCCGGGGTGGGAAGGTCGACATCGGCGATGGTCACCGGGTCCGGGGAACGGAGGGTCGTCCCGACGGGCCCGGTGGCCGTTGTTCGATCGGGGCGTCAGTGGGGGGCCACGGCGACGCCAAGGGGGACGGCAGTGGATCGATCGAAGAGTGCCGATGACCTGGTGGAGGCCTTCGTCGAGGCGCTGGGTGAGCTCCGACGGTCCACCACGACACTGGAGCGCGCCACCCGCCGGTCCCTCAAGAAGCTGCGGGACGAGGGGGACATGCCCACCGCCCTGGCCCTGGCCCAGCCGGCCGAGCTGCGTGAGTCGCTGAACCACGCCATCCGGCGCGTGGAGGAGTCCCGCCACGCCATCCGGCTGGCCGTGTTCGACGAGGGACTGCGCCAGGGGATGTCGATCGGTGAGCTGGGTCGCCAATTCGGGTTCTCCCGCCAGCTCGCCGCCCGCTACGCCAAGGAGTCCCGCACCGACGCCTGAGCCTCCCGAGCCCGAGCCCGCCGGGCATCGGGGCGGTCACCCGGGACGAGCGCCGGGCCCGGGCGGGGCCAATCGGCCCCAGTAAGGTCCGGGCATGGATCCGGCCACATCGACCGCCACGGCGCTGGTCGCGGCGCTGGCTCGCCGGGAGGTGTCCAGCGCTGAGCTGCTGGAGTCCCTCCTCGACCGGGTGGAGCGGGTGAACCCCGGGATCAACGCGGTGGTCGCCCTCGATGCCGAGCGCGCCCTCGCCGCCGCCGACCGGGCCGACCGGGCCACCGTGGCGGGTGGTCCCACCGGGCCGCTCCACGGTCTTCCCATGACGGTCAAGGACGTGTGGGAGACCGAGGGCCTCGTCACCACCTCGGGGGCCCCCGAGCTGCGTCACCACCTGCCGACCACCGACGCCCTGGCCGTGGCGCGGCTGCGAGCGGCCGGTGCCGTGATCTTCGGCAAGACCAACACCCCGTTGTACGCCGGCGACTTCCAGACCTACAACGAGGTCTACGGGCGCACCAACAATCCGTGGGACACCAGCCGCACGGCGGGCGGCTCGTCCGGGGGAGCGGCGGCGGCGGTCGCCGCCGGGCTGACCCCGCTCGAGCTGGGCAGCGACATCGGGGGCTCCATACGGAATCCCGCCCACTTCAACGGGGTCTACGGGCTCAAGCCCTCGTGGGGGGTGGTCCCGAGCCGTGGCCACATCCCCGGCCCACCCGGCAGCCTGGTGGAGGCCGACGTCAACTGCAACGGACCGTTGGCCCGGGGCCTGGACGACCTCGGCCTGGCCCTCGGCGTGGTGGCCGGACCGGTGCCCGAGGAGGCGGTCGGTTGGCACCTGTCGCTGGACCCCGGCCCGCGGCTGGGGTCTCCGGCCGACCTCCGGGTGGCCACGGTGTTCGCCCAGGGCCGCGACGTGCTGCCCCTGGCCGCCGATGTGGGCGCCCGGCTGGAGGGTCTCGCCGACGGCCTGGCCCGGGCCGGCGCGGCGGTGGAGGAGGTGGCCCTGCCCGTCCCGCTCGGCGAGGGCCTCCGGACGTGGCAGGACCTGGTGGTGCCCATCATCGGCGCCGGGCTGGCCGACGACGTGTACGCCGAGTTGACCGCGCTGGAGGGCGTGCCCGGTGACGACCCCGTGCTGCACGGTGGACGGGCCATCACCGCCCGCTTCCGGACGTGGGCCCGGGCCAACGCCCTCCGACAGCGCCACCGCGCCGCGTGGGCCGAGCTCTTCCAGCGCTACGACGTGGTGCTGGCCCCGGTGATGCCCACGGCGGCCTTCCCCCACGACGTGGAGCGGTCCATGGTGGAGCGGGAGCTCGACGTCGACGGCATCCCGGTGTCGCATCTGGTGGCCATGGCGTGGTGCGGCGCCGTCGGCTCGGTCCTGCTCCCGGTGGTCACGCTCCCGACCGGTCGCACGCCGGCCGGGCTGCCGGTGGGGGTCCAGGTCATCGGTCCCTACCTGTCCGACCTCCGGCTCCTCGGCCTGGCCGCCCTCATCGACGAGGCGGCGGGCCCGGGGTTCGAGGCACCCTGAGGCACCGTCCTCCTTTCGGGTTCCCCCGGGGAGGGTGGCATCCGGTGATGACAGGACCGAGGGCACCCGTCTGGCGCTCTCTCGTCCATCCTTAGTGGATTGCATCACGAAATCCATTGGGATAGGGTCAGTCTCATGACGCAATCGACCACCGTGGAGCGGGACCGGACGTCCACCGGCGGGACCTCGCCCCGGCAGGTGCTGATCATCACCTGTGCCGGGGTGGTGCTGGCCAGCCTGGACCTGTTCATCGTCAACGTCGCGCTCCCGCAGATCGCCCGGAGCTTCGGCGCCTCGAACCTGGGCGAGCTGTCGTGGGTGCTCAACGGCTACGCCATCGTCTACGCCTCCCTCCTGGTGTTCTTCGGTCGGCTCGCCGACCGCTACCGGCGTGACCGTGCCTTCCTGCTCGGCGTGGCGGTCTTCACGGTGGCGTCGGCGGCCTGTGCCGCCTCGACCAGTGTGGGCATGCTGATCGGCTTCCGGTTGGTCCAGGCGGCCGGCGCCGCCCTGCTGACCCCCACGTCCCTCGGCCTGGTGCTGGCGGCCTATGCCCCCGAGCGCCGCCACGGAGCGGTGCGGGCGTGGACGGCGACCGGTGGACTGGCGGCAGCCCTGGGTCCGGTCGTCGGCGGGCTGCTGGTCGCGGCCAGCTGGCGTTGGGTGTTCCTGGTGAACGTCCCGGTCGGGATAGCCGCCCTGGTGTTCGGGTGGACCCGGCTGCCCCGTGTGCGCGGACAGGCGGTGGAATCGCCCGACCCGGTCGGCGTGGTGCTGGCCACCGGTGGCGTGGGCCTCCTGACCTTCGGCCTGGTGGAAGGAGGGGACTGGGGATGGTCCTCACCGACCATCCTGGGCATCCTGCTCGGCTCGGTGGTGTGCACCGCCCTGTTCGTGCTGCACTGCCGCACCAGCCGCAACCCCCTCATCGACCCCGACCTGTTCCGTTCCCGCACCTTCACCGGGGCATCGCTGGTGGCGGTGACCTTCTCGGCGGCGTTCGGGGCCATGCTGCTGTCGGTGGTGTTGTGGGAGCAGGGGGTGTGGGGGTGGTCGGCCCTGCGGGCCGGCCTCGGGATCGCCCCCGGCCCGATCATGGTCCCGATCATGTCGTTCCTGGTGGCCGGCCGGCTGATCGCCCGCATCGGCACCGCGTGGGTCATCGTGGTGGGCAGCCTGTGCTTCGGCGGTGGGGTGGCCTGGTGGGCGCTGGCCGCCGAGGTCCGACCCGACTACGTCTGGGGCATCCTGCCCGGCATGCTGCTCACCGGCATCGGTGTCGGCCTGACGCTGCCCACCCTGATGGCCACAGCCTCGTCCTCGCTGCCACCGCCGTCGTTCGCCACCGGCTCGGCCGTCATCAACATGCTCCGCCAGGTGGGCCTGGCCCTCGGGGTGGCGCTGCTGGTGGCCGTACTCGGCACGGCCCGGCACGGGGCCACCGCCCTCGAGGCCTTCCGGAACGGGTGGTGGCTGACCGCCGGCATCGCCGTGGTCGGGTTGGTGCCGGCCCTGGCCCTGCTCCGGGGGCGCCCGGTGCCCCGGGTGGCCTCGCCACCGGCCGGACACGCCTGACTGCCCGCCGCCGGTCCCACGGCGTGTAGAACGGACCCACCGGCCGTCGCCGACGGCCGGCCGGCGGCCGAGGAGTGTGGGTGAGCGATCGCACGGAGGACCCGATGCGGTTCGGTTCGGCGGCGGGTCGCTGGGTCATCGCCGCCACCGTGCTCGGGTCCGGCATGGCCTCCATCGACGCCACGGTGGTCGGGATTGCCCTGCCCACCATCGGCCGCGAGTTCCATGCGTCCTTCGGGACCCTGCAGTGGGTGGTGACCGGGTACACCCTGGCACTGGCCGCCCTCCTCCTCCTCGGCGGCTCCCTCGGTGACCACTTCGGTCGGCGCCGGGTGTTCACCATCGGCGTGGTCTGGTTCACGGTGGCGTCGGCGGCCTGCGCGGTGGCCCCCGGATCGACGGTGCTCATCGTGACCCGGGTGCTCCAGGGTGTCGGTGCCGCCCTGCTCACCCCGGGGAGTCTGGCCATCCTGCAGGCCTCGTTCCGCGACGACGACCGGGGGAGTGCCATCGGTGCCTGGTCCGGTCTGGGGGGTGTCGCCACGGCGGCGGGCCCCCTGCTCGGTGGCTACCTGGTCACGGCGGGTTCGTGGCGGTGGATCTTCCTGATCAACCTGCCCGTCGGGGCCGTGGTGCTCTTCGTATCGGTTCGCCACGTCCCCGAGTCACGGGACCCCACGGCCACGTCCCACCTCGACCTGGGCGGCGCCGCCCTGGCCACGGTGGCGCTGGCCTCGATCACCTTCGGTCTGATCGAGGGCCCCACTCGGGGTTGGGGGACGCCCCTCATCGTGTCCGTCCTGGTTGTCGGCGCCGTGGCCGCGGCGGCCTTCGTGCTGGTGGAGCGGTCCTCGTCCACACCCATGCTCCCCCTCAGCCTGTTCCGGGTCCGTCAGTTCAGCGTCACCAACCTGGTCACCTTCGTGGTCTACGCGGCCCTCGGGGGTGCCCTGTTCCTCCTACCCGTCCAGCTCCAGGTGGCCGATCACTACTCGCCGGTCGAGTCGGGCGTGGCGCTGCTCCCGTTGACCGTGGTCATGCTGGCGCTGTCCGCCCGGTCCGGCCGGCTGGCCACCCGGATCGGGCCGCGCCTGCAGATGAGCCTCGGGCCGGTGGTGGTCGGGATGGGCCTGGCCCTCCTCACCCGGGTCACCACGGACCGGTCGTACCTCACCGGGGTGCTGCCGGCGGTGCTGGTCTTCGGCCTCGGACTGGCCGTCACGGTGGCCCCGCTCACCGCCACCGCCCTGTCGTCGGTCGCCGACGAGCACGCCGGCCTGGCCTCGGCCGTCAACAACGACGTGGCCCGGGTCGGGGCCCTGGTGGCGGTGGCGGTCCTGCCCGCCCTGGCCGGCATCACCGGAACCAGCTACCTCCATCCGGCCGAACTGTCGAGTGGCTTCCGCACCGCCGTGCTGATCTCGGCCGGATTGTGTGTGGCCGGTGGCGTGCTGGCTGCCCTCGGCATCCAGAACCCCGCACGGGGGGAGCCTCCGTCGACCCACCCCCCCGCCGTCCCCACGCCCACCGAGTACTTCCACTGCGCGCTCGACGGAGCCCCCCTGGTGGATTCGGTGGGTGAGGCCTGAACCGGCGCGGCTCAGGCCGGGTCGGGTCGCAGGGCCTGGAGCTGGGGTGTCCACCGGGCCAGCTCGTCGAGCATGGCGGTGAGGGCCGACTCCATCACGTCGTTGGGCTGCAGCCGCTCGTCGTCGTCGATGAACTGCGCGGC
>Ga0302319_10009318_pt1 | contig 18908 bp, 6 predicted proteins | sample Bog_T0_2_FD_203319 | JGI IMG/M metagenome (GOLD analysis project Ga0302319, IMG submission 203319) | Peat permafrost microbial communities from Stordalen Mire near Abisko, Sweden - Bog_T0_2 | ecosystem: Environmental > Terrestrial > Soil > Wetlands > Peat | place: Sweden: Abisko, Stordalen Mire... | reverse complement strand
AACCCTCCCCCCGCCGGGGCCGCGACCAACGGTGCTGGCGGCCTGATCAACGCCCCGCTGGCCGATGTCACGATCGCTGGCGAGGCCGTGAACCAGTCGGGAGTTGTGGCCAGCGGCACCTCGGTGAGCTACAACGGCAGGATCGACCTCCAGGCCGGCTACAATGCGGTCACCAGCGGAGGAGCGGCGAACGAGCCTCCCTTCTTTCCACTGGCAACAGGGTCCGTGGTCCTCGGTCCCGGGAGCCTGACCGAGGTTCTTCCCGAGCTCGCGGACCCCACCGCGGTCGTGGGCACGACGCTGGCCCTTCCGTCCCAGGTGAACCTCACGGGGGCGACCGTGGAATTCCAGGGAGCCGCGGGTTCCGGTTCGGGCGCCATCCTGCTGGCGCCGGACGCGAAGGTGAGCCTGGATGCCGGGAGCTGGAAATTTGTGACGGGCGGGATCAACCCGGACACGGGAGCGGTCGAGGGCAACTCCACGGAGCAGTTCATCTACGACACCGGCCAGATCGGCCTGCAGGGCGGTTCGGTGATCGACGTGTCCGGGTCCGAGGGAGTCGCGGCCTCGGTCGGCGAGAACATCGTCTCGGTCCAGCTTCGGGGGACCGAGCTGGCGAACTCGCCCGTCCAGCGGAACGGTCCCCTGGAAGGCCAGACGATCCAGGTCGATATCCGGGACACGGGGACCTACAACGGGCAGCCCTGGGTCGGCACTCCTCTCGCAGACACGTCCGGATATGTGGGCCTCCTCCAGCGGACCGTGGGCGAATTGACCACCGACGGCGGCACCGTCTCGATCAATGCCGGTGGCTCGGTCTCGTTGCAGAGCGCCTCGACCATCGATGTCACGGGCGGCTGGATCAACTACGCGGGGGGAAATGTCCAGACCACGAAGCTGGTCACAAGCGAGGGGCAGATCATCGATATTTCGCAGGCCACGCCCAGCCAGACGTACCTGGGCATTTACACGGGCACCACGAGCGCGGCGGACGCAAAATGGGGAACAACGAAGACCACAACGGATCCCGTGCCCCTCGGCACCTACGATCCGGGATACACTCAGGGCGGCAACGCAGGCGCCGTGTCCATCACAGCCCCGTCCATGACGCTGGCGGGCAGCCTGATGGGGCAGTCCTTCCCCGGGGTTTTGCAGACCAACCCATTTGTCCCGTACACCTCGTCCTCCCTCCAACTGGTGACGGCAGCTGGAATCGATCTCCGGGTCTGGGAGCTCGACAACCGGCCGATGCCCGGGAGCCTTTCGCTGACCTTTCAAGGCCAGTACGCGGTTCCAGGCTCAACCAACGCGTACAATTGGTTCCTTCCCGCCCCTCCCGACATTTACTTTGAGCCGAGCGGCGCCGCGCCTCCCGCGGATCCGCGGGCCCTGATCCTGTCGCCGTCCCTGGTGTCGGCCGGATCGGGCGGATACGGGGGCTTTGGATTCCTTGCCGTCGAGGAAGGTGCGGACAATCTCGAGGTGAACAGTGCCGGCAATATCGCCGTCGATCCGTTGACCGGCAAGCCGACGCCGGTGCTCTTTGGCACGATCACCGTGATGGCGGACCCGGCGGACCCCACAAACACCACCCTGCAGACCCTGCCGGGCGGGACGCTGACCCTGGATGCGGCAAACATTGAAGTGGACGGCGGGATCCTGGCGCCCGGCGGCCAGATCAACCTCACGGCCCATGACTTTTCAACCGTGGCGCCCTATGCCGTTGCCGAATTCGGGATTCCCTCCTATGACCCGGCCCGCGGCAACGTGAACCTCGCGGCGGGGGTCGCGCTCAGCACCGCTGGATTGGTGGTCGATGAGCGATCGGCTGCGGCGACCGGGCCGCTCGTGACCAAGGGCGGATCGATCTCCATCGCCGGGTCCAACGTGGCGCTTGGGGAGAAAGGCATCCTGGACGCCGACGGCGGGGCCGTCCTTGGCGCAAGCGGCAAGGTTTCCTACAGCGCAGCAGGGTCGATCTCGATCAAGGCGGGAGCGGACCCCTCCCAGGGTGCCATCCTGGGAGGGGCGCTCGACCTCAACACGGCCGATCAGGTGGCGCTTGGAGACGAACAGAAGCCCTTGGAGGCCTACTCCGGTTCCCAGGGTGGCAGCCTCACGCTCGACTCGACCCTGGTCCAGATTGGCGCAGCTTCCGGGAACACGGCGCCCCCCGGAACCCTCCGGATTTCGCCCGGATTCTTCAGCCAGGGCGGCTTCGCGTCGTTCTCGCTTGGCGGCATTGGGCAGGCCGAGCTCGGCCCGGACGGCCTGCCAGTGACCGACTCCCTCGGCGATGTCCTCTACGATCCCGCTGTGGACGTGGAACCCGGCACGCAAATCCATCCCAGGGTCCAGCAGCTTGAGATTCTCCCTGTCGCAACCAGCTTCCAATCCGAGATCCTCGCACCGTTGCCCTACGAGGAGACTCCGGTGAGCCTCACGCTGAGTGCGACCGGCGCAAGCAATCCGGCGCTCCAGGGCGCGGGCGCACTCCTTGCCCGGGGCGACCTGGTGATCGGCCCTGGTGCCACGATCCAGACCGATCCCCAGGCAAATCCAGCGCAGGGGGTATCGCTCAGCGGCCAGACCGTCGCCATTCTGGGTTCCATCCTCGTGCCTGGGGGCGCGATCACGGTCAAGGGTGGATCCGATTCCCGGAGTCTCTTCGTCGCCGGACAGTCCGAAGCGCTGCCTACCGTTGATCTCGGCCCCCAGAGCGTGCTTTCGACGGCGGGGACCACGGTCCTCACGGCGGACTTCAACGGAAGTGTTCCTGGAGCGCCCGGGTATCTGCCCACGGGCTCCGTTCTTCCCGGCGGAGCGATCTCGGTGACCGGAAATGTCGTGGCCGAGGCGGGTGCGGTGCTTGATGTGTCTGGATGGAGCGATGCGAAGGATCCCGGCGGACTGCTGGAGTTCGCGCCGTCCTTCAGTGGGAGCGGTCTATTTTCCGGGATCACCCCGATCGACCAGCAGGTGGTTCCGACCCTGGTTGCCAGCAATGGAGGGTCGCTCGCGTTGGCGGGCACGGAGGAAATCTTCGTGGACGCGACCCTTCACGGGGTCGCCGGGGGACCGACCGCCATCGGTGGAAGCCTCTCGGTAACCTCGGGAGCGCTCTCCGGCCAGACCGCGCTGGACCCAAGTCTTTTGGTGACGGCCGGCGGCAGGACGATCCCGGCACCGTTTTACGGCCAGGGCCAGACGGCGATCGGCCACGTCGTGGTGGACCATGAGGGAGATCCCGTCGAAGCCATGGGCTACTTTGCCGCGGACAGCTTTTCGGCCGGCGGGTTTTCGGGACTTTCCCTGGGGGGCACGGTTGAATTTGAGGGCGACGTCGCGATCAGCGCTGCGCGCAGCCTCGCGGTTGGAACGAGCGGGGTGATCTTCGCCAACGGACCGGTCAGCCTGAGCGCACCGTATGTCGCCCTTGGCCAATCCTACCTTGCGCCGGTGCTCCCGACCGAGCAGCCGGTCGCATTCCTGAACGGAACCTCCCCGTACTACTTTCCTCCCTCCTACGGCGCCGGGACACTGAGCGTGTCCGCAGGCAATGCCGGCGATCCTGGGTTGATCGACGTTGGGAATCTTTCCCTTCAGTCGATTGGGAGCGTGAGTCTGGTGGCGGCGGCCGGCGACGTCCGGGGCTTCGGAACCGTGGATGCCGCAGGCAGCCTCAGCATTACGGCCGGCCAGGTCTACGCCCCCACGGAAGAGGTTTTCACCCTCGCCGCGTACAACTACCAGCTCCCGGGTGCAAATGTCGCCGCGCCGGAGCAGCCGGGCTCCGTGACCTTTGTCACCTCGGGCAGCCGTCAGGCCCCGCTGTCTGCGGGGTCAACGCTGAATGTGTACGCGTCGACCATTGACCAGGGTGGGGACCTCCAGGCCCCGATCGGGACCATCAACCTCGGCTGGGACGGCAGCGGCGCCGCGCCCGTGGACCCGATCACCGACGCAGCCGTGCCGGTGACCCAGAAACTGGCGATCGAGAAGGGAAGCACCACCTCGGTTTCGGGCCTGCTGACGGACCCCGCCACCGGGAAAGCCCTCCCCATCCCCTATGGACTCGTCCTCAATGGCACCGACTGGATCGACCCCTCCGGGGCCGATATCACGGGCGGAGGTCTCCCCTCCAAGGGCGTGAACCTTTCAGCGGGCCAGGTCAGCGTAACTCCCGGCTCGGTGATCAACACGAGCGGCGGGGGAGACCTCTATTCGTACGAGTTCATTCCGGGGTCCGGCGGGACCAACGACATCCTGGCTGCTTCTTCCGGAAGCTTCGCGGTGATTCCCGGCTACGGGGCAGCCTATGCGCCGGATTCAGGATTCAACCCCGATCCAAGCACAACCGCCGCCACCAATTATGCCAGCGGTGACCTCGGTTATGTAAGCGTGGGCGCCAACGGCGCCGCCAAACTGGCCGTCGGCGAACAAGTGAGCCTGAACCTGGGCAACGGCACCGGGACCCAGGACTACACGCTTCTCCCCGCCCGATATGCCCTTCTGCCGGGAGCCTATCTCGTGACCCCGTTGGGCGGAGGCGCCGTGCCGCCGGCCCAGCCCGTGGCTCAGCCCGATGGATCCTTCGTTGTCGCCGGTTACCAGTTCAACGCGTTCGATCCCTCCAAGCCGCTCACGAGCGGGTTTGACGTGGCCTCCACGGCAGTGGTCGGGAGCCGGGCGCAGTATACCGGTACCTCGGCCGACAAATTCTTCGGCACCGGCGGCCCGGGCGCCGCGTCCGCGACCCAGGGTCTGCCCGTGGACTCCGGCCTTCTGAATATTCTCACGACCGGGGCCCTGGTCCTGCAGGGAACCGTCGTCGCTGCTCCCGCAACCGGTGGGACTGGAGGCCTCGTCAACATCAGCAGTCCTGAAAACATAGTGATCAATGACACAGGCACCGGGGCGGCGGCGGACACGCTGTACTTGAGCGCGGCCGGTCTTTCCGGACTGGACGCAGGCAGCCTGCTGATCGGCGGGACGCGTACCGCAGGCCCCGGGAGCACCTCCGTGAATGTGACCACGGGCAGCCTCACGGTGGACAATTCGGGATCCCCGCTGTCCGGGTCGGACGTCATCCTCGTCGCAAACCAGGACTTGGTCCTTGCCGCGGGAGCGGAGGTTCAGGCATCCGGCGCATCGAGCGCGCCTGCCGAGAACCTGGTGATCAGCGACAGTCTTCAGCTCCAGCCTGGTTCCGGCACGCCCCTGACCCTGTCGCGCGGGGGCACGGCCGTCAGTTTCCCCCAGGGCACCCCGCCCGGAGACACGATCGAATCCAGCGTCGCAGGCACCATCACGGCGGCCGACGGCACCAAGACGGCACTGGCCGCCAACCAGGCCACGACCCTGCCAGCGGGGAGCACGTTGACCCTTTCTTCGGCGGGAACCGTTTCGGCGACAGGAGCAGGGAGCCCGGTCCCCGTGGCACTTGGCGATGGCGCGCTCCTTCGAGTGAGCGACGATCCATCTGCGCAGAATTCGCGGGCGGGAGTAGCGTCGTCGTCGGCACCGCTCCTTCAAATCGGAGCCGGGGCCACCGTCGCGGGCGCAAGCGTGACCGTCGATTCCACGAACACCACATCCCTGGATGCAACCGCCGTCCTGGCAGGCGCGGTTTCACTGAGCAGTGGACAGATCAGCCTCTTATTCGATGATTCACTGGCCGGCGCAGTGGTGCCGGGCAGCCTGGTCCTGTCGGGAAAGGCCCTCGAGACCCTGCAAACAAATGCAACGGCGCTCTCGCTCCTCAGCTACGGCTCGATCGACACCTACGGCGCCGGGCAAGTAGGGTCCGGCTCCTTCACCAAACTTGCGCTGGATGCCGGGGAAATCCGGGGCTTTGGCCTCGGGGCCGGGGGGCAGGTCGTCCTCTCCGCCCAGAAAATCACCCTGGAAAACAACCTCGCGGGAGCCGGCCCGGGCCCGGACAACGGCTCGGTTCCGGGCGGATCCCTGATTCTGAACGCCGGGACCATCGGCCTTGGAGCAGGGGGTGTGGAGATCGACCAGTTCGCGGACGTCGACCTGAATGCTTCCAACGGCGTCCTGGCGCTCGGCAAAGGCACCCTCTCGACAACCGCCAACCTGACGTTGACCACCCCCGTGGTCACCGGAGCCGCGGGAGTCGCCGAAACCGTTTCCTCGGGAGGAAACCTTTCGGTGGACGCGCAGCAAGGGGGGGTGGCCAAGGTCTCCGGGGGCCTTGGGGCGAGCCTGACGCTGGTTGGGTCGGCGGTGACCGAGGGCAGCACAATTTCCCTTCCGAGCGGCACGCTCACGCTCCATGCCACTGGATCCAAAGGTGACGTGAGCGTCTCGGGAACGCTGGATGCAGGCGGCACCTCCGAGGTTTTCAGCAACGCAACCGATGCCACGGGCGGTGGGCGGATCGACCTGGTTTCCGACCACGGGGATGTGGCTCTCGCCGCCGGGGCGAACGTGGATGTCGAGGCCACAGCCGTCGGCGGAGCAGCCGGGGCGCTTTCCGTGAACGCCGTGAACGGGACCTTTACGGTGGGTTCTCCCGATGCGGGACCTCCCGGCCAGACCGGCGACCCGACCCCAACCCTCGACGGGCGGAACGGGCAGGGCGGAACGTTCTCGCTCGACGTGAGCACCCTGGGGGCAACCGCCTCGCTGGCAGTCCTGGAAGGCGACCTTTCGGCCGGCGGATTCACGGAATCCCAGACCATCCGGGTTCGCGAGGGCGATGTCTCGGTGGACGACACGATCAAGTCCGGCACCTTCAATCTTTCCGCGGACCAGGGGTCCATCGACGTGACTGGGAACGGATTCATCGACGCCTCGGGAAAAACCGGAGGAACGATCGAGCTCAATGCGAGCGGGAGCGTGACCCTGGAGGCCGGTTCCGAGCTCTCCGTGCGCGGGCAGAACTTTGACGATGCCGGCCAGGGCGGAAGCGTGATGCTGGATGCAGGTACCTACACCTTCGGTGGCGCTGCGCCCGCCGCCGGCGTGCGCGGATCGGGCGGCACCTTCGGATCCGGGGCGGCTGTGGTGGACATCAAGCCCGGCTCGACCATCGACTTGTCGGTGCAGGCCGGCCTGGTTCCCCAGGATGCCACAGGGACGCTGGTCCTGGGCGCCCCCCAGGTTCTCGACCAGAACGGCAAGCCCTACGACGTCCAGATCGATCCGATCGGCGGAGCCGTCGCCGATCCCGCCAGCATCGTCGTGGAGGGAACCCAGGTGTTCGACCTGACGCCCGTGGGTGGCGTGATCACCGGCTACGGGACCGCCTCGACAAGCCAGCCTTCGGGCGGGCTCGTCACCAGCACGGCGGTCAATGTCCAGGCGAGCGTCGGGGACAACGGTGCGCTCTTTGCGGGCGGGAATCTGTCCACGGGTGGGACCGCTGCCGGGAACACCGCCGCGATAACCCAGTCGCTGACCGGGGCCAATCCGGGCCTCCAGTCCTACCTCCAGGGGCATCCCGGCACCTTCCAAGTGGAACCGGCGGACGAGATCATCAACCGCACCGGAAACCTGATCCTCGCAAGCACGTGGGACCTTGCAGCAGGCGCGATCTATCTTGGCGGGCCGACATCCCTTGCAAGCAGCTGGAACCTGTCTGGAATGCTCTACCGCTTCGGACCCGGATTGAACGAACCCGGGTCGCTGACCCTGAGGGCTGCGGGGAACGTCGTGTTTGGGATCGACCCGGACACCGGAGCGCCGGTCTCCCTGAGCGACGGCTTTGCCGGTTATGATGGCTCGGACAACCTCACACTCTGGGAGTCAGGCATGCTTCCGGCCGGCAGCAGGTCGTGGTCCTATACCCTTGTCTCCGGGGCTGATTTCTCGGCAGCCGACGACCGGAACGTGGTGGCGGCGTCCGGCATACCGGCCGGCGGCGGGTCGATCCTGCTTGGATCCGGGGTTCCGGCCCTCCAGACCAATCCGTTTGCAAAGAGCACCGGCGCGATCGTTCCCAGTTACTTCGAAACCATCCGGACCGGCACGGGAAGCATCCAGGCATTTTCCGCGGGCGACATCCAGATCCTGGACAATCTCGCGACCATTTACACGGCGGGGGCCCAGGTCGGCCCGATCGCCAATTTTGAGCCTGACCAGGACACTCCCTATCCGGTGCAGTATTCATCGGGAGGCGGCGACGTCACACTGGTTGCACAGGGGAACATCTCCCACCTTGGGCCGGACGGCTCCGAGGACTCCTCGAAGGAGCTCCCCATGGACTGGCTGTACCGCCGCGGATGGGTGGACCCGACGACGGGGGAGTTCGGGCCCACAACGAGCGGCGGGGTCATCGCCTCCACGTCGTGGTGGATTGACTTCAGCAACTTCTTTGAGGGGGTCGGCGCGCTCGGGGGAGGGAACGTGACGCTGTCCGCCGGCCAAAGCATCAACAACGTGGACGCAGTGATCCCCACCAACGAGCAGACCTCCTACCAGATTTCCTCCCCGGGCGGGGGTTCGTCGATGGACCTGCTCGCGGCCGACCAGACCGAGCTTGAGCTGGGCGGCGGCGACCTGCGGGTCGTCGCCGGCGGGGACATCAACGGGGGAGTCTATTACGTGGAGCGCGGGCAGGGGACCCTGGACGCGGGTGGCAGCATCCACAGCAACGGCACGCGATCGACCCTGAGCCAGACCGCGCAGCTGGACTTCCCCGGTGTGGTCGCGGACCCAATCGACTGGCTTCCAACGACGCTCTTCCTTGGGAAGGGCGGGTTCACGGTCGCGGCAACCGGAGACGTCCTGCTTGGGCCGGTTGCCAACCCCTTCCTTCTTCCCCAGGGCTCGGAGAACGGCCCGGATGACAAGGACTATTTCTCGACCTATGCCACAAGCGACGTGGTCCGGGTAGACTCCCTCGAAGGGAACGTGACAGTCAAGGACCAGGCGGACGGCGGCGGAAATGGATCCGGCGTGTCCGGCTCGCTTTCGGATTGGCTGAACAACGTGCTCCTTTCCCTGAATTCGGGGCCGGGGGCGGGTTCGTTCGCGCGGTTGTCCCAACCCTGGCTATCCATCGAGGAAACGAGCATCGCGCCATTCTCGACCAATGCCAGCCTGATGCCTGCCTCCCTGGATGCGACCGCCTTCACCGGCGACATCGACCTGGTGGGAAGCGTGGCGCTCTCGCCTTCGCCGACAGGGGAGGTCGCGCTTGCGGCCCAGGGCTCCGTGAACGGACTCCAGCCCAATGCGGTCAGCCTCGTAACGCTGGCGAAGGAGTGGGGCTCGGCCACGATCAACCTTTCCGACGCCAACCCGGCCAGCATTCCCGGGGTTCTTTCCCCGCTGGCCCTGCCATTCCCGGCCGTGGGCAACCAGGCGACGTTTTGGAAGACCACGTCCCTCACGACCCTGGAATCCATCGACAGCCTGTTCGCGGAATCGGGTTCGCTCACGGGAACCTACGCGGTCATCCAGACTGAGCAGGCGCTTCACAGTCCGGGTCCGCTTCATGCCGGCGACGCCCTGCCGACCGACCTGGTCGCAGCCACGGGCGACATCTCGGGTCTGACCCTGTTTTCCGGAAAGAGGGCCAATGTCTACGCCGGCGGGGACATCACGGACATCGCCCTTTACGTCCAGAATGACCGCGCGGGCGATGTCACCGCAGTAGTGGCTGGCGGCAACGTGATCCCCTACGACCCCACTTCGCCGCTTCGCGTCGAGGCCCAGGCTCCGGGCAACCAGTTTGTTTCCTTTCCCCCGAGTCCCACTCCTTCCACGGGCAGTCCAACGGCCGGGGACATCCAGATTGCCGGCCCGGGAACCCTTGAGGTGCTCGCCGGGGGAACCCTGGCCCTTGGCGTCGGAACTGCCGCGCCGAACGGCACGTCGGTCGGAATCACAAGCATTGGAAACGCCGCCAACCCATTCCTGCCGTTTGCGGGCGCCGATGTGATCGCGGCCGCCGGCATCACCGGGCTGGGCGGACTGTCCTCCGAAAGTCCCGGTTTGTCGCAGAGCGGGGCGGACTTTTCCAGCTTCGAGTCGGCCTACGTCGATCCGGCCACGGCCCCTGTCATCGCGTCCCGCGTCCTGCCCGAGCTCGCCGACATGCTCGGGGTTTCGATCCCTGCAGGGAGCACGCCCCGCCAGATTTGGGCGGACCTGACCGCCCCCTATGCCGGCCTCCCGGCGGCGCAGCGGGCGGAGCAGTTGGATATCCTTGGGCTCGATGCGTTTTACCTCGTGTTGCGCGACGCAGGCAGGGAGGAGGGCAACCCGGCAAGCCCGGATTTTGGAACGTATGCGGCCGGGTACGCCGCCATCCAGACGCTTTTCCCGGGAAGCCGGGCCGGCAGTTTCGACCCGATCGGGCCCTGGGACGGATCGATCTCCCTTTCGACACGGCTGATCGAGACCAAGAACGGAGGGGATATCGACCTCCTTGCGCCGGGCGGATCCGTGACCGTGGGACTGCCGACCGATCCGCAAAAGCCCGACCAGGGAGTACTCACGGAAGGGGGCGGCAACGTATCCATCTTCGCGAATGGGAGCGTCAATGTGGGCACCTCACGCATCTTCACCCTGGACGGCGGCAACATGGTGATTTGGTCAACGCTCGGGGACATTGCCGCGGGCAGCGGGTCAAAGACCGTCCATTCCGCGCCGCCCACGCGGGTGTTGATCGATCCGCAGAGCGCGGACGTCCAGAACGACCTCGCCGGCCTTGCGACCGGCAGCGGCATCGGCGTCCTGGCAACGCTGGCGGATGTCGCGCCCGGAAACGTGGACCTGATCGCCCCGGTTGGCACGGTGAACGCCGGTGACGCGGGAATCCGCTCCTCGGGCAACATCAGCATTTCCGCGCTCCATGTGGTCAACGCCTCCAATATCCAGTCAGGCGGAACCACGGCCGGTGTCCCGGTGGTTGCATCCTCGAACGTCGGCGGCCTGACTGCCGCCTCAAGCTCGGCTGCCGCCTCGTCGAGCGCTGCGAGCGCCGTGGCAAGCCAGCAGCAGAGCGCGGCGCAGTCCCAGGAGGAGCTTGTTCCGTCGATCATCACGGTGGAGGTGCTCGGCTACGGCGGGGGCGACGACCTCTCCGAGGATTCCGGCAAATCCAACGGAGGCCCGAGTTGACGAGTCGGGGACTTTATTTTGTCCAAAGCGCTGCAACTGTGCTTGTCGCGCTGGCTGGGACGGTCCGCGGGCAGGACATAACCCCGGCGGCGACGGCCTGGGTCCAACGGTTGCTCAGGGCTGCCGATCCCCCAGCGATTTCGATGGCGGTATGGTCCTCCCGCCAGGACTTGCCCCCGGCAAGCTACTTCCGCAGCCCGTTTGTATGGACCGGGGCGAGGGTGGACCTCACGGGCAAGGCCGTGTGGAACAGCTTCAACGGAGGCTTTGGCACCACGGCCATTTCGCCCCTCCACGTGATCTACGCCAACCACGTCAGCGGTTTGTACCCGGTGGGAACGATCATCCGGTTTGTGACCCGGGACGACGAACCCGTGGAACGGATCGTCCGTTTGTCGGCGAGGATCGGCGACACGGACATCAACCTATCCAGCCTCGACGTTCCGCTGCCAGGGACCATCCATTGGTTCAAGGTGATGCCCGAACACTGGTTTCTCCAATCCAGGCATCAGGCGCCCGGCACCGTGGGACGGCTTCCGTGCGTGATCATGGACAAGAATACCGGGAGCGTCGCGGTCAAGGACATCGCAGGCTTCTATCCGGGATTCTTTACGACCCAGACGCCCGTCGACCCCCTCCGTAGGAGGTTCACCCTGGAGCTTGGCTCGGGCGACAGCGGAAGCCCCATGTTCATCCTGCTGCGCGGTGAGCTCCTGCTGGACGGGATCTATTTCACCCGCCAGGGCGGGCCCGAAGTCAGCTCCAGCATCCGGTTGCTGGATGCTGCGATGCAGGGGAGCGGCTGCCAGGTGACGGTCGCAGATCTCGGGTCCCTGCGCCTGCACCAGTAGCCTGGAATTGTTACAATTGTGCGCAAGCCGCCCTCGGACTTGAAAAGCCGACTGGCAGGACATTTTCTGATTTCCGCCAGCTTTTCATGTCCATTTTTCGACAGGTTTTGTGCCATGGGGTCAGGTCGTTTTGGAGGTACCTCGCCGGTCGTCCGGGGCGATGCCTGCGCCTGTTCGCGACCTTCCCCTTTGCGACCGCCCTGGCTCTCCCAGCTGCCACCGAGGTCCCGACGATGTTCATCGCCGAGTACCGGGTCCATGGCGCCCATGGCCTTACACGGCTGGAGATCGAGACCGCGGTATACCCGTACCTGGGTCCCGGCCGGACCGGGGAGGATGTAAAGGCCGCGTGCGCCGCCCTGGAGAAGACCTATCGGGCAAAGGGGTACGGCGCGGTCTCGGTCCAGTACGGGCCGGAGCTTGCCCAGGAGGGGATTGTCCGCCTCCGGGTGCTGGAGGGAACGGTAGCAAGGCTCCGGGTGACCGGGGCCCGGTATTTTTCACCCGAAAAGATCCGGGCGGCGGCACCCTCGGTCGCCGAGGGAAGCGTGATCAACCTGAACGACGTCAACCGGGATATGATCGCGCTCAACCAGCTCAGGGACCGGACGGTAACCCCGAGCCTCGAGGCGGGCGCGGAACCGGGCACTTACAACATCAACCTCGACGTCAGGGATTCGTCCCCGATCCACGCAAGCGCCGAGCTGAACAACTACAACAGTCCGAACACAACGGCGCTTCGGGCGACGGCCTCCGTGAGCGACACCAACCTCGGGCAATCCGGACAGGGCGCCGGAGCGAGCCTTGAACTCGCCCCGGAACGCCGCACCGACGCCGAGGTCCTTTCGGCCTACATCCTGGCCCATGTATCCGGACTTCCACGGCTTAGCCTGCTTCTCCAAGGCACCAGGCAGGACAGCAACCTCTCGACGCTGGGAGGCTCGACGGTTGCGGGCCCGGGCCAGACGCTGGAGCTTGAGGCCATCTACGCCCTTCCGGACGGCAAGGACTGGGCCACCGGCAAGGACTGGTCGGATTTCAGCGATTCGCTGACGCTTGGGATCAACTACAAGCATTACCAGCAGACCCTGCACACGGGTGGAAGCTCGGCGGGAGCCGCCGGGACGATCGTGACGCCGATCACCTACTATCCGCTGACGGCCATGTACACGGCGACCCTGACCGGCCTCGGCGGCAGGACCTCGGTGACGCAATTCGACGCCGGGACCACCGTGAACATCCGGGGGATAGGAAGCAGCCCGTCCGTGTTCGACCTCAACCGCTACGGCGCGGATGGCAGCTTCATCACCCTCCATGGGGACCTCTCCCGCACCCAGGACCTTCCAGCGGGGCTCCAGTTCTTCGCCAGGGTTCAGGGCCAGCTGGCCAACCAGCCTCTGGTGAGCAGCGAGGAATACAGCGGGGGAGGGCAGGAGACGGTGCGCGGCTACCTCGAGTCCGAGACCGTGGGCGACAACGGGGGCTTTGCCACCCTGGAGCTCCGCAGCCCGTCGTTCCTCCGCTGGTTCGGTGGAAAGAGTGGTGAATGGCGGGTATATGCCTTCAGCGATGCGGGCGGACTCACGCTCATCGATCCCCTGCCCGAGCAGCAATCGAGGTTCTCGCTCTCGAGCATCGGCGTGGGCAGCAGGCTGGCGGTGGGGGACCACCTCAGCGGCTCGTGCGACGCAGCCTATCCCCTGGACAGCCAGACCTACACCAAGGCTCACGAGGTGCGCGTCACATTCCGAGTGGGCGTCGATTATTGATTTTCCTCCATGATGCATCCCTCAAAATGCCACGAACCCCAGGGTGATCCCGCGCTGCGGAGGGGAAGCCTGGTTCCCGGCCTGCTCCTGGCAGGCCTCGCGTTCCTGGCGTGGGCCAGCCCGGCGCGCGCCTGGTGGGACGGCGACTGGACGCTGCGCAAGCAGATCACCCTGGACACGACCTCCTCGGGCAGTGCGATCGCCGACCCGATCGGCAGCTCGCCGGTCCTGATCCGCCTCTTCGACGGCAATTTCCGTTTTTCGGACGCGAAGTCGGACGGAACGGACCTTCGCTTTGTCGCTGCCGACGACAAGACACTCCTCGCCTACCACATCGAGAAGTTCGATTCCCTGCTGGACGAGGCGTTTGTCTGGGTGAACGTGCCGGACCTGAAGCCCGGCACGAAGACGACGTTCTGGCTCTACTACGGCAACACGGGCAACAAGGCCGTGAAGGTCGAAAGCGCCAAGGACACCTACGATGCCGACACGGTGCTGGTCTATCATTTCAACGCGGCGGGCCAGCCGAGCTACGACTTCACCGGACAGGGCAATAACGCGCAGAATGCCGGCCTCCCGGTGGACGGATCGCTGATCGGGAGCGGGATCCGCCTTGACGGCAGGGCCGCGATCAACATCGCCCCGTCGCCCTCGCTTGTCTGGACCGAGGGTGCGCAGTGGACGTGGTCCGCCTGGGTGAAGTTCGGGGCACCGCAGTCCAACGGGATTTTTTTCAACCGGGGCGACCATGTCAAATTTCTGGCGATCGGCGCGGACCAGGGCTCGCCCTTCCTGGTTGAGTCCGACGGCGGCCCGATCGTGCGCAGCGCGGCGGGCGCCCCGGTCGCGCCGAACACCTGGCACCCTGTGGCGGTGGTCGCGGCCGGCGGAAAGATCACGCTTTACCTCGATGGAACCCCGTACTCCACGGTCGACGCCTCCCTGCCAGCCCTGGATACCCCGATGGCGATCGGGGGTGATGGCTGGGGCGGCCTGATGATCGCGGGTGGCACCGGGTTCCTCGGCGAAATGGATGAGATGCAGATTTCCAAGGTCGCACGGCCCGCCGGCTACCTGAAGCTGTCCGCCGTCGAGCAGGGCGGCGACACGGCCTCGAAGGTCCTGGCCTTTGGGGAGGACGAGCAGCAGACCGGCTGGTTCGATTTCCTGAAGAAGGGCTATGTGGGCGTCATCATCGGTTCGCTCACGGCCGACGGCTGGGTGGTCATCGGCATCCTGGCCGTGATGTCGCTCATCAGCTGGCTCGTGATGATCGGCAAGGCGAAGTACCTGAACCAGGTGAGCAGGAGCAACGAGCTCTTCCTCAAGGAATGGCGGAAGGTCGCCGCCGACCTTTCCGTCCTCGACAACGGCGACGGGAACGGGGCCGCCGCGGGCGTCACCAAGGAACAGCGCCTCGCCGCCCGTCACTCGCCCCTTTACCGGATCTACCACATCGGGGTGGAGGAGATCCAGCATCGCCTCGCGGCTGACAAGGCGAGCGGAACCCGAAAGGCCATTTCCGGCCGCTCGATCGCCGCGATTCGCGCGAGCCTGGACGGTGGCATGGTCCGGGAATCGCAGCGCCTCAGCAGCCAGATGGTTTTGCTTACGATCGCAATTTCCGGTGGGCCGTTCCTCGGCCTCCTCGGCACGGTGGTCGGCGTGATGATCACCTTTGCCGCAGTCGCCCAGGCAGGCGATGTGAACGTGAACGCCATCGCCCCCGGCATTGCGGCAGCCCTCGCCGCAACGGTCGCGGGCCTGGCCGTCGCGATCCCGGCCCTCTTCGGTTACAATTACCTCGTGACCCAGATCAAGTCGGCGACGAGCGACGTCCACGTTTTCATCGACGAGTTCGTGACCAAGCTCGCCGAGTTCTACGGCGGCAAAGCCGAGTGACCGGAACGAGCTTTCCCCATGCAAGTCCAAGCCGAGGAGAAGCCCTACGACGACATCAACATCACGCCGATGCTGGATCTGGCGTATGTGCTGCTTGTCATCTTCATCCTGATGTGCACGGCCTCCGTGCAGGGGGTGAAGGTCAATCTTCCCAAGGCGAGCGCCGCGCCGAGCCTTGCGAAGCCCAAGACGAAGGCGATCTCGATCAACAACGAGGGAAAGATCTTCCTCGATACCGTCCCGGTGACCCTCCAGGAACTCGAGCAGAGGCTCACGCAGCTCAAGGCGCAGAACCCGGATTTTCCGGTGGTGATCAAGGGGGACAGCCTGACCCAATACCAGTCGATCATGGACGTGCTGGATGTCCTCGGGCGGCTTGGCCTGACCCAGGTGGGGCTCGCCACAAAGGCCCGGGCCAACTGATGCCCCCCCAACCACAGCGATGAATTACGAGGACGACTTCGAAAAGCGGGGATTTCTGCAAAGGTACGGCTTTGTGGTCGGCATCGCCGCGATTGCCCTGATCTGCGGGGCCCTGGTGATCGGCAACCTTGCGAAGAGCGACCACAAACAGGTGCACAAGATGCCCGAAGTCGTCATGATCCGGCCACTCCCGGAGCCTCCTCCTCCTCCTCCTCCCCCCGAGCCTCCCAAGGAGGTCGTAGAGAAAATGATCGAGCAGGAGCCCATCAACCCGCAGGAGGACAAGCCCGACGACCGTCCCAAGGATTCAGCGCCCGCAGTCACGACCAACGTGACCGGAACGGGAAGCGACGCCTTCGGGCTCGGCGGCCCGGGAAAAGGCGGCGGCGGTGGCGGCGATAGTGGCGGCCACCACAGCCGGTTCGGCTGGTATGCCGGGGAGGTGCAGAGGACGATCCAGGAGGCGCTTGGCCGGAGCGCCGTAACGAGCCGCGCCGAATTTGAGAGAAAGGTGGGCATCTGGGCCGACATCACCGGTCGGGTGACCCGGGTTCGGGTGGTCGGTTCGAAGGACGACCCGGCCATCAACCAGGCCATCGACGATGTCCTGACCGGGCTGCTCCTGCCGGAACCGCCGCCCAAGGAAATGCCCATGCCGATCGTGCTGCGACTGGTCGCGCGCCGGCCGGGCTGAAATTACCCGCATGCCAAACGCAAAAACCGCTGTTCTCCAGCGCCTGTTGATCCTCTCGATGATCCTTGGATGCGTCGCCGTCGCCTCTGCTGCGGACGACGCGCCGACGGGTCCAACGGCCCCCGCCGAATCCACCCCGGGTCCCGATCCAACATCGGGCGGCGCGATGGTCAGCCTCATCAAGCGTTTGGAGGAGCGGGGAGCGCTTACCAGGCAGGATGCGGCTGTCCTGATCAGCCAAGCGGAGGCGGACGCAGCCGACGCGCGTGTGCAGGCGGCGGAAATCCTGCTCGCCACGGCCAAGGCGGATGCAGCGGCGGCGCGCGCCCAGGCAGCCCTCGCCCAGGCTGGATCGCCGCGCGCGGGATCCCCCACGCCGGCGCTGGTTGAGCCGCCCCCGGCGCCCGTCATCCAGGCTCCCGTGGCCATGCCTTCGACCCTGCCGGTTCCGCCGCCCGTCCCGCAGGCCCCAGTCGCGGTCGCGGCGCAGTCCCGGCTTGGTCCGTCGGACTTGGGCGATGAGAACGAGGGCCCCACGACCGTCACTGCGACCCCCCCCGCCAGCGCCGGCCCGGCAGCTGGTGCGCCGGGCGCCGAGGCGGGCGACGGCGACGAGGATTCAGTTCGGGTTCCCTATGTTCCCGAGGTCGTCAAGAACGAGCTCCGACAGGAGGTGAAGGACGACGTCCTTGCCGAGGCGCGCCGGGAGAATTGGGGCGGCTCGCACGCCTTCCCGGACTGGGTGAGCAGGTTCACATTGTATGGAGACGTGCGCATCCGCTACGGACTCCTGTACAACCACAAGACGAACGACGACAGCGGCAACGCGTTTCCAAACTTCAATTCGATCAACACCGGTTCGCCCTTCGACCTCGCGGGCGCCGTCGCCGAGCCTCAGTACAACGTGGACAAGGACCGCGAGCGGATGCAGCTCCGTGCCCGACTTGGCGCCACCGTCGACCTTGCGGACGGCTTTACGACCGGGCTGCGGCTTGCGACGGGCAATGACGACTCCCCGGTCTCCGCCAACCAGACCCTGGGTGCGGCGGGATCGGGCCAGGGCGGTGATTTCAGCAAGTACTCCGTCTGGCTCGACCGTGCCTACATCCGGTACCAGACCGGCGGGGACCCGGCGACGGACATTTCGCTCACGGCCGGCCGTTTTGAGAATCCCTTCTTCGCGACGAGCCTGATCTGGGCGAACGACCTTTCCTTTGACGGCGTCGTGGCCTCGGTTCCCCTGAAGGTGCATTGGGACGGGAACGTGGTGGACTCAATCAAGCCCTTCCTGGTGGCCGGGGTGTTCCCGGTCTTCAACACCGACCTGAACTTTGCGACGGACAACGCGGCAAAGTTTCCCAGCTACGACAAGTGGCTCGATGCGGCCCAGGCCGGCGTCGACTGGAGGACATCCAACGATTTTGATATCAAGGTCGCGGCCGCCTACTACTACTTCAAGAACATGCAGGGGCAGCTCTCCACGCCGTTCACGCCCCTCAACTCGTCCAACGCGGGCAGCACCGATGCCAGCCGCCCGTCCTTCGCCCAGAACGGCAACACCTACATGGAAGTCCGGGACATCGTTCCGGGGCCGCTCAACGACAACGGCACCATCGACCAATTCCAATACTTCGGCCTTGCGACCCCGTTCCACGAATTCGCAGCCACTGGACGGATCGAGTACAACCACTTCGAGCCCTTCCAGGTTTCGCTCACCGGCGAGTTTGTGGAAAATACGGCCTTCAGGGAAACCAGCGTGAGTGCGATGGCGATCAACAACCTCGGCGCCGTCCCTTCGTCCGGAGGCACCGCGCCGTTCCTCGGCGGAAACAAGGGATGGATCACCACCCTCAAGTTCGGCGACGCCGTGCTGCAGCGTGCCGGGGACTGGAACTTGGGGATCGGATACCGCTACCTTCAATCCGACGCGGTCGTGGACGCCTTCACCGACTCGGATTTTGGTGGCGACCTGCCGGGCACGAACCTGGAGGGGTACACAATCGACGGGAGCCTCTCGCTCGGCCACGGGGTTTGGTTTGAGACGAAGTATTTTGCGGCGTCGGCCATCGCCGGGCCCTCCTACAAGAACGATTACCTGCAACTGGACCTAAACACCAAATTCTGACCATGGCCCGGACTCTTAAGATCCTGATCGGCGCGGCAGGGCTTGCC
>Ga0302319_10009316_pt1 | contig 18910 bp, 17 predicted proteins | sample Bog_T0_2_FD_203319 | JGI IMG/M metagenome (GOLD analysis project Ga0302319, IMG submission 203319) | Peat permafrost microbial communities from Stordalen Mire near Abisko, Sweden - Bog_T0_2 | ecosystem: Environmental > Terrestrial > Soil > Wetlands > Peat | place: Sweden: Abisko, Stordalen Mire... | reverse complement strand
GGCTTCCGCGCCTTGGACTACCGGCTTCATCGCGCCGCGCAACTCATCCCCGCGCACACCGATCTGGTCGTACAGCTGCATTACACACCCAACGGCAGGGATACCGTGGACGCCACCCGGATCGGTCTCACCCTTGCGAAGCAGCCGCCCGAGCGCCGCTTCATCGTCTATTCGCCGCAGCCGCCGGCCGTCACCGATCCGAACATCTTCCGCATTCCCCCAGGCGACCCCAACTGGAAAAGCCCCCCGGTAGACGGGGTCTTCCTCACCAACGCCGACCTGGTCTGGTTTCTGCCTCATATGCACCTGCGAGGCAAAGACATGACGTACACCCTTACGAGGCCAGGCCAGAAGCCGCAAATCATCCTGGCCGTACCGAAGTACGACTTCGCGTGGCAGCTCGGCTACGATGCCGCTTCGCCCATCCGCGTAACCAGCGGCACGCGCCTCCACATTGACGCGCATTACGACAATTCACCCAACAACCCTGCCAATCCCGATGCCACCCGCGCCGTCTACGGAGGCACCCAGACCTGGGAAGAGATGATGGTTCCCTTCTTCGGGGTACTGGTCGACGCTCACGCCGATCCGAACCGCGTAATCGACCTGCCCGGACAAGTCGGCGCAATCCCTGCTTTGCCCGCTTTGACGGGTGCGCGACGCAAAAAGGCTAGCCTGCCTCACATTGAAGTCGAAGGCGAGCTAGTTTCCGTTTGGCGGATCCGGAGTCGATTGACGCTGCGGCCATGGCGGCGCCTTCCCTGAAGCCTGAGGCTTTTCCCGACGCCACTATCGCCAGCCCCGCGTTGATCACCACGATGTCGCGCGGAGCGCCTTTTTCGCCCTTGAGGATCGATTCCGCAATGGCGCGATTGCGATCCGCATCTCCCCCCAATAGTTCGTCGCTCGCCTCCGGCTGCTCTTCGATTCCGAAATCCGATGGCGTCAGCGTCATCCGTTTAATGACCCCCTGGCGAATCGACCAGACCGATGACGGTCCCGTGATCGTCATCTCACCCAGGCCATCTGAGCCGTGCACCACGAATGCGCGCTCGATCTCAAGCAACGCCAGCGCCCCGGCGATCTTCTCCCCCGCCTCTTCCGACCATGTCCCGCAGACCTGCAACTCGGCGCCGGCAGGATTCGTCAGGGGCCCCAGATAATTGAACGCGGTGCGAAACTTCAGCTCACGCCGAACCGGCTGCACATGGCGGGTCGCACTATGAAACGCGGGAGCGAACAGAAACCCGATGCCTTCCTCGCTGATGCAGCGGGCCACCACCTCGGGCGGAACAGTAGTTTTCACTCCGAGTGCTTCCAGAAGATCGGCGCTGCCGCATTTGCTGGTGATGGCACGATTGCCATGTTTGGCAACCCGTACGCCGGCGCCTGACACCACAAACGCGGCCACGGTGGAAATATTAAACGCATCGATGCCATTGCCGCCAGTGCCGCAGGTATCGAGTAACGGCCGGTATGCGGCATCGATGGTCAGCGGCACGGCGGACGCCCGCATAGCGCGCGCGAAGCCAGCCAGTTCTTCCACGGTTTCACCTTTGATCCGCAGCGCCGTCAGGAAGGCCGCGGTCACCGCGGGACTGGTCTCTCCGGTGAGCAGCGAACCCATGGCGGCCTGCGACTCGGACTGGGTGAGCGGCCGCCCGTCGATAACGGCGTTGAGCAGTTCAGGCGTCATGATAAAGTTGAAAATTCAGGATCTTCAACCAGCATAGTAGGTTCGGGTTGCAGGTCATGAAAATACGCGCCTCGCACGCCGTTCCGTGCTTATTTTGAAATGAAAATTCACGAGTATCAGGCCAAGTCGATTCTGGCCAAATACAAAGTCCCTGTGCCTCGCGGGGAGGTGGCGTTTACCGTCGCCGAAGCCGAGGCGGCTGCGAAAAACATCGGCGGCAGCGTCGTTGTGAAAGCGCAGATTCACGCGGGCGGCCGCGGGAAAGGCGGAGGCGTCAAGGTCGCTAAAGACGCGGCGGATGCCGAGCAGTGGGCGCAAAAGATTCTCGGGATGACGCTGGTGACGCATCAGACCGGTCCGGAAGGCCGTCTCGTGCAGCGCCTGTTGATCGAAGAGACGCTGCCCATCGATAAGGAACTTTATCTGGGCGTGGTTCTCGACCGCGGGACCGGCAACATCATATTCATGGCGTCGGCGGCGGGCGGCATGGATATCGAAGAAGTGGCGGCGCATAACCCCGAGGCGATTTTGAAGGAGCCCATCGATTCCGGTCTGGGCCTGCAGCCGTATCAGGCGCGCAAGCTGGCTTTCGGCATCGGCATACGGCCCGCGGCTATTGCCGGCGCGGTTCAGGCGATGATGGCGCTTTCGAAAGCCTGCCTGGAGATGGACGCCTCGCTGGCCGAGATCAATCCCTTTATTCTGACCAAAGACGATCGTGTCTTCGCGCTCGACGCCAAGATCGCCTTCGACGATAACGCGCTCTTCAGGCACAAAGAGCTTCTGGAACTGCGCGATCTGAACGAAGAGGATTCGCTGGAAGTCGAAGCTTCGAAGTTTGGACTCAATTACATCAAGCTCGAGGGAAACATCGCGTGCATGGTGAATGGCGCGGGCCTTGCGATGGGCACCATGGACATCATTAAGTACTCCGGCGGCAGTCCGGCGAACTTCCTTGACGTGGGCGGCGGCGCCAGCGAGGAACAGATTAAGAACGCGTTTCGCATTCTGCTTTCCGACCCCAGCGTGAAGGCGGTGTTCATCAATATATTCGGCGGCATTCTGCGCTGCGACCGGCTGGCGAACGGCGTGGTGGGCGCGGCGCGGGAACTGGGCATCAAGATCCCTATCGTGATACGCATGGAAGGCACCAATGTGGAGGAGGGCCGCAAGATTCTGGAAGAATCCGAATTCAATTTCACGGTGGCCGATGGCATGAAGGACGGCGCCGAGAAAGCGGTTGCGGCCGCCGGGGGGAAACTGTCATGAGCGTACTCGTGGATAAGAATACGCGGCTCCTCGTGCAGGGCTTTACGGGCAAGGAAGGCACCTTCCATGCATCGCAGGCGATTGCTTACGGCACCCAGGTAGTCGGCGGCGTTACGCCTGGCAAAGGCGGCACCACGCACCTGGAGCGGCCGGTCTTCAACACCATGGAACAGGCGGTGAAAGAGACCGGCGCCAATGCCACCGTGATCTTCGTGCCTCCTCCGTTCGCGGCGGATTCCATCATGGAAGCGGCCGACGCGGGCGTGGCTCTGATCGTGTGCATTACCGAGGGCATCCCGGTGGTGGACATGGTCAAGACATGGAAATATCTGGGCACAAAGAAGTCGCGGCTGATCGGGCCTAATTGCCCCGGTGTGATTTCGCCGGGCAAGTGCAAGATCGGCATTATGCCGGGGCACATCCATCTGGAAGGCAATGTCGGGGTGGTTTCGCGCTCAGGCACGCTGACCTATGAAGCAGTGGGCCAGCTGACGAAGCTCGGCATCGGGCAATCCACCTGCATCGGCATCGGCGGCGACCCGATCATTGGCACCACGTTCCTCGATTCGATCAAGTTCTTCGACGCCGATCCCGATACGCACGCCATCGTCATGATCGGCGAAATCGGCGGCAATGCGGAAGAGACCGCGGCCGCTTACATTGGCGCTCATGTGAAAAAGCCGGTGGTGGGCTTCATCGCTGGGCAGACCGCGCCGCCGGGACGCCGCATGGGTCATGCGGGCGCGATTATCTCGGGCGGGTCAGGCGCGGCTCCGGACAAGATTAAAGCTATGGAAGCGGCGGGAATTACCGTCTGCAAATCGCCGGCGCAGATCGGCGAAAACGTGCAGATGCGGCTTAAAGGTTAATATGCAAAAGACATTTTCGATTATCAAACCGGACGCCGTGGCGTCGGGAAAAGCGGGGAAGATCCTCGCGCTGCTGGAGGAAAGCGGCTTCCGTATCGTGGCCTTGCGCATGGCGAAGCTGAGCCAGTCGCAGGCGGAAGGCTTTTACGCGGTCCATAAAGAGCGGCCGTTTTATACGAGTCTGGTGAAGTTCATGACCGAAGGGCCGGTAGTTCTGATGGCTCTGGAGCGCGAAGACGCGGTGAAGAAGCTGCGTGAAGTTATGGGTGCGACGAACCCGGCCAACGCGGCGGATGGCACGGTGCGCAAGCTGTTCGCGGAGAGCATCGAACGTAATGCAATCCATGGTTCCGATGCGCCCGAAACTGCGGCGGACGAACTTCGGTTCTTTTTTAACTCAGTCGAACTCAACCAGCTTTAAGGCTGGTTGTGGCGCAGGTTGGCGCCTTGTGGGGTCGGGGCTTCCGCCCGGCGTTTTGAATCGAAGAACACTCTCGCATCCGACGATTCGGCAGCAATTTGCACCCCGAGAGCGCCGAGCGGAAGCGCTGCCCCACAATCGGCGCGGCGCCGGCGGTAGGACCTCCGATTGCTCTTAGTGGCGTATGAGCGCAAAAATATTCGTAACGGTAGTGGCGGTTGCGGCAAGTCTTAACGGACAAACGATACGCCGGCAGGCGTCGATCGTCGCTGGAGGTAATCGCGATCGCGGTCACTGCTCCGTCGAAGTAGTAGTCGACGGTTCGGCGGAAATCTCCCTTCGCGGAGACGATGCCACCGTCAACAACCTCCAGGGTCAGGCGCCTCAACTGCGCCGTTTTGAATGCACTGGTCCAATACCCGCCGACCCGCGAGATTTTCAGTTCAACGGAACGGAAGGTCGCGGCAGACAGGAATTACTCAGCCCCGCACGCGATGGCCAACCCGCTGTGATCCGCATCGAAGACCCGGAAAGCGGGGCCGACCGATATGCTTTCGAAATCACCTGGCGCAATGGAGGAGGCGAACGGCGGGATACGGATCGTTTCGATAACGCGCCCGTCCGCTTTGATCCGAACCGAATGGTGGATTCCTGCGAAGACGCGGTTCGGCGCAGGGCCTCGGACAGCATAGGAACGCGCGACCTGAACTTCCGCGACGCACATCCCGATCAGGACCATCGCGATCAGGTGGTGGGCAGAATGGAAGCTCGCCGCGAGGGTCGCCCCGACGAAATGTTCCGCTTTACCTGTTCAGTGAGCCTTGAATCAGGGGAAATTCGCAACGTAGAATTCTTTCCCATGGAAGCAGACCGGGGCGAGCCTGGCGGCACCTCCGCCGCGGTTCAGAATTGCCGGCTGGCCGTTCAACAGCGCGCCCGGCAGAACGGTTATGCCCGCGTCGAGGTAGGCGAGGTTCGTCCCGACGATCGTCCCGGACGCCAGGGTTTCCTGGTGGGCGACTTACGGACGTTTGGCGATGATGGCCCGCACTCGATGCGCTTTGCGTGCTCGGTCGGAATGCGCGATGGCGATGTGCGATCCGTAGATATCTTCCCGGCACGCTAGCAAGTTTGGCCTTGCCTGTAAAATAACAACGGGCATGGTTCGAGACGGCATCTATTACGCTCTGGCTTTCACCACGGCCGGAGTATTGATCGCAGCGCTTCTGGAGCCCGTCTACGGCCTGCCGCTTTTCATTCTGGCGGCGTTTTGCGGCTGGTTTTTTCGGGATCCCGAAAGGCTCTTGCCCGCCGGGCCGGTAGCGCTGTCTCCGGCCGATGGAAAAGTTGTGGCCGTGGTTTCCGAAGGGTTTGAATCAGGTGCCCGGACCACGCGCATCAGCATTTTCCTGAATATTTTCGACGTTCATGTGAACCGCACGCCTATCGGTGGAACCATCACCGACATCACTTACAAAAAAGGCAGCTTCCTTGTGGCCAGCCGCGAGATTGCTTCGGCGGAGAATGAGCAGAACGTGATTACCGTGCGCGCTGACGATGGCACTAAAGTCGTGTTTTCCCAGATTGCGGGGCTGATAGCGCGGCGCATCGTTTGCTACAAGAAGGTGGGCGACCGGGTTCAGGCGGGTGAGCGGATCGGTCTGATCAAGTTCGGATCCCGCGTGGATGTGATCTTCGGACCCGAGTGGAGCATTGAAGTGAAGCCAGGCGTGCGCGTGATTGCGGGCACCAGCGTCCTCGCACGGCGCGCCGGGGAAATCGTGTTACCCGATGTGATGACCGCCGCGATTATCGAGGAGGCCGCGCTCTGTCAGACTTAAACCAGTCAGACGTAATAACGACGCCGAGGAAGCCGCCGCCGCGTGCTGCCTACGCGTTGCCGACTCTTTTCACCGCGGCCAATATTTTCCTCGGCTATCTCTGCATCCTGCGCACCATTCAGGGCGCGATGATTTATGGGACGAATCCCCTGCAGGCTTCGCTGGATTTCGATGTCGCGGCAAAGACCATCGGCTTCTCTTTCATCCTCGACGGCCTCGACGGCCGCATCGCGCGCATGACCAATACCACCAGCGAGTTCGGGCGCGAGCTCGATTCCCTGGCGGATGTAATCAGCTTCGGCATCGCACCGGCGATTCTGGCTTATGTGTGGGGAGTCGAGTTTGCGGGGGTCGATCAGCTGCAGCGCGCGGGCAAGTTCATTTCATTCCTGTTCCTGGTGTGCGGTGCGGCGCGGCTGGCGCGGTTCAATATTCAGAAGAACCCGATTCCCCGCAATCCGGGCCGCCCGAATCGCAAGTACTTCGTAGGTCTGCCGATCCCGGCGGCGGCGGGGATGGTTGCCGCGGTGGTTCATGCATCGGACAACTTTCCGATCACTAACATCTACCTGTCGGCGGGCTGGGCGGCGCTGCTGGCCTTGCTTTCGTTCCTGATGGTAAGCACCTGGCGCTACTGGAGCTTCAAGGAGCTGAACCTGGGGCGACCGCGTTCTCCGCTGCTTCTGGTGCTGATGTGCGGCGTGATTTATGCCATCTGGAACTGGTCGCAGGTGGTGTTGCTGGTCATTGCGGGGACGTATGTCGCGAGCGGCATCGCGATTCGCGCCGGAGGAATTATCAGACGCTATTTTGCCAGGAAGACGCCGGCTCCCGACATTCACCAGGAGCCCCAGGTTGGCTGATATCATCGCGCTCATCGGCGGCGAGACACTGCTCGGGCATGAAGTCCGCGAGGTCTTCGGCGAATCTTCGCTGGGCTCTCATTTGCGCCTGGTCGCGGCGGAAGAGGAAGAGACCGGCAAGCTGACCGAGATCGGCGGCGCGGCGACTTTTCTGACGAAGCTCGACCCCGCAGCCGTGGAAGATGCGGCGGTGATTGTCCTTGCGGGCAGCGCGGCGTCGTCGAAGGAAGCGCTGGCCGCGGGGCATTCGGGCGCCGTGATCGACCTGACAAGCTACACCGAAGACGAGCCCGATTCACAGTTGCGCTCGCCGCTCGCGGAAGCACCGGATTTCCGGGCGGATCTGACGGGTCCGCAGGTTGTGGCGCATGCTTCCGCAACCGCTATCGCGGTTCTGCTTTCAACCCTGCATCGGGCGGTGCCTGTGGAACGCGCCATCGTTCACATCTTCGAACCGGCCAGCGAGCGCGGCAGGAGCGGCATCGAAGAACTGCAGCAGCAGGCCGTCAGTCTGTTCTCTTTCCAGCCGATGCCGAAGAAGGTATTCGATGCGCAGATTGCTTTCAACATGCGGCCGCAGTGGGGCGAAGCAGCTCCCGAAAAACTGGCGGATGTGGAGGAGCGCATCGAACGCCATCTGGCTTCACTTCTGGAGCGTGGGAACGGGGTTCCTATGCCTTCTCTGCGGGTGATTCAGGCGCCGGTGTTCCACGGCTACGCGCTTTCGTTCTGGGTGGAACTCGAAGGCAATGCGGATATCACGGAGATTGAGGACGCTCTGGCGGCCGATTTGATCGATCTGCGCGGGCCGGATGTAGAGCCTCCCGACAACGTCGGTATCGCGGGGCAGACGGGGATCGCGGTGGGCGCGATTACGCCGGACCGTAATAACGGCAATGCGGTCTGGATCTGGGCCGCCGTCGACAACCTGCGCCTGGTGGCGGAGAGCGCGGCGATCATTGCGAGGCAGATTCTGTGAGGGCGCCGCTGTGAGAGGGCTGGTTTTTCTGCTGGCGTTAGCCGGTGCAGGCTGCGGCTACCACGCCGGGCCGCAGGGCAGCCTGCTGCCTACCACGATCCACACCATCGCGATACCCCAATTCAGGAACAACACGGTTCAGTACAAAATCTCGAGTTACATGTCGGAAGCGATCACGCGGGAGTTCGTTTCGCGCACGCGGTACGCTGTGGTGGCGGACCCGGCGCAGGCCGACGCCACGCTCTACGGCACCATCATTAATTACTTCTCGAATGCTACTGTGTCCGACCCTACTACGGGCCGCGGAACCGGCGCTCAGATCACGGTGCAGATCCAGATCCGGCTGGTCGATAAGAACGGGAAGGTGATTTTCCAGCGGCCGAATTTCCAGTTTCTCGACCGCTATGAGATCGCTCTGAGTCCGGGCCAGTATATCGATGAAAGCCAGGCGACGCTTTCGCGTTTGAGCCGCGATGTGGCTCGCAGTGTGGTGAGCGCGGTGCTTGAGAATTTCTGAGCTCCCATGACTCCCGCTCAGTTTCTTGGCCGCGTGAAGCGCAATGAAGTGCCTCCGGTAACGCTGTTTCTGGGGCAGGAAAGCTACAACCGGCGGCGCTGCCGCGAGGCGCTGGTCACGGCTTCGACGGTGCCTCCCGAGACTTTCGATGCGGCACAGACTTCGGTGGCCGCGATTATCGACGATGCTCGCTCCATGTCTTTGTTTGCGTCCGAGCGGCTGATCTTTGTCAGCAATGCCGAGGCGGCGATGCCTCGCACCTCGAAGAGCGAAGACGATGAAGAAGGCGGGACATCGGGATCGGCCGGCGATGCGGCCTTGATTGTGGCTTATGCGAAGAGCCCGACGCCCGGCGTGATCCTGGTCTTTGAAGCCACCCGCTGGGACTTCGAAGGCGACGATAAGACGAAGAATGAGCGGGTGCGTAAATACTACGGGACGATCGCCGATTCGGTGGACTTCCGGCGATTTACCCCCGATGAAGCGCGCGCTGAACTGAACGGGATCGCGAAGGCCGCAAAGGTCACGCTTGAGCCGGCCGCGGCGGAGGCTCTTGTGGAAGCCCTCGGCGCCGATGTCGGACGCATTGCCGTGGAACTCGAAAAGCTTTCGCTCTACGGCAAGCCGATCACGGCGGAAGACCTTCCCTTGCTGGTTCCCGACGCGCGGCAGAGCACCATCTTCGCGCTGGTGAACGCGCTGGGACGCCGCGATCGCTCGATACTCTGGACGCGCTGGTGCGCGAAGGCGAATACCTTCCGCTCGCGCTCACGTTCCTGGCCGGCCAGTTCCGCATGGCTCTGGTGGCGAAGGAAGCTAACCTGCGCAATTCCCAGCAGGTGCAGGGGCATTTCCAGAAGTCGGGCGTGCCGATGTGGGGTTCGCGCGCCGAACAAGTGTGGAATACGGCGTCGAAGTTCTCGAAGGAGCAACTGGAGCGCGGGTTAAAGCTGATCTTCGAAGCCGACCGCGATCTGCGCAGCGCGCGGCCGGACGACCGGACGATACTCGAGTCGTTCGTGGTTCGCCTGTGCGCGTGAGTTGCCGAGCGGGCTTCCCACCCATACCTGCCCGGCCGGGAGCGTTTCGCCTTTCATCACCAGCGAGAGCGGCCCGAGTCGCGCGCCGTCCTGCAGCTCCGTATCGTAGAGAACGATCGATTGCGTTCCCACCTCGCAATCGGTTCCGATTTTGAGGTGCGATGCCTTCATCACGCGGTCTTCGAACAGATGCGTTTGCAGGATGCAGTCGTGGTTGAGAATGGCCCGGTCGCCTATGTTTACAAGGTCGAATTCAAGGAAGCCGGTGGTGTCGACGTAAGCGCCTTTTCCGATGCGGCAGCCCAGCAGGCGGAGGAACCAGGGAAGTAGCGGGGTTCCCTGAAGAGTTTCGAGCCCGATCGGCACGGCGAGGAATTCGAAGAGCGCGTTCACCAGTTCCAGGCGCCAGACGGCTGCGCTCCAGCAGGGTTGTTGAAAAGGCCGATAGCGTCCTGCAACGAGCCATTTCATGGACACGACGGCCAGCATAATGGCGGCGCAGAGAGCCGCATAGACTGCAGGGAGAGCGAATATCGGGACGGCGGGCGCGATGTCGATTACGCCGACGGTCGCGATCACGAAGCCCGCGCCGGGCAGGGAGATTCTGAACAGCTCCCAACACCCGCGCGCGAACTGGAGTTTGCGGGTAGGCCGGAATGTGGATTCTTCGGAGAAGCCGCTGGCAGGCTGGCGGCGCGCGAGGAAAAGAGGCGGCGAACCGAGCCAGGAGGCGTTGGTGCGCGCGGCGAATCGTTTGTCTTCGGGCGCAAGCGTGAGAACTCCGATCAGAGAGCCGTCACCGATTGTGGTTCCCGCCGGGATCACGGCGCTATTACCTACGAAGACACGACGGCCGAGTTTAGTGGGCGCAAGCGTAAGCCAGCCTCGTTCGATGCGGGCCGCTCCAAGCGATACCTCGTCGGCGATGGTGCAGTCGTCTCCGATGTCGAGCAGGTCGGGCGAACTGGTGGTCACGTTTGAGAGTTCGACGAAGCGGCCCAGCTTTGCTCCCAGCGCTCGGTACCAGGGTTTCAGAAAGATGGTGGAATGGAGCGGACCGGCCACTTCGACGCTGAGCGCAAGTAACTGTTCAACGATCCAGTGCCTGACGTAAAACCAGCCGTGTACCGGGTAGGTCCCGGCGCGGGCGCGGCCAATCAGAAGCCATTTCATCAGCACGACCTGAGCGGCCATGCAGAGGATGAACGACGCTCCGGCGATGGGCGCTGCGGCGAGGTTGAAGCGCTCCAGCAAGGCGACTCCGGGGACGAATGCCGAGAGTTCGAACAACGGGAAAAGAAGGACGAGAACGATGTAGAGGAGTATCTTCGGTTCGTGGCGCAAGCTTCCGGCGTTTACTCGAGTTCCGGAAATTTCGGCGCCGGGTGGGAGCAGCGACAGATCCTCAAGCCTGGCTCTGTCTTTCATCACCGTCCCGGGGCATACAACCGACCGTGTTGCCACAAGGCAATCGCGCCCAATCTCGATGGGGCCAATAACCAGGTGGCCGTCTTCCACGTTGTATCCGAGGAGCGATGCGCCCTCGTCGACAGTCGAGCCGTCGCCGATCGAGATCAGGTCGAAAGCGGCGATCAGGTCGGATGCCAGGTGAACGTCTTTGCCAATTCGCGCGCCGAAGAGACGATACACGAACGGCAACAAAGGCGTTCCGCCGAGGCGCTTCAAAGGCAGGCTGCGCACAAGAGTCTGAACGAACCACCAGCGCAGATAATATCCACCCCAGAGACGATGGCGCCCGGCGCGAATGCGTCCGAGCAGACACCACTTGGCGCAGACCGCGAACACGATCATAAGCGGCGTTGCAGCTACAGCCGTCGCAAAAGCATGTAAAGCCGAATCGCGGAAGTAAACCAGCCACGGCGCCACCCACAGCAGGGCGCGAAAGACAAATATGGGGTAAAGAGCGGCGGTCTGCACAGCCCCGGCGGCGAAGTGACGAATCCTCTCGTGTTTGTCTCGAGGTGGCGGCGTCGGAGAATCGACGGGTGTGGGCGTCCGGGTATCGACCTCCGATGCCAGGCGCGAGATCGTCGGACAGCTGTAAACATCGCGCACCGTGACATTGGCAAATCTCGCGTCCTTTCGTAATTCGGACACCATTTGCGCGGCGAGCAGCGAGTAGCCGCCGAGATCGAGAAAGAAATCGTCGCTGACTGATATGTGTTCAGAACAGAAGAGATCGCTCCAGACTTTCATCAGCCGGCGTTCGGTATCGCTGGTGGGCGGCTCCGACGAGTGCTTCCGGCTGGCCGGCTGGATGAGCTTCAATGACGCGCGGTCGAGCTTGCCGCTCGCCAGCCGGGGCAGATCCTCCACAGGCCGGATTTGCGTCGGCACCATCCATGCGGCCAGCCAACGTCTCAGTGCAGACCGAACGCTCTGCTCGTCCCATCGCTCGCGATTCCGCAGCACAACGTAAGCGGCCAGTTGGGTTTCCGATACAACGCACGCTGCGGCTCGGATGTTTTCATCCCGCAGAAGAGCCGATTCGATTTCAGCGAGCTCAATGCGCAAACCGCGCAGCTTCACCTGAGAGTCGATGCGGCCCGCAAACTCGATATTCCCCTCGCGATTGATACGTCCCAGATCGCCCGTTCGATACATCCGAGCGCCATCGCGCCCGGGCACAAAGCGGGCCTGCGTTTCGGCCTCGAGTCCGATGTATCCGCGCGCCACGCCTTCGCCCGCAATGCAGATCTCTCCCTCAAGAATAAAGACCTTATAGCCAGGAAGCGCACGACCGATCGTCACCGGCTTGCCCGGGGACAGGTCGGCCCAGGTTGCGATGACAGTGGTCTCGGTTGGTCCGTAAGTGTTCACGATTCGGCGGCCGGGGCGTGCCCAGCGCGCGACCAGTTCGCTCGGGCAGGTTTCGCCGCCAAGAATGAGAAGGCGCAGCGAGGGCAGTTCGGCCGAATCATCCAGCATCGAGAGCAAGGTCGGGACGCAGGAGAGAACCGTGATGCCTGTAAGGTCTGGGCTCGAGCATGCCGTTTCAGGCGACGCCGCCACGAGCGTCGCACCGGCCGCCAAGGCGAGCCACATTTCTTCCACCGATAAGTCGAAGGACAGCGGAGCGCCCTGCCAGACACGGTCGCAGGGTTGAATCTTAAAAAGGTTTCGTTCGGCGTTGACCAGGTGGCAGGCGTTGCTGTGTTCCACCATAACGCCTTTCGGGCGCCCGGACGAGCCCGAGGTGTAGATCACGTAGCAGAGGTCTGTCGGCGTTGCGCCGTTATCGCCGACGGCCAAAGGTTCGGAACTTTCGGCTCCAACGCCGCTGAGATCGGACTCAGTGATCAGCGCGCAAGCGCCCGAATTCTCAATCATCCACGCGATGCGTTCGGCTGGATAGGCGGGATCGACCGGCAGATAAGCCGCGCCCGCTTTCAGAATTCCCAGGATTGAGGCGTAAGCGTCAATCGAACGGGCGAGCGCTGTGGCGACGATCGAACCGCGCTCTACTCCCCGGGCGCGCAGATAGCGGGCGATCTGGTTGGCGCGGGCGTCCAGCCGGCGATACGTAATAGAGTGGCGTCCCGATTCCACAGCCACGGCATCGGGCCGGATTTCCGCCTGTGTCTCGAAAATGCGATGCAGTCCCTGCAATCAGAGAAGTGCGAAATGCTGACGTTTCTTCTCAGTTAAAATGCGCCGGTGATCGATGGCACAGTGGTCCGGGAGGTGCATTTTGCAGACTGCGAAGGAGCAATTTTCCGATGGCTTTATCTTCTCTCACTCATACAAAAAAATCGAACCCAATTCTTTTGAGCGCTTTATGCGCGGCAGCTCTGTCCGTTGGAGTAGTAGCGCCGAACGCGCGGGCCGATGAATGGAACAAGAAAACGATACTGACTGTAGGCGAGACGATCCAGGTTCAGGACGATGTCCTGACGCCCGGTAAGTACGTGTTCAAGCTTCTCGATTCCCAGTCGGATCGCCATGTCGTTCAGATCTACAACGAGGATGAATCCCACCTCATCGACACCATCCTGGCAATACCGAATTACCGGATGAATCCGGGGGGCAGGCAGTTTGTTTTCTATGAAACCCCAGCCGGCGCCGCTAAGGCCATGCATGCGTGGTTTTATCCCGGTGACAACTTTGGTCAGGAATTTCGCTATCCCAAACATTTGAAGATGCTGACCGAGGCCGTGATGCCGTCGATGCCCACTCCGGCGCAACCGGAAGCTCAGCCGGAACCGCAACCGGTACCCGCACCTGAGACTGCTGTCCAGCCCTCGGAACCAGCTCCGATGCAGGAGCAGGCACAAGAGCAACAAACCGAAGTAGCCCAGAACACTGTCCCGTCGAATCCCGCGCCAAGCGACGATACGACGCCCTCCACGCTGCCTAAGACAGGAAGCGTTTATCCTTTGATCGGGCTTTCTGGTCTGATTTCGTTGGGCTTGTTCAGTATGATTCGGTTAACGCGACGAGTGTAACAGAAAGAGGCAACGATCATGAAACGGCGCTTTGCGATGGCAGTTTTGGTTATCGCGTGCGCCGTTTTGTTTCTTCAGGCAGACGACTTTACGCTCCGCACCGATGTACGTCTCGTGCAACTGGACGTTGCGGTGAAGGATAAAAAGGGCGAAGCTGTGGGTGGCCTGCAGCAAAACAACTTCACCGTACTGGAAAACGGCCGGCTGCAAACGATAACCGTGTTCGGCCGTGAAGACCTTCCCGCCACCGTGGGAATTCTGGTCGATGAGAGCTTCAGCACGCGGCAGATCCGGGCGGGCGTTCTGGTGGCGGCGGAAGCCTTTATCCGGAATTGCAATCCGCACGATCAGTTCTTTGTTCTTAATTTCAACGATAAGGTTGTGTCGGGGCTTCCGCGGTCACTTCCCTTCTCCGACAATCCCGCAGCGCTGCGCATGGCACTGCGTCGCGGGAATCCGGAAGGCATGACCGCGCTTTACGATGCGATAGCCGACGGCTTGAAGCATATTCAGCTGGGTCAAAGCCACAGGCGAGCGCTCGTACTCATCAGCGATGGCGGCGACAACGCCAGTTCGCACAACCGGCGCGAGGTCCTTCAGATGGTAGAAAAAATCCCGGCCACAATCTACACCATCGGCTTGTTCGACCCCTCCGATACCGAGACGGACAAAGGTCTGCTGAAAGAACTGGCTACCATCAGCGGAGGTCAATCTTACTTGCCGAAAAATACAGACGAGATGCTTGCGGACTGCGATCGAATCGCCCGGGACGCGCGCTCAAGGTACACGGTGGGTTACATTCCCTCAGCCGAGAGCGGCAATGGAGTGCGGCATATTCAGGTTCGAGTATCCGCCCCGGGACAGAGCAAACTGACTGTTCTCACTCGCAGGAGTTATAGCTATGACGAGAAGGTTCATTGAGGCATTTTTGCTGCTCGCGGGAATTGCCGGGGTGGGCTTATGGGGCTGGTCTCGATGGCACGAATCGCAATCACAGCAAGAGGACAGCCAGGCGTTTGACGATACCCAGGCCAGGCCGGGACCCGAGCCCATCGTCATTCCCAACAATGGCGTAGTTGGTCGAATCAGGATTCCCCGGCTTCATTTGTCGGCAATGGTTCGCCAGGGAACGGGCGCACAAACTCTCGATGTCTCGGTAGGCCATATTCCAGGCACGGCGTTTCCGGGTCAGCCGGGAAACGTTGCCGTAGCTGCGCATCGCGACACTTCGTTCCGCGGCCTTCGAGATATCAGACGGGGCGATTCAGTCGAGTTCGAGACCACTCACGGAACTTATTTCTACACGGTGGATAAGACTGAAATCGTAAGGCCTCAGGATGTCTGGGTACTGAAGGCGGCCGCTTATCCCGAACTTACGATGGTGACCTGTTATCCGTTCGATTACATAGGCTCCGCGCCAAACCGGTTCATCGTGAAGGCGCGCCAGGTAGTGCAGCCAAAGGCAGCCCCTGCTGTGAAAACGGTGTCGTTCAAGCCACTGGGATACGTCGATCCCGTTAAGCGACCCATGAAGGTCCCGTTTGAAGTTGCGGCAAACCACAGCCGTCAGCTGGCGCCGGGAATTTCGATCGGCTTGACCGCCGCGGACGCTGCCGGTCAGCGCGTCGATGGTTGGATGTGGGTGATGCCCGACCGCCGCACCATCTGGCTGCGCGGTCAGGGTGCGCAGGATCCGGTGGTTTTCTATGGCCAGGAAGACGGGAGACGCCGCGAACTCGTCATCACCAGCGTTTCATCGCACGCCGCGCGGGGTTATCTGCTGGTGAACTGAAGAACCACAGTGTAATTTAAAGATCTGACAGATCCAGTTCATCCCAAACCTCCCAAAGGAATTCTGCGCCGCGCGGCCGAGTCCGCCGGCCTCGCGCTGATGGGCTTTGCGGCTTTGGCTATCCCCCTTCACGTCGTGTTGAGAAGGGAGCTCAAAGATGCGCCTGACGATATCCGGGCGCAGGGCTGGCCCATCCGCCTGCTACAAGTCCTTTTCGCCAGATATGTGATTCAGTGGATCGATGTAGAGGGAGTCGAAAACCTCCCGGCCGGGTCTTACGTGGTGGCGGCAAACCACGCTTATAAATCCGGAGTCGACGGTTTTATTCTCGGTCATTTATTGGCGACGCGCGCCGGCCGTGTGCCTCGCATTCTGATTACCGCCGACAGCCGCAGCTGGATGGTTCGCGCGGAGCGTTGGGTGCTGCATCATTACGGGATCGCTCTGCTGGTTCCCGATGAGTCTTTGCTGCGCCGCCGCCGCGGGACCTCGGATGTGATCGCAGCTTACCTGAAGCAGAGCTCCCAACACGCCGTGCTGATCTTCCCCGCGGGGCGCGCCATCGCCGACCCGGTGCTGCAGCTGAAGAACTGGAGTACGGGCGCCGTGGTTGCGGCTGAAAAGAGCGGCTGCCCGGTTGTACCGGTGGCTATCGGCGGACTGCGCCTGGACTGGTCTCCCGAGACGGTCATCTTCTCCGCCATTGAAGCGGAAGGGCCGCAGCCGCCGTTCCGAATCTCGGTAAAAATCGGCAAGCCGATCATGCCTGGCATCGATACTCACGCGGATCTGGAAAAGGTGCGCGATGCGGTCGCGGAACTGATGCAAACCATTCCGGGTTTGCGCCCGGCCCCCGGCGAATCCGACCCCGCTTTCGGCAAAATCACTCTGCGCGATGGCAGGACGCTGGCGTTTACCGACCGCGGTCCGCGCGAAGGTACGCCCATTCTCTACTTCCATGGCTTCCAGGGATCGCGCCTGGAACGCGTTCCCGGTCTCGGCGGCATACTCGCAAAACTCAACATCAGGCTGATCGCGCCGGACCGGCCTGGCATCGGCTTATCCACTCCGATGCGCGGCCGGACGCTGCTCGGCTGGGCTGGCGACGTGCGGCAGTTGACTGAGCAGCTATTGGGCGCCGGCGCGGCTTATTCGATTTTTGGTTTCTCGGCTGGCGCGACTTATTCCCTGGCCTGCGGGCAGCTTCCTGGACTGCGCGCGATAGTGCTGGTGAGCGGCCTGGGCCTGCCCCATCTGATCTCGGAATGGCGGCGCTATTCGAGTGAAGTCTGGAAGATTCTGCTTTCGGCGAAGCTGGCGTATTTTCGGCCCGGCGTCTTTCTGCGCATCGAGAAGAAACAGCGGGACACCGCTGTGAACGATTGGGCCGGTTACTACAAGGGCGTGACCCACGATCTTTCCGCCGACGATCAAAAGATCCTCGCCAATCCGGAAGTGGAAGAGCTGTTTCGGGAGAATCGTCGCGAGGGCTATGCCCAGGGCATGGGATGCCTGTTGCATGAGGTGCAGGCGATTTATTCCGACCCGCGCGTCGATCTGATTCATCTTTCGGCGTGCAGTGTGCTGATTGTGCATGGGGCCGAGGACACGGTGGTGCCGGTGCGCGTCGCGAAGGATCTGCAGCGCCGCATTCCCGCGAGCCGCTTTATCGAACTGCCCGGCCGCGGCCATTACTTCTTCTACGAGGAAGACGAGATGGAGAATCTGCTTTCCGACCTGCTGACCGCGCACCAATCGTGCGGCCAACAAAGCCAATGAAGAGGGTGTGCCAGCCGCCCGAGTTGGTGTGGGCCCTGCAGCGCTGCACATCCACAGCGAATCCGGCGGCGGCCATCAGCTTTAAGAAGGCAGGGTTCGGGGCCGCCGACCAGAATGCGGCGCAACCTCCCGGCTTCAGGGCGGCATGCGTTCGCCTCAAGCCGGCCAGACTATAGAGCCCGCGGTTGCTTTCTGTACTCAGGGCGGCCGGCCCGTTATCCACATCGAGAATGATGCTGTCGAAAGCGTGCGTGGATCCGGCGATGATCTCGCGCACATCCTGCTGTACGACGGTGACGCGCGGGTCGGCAAGGGCGGCGGCGGCGAGCGGAAAGGCGGGGTTTCGATTCCATGCGATCACGGCCGAAGAGATCTCGGCTACGGTCACCGCGGCGTCCGTAGACAGGGATTCCAGAGCCGCCTTCAATGTAAAGCCGAAACCCAGACCGCCGATCAGCACTCGCGCCTGGCGCTTCGCCTGTTCGCACGCCAACTCCGCGATGCGGTCTTCGGAATTATGGCGGCGCGTAGACATGAGTTCGGCGCCATCCACGCGGACCGAATACGTTCCGTCGTGTTCATGCAGAGAAATGGTTTTGCCATCGGGCATGAGGGCGGTGTCGAGGCATGTCCATTTCTTCATGGCCTGCAAGCGCTAAGATAACGCGGCGCACGAGCGCGTACGCCGCGTTTCCCGCTAACGTTTCCCGCTAACGTTTCCCGCTAACGTTTCCCGCTAACGTTTCCCGCTAACGTTTCCCGCTAACGTTTCCCGCTAACGTTTCCCGCTAACTTCGGTTGGCGACTTCAATCGTCGCGTGACGCTTCAGAATCATCGGCAAATTCGTCGCGAATACCGAACGCGCCACAACCATATCGCAACCCGCATCCTGCGCCCTCAATTTCAACTCCGTCTGCACATGCGAAACGAAGCCAATCGTACTGACCCGCTTAGTCGCCGGGTCGGCTTTGATCACCTTAATCACCGAAACCGGATCGAGCGCATCATAGTTCAGATCGAAAATCACCACCGCCGGCTTTGCCTTCACCTTCTCCAGCACGGCGTCTTTATCTTTGAGGAATTCGACCGACATGCCCAGTTTTTTAGCAATGTCGTTGATCTTGGACGCAAAAAACAAATCGGTCATGACCGCGAGGATCTTCTTCTCGGAAAGAGGCATTTTATGTTTTAGGGAGTTTTTTTAAACTGAAGCAATGTTCCTCTTCGTCACCACGATGCTTCTGATTAACATTACTCCGGGACCGGACATGCTCTATGTTATCGCGCGCAGTGCCGGGCAGGGGCGAACGGCGGGAATTGTCTCCGCGCTGGGCATCGGAGCGGGCTGTTTTTTTCATATCTTCGCGGTGGCTTTTG
>Ga0302319_10009315_pt1 | contig 18910 bp, 10 predicted proteins | sample Bog_T0_2_FD_203319 | JGI IMG/M metagenome (GOLD analysis project Ga0302319, IMG submission 203319) | Peat permafrost microbial communities from Stordalen Mire near Abisko, Sweden - Bog_T0_2 | ecosystem: Environmental > Terrestrial > Soil > Wetlands > Peat | place: Sweden: Abisko, Stordalen Mire... | reverse complement strand
CGAAGTCGAATGGCGCTTCGTCGATCTTCTTGAAGCCCGCCATGTCGAAGGGATGGGCGTCCAGGATCGCCTGGTCCAACGGGCTCTTAATGCCTGTCTCGAACTTGCTGTTGACATAGGCATAGGAAAAGGCGATCGCGCTCTCTGACCCATAGCCGTCGATCACGCGCAGCAACCTGATCTTTGCTTCCGTCAACGTGCCCGTCTTGTCGGTGCACAGCACATTCATGGCGCCGACGTCGTGGATCGCGGACAGGCGCTTTACGATCACCTTCCGTTTGGCCATTTGCAGGGCTGAACGCGCCAGCGTGACGGTGACGATCATCGGCAGCAATTCCGGCGTCAGGCCGACGGCGAGAGCGACGGCGAACATCACGGATTCCAGGATCGGGCGCGCGAAGGCAATATTCACCACCAGCACGAACACGATCAGCACGACGGTGAAGCGCATGATCAGCAGGCTGAAGCGGCGAATTCCGACCGCGAAGTCGGTAGCCGGCGGCTTCTCGGCCAGGCTGGTTGCGAGGTGTCCGAGCGCCGACCTGCCACCGGTCCGGCAGACTAAAATGGTTGCGGTCCCGCTGATGACGGAGGTGCCGGAAAATACCACGTTGGATGCGCCCGACGGATTTTCTGCGCCCAAAGCGGCGTCGCTGACGCACTTCTCGGCGGGATAGGGCTCGCCCGTCAGCAAAGCCTGGTTGACGTAAAGGTCTCGGCTTTCCAGCAATCGCGAGTCGGCGGGGACGAGATCGCCGGCAACCAGCTCGACGATATCACCTGGTACTAATCGACTGATCGGCACCGAGACGGCGGCGCCGTCGCGCCGTACGGTCGCCTGCACGGACACGGAAGCGCGTAGCGCTTCCACGGCCTTTTGCGCTCGAACATCCTGGACAAAGTCGAAAACGACGCTGATCAGAACGATGACCAGGATGACGACAAAGCTGCCGATGCCCCCGGTGAGCGCGGACACGGCGCTGGCGATCAGGAGGATGATAATCAGCGGGTTCTCGAAGCGGCCTAGGAACTGGCGCCAGAGCGGGAGGCTTTTGACGTCGGCCGCGTCGTTCTCGCCATAGATCGCGAGCCGGGATTGAGCCTCGGCCGCCGTCAGGCCAGTTGCTCTTGTCTCCAATCGGGTCAGCAGCCGGCTCGCGGGCTCTTGCCAGATCTGTTCCGGCCCCGGTTCGCCGGTCTCGGTCGGCGCGGGCGCGACAGAAACCGCGTCAGACGTCTGTTCAACGATCTTGAGAAGTTGCATCTGAAACGATCCTCGCTGGTCCCCGCCCAGGCCGGGCACCCGGTCTTCGTTCCGGCTTGGGGCCGGCTTGGTCGGCGGCCAACCGCCTTGTTCGATAAAAGTCAGACATGCGCGCCGACAATCGCGCCGATGCCAGCGGTAACTGCCATCGCGAGCGCTCCCCAGAAAAACACACGAAGAGCCGCCTTTGGCATGCCTGCCCCACCGGCTTTAGCGCCTACCGCACCCAGCACAGCAAGCAATACGAGAGACGCGACCGAGACGGTCGCGATCTGCAAACCTGCCGGCGTCACCAGCGCGATCAATAAAGGAGGCGCCCCACCAGCCGAAAATGCCGCCGCGGATGCCAAGGCCGCCTGAACCGGCCGCGCCGCGGTGATGTCTGAAATCCCCAGTTCATCCCTGGTATGCGCGCCGAGAGCATCGTGTATCATGAGTTGTTCGGCCACCGTCATCGCCACCGTCGCGTCCAGACCGCGCTTGATGTAGATGTCGGCCAGTTCCCTGGTTTCGCCGGCGCGATCATCGTGCAGCTCCTTGCCTTCTCGCGCAATGTCAGCCTTTTCGGAATCCGACTGCGAACTGACCGATACATATTCCCCTGAGGCCATCGACATCGCACCAGCAACCAGCCCCGAGACACCTGCGATCAGCACGCTTTGAGGGCTGCCATGCGCGCTTGCCACGCCGATGATCAGGCTGGATGTCGACAGAATGCCGTCATTGGCTCCCAGAACGGCCGCCCTGAGCCAACCCAGGCGGCTTACGGCATGACGTTCGCTGGGTCTTGCGAGCCGAGCCATTTCTGAGGCTTCCTGTTCAACTCGCCCTTGCCCGGCCGATGATGGGCCACACAGCACGATCGCAAAGGCTCGGAAACTACTCACTGCAATAAGTGGAGCAGGCTGAGCAAAATCGATCAGACCCTTGCGAAATAAATGCCTATACCGACCATACTCGTTGCCGAATCAGTGTCTGCGAGCCCGATAGTCAGATTGTCTCAAAACGCCCGAGATTTACGATGGATCGGTACATTCACGAGCAAAATCTCGCCCACTATCGCAAGGTCTTGTCTGAGACAAACGACCCGGCCAAGCGACAGACCGTGTTAAGGCTACTGGCCGACGAAGAGGCCAACGACCGGATCCTGCCTCAGGCGAGGTACCAACGCTTTCCGGATTGATCGGTACACATCTGGCCAAAGCCGCCGCGAACGTAGTCGCGGGTCCTCCGATGTCGGAGATTCCGCGCGGTCGCATCAAATTCAATGAAGCTCGCCGAGATACATGCAACGCGACAAGACGGCCACGCAGTGATACGCGGGCTTGGTCGCCGCCATCATAACAGAAATATGACGATGGCCTTGAGTAGTTTCCGAACCTAGCCCCCACTTCAGCCGGCCGACTACACTCAATGTGCCTTTGTCAGGCAATACGGATGTTCTGGCGTACCGTTAAGGATCGAGCGGCGAAATACCGGCTTGCCAGAACGGGTCGATAGCGGCCCATCGCCATGAAAGCCTTCATGAAGACAGAAATGTTGAAAACGCTGGGGGAGCAAGGGCTGAGCTTGCCCTCACAGGTCGAGGCCGGCCTCGCCGCGAATGATCGGCTCAAATATTATTTTTCGCTTCTGCAGGTGGCCCGTGGCCACGCCGACCAGCCCAATCACTCGTCGCCCTCTCTGAAACCGGAGCGACTGGTTGCCGGAATTGTGGATAGTGCGCTCGATCAGCTGGTGTCAGCCACGCGCAAGGAAGGTTCGTCCTATCACCTGCCAGGCTGCGGCCAGCTTCTCATTTCGATCGCACGCGACGCCCATATCATGGCAACGCCGGCCGACCAGGCGGCCAAACAGCGTCTTGAACTTCTACTCAAGCAACTGCCGAAGGGCGAGGCAGACCGCATCGATGGCGGCGACATCGACCAGATAACCCAGGCTGACCGCAAGCAGAGCGACAGCCTGCACCGGCTGGTGATGGATTTACACAAGCAGCTCAATGCGCTGCAAGTCGGCTTCGCAGAAGAGCAGATCGAGGGTGCCGCCACATACAACCTTGGTCCTGGCGATGACGGACTGATACGCACATTCATGGCAGGCCTCAATCGCACCGCTCCACTGAAGTTCAACCATCCCGGCCTTGGCACGACAGCAACCCGGATCGGAAGCCGCTTGATCCTTCAGAACGACCTCGGCACCACGGATGCGCATGTGATCGTTATACATGTAGAGGTGAGAACCGTTAGTATCACCTATAGCGACGTCCATCTGAGGCGACTGCAATTTTTCCGAGCTCTCTTCGAGCGGTTTTCGGTGGTCTGGACGGATCCGGACAGCCGTCAGATTGCGGCACTGGCAGGCGGCGCAGCATTTTTCCTATCGACGGGAACGCTGGTGACCACCGATGACAAGCAACTTCTCGCCTATCTCGATTACCTCGGCTCACGGCTGGCTTTTCTCATCGACTGGAATCGGGCGCGCAAGCAATTGCGCGGATTTCTCAAGGCCGAGCAGCGCTTGCGGCTGCTGCGCTGGGCCGTCGATTCCGACATCGGGCACCGCGGATTTCTTGAGCTCGGCGGCGCGCGGCTGATCTGGGATGCGGTCGAGGCGACAGCGGCGCCATCGATTCACCTGGGCGACCGGCTCTACGAGGTGCTCGGTCTGGAGGCCGCCTATGCCTTTCTCCAGTTCGCCTTCAGGACAGCGACCGAGGGACTACTGACACATCAATCCGACAACCTGATCCGCGATCGCATTTGCAGCGAGCTTCTGAACCATTTGAAAACCAGAGAATTGCGGCTCATTAAGATCGCCGCTGAGCATGCCGCCCTGATCTTCGAGCTCGGTAGCGCCGTTCGGGACAGCATCGTTGGCCCCGCGGAGCATGCCACCGCGTTCGCCAAGCTTGCCAGGCGGAGCGGGCGCTGGGAGCATGAGGCCGATCAATTGGTGGCTGAAATGGTTTTGTCTGTCCGCGGCCACCCTGAACTGAAGTCGTTCCAACTGTTGATCAAGACCTCCGATGATGCCGCGGACCAATTGGAGGAAGTCTACTTTCTGCTCGGACTCTTCGATGGACCGGCAGAACCGCACAGCTGGGAGCATTTGCGGCAACTGAGCAGCATTGTTGCCGAAACCACGCAGGAATGGGTGAAGGCGCTGGGACACGCCCAACACGTACAGCGACACGGTTCCCGCGGCGATTCCGACGACTTCCTGACCGCCATCGCCAGGGTGACCGAACTCGAGCACGATGCGGATGAGGTGGAAAGGGCCGTTACCGTATCGGCCATGAAGAAGGCGGGCGATTTCCGCCAATTGCGATTGCTGCTGGACATAAGGCAGGGCCTGGGCAATGCATCCGATGCCCTGAAACGCGCCAGCCTCGTCCTGCGTGACCATGTGGTCGACGATGTCCTCGCAGCCTAGTTCTGCCGGACCTGGCGGCCTTCTCTACTTCATTTTCAAAGGGGAGCGGATGCCGCCGATGGGCGCCGCGGAGGTTGGCAACAAAGCCTGGAACCTGATGCGGATGGCGGCGGCGGGCTTGCCCGTCCCACCCGGCTTTGTGCTGCCGACGCTGTGGTGCGGGCCCCGCCATGTCCCAGGAACGGGAAAGCCGGCACAGCATCGTATCCTCAGGCAAGGCATCGACCGCCTGGAACGCCTCTCCGGCCTCGGCTTCGGATCATCCCGCAGGCCGCTGCTGGTCTCGGTCCGATCGGGAGCCTCGGTCTCGATGCCGGGAATGATGGAGACCGTGCTTGACGTTGGGGTCAATGACGAAACCGTCGAGGGATTGGTGGGCTTGACCGGCAATCCCAGGCTTGCCTGGGATTGCTACCGGCGCCTGCTCCAGGGATATGCTGAAATTGTCCAGGGCCTCAGTCCCGAGCCGTTCAATGAACTGACCCGCGCCGCGCTCGCGGTTGAAGGCATCGAAAATGAGGACATGCTGGACCATCGCGCCTTGCAGCATCTGGTTCAAGCCATGCTGTCGCGCTTTCGCGATCTCGCCGGCATGCCCTTCCCCCAATCTGCGGCGGACCAGCTGGAACAGGCGACGGATGCTGTGTTTCGGTCCTGGGATGCGCCGAAGGCCACGGAATATCGCCGCCTCAATCAAATCAGCGACAGGATCGGCACAGCCGTAACCGTGCAGACGATGGTGTTCGGTAACGCCGGCGGAACCTCGGGCGCCGGGGTCGGCTTCACCCGTGACCCGGCAACGGGAGATGATGCCCTTTATGTAGATTTTCAGTTCAACGGCCAGGGGGAAGACGTGGTTGCCGGTCGCCTGGCCCTGACTGACGCGAACAGGCTGCGTTCGACGTTGCCTTCGGCCTGGGACCGACTGAAGGAGATACGACGTCAACTCGAAACCATGTTCACCGACGTCCAGGACTTCGAGTTCACCATCCAGAACGGGCGGCTCTATCTGCTGCAGACCCGCGACGCCAAGCGGACTCCGTGGGCAGCGCTGAAGATTGCATGCGACCTCGTCGAGGAAGGCTTGATCCAGCCGAAACAGGCGTTGCACCGGCTGAGCGCTATCAATCTCGCCAAGGTCGTGCGAAGCCACCTCGCCGGCAGTCACAATATGCCCGTGGCGCGCGCCACCGTCGCCGGCATCGGCGTCGTCTCGGGGCGGATCGCTTTGGATGACCAAGCGGCTAAACAGTTCGCCGACAAGGGCGATCCCGCCATCCTGGTACGTCGTGAGACAACGACCGCAGACATTTTGGGCATGGCGAACGCCGCCGGCATCCTGACATCGCGTGGCGGCCGCACCTCGCATGCCGCTGTCGTCGCCAGGCAATTGGGCAAGGTCTGCCTGGTCGGTTGTGCTGCGCTTAGCATTGATCCGGACCGACGCATCTGCCACATCGCGCTCGGCGAATTCGCAGAAGGCGATTGGCTGACGCTCGATGGCGACTCGGGCGCCGTCTACAGCGGTCGCCTCGAGGTGACGCTGGAGCGACCCGACGCCGGATTGGCAACAATTGCGCGATGGCGCGCGACGGAACCGGCCACGCTGGTCAACTCCGGACCCGGTGGCCACGCTGCGTCCTGAATTCCGCGCGCGTTCGATCCGGTAGATCCTCATCGCCGGCTTGCGGGATCCGGTCCGCGATCAGTCCGATTGCGCGGCGACCGAACGGAACCGCAAAATAGCAAAACCGAAAAACAGACCGCCGACCGTGGCAACGGCGAGAAATTGCGGCCAGACCACGTCGATGCCGGCGCCGCGGTAAAGGATCGACTGCGCAAACAGCACGAAATGGGTCGAAGGCGAGAGTTGCATCACGTTCGCCAACCATGACGGCATGCTCTCAAGCGGCGTGTTGCTTCCCGATAGCATATTCATCGGCAGGGTGACCAACATATATAGCAGTCCGAGCTGGGGCATCGAGCGCGCCACGGTCCCCAGAAAGATGCCGACCGCGGTGGCGAAAAACAGATAGATTACAACACCGACCATGAACAACGGGATCGAACCCGCGATTGGTATCGCGAGCATCCAGCGAACGACGAGGTAGAGCGAAAGACCGACCGCGACGGTAATCACCAATCCATTGGCCCAGACCTTGGACATTGCAATCTCGAAGGGCGTCAGTGGCATGACAAGCAGATGATCCATCGTGCCGTGCTCACGCTCGCGAACAATCGCCGCTCCCGCCAGAATGATCGCCAGCATGGTCACATTATTGATAATACCCATCACGGTGGTGAACCACGCCGTTGTGAGATTTGGATTGAATTCGATCCGAACATCAAGATTGACCGCCGACAACGGCACTCCCTCCGCATTGGAGAGAAAGTCTGCCACCTCGGTGGTGATGATCTGCTGGGCATAGCCGGACCCGAGCCCAGCCTGCACCATCGCGGTCGCATCGACGTCAACCTGGATCACTGGCTGCCTTCCGGCAAGGACGTATTGCTCGAATTCCGGCGGGATATCGACGACAAAAGTGAACTTCCCCTTGTTCATCAGGTCTACAACATCCTTTTCGACGATCTGCTTTGGCAACTGGAATAAAGGCGGCAGGAAAGCGTGAGCGATACGGCGCGAAAGTTCCGAGTTGTCCTCATCGACGAATGCGATCGACGCGTTGTGCAATTCCTGGGAATTGCTACGCGCCTGAATGATGATCGCCAGGGAGAACGAATAAATTACCAGTCCCAACAGCACGTAATCATGCAGAAAGCTTCGCAGCTCTTTTATTCCAAGCCAGAATATGTTTTCAGCTTTGTCCACCCGTCTAGCGCTCCTGCTTCCGTAACATCAGAACGCTCAGCAGCGCAAGCACGGGCACAAACGCAGCCAAAGCCACGAGATCGGTCCAGAGATCAGCCATACCAAGCCCCTTGGTGAAGGTGCCGACGCTGATCGGTACAAAGTAGGTCATCGGGAACGCCCGCCCCATGATTTGCGCTCCGGTGCCGAGGGATGAGACCGGAGTCATCATGCCCGCGAATTGGGTCGCCGGCAGAACCGTCAGAATTGCGGTTCCGAAAAGAGCCGCGATCTGTGTGCTCGTGAAAACCGAAATCAGCATGCCATAGGCTGTCATGGCGGTGACGTAGAGTAAAACTCCGATCAGAAGGAGTGGGAAGCTTCCCTTCAGCGGAACTTGAAAAATAAACAGCGCCATCAGAAACATCAAAGAAAAATTCACCATGGCGACTGCGATATAGGGAAGTTGCTTGCCCAACAGAAATTCAAAACGGGTAACCGGCGTTACATAAAGGTTGGTGATCGATCCGAGCTCTTTTTCGCGAACGATGGCAAGCGCCATCAGGATCGCCGGGAATAACCCGAGCAGCAGCGCGATGTTCGATGGAACCATGGCGTAGATGCTGTCAAAATTCTGATTATATTTGTACCTGATTTCAATGTCCGACGGTGGCAGCACGACGGCCGCCGTCGTATTGATGGGCGGATCGGATAGATACAGCTGATGCATGCCTTGCAGATAGCCGCGGATGGTTTCCGCGCGAAACGGCATCGCTCCATCGACTAGCGCGCTGACCCAGGCGGGGCGTCCTCGCTTGATATCGAGACCGAAGTTGGGCGGAATTTCAATCGCCGCCTTGATATCTCCGCTCTTGAGGCGACTGATGAGGTCTGCATCATCGGCGATCGGCGCTTTCTCGACGAAATAGCTGGATCCCCTGAGTTCCTCGAGATAAGCGCGGCTCTCGGGAGTCTGATCCCGATCCAGCACCGCAAAGGAGAGGTTGTTCACGTCAGTCGAGACCCCGAACCCGAACACCAGCATCAACAGCGTGGTTCCCAGCAGACTGAAACCGAGCCGTATCGGGTCACGCAGTAATTCGAGGGCTTCACGGATGGTATAGGCAAACAGGCGCCGGGGGCTGAACAGCGGATGCATCGAAATAGGCGATGCCGCATCATTGGTCCTGACCGGCGGCTCAGGTACTGCTCCGGCGGAGCGCTCACGGGCCGCTTCCTTAAGATAACTGATGAAGGCGTCTTCAAGGGTCGCTGCGCCACGGACCCTGATCAATCCGGCCGCCGTATCTGTCGCCAGCACATGCCCGGAATCCATCAGGGCTATACGGTCGCAGCGCGCCGCCTCGTTCATGAAATGCGTGGAAATGAAGATTGTCACATCCTGATTGCGCGACAGGTCGATCAGAATTTCCCAGAACCGGTCCCGGGCCAAGGGATCGACACCCGACGTCGGCTCGTCGAGAATGAGGATCTCCGGCTCATGAACGATCGCGACCGCGAGCGACACCCGTTGTCGAATGCCCAGCGGCAGATCGAGGGTCCGCTGATCGAGATAGTCCTTGAGACCAAAGCTGTCCACCAGCGCCGCAATCCGAGCCCGTGCCTTCTGAGCCGGAATATGGAACAAATGCGTATGGAGATCGAGATTCTGCTGCACGGTCAGTTCCGTGTAGAGCGAGAACGACTGTGACATGTAGCCGACACGATAGCGCGTACTCATATCGGAAGGGTCGAGCGGTTTTCCGAACAGCAGTGCCTCTCCCTCGCTGGCAGGCAGCAGGCCGGTCAGCATTTTCATAGTGGTGGACTTGCCGCAGCCGTTGGACCCGACAAATCCGAAGATCTCGCCCCGCTCGATCCGAAAGTTCACCTTGTCGACCGCGGTGAAATCGCCGAACCGGCGGGTAAGATCGCGCGCGACGATGACGGGGTCGGCGTCGATGATTCGACGCGGCGGTATTTGCAGCGCCTTGTGACCTCTCCGCATCTGTTCGGGGAGCAACGCAATGAAAGCGTCCTCCAGAGACGATGCGCTGGCTTTGCTTTTCAACTCGGCGGCGGTGCCGGTTCCCAGCACCTTGCCCGCATTCATGGCTACCAGCCAGTCGAACCGTTCCGCTTCCTCCATATAAGCGGTTGCAACCAGCACACTCATGCCTTCACGGCGAGCGCGGATCTGGTCGATCAGATCCCAGAACCTGCGGCGCGACAGCGGATCAACGCCGGTCGTCGGCTCGTCGAGAATCAACAGATCGGGGTCGTGGATCAGGCAGCAGCAAAGTCCTAGCTTCTGCCGCATACCCCCGGACAGTTTCTTTGCCATTCTATCGGAAAACGGCGCAAGGCCGGTGCTCCACAACAACTCGGAGATCATCGCGTCGCGCTTGGCGCGGGATTGTCCAAACAGCCGACCGAAGAACTCGATGTTCTCGCGGACGCTGAGATCCGCATACAGGTTCTTGCCCAACCCCTCCGGCATGTAGGCAATGCGCGGGCAGATTTCCGACCGCGCCCTTGGATCCGCCATATCGTTGTCAAGGACCATTACGCTTCCCGACTGGATCTGGCGCGCCCCTGCGATCATGCTCAGCAGCGCGGATTTTCCAACGCCGTCCGGTCCGATCAATCCGATCATGCGACCAGCGGGCAGACTTAGCGAGATATGGTCGAGTGCGACCATTTTGCCATATCGCTGGGTGACGTCATCGACACTGGCAACCGGGCTTTCACGAGGCATCACGGAGTGGCGATTCCTTGCAGCCGCGCCGGCCATGGCGTCGCCGCATCCAGCTGCACGTAGGTCACGCCAGGCAGACCACTCCTCACCTTATCGGCGCGGGCACGTAGACGCTCGGGATCGATTTTTGCTCTGATGCGGAACATCAGGGTATCGCGTTCACTCTGGGTCTCCACCGTCTTGGGCGTAAACTGCGCTTGGGTCGCGACGAACGACACTTTGGCCGGTATGCCGAGTTGAGGAATGGCGTCGAGTACGATGCGCGCGTCGGATCCGATCTTGACTTTTCCAGCCGAGTCCGTCGGCAAATAGACATCCATGTAGACATAGGCGACGTCTAGCGTGGTGAACACTTTGCCGCCTGCCGGCAATACCTCGCCGATATTGGCGACGCGATACTGTATGCGTCCATCTACGGGGGCGACCAGCGTATTGTCGGCGATGTTGACTTCGTAGAGTTCAACATCATGGGTGCTGGCTTCCATCGCATGCTGCATTGCCACCATCTGGTCCTGGGCCGCCCTCAGCCCCGCGTTGGCCCCGTCCAACGTCTGCCGACGCTGATCGACGATCTCCTTTGTCTGAAAACCCCTGGCGAACAGGGTATTAGCCCGGTCCATTTCCTGTTGGGCCAACAAGGCCAGGGTTTGTTGCTGGACGACATTGGCGCTGGCTTCGTCGATGGCCTTGCTGGCCTGCGAGACCGCTGCCTGGGCCTTCTTGAGCGAGGCCGCCAGGTCCCGGGTGTCCATCCGCGCCACCACCTGACCGGCTTTGACCATATCGCCTTCGTCGGCGAGAATTTCGGAAATGCGTCCAGCGAACTTGGTGTCAATATCGATCTCCAGCGCCTCGATCCGACCGTTTCCGGAAGCGATGCCCGACGGCAATGCAGGCGGCAAATGCAGCCACCAATAAAGGCCGCCGCCTGCACCGCCGGCGATGACAGCCATTGCCAGCACAAGCCGAATCCAGCGCTTGGCAACGCCGGTCGGTTTTTCCGAAGGCGCGGCCTTCACCAAGTTGTGTTGCGGAGCTGGAATGAGCTCACGTTTCGTTGCTGGTGGAGTCTTGGCGGCTTCGGGCTCTATTTCGACCGCACTGACCTTTTCGTCCATTTGGCGTCCTGTTGTATCAAGATAGACAGCAACCGGATCGCGCGCCGCGCGCACCGCAAATGAAACGCACTTCTGCCATGATCTGCGAAATAAGCGCGATGCCGCGACTCTACCGGGCGTCAGAATAGCCGCTGCGAGCCCACCAGGTCAGGCTCGGAAACTACTCATTAAAAAGCCTACGGCCTTTTGGCGAGATCCGGTTTCTTTCCGCTGTTCTGCAATTCGAACACGCGCGTGCCGCTGACATAGTCATAGTTCTTGCCTGCGACGCTCAACGCGATCGGTGCCACGTCCAGATCATCGCTGCAGACCGTCAGAGCATCATGCGTCAGCCGCAGCGTGAGCGAATGCCCTCGATAACGCAGGCGCGCGTCGAGGCTCGCCATTTCCGGCGGCAATTCGGGGTTGAACAGCAAGACGTCGCCCTTGACCTCGATACCCGTCGACACCCGTAGCACCTGGTCGACCGTGCCTGCCATGGCTCCGAGGTGGATCCCTTCGGCAGTGGTGCCATGTTGGCTGTCCGTCACGTCGCTTTGCAGCGCGTCGGCGAAAAACGCCATCGCGCGTGGCCGGTCGGAGCGGGCCATGACCCAGGAATAGACCACATGGCTCAGCGTGGAACCGTACGACGTGCGTGCGACATAATAGTCGACGTTGTCTGGGATCGCATCGTGGGCAAAGGAATAACCCAGTCGCGCGAACAATTCGCCAAGTTCGTCCGCCGAAAACAGATAGAACAACATCACGACATCGGCCTGTTTCGACAGTTTGTAACGGTTGGGGCTATCACCTTCGGCTTCCAGAATGAGGTCGAGGCGCTGGATATCGGTGTAGCGGCGGCGATACGCCGCCCAATCGAGTTCAGCCAGATCGTCGTAACCCTCAAACTGGCTGATGATGCCATCCTTGTTGAAGGGCACGAACATCCGGCGGCTGATGTCCTGCCACCTTGCAATATCGAGCAACGATATGCCAAGCCGTGTGGTGAGCTCGGTACGACGTGTCTTGGAGATCCGCTCGAGCACCTCCAACGCCCGGCACAGCACCCACACCGCCATCACGTTGGTATAGGCGTTGTTGTGGAGGCCAGCCGCCGCAGCACCTGGATAACCGTCGTGGAATTCATCCGGACCCATCACGCCGCGAATTTCATAGCGTCCGCTTTCGCTGTTCAAGGTTGCCATGCTGGACCAGAACAGGGCGATCTCGAGTATCAACTCGGCGCCGTAGAACAGCAGAAACTCGGTATCATGGGTGACCTGAAAATACTGCCAGACATTATAGGCGATCGCACTTCCGACGTGACGCTGAAGATACGAATTGTCCGGCACCCAGCGCTGCGAGTGCGGATTAAGATTGAGCTTGGCGGTCTCCTCCTGCCCGTCGCTTCCACTCTGCCATGGAAACATCGCCCCCCGATGTCCGGCGCCTCTGGCGGCCGCGCGCGCTTCACCAAGCCGCCGGTAACGGTAGGTCAGAATGGCTCGGGTGATTTCAGGCAGGCGGTAATTGAAGAACGGAAAGATAAACAGCTCATCCCAGAAAATATGACCCTGATAGGCCTCCCCTGTCCAACCGCGCGCGGGAATGCCGATGTCAAGGCCGATCGAGTCGACCGAAACGGTTTGCAGCAGGTGAAACATATTCAGTCGCAGCAGCATCGAGATATTGAGTTTGAAGCCGGGATCCGCCGGAGCAATCCGCACATCGAAGCGCCGCCACAAATCCTCCCAAACCAATACATGCTCAGCCTTGACGGCATCAAACCGGCCGGCGCGGCTCGCGGCCTTGCCTGCCGCCAGCCCAGGCTCTGAAATGGCTTGATCGCGGGAGCTGTACAACGTTGCGATCTTTTCGACCATCAAGGAACAACCCTGCTTGATATCGACTGTCAGCTCCTGGCTGATGTAGCCAGGTTGTTCAACCGCGCGGCGGCTTGATTCCACAACGCGCCCGTCGAGAAAAATTTGTGTTCGCGCCATCTGCGCAACATGGAGTTGCGATTGCGAGGTTCGCATTTGCAGGCAGACACCATCTTGACCGATGATCTGGCTTGAAACAGGCTCCAGGTGCTTGTTGTTGAACTTGCGATATAGCTTGGCCCCCGCGTTGACGATCCGCCCGTCAATCGCCGAACGCAACGCGACGGGCCCGGACCAGTTCTCGGCGGTCAGGGTTAGTTGCAGCGCGCCGAGATGCATGTCGGCCATCGAGACGAGACGTTGTTCTCGCAACCATGTTCGCCGCCCCTTTTGATCCTCGAAGCGCATAGCGGTCAGCAGCAAGCCGCGTTGCAGATCAAGTTCCTGGCGGTATGACAAGATAGCAACGCGACTGACATCGAACCATTCATCTTCCGCGATCCGAAACTGAAGCGTGAGCCAATTGGGGAAGTTGACGAGATCCTCGTTCTCAATGATGCGGCCGCCAATTGCGGTTTGCAGCCGGTTGTAGCCACCGGCGAGATAGGTTCCAGGATAATGGACACCGTCCGCCACCGCCCAGGCCGCCGCCGCGCGGGTTGCGAAATAGCCATTTCCCAGGGTGCACAGCGCTTCGCGGATGCCTTCTTTGGCCGGGTCGAAACCATCGAACACCAGTGACCAAGCGGAAGCGTCCTGTGCCGCAGGGAGAACCAGCGCAGGCGTGCTCACCACGCTATCGGCAATGATGCTGCGGTCGAAGCGAGACGGTTGGGCTTTCCGCCGACGAACAGCATCATGGGTTCACCAGCCTCAAGCGTTGCATGGAGACGTCGTTCCGTCCGATCGATACTGATCTTGATCCGCCGACCCCGCCACTGAACGCTGAAGGCAACGCTGTTCCATCCGGTCGGAAGCTGCGGATCGATCGCCAAGCCATCGCTGCGCAATGATACTCCTGCGCAACCCAGCACCGACAGCATCCAGATCCCGCCCAGCGCCGCGATGTGAATGCCGCCGGCGGATCCCACCCTTGTATCGGAAAGATCGATCGCCGCCGCCTGATGGAAGAAGCGCAGCGCCGTTGCACTGTCGCCCAATCGGGCTGCAACCATCCCATGCATGGCTGGGCTCAAAGAGCTGCCATGGCCGCAGCGTGCCTCATAATAGCGGAAGTTCTTGATTGCCGTATCGCCGCCGAATTCTTCCGGCAGCAATCCCAGAAGCGCCACGACGTCCGGCTGTTTCACGACCTGGGAGTGTTGCGTCCGCTCCCGCCCGAGTACCACGTCCATCGGCACGGATCGGCCGGCAAAATTCTTCAGATCGATGTCCTCTAGCTGGAAATAGCCGCTGAATTGCTCGAACAATCCCGTTTTGGGATCGAACCCGGTCTTCATGGTCGCGGCGACTTTCCGCCATTCTGCCAGTTCGCTATCCGAAAGGCCGAGGTCGACGGCAAGAACCTTCCAGCGTACCGGCCAACGCTCGCGCAACAAGGCTGCGATGTCCAGCGCGCGGTGGATGTTCCAGCGCGCCATCACATTGGTGTAGGCGTTGTCGTCGATGTCTTCGTGATATTCGTCGGGACCGATCACGCCGCGGATGTGGCATTGTCCGTCGGCTTCCAGCCGGGCGCGGCTGGCCCAGAAGCGGGCGGTTTCCAAGAGGATTTCGGCGCCGGCCTGAAGCAGGAAATCATCGTCTTCGGTAGCCTGCCAATATTGCCAGACGGCATAGGCTATGTCGGCGCTGATGTGCTGCTCCTGCCTGCCGCACAGCACGGCGACGAGCTTGCGGTCGGGGCCGATCAACTGCTCGGGTGACACCTCCGCGCCGGTCGCAGCGCTTTCCCAGGCATAGAGCGCGCCACGCCAGCCCATCGCCGCAGCCTTCTCCCGCGCCCCGGCGAGGGTGTGATAGCGATACATCAGCAATGACCTCGCCGCCTCGGGCCAGGTCAGCGTGAAGAACGGCAGCAGAAAAATCTCGGTATCCCAGAACACATGGCCATGATAGTCGTCCCCGGTCAGCGCCCGGGCACCGATCGAGACCCGCTGATCGGCCGGATTGGCGGCGCTGTTGAGGTGATAGGCTGCGAACCGCAGCGCATGCTGTGCATCATCATCGCCCGCGATGGTGACATCGCTGCACTGCCAACGGCTTTTCCAGGCCGCCTCATGCGCGGTGACGACGCCGCGCCACCCCGTGCGTTGCGCGAACGCAAGCTTGTCCCGAGCCTGCGGTTCGGGGTCGAGTTCAAGCGAATCCGTCCGCACCAGGGCCACGAAACGTTCGAAACTCGCGAGTTGCCCAGGCCTGGTCTTCCACTGCCAGGACCATTTCAGCGGGCTGAGCGCGATCGGTTGAACGGTCCGGCCATCGACCTGGAGCGAGCACAGGACGGCCAGCGCGAGGCGTTTTTCCGAGTAGCGGGTGTGCCACAAGCCGAGATCCTGATCGAGCCGGTCGGTCGCGAGCCCGAATTCCCGTCCATCGGTCGTGGCCTCGAAGGTGACATCGACCTCGCCATGTTCAACGTCCCACTGGATCAATTGCAATCCGAGGGCGCGCTCACTCAATGAGACAAGGCGCAGCGATCGAACGCAGAGGCCGATGTCCGGGGTGGATAAATGATCGCTTTCGCCAAGCAGCACGCCCCGCTCCATGTCGAGTGTCATCCGATGCAGCGGCACATCTCCGGGATGACGGACCAGCGGGCCACCCGGCAGCACGATGCGGTTACCAAGCCAGCTGGCGGCCGGGACCAGGGCCTGGGTGGCCTGCCTGGCGGTCGGACTATCAAACAGCCCCGCCACATAGGTCCGTGCTGGAACCACGCAGCGCTCGCCTCGCGTTGTCGAACGGGCGGCCCGGACGCCCAGGAAACCATTGCTGATGGCAAAGCGCGACTCGATGCTGCTTTCCATCATCGGTTCGAAGCCATCCACGGCGAAGATCCACGCCGGATCCTGAGTCCCCGTCAGGATGTCTGCCATCGTCCGACCAGCCATCGAATCGTCTGTTGTCGGATTGACTGCAATCTTCCTGGCAGCGGTCATAGCGACCGCCTGAGCAGGCGACCCTCGGCCAGTTCATCGACCGAGACCTCATCGAGACTGGTCACGACGATGGTGGCTCCCGCCTTTTGCAGCCCCGCGGCGTCGTCATGGCGGGCAACGCCGAGCCCCGCCATGTGGCCGGCGCACGCCGCTTCGATGCCGGCCGGGGCATCCTCGGCGACGAAACAGTGACGGGGCTCGACGCCCAGTTCTGACGCAGCCAGCAGAAAGATCGCCGGATCCGGCTTGCCCCGCGGCAGGTCGCGGCCGCAGACATTGGCGCCGAACATGTCGAGCAGGCTTTTGCCCGAGGCGAGCCGGATCGACCGCATCATTCCATTGGCATTCTTGGAAGACGAGGCCACCGCGATCGGCCAACCCAACTCGGCCACCGCCTGCACCAGACGGAGCGCATCCGGGAAGGCCCTGACACTGCCGTCCGCGACCAACTCCTCAAGCCGTTTCTGCTTCTGCTCGGCATAGGCTTCGGCCTTGCCCGCGGCGTCCGGAACGCCAAGCGCCGCAAGGGCGGCGCGGGCGCCGCTGAGGCGTGGTTTGCCCGCGACCACGGCCTGGTACATGGCCGTGGTGAAGCGATCGGCATTGCCAAAACCGCGCAGCGCATCGCGCCAGGCCCGTTCATGCGGCGAGGCGAGCAGCACGCCATCGACGTCGAAAATCGCCGCTTTCAGGATCCCGGCTTGAACGGATCCTGCTGCCGGTATTTCGCGGGTTGTCATGAAGGGAGTCCTGACGTTTGATCGTGAGAGAGCCAGTCTCAGGCGTTGCGGTCTGACCGACGCTGTGGCCAATCCGAACGCAGGTGGAGGACCGGCGTGTTCCGACCGGCCGGCCGGGCCAATCGAGACTAGGTCGGACGAACGCGTCATGGCAGGTTCGGAAACTACTTACGCGCCGCGATTGGCACCCGGTGGCGCTGGCGCCTGGAGAAGGTCGGATCCTGCCGCGTCACCTTTGTTTGCGGCTATGGCGGTCAGCATCGAAAGAAGAATGTCGGTGTCGTAGGGTTTGTTGATTGTAGCGGTCTGGCGAAACAGAGCGGGCCGAAGAGAGGAATCGGTAAACCCGGTGGTGAAAATAACAGGGATATTACGGCTCGTCAGCATCACCGCGACCGGCCAGACCTTCTCTCCATTGAGATCAACGTCCAGAAGAGCCACATCGATCGATTTGCTTCCGGCGATGGCCAGCGCATGCGAGATACGGTCACAGCAACCAACGATTTCGGCGCCGTAATTGATCAGCGTCTCACACAGCTCCAGGGCGATCAGCGCGGCGTCTTCGACGACAAGCACACTCAGACCGTGCAGCGGCTTGGAATCCTGCAGCGGCGCCGGCAGCGACACGCGCATCGCCGGCGGTTGTGGGGTCTCCGCATGGTTGACGACCCGCGAATAAGGAATATCGAGCATGCAGTGCAGGCCGTCCGGCCTGAATTCAAGCCTCGCCCGGCCCTGCACGTCCGCCGCGAACACGCGTTCCAGGAGGGTCCGTCCGAATCCGCTGCGTGTGGGTGGTTGTACGGCTGGTCCGCCAATCTCGCGCCATTCCAAGGTCAGCCAGTCCTGGCCCTCTCGCCGCACGTTGGACCACTCAAGCGAAACCGCGCCGCCTTCGACCGACAGGCTGCCGTGCTTGACCGCGTTGGTCGCAAGTTCGTGCAACACCAGTCCGACCGCCATCGACGCCTTTGGGTCAAGATCAACGTCTTCGCCCACCAGCTGGACGGACACATGGCCCCGCGGCCGATGCGACGCGAGTTCGTCCTCAATCAGCGCGCGCAAGGGCGCACCCTTCCAGCGCCCCATCGTCAGCCGGCTGTGCGACTTGGCCATCGACCCGATCCGGCGTTCCAGCGCGCGGGTATACGCGACGATGTTGTCCGCGTGACGGCCCGAAAATCGCACCACCGCCTGAATCGTGGCCAGCGTGTTCTTCACCCGGTGATCGAGCTCCGCCATCAACAGGTCCAGATGGTCCTTCGCCAGCCCTTCCTGCTCGCGCGCGAACTTGTCGAGTTGGCGCAGCACGACGTCCAGGATGGCAGTCCGCAGCGAAATGGCGCTTTCGATCTCGATCGGCGTCCAGCGGCGCGAGCGTCCCTCGACCATCTCGGTCCAGGCGGCGAATGATTTGCGCGGGGTCAGCCGGTCTCCCAATGGGCCGTGAACCACCGATTTGGCGGGGTCGCCGGCCCAGGTGACGGTGCTGATCAGTTCCGGCAGAAACCAGAGCACGTAGTCGCGGGGCGCGCGCGACACCGACAGCGCCAGCAAACCGGCGCCCACGGCGAGGTACCCCGCCGCCGGGGGATAATGTTGGCTCAGCCGGTCGGTGGAAAACACGCCGGTATCCATGAATGTGCCCAGCCATGCCGCCATCGCCTTGACATCTTCAAGCGGCGGCGTCACCCCCAACAATTTGGTTTCGCCCTCAACCACCAAGGCTGCGCCCGCGGCCGGAATGAGATCGAGCAAAGTCGCATGGCCTGATATCAATTGCGGCAGGCCGCCTTCGGTCA